>ERZ1463036.6-NODE-6-length-82570-cov-18.426492_pt1 | contig 82570 bp, 135 predicted proteins | sample MGYA00564485_ERZ1463036 | MGnify/ENA primary metagenome ERZ1463036 (study PRJEB39244, sample SAMEA3635127) | Helicobacter pylori | study: EMG produced TPA metagenomics assembly of PRJEB11511 data set (Assembly of a 5300-year-old Helicobacter pylori... | reverse complement strand
CCTACACGACGCTCTTCCGATCTCGGTCGAGTAGACGCTGTCGTATTCCGAACCATCGGCGTGGGCGTAACGAGTACCGTCGGTCAGCGACTTGCTTTCCATCGAGGTTTGCAGTGCCAGCAATTCCGATGGTTTGCCAGCGAAGGCTTTCAGGAACGAGGCAGCTGCCAGACCAGCAGGGTTTGCGTATTCCACTTGCTGATTTTCAGCAGTGGTTTGCAGAACCTGAGACAGGTCACCAGCGATTTGGCTCAGCGAAGCACGTGCTTCAAAGCTGCCGTTTTTCAGAGCAGCAAGCATCTCGCTGCTTTCAGTGCTGTAACCAGCGCTGTTCAGAACGTGTTCTTTGATTCGGGTCGCAGAAACGTGTTCAACATCCGGCATGCCGGATTTACGGTCAATGACAATCTTACTCATGAAAAATGCTCCAAATAGCTATCTGGTATTGCTGAATGATAGAAGCTTCTATTTTTAGGATCGACGCCGACCTGCCACTAGTCGACTAATGACAGCGATCCTACGTCCTGCGGGCGTTAAAGAAACCGTGTGTTTCTACATATCACCGTATTTGCAGTGATTTACATAACATGCATCAGCTTTTCTCAGCATCGTCAGTAAGCTCACGAGAAAGAGATACAGCATGACTGCTTCCTGGCTCAAGTTCTTTATTTACTTTCTCCAGATATCGTCTGAAGACAACAGCTGAATAAGCAACATCATTACCCCGATAGAGAGCAACGGCCTTGAGCAGTTCTTTCATAAGATCCTTTACTTCACCACCTGCACGTTCGAGGATGATGATACCGTCGTGCTTATCTGGTACGATGTCGAAGTATCCTAGAAGGAACTGAGGTACTGCCAAATTGTCGGGGTTGGAACCTAACAATGCGAATATAGCGTCATCGGAACTGAAACCTTCCCCAGCGGAAGCATCAGGGAAGATGAACTCATCCAAACCCATACTGTTCAGACGAGTCCGGAACAGATGGTTAGCCAGTTTGTAAAGTTCCACATCATGTCGCGATACTATGCTTTCGAATTCTTTGGTGTCAGTCCCGTAGTGCGTCATAGCACCGCTCAACCAATTTGGGATGTAGCGAATATCGAGTGGCTTTGTCATCAGAGAACCATCAATTAAATGCCTGCGGTGAGGCGGTATGGAAATTAAGCTACTGTTAGCCAAGGCCATCAGTGCCATGTATTACTCGAGTCATTCTGCTAAGAATGATCCTGAGGCTTTGCTAAATGTCATTGATCGTACTTTAGATCATCTACATTTAACTGAAGACCCCACAACATCTAATCGTGAACATACCTCTTTATCCAGAGTGAGAAACTTAGTCATATGGATGAAGAAGAAAGGTTCGGAGAATCCGTACGACATTAACGATCTAATGGGTCGTATCAGAGTAGCCGCAGGGGATAACGATCGCCTATATGATCTATTTACCAGAACGATTCTACTGGTGGATGATCCGGATGCTGCTAAAGATAAGTACGATGAATCAACCTCAGAACTCTACGACTTTATTGGCGTGGAAGAGTTCACTAAGTTGTTGCGTGAGTCTGCGCGTAAGCTTGGGTTTGACCGTGAAAAGATTCCTGACATCTCTCGTTTCAGAGAAGAGTTGTTGGCTAAGATGCAAGACCTACCTTTATCAGGTAAGCGTAACGCATCGAACATCTCTCGGCGTATAGACATTTCTGATGTAAGTAGCCTTGAAGAAGTATTTATCATGGCTCAAACTTCCATCGATCCTAGAGCCATCCTCAAGTTTCCTTTTCAGGCAGCTAACCGGATGGCTGGTGAGCAGGGTGGTGGTCGTCGTGGTGAGTGGGCTAACATTAGTGCTCTTCCAGGCCAGAACAAGTCAGGTACACTATTAGACAACTTATTCTCGTTCTGTGTCTTTAACAGTCCGATGTTGTTTGATGAAACGAAGAAACCACTTCATGTATTTGCTACAGTCGAGGATAAACCCGAACTCGTGCTGCAGAAGTTGTACGTGTTGTTGATGCAATACGAGTTCGGTCTACCGGTTGTTATCCGCGGTGTAGACGCTCGTGAGATTGCTGAATACGTATACGGTAAGCTAACAGCCAACGGCTGGCATGTCATGTTATTGGACTACACACGAGGTGCTGATGTCGATGATTATATCGATGATTTAAAGCAACTTGTTAAAGAAGGTTTCGAGATTATTACAGCAGGATGTGATTACATCAACCTGTTGACAAAAAATAATATCGTAAGTGCCGTAGCTGGTGATGAGATCCAAGGAGCTCACCGCCGTGTTCGTAAATTCACATCACCTAACAACGTCTACGCTTACACCTGTCACCAACTTTCTCCTGCGGCAAGGGATCTGGCTCGTACTTATCCTGATGACTACATTAAGAAGTTGCCTGATAAAGGCTACTACGAAGGCTCTAAGAAGCTCAACACTGAGTTTGACTACGAAGTGTTCTGCGCTAAGACTGTTTATCAAGGTCAAGCATGGGGTGAGTTTCAATGGGGCAAACATCGTAAGATGGGTAGCACACCAGAAGCTGATAAGTATTACTGCTTGAAGTTCTTGGATTATCCGATGATGGGTTTCCAGTACGATCTATTGTTAGATGAAGATACATCTTACAAGAAGGTTGGAGCACGTAAGACGAATGGTGAAGGCGGAGCGGACTGGAGAGAGTTCGAATAACTCTAATTCACGACAAAAAAAAGAAAGCACAGGAGAGTGGGGCAACCCACTCTCCTTTATGCCGTTAGCCTTCGACTACAGTTTCATGTTTCTCAGTAGTACGTGCACGGCCGGTGTTCTTTGATTCGGATTCATCACGTTCGGCTTTCAATTGACGGAGATAATAACCGATGGCGATGCCAAAGGAAATCAACAGAACTTCACGCATTATCAGTACTCCAGTATTAGGTTGTTTGTTACATGTAGGCTATGTATGACTGTAATTTATTTGACTGGACAGTCTAACACGAGCACACCTGAACTGGTATCAACCACAATCCCAGCAGCCGCCAAAGCAGCTGCTGGGATGCAGCCTTCGTACTTCTTATGATGATCTACGTAAACAAGACTCACCGACAACAAGAACGACAGTAACGTTACAAGAACCCATACCCGCAGATTCTCTACTCTTCTTTCTTTAAATTCAGACATAAACCACCTCACAAACGAGTGCTGGCGAGATAGCCGATTGCAAACATTAAGTTCAGGGTGATAAATACTGCACAGAAAGCCCGTACTGCTTTATCGCGATTACGACGATTACGGCGTTTCACCAAGTCGTCGATAACATCTTCTAAAGGGATACCTGGCTTATTCATTAGTGTGTAGACCTCGAAGTTGCAGAGCTAGTAGATGGAAGATAATCCATCCGCGCGAACGGCATTTCAACTTGATACGGTTGAACCATCTCGCCCATATCAAACGTATACTTCTCGACCCACTGGATAGTTACTTGTTTGTTGAAAGTTGAAGCTTGGGATGCGGTGCTGAAGAACCGATATTTCTTTTCAATCGGATCACGCACTCGCCACAGGCCATTTATAGCTAGAATCTCGTAAGCCTTCCGAAGACGGGGGAGCATACGACGATTGAGCAGGAAGCTTAGTGATAATTGACGCACGTCAATGGATGCTTCAAGAGCATTCATAAACCCATAGGTCTTTACACTGAACGACATTGACTTCCAGCAATTCTGATCGTCGATTATCCAGGCTTGCCAGCACTTGCGAACTTCGCTGAAACATACTCCAACAGGCGGTAGAATAACACGACTAACGCCATTTTCGGAATAGACTACTTTACGATTTGCTAGCTTATACACTTTCATTACATGACCTCCACGGTCGTTAAGTATGCTTAAAATGCAGAACGGCTTATAAGTTCTTGTAAGGTGGTTGTAACGTTGTATACGTTTGTTATCTTCTTAACCCGAATGTAATCTCGGATGGTGTCGATAAGTCTGTCGGCTGTAACATAAACTTCGTTTATACGACTATCAACATCTCCAGGAGTTGTGAACACGTCGAAGTTAAGGTTTGGATGATTGAATGTATCGAGTTGTTTTGCGTAATCGTTACGTGTATTGAGTTCAACAAATTGCGGATCGCGCGCTATAACTATTGCTAATAACCTAATCTTACGAAAAATGTTTTCTCGGTCAGTCTTTGCGGTTTCCAGCAACTTGAAAAAATCACACATTTAGAGCATTCCTTTATACACAACGTGAGTGAAATTCTTCAGTGCATTTCTTACCAGCTCTGTACCAACCACGATCCTTTTGAGACCGCGATGGGTTAAAGCGTTTAGGGGTGGCTTCCCAACCGATGTGTCCGAAGACTCGTTCGATGGTGTTAGGAAGTGCGCAGAACCTTCTCAGCTCAGATTCAAACTGATCACGTTCATGACTGTCTGTGTAGATGGTAACGGAACCGAACACGCGAACGAATTCAGACTTACCGTTGTCGAAGTTCAGAGGAACACTACCGATACGGTGACCTACAGGTGGATCTTTGTCCGAGCCAAGAATAAGTTCGTTACCCAGAATGGTTACAGTTACAAGGGACATGTTAAGCCTCTTAATTTATTTAGGTTGATAGTACCACAGAAGCATTGCGATAATAATCACAACCCCCATGATCAGAAGAACGATCCAGCCGTTGATCACTTGAGATAACTACGGAATCGCTCATGGACTTTATTCATGTCGGATTCAGTCTGGTTATCAGCCACCATCCGATCCAACAGAGGAAATAATCCCATGAACGGCAATCCGTGGAGCAATAGTTCTTTCAAAGTGTCGTTAAGACTTTCCCCTTCCTTTGCCAGAATCACATCCAGATTAGAAGTCGCGTAACCACCTCCGATAATAACCTCTTCATTATCGGAAAGTATAACGTGCCCCATTTCTCCTAAGATGATTAACATTGGAACATCTGCCAAGTTAGTGTAAGTAAACTTGCAGCCAAGTTCATCAGGCCGACGTTGTAGTAAAAATCTACCAGCTTGAACTGCTTCTTGGGTACTCAACTTATTACCCAAGTTAAAGAATGCGTTAGCGATGGACCATTGGGCAATGAATTGTTTCTTGTAGTCACCTACAGCGTCCAGAGCTGTTTTGATCTTGTTGAGTATGACGTCGTCACCTACGATCTTATCCAGCACCTCATTTATTTCTTGTTTGATGTTATTCACGTTACATTGCTCCGAATGTGGTGGGTAGATTAGGGGTAGGAATCCTACCCCTAATAAATTAGATCTCGATGCCGTGTTGTAACACCATGGCAATCTCAATCAACTTTCCGAAGATCGCCTTGAGTTCTTTAAGGTTACGGTCAGCGTACTCACGTCGAGCATCTTTACGTAACTCCTGAAGATACAACTGTTGTTCTGCTGACAACTTATCATAGCCGACCAACGCACCCAAGTAATCCAGATGTGCCAACTTGTCCCAGATCCGGTTACGAACCGCATCCAACTCAAGCTTCTTCACCTTACGCTTATACAAAGCGAATGCAGCACCGGCGGTAGTTACCGCTGAAGCTAGTGCAGTTCCCACAGTTACTAAGTTTGAAACACTCATACTTGACCTCCTCGGTCGATGGTATTACATTGTGTTTATTCAATCTAGTGATGTGTGACTGTATAATTTTTAACTGTAAACCAAATACAATGTAACGTTAACCCAATTATGCACAGGTATTGATCATGACCGGTGAGGAAATGTTGGCCGAAATGATTCAGACTGCGAATCAGGCCGTACTCGATGAAGTCGGTGTAACCCTTAGTACTTCCATCTTGTCCTTCACCGATTTAGTACCTGGTGAATACGATGATGGTACGAATACAAAGGTAGGGGCGACTGCAAGAGGCCGTAAGGTCGAAGGCTCGTTCGTGTACTACTACAAACGTCTTGACATGCAGGAAGCATTTACTGCTATCGGCGAGCCTGATGTAACGGTAGGTGTAGAGGGTGAACCAACCCTAAGTAATGTTCTAATTGCTTTACAAGCGAAATATAACTTCATCTTAAATCCAGAAGATGTAGCCACATTTTCAAATTCTGACGGTGTTGTGACCATTGTAGTGAAAGATACCTCTTTCGTCTGGCTAGGATCACTTACGTTGACCGTTACGGACGATACCCCTATCCTAGCAGCTCAATTCCCGAACAACGTTCTTAACGGCCTTGTAGCGCCTGGAGGCGATCCAAAGACCGACGGTGGAAATTACGATCAGTTAAATAGCTAATCTAAATTCTATGACCTCCTGACTCCCTACCGAGACTTCGCGTATGGCCATCGACTACACCCGGAATGAGCTCGATATTGTAATTGATCTCATCCGTCAAGATAACGAAAACAAACGTTTAACTGTTGGTCAAGTAACCTTCGGACCACCTAATGTATTCACCCCCACTGAAGTGATCGCTCGCGACACAGTTATTCTTGCAACTTCAGTGCCAGGTAAAGGGTACAAAGGCCCTCAAACGTTTTACTACAATCGGGTACCATTGATTGATTTTGTTGACCAAACAATCCCTGACCAATTGACGTTTGAAATAGCCACAGAAACAACACTGGCTGATCTATTACCACAGATCAACACTCGATACTCTATCAATCTAACCATTGATAAGATTGTCAACAAAGATATCCCGCCGTATGATAACACCGGCTTTGCTGAAGTAGTATTGACAGCAGTTGGTACCTCATTGGTGTATGAAGACTCTATCACACTTGAGATTACGCAGCTTAAAATACCGTTAAGTAGTGTAATACTGTACACCGCTTTGACTGGCTTTGCCTACGACTCAGGTGACAATCCTTTCTACACGATCGCACCTGAAACAAATGGACTGGGTTTCGATGCTGAAGCCTAAGTTACATTAAGCGACATAAAGCCGGGCTTAGAGCCCGGCTTTATGCTGTCTATATTAAGGAGTATAGCACCAGACATCAGAGGTTGGACCAGCGGAACTACTACCAAATAAATAATACAGTTTTGTTCCATCGGTGACTAGAGCTCCCGAATAACCAGCTTGGGGACCAGTATTGGTAGCTAAAGACCAGAGATTTTTAACGGTATCGTACGCCCATAGTTCAGTAGAAGCTACACCATTGACGATGCCGCCGAACATATAAATGAGGTTACCTATAGCTGCGACCGATTGACCATATCTTGCGCTAGGTCCATAAGTAGGAATTGGTATCTTCTGCCATGTGTTAGAAACTGTAGAATATATCCAAAGATCTCCTGCGGTGCCGAAATAATACAGTTTATTCCCCACTGCAGCCATCGCTCCTAGACTACCGCCTGGCGGACCAGATGTTAACTGAGTCCATGTGCCTACAGAGGTATCGTAGACCCAGAAATCAATTAAACCCACCCCGGAGTTATTCTGACCTCCATATAAATAAATTTTACCCGCTATGGTTGCCATAGTAGCGAAATACCGTGCTGGCGGACCTGATGTTAAAGTCGTCCACGTATCTTTCGTGTGGTAAAAACCAGTGATGCTGTAAGCTTCAAAGGTTCCATTACCGTTACCAGCTAAGAAATAAATCGAATCATCAGCAGTGTAATTCGGACCTAAGGTAGTTACGATCTGTCCACATGACCTCGACCACGGTTGATCGTTGACTGAAAGTGATGTCCAAACATGACTGGCTATATTGTAACTCCACCAATCGCGTGGGATGTAGCTGCTACTTCCCCAACCATAACCAGTAAAAATAAGACCATTCGCAACGGCAGCTCCTGCTTGAGATCTAGGTGTGGGAGGCCCGCCGCTGGTGGTCTGTTTAGCCCAAGTTCCTTTTAAAATACCTTTAGTAATTCTAATAGATAACATCGTTTCAAGCATGACCGTCTCCCTGATGAAATTTTTCGTTCTTGTTGCCCAACCATTCTCTAAGAAAGATGTAGTTGGGCAACAATCGACTTTATGTCGTTTAGCTTAAAACAAACTACTTGGAATTGTAGGAAGCTCGGCAAGAACGGTAGCCGCTATAATCTTGTCTTTGAGAGCCCAGCTGCTCGCGTAGATGGTGGCGCCATGTACAGTGGCAGCATCAGTCAGGGCAATGATCTCTGTCGCTGACAGTTCACGCGTGACGTTCTCAAGAGAACGGAATGTAATCGTCGTGCTCGGCTTGTCTGATTGAAGAATACCGACGGCCTGGATTCTCAAACCAATTAGATTGGTACGATCATCAGAACGCATCTGGACCCCACCAGTAGTACCATCAGAGAAATTGAACTTAAGACCATAATTGATCTCAGTGTCACGCAGAGCATTAATCTGAACAGCAAGATCATGCTTAGCGCCCGTTAACTGAACAGCCGATTCTTCAGGAGTGAATGAACGTGCCACCCAGACTTGTGTCCAAACACCATCTACCAAAGCAGGAACATCTTCGATAACGATGTCACCTTCTGATTTAGCTACTTGAGTGACAACGGCGAATCCAAGGATTTCCAAATCATCACTCGTAACATCGTCACCAAAGCTACATGCATTATTTCTAGCTTTGATGTCGGTTAGATTAAAAGGATACCCTTTAGTGAGAACTTCGATGAAAAGAGTGTTGTTATTTATATTTGACATAAAAACCACCTTTAATGAGAATGTGCATCGGCTTATAAAGCTAGAATTAGATTTGACGCACACCTATAAACAAATTACACTATGGGCGGCTAACAGTTCTAACTGATTTGTTCTAAAAACGGTGACCATCCACCACTTCCATTTGTATCGTTAGACGGATTTCCGCCGGTATTTTCTACAGTACCCCACCCCCGTCACTGTCGATTATTCACAGTACTAGTTAGTGTTAACATCCACCTAGCTGCACCGTTATTATTAGTGATGTTCATTTCACTACTTGAAAGTTGGCAGCCAACTTTCAAGTAGTGGTTGGATTAAGGCCACCCATTCATTCACTGACATTAATCTAACTCTATACGTTAACCCATTTATTACCACTTGGGTATTTTGGTTACGCAAAGTGACGGTTGATGGTTTACCTTGATCTCCTTGGATATCGAATGCTGCGCCGACGTTATATATCTGATCCCAGGATAAACCATAACGGAATGCTCTAACTGGATAGTATATTAATTTATTTTTATAAGCCATCTGTAACCAAGACATAGGTACACTGGTTTCAGCCGTACCTGCTGTAAGACCTAAAACTGAAGCTAATGCACTGGCGCTTATAAAACTAGCTTCAGTTTTCTTCCCATAATAACCGGCATTGTAATTTCCGTAGGGGGGGGGGTTAAGAAAGTGGTAGTGTTTAACATGGCTTCTACCATACGTCCACCTAAGCTTAAATAATAGTCCATCACCCAGATACGTATTCCAACACTGGTCGCCAACCGATTAGGTTACCGTTTCCATTAACCTTCTCAGGCATGTACAACGCACTGAAATCACCATTCCCGCCACGACCGATAGATCTAGCAGTAGCGTCGTAGGAAACTGCTTCTATACAAATACATTCACTACCGGCTGCGCTGGTAAATCCAAGATCGGCTTGTGAAAAGTTTTCAAAGTTCGCGCCGACTTGAGTTCCTGGGTTTGTGGCGCACACTCGATATATCAAACTGTTAAATTCCGAACCAGCGCAGGCTGCTGGATCTGTAGTATTCGCTGCCCCAGTGTAAGGGTCTGATGAAGACGAACTTATTAAACGAACTCTGAATTTCTGTCCATTCAGAGTTACTAGTTTATTTTGAGCGGCGTATACGATACCCAATGTATTCAACTGAGACCAAGTAACGTTTTGTTGTATTGGTAATTTAGGAATATATTGGATCTTACCTTGCCAACTAAATTTAAACCAATCAGGCGTAGCGTTCAGCGTGTTAGAAGCAGTCAAACCTACTTGACTTACCAAGTTAGCTGAAGTGAAAAAATTAGCTGAGGTAACTGGTCCGTAATAACCGATTGTTGAATTCCCCGCTGCTAGATTTTGAGGACCGGGGGTAACCGGCCCACTCTTCTTTATGGTGGAAAGTATAATTTCTAGCATGTCGGTGTTCTCCATGTAGCAAACAAGGTGAATATAATAGGTGTCGGTCATCTCCCCATCTGTATAACTTAGAATGGGGGTTCAGTGGTATCTATCCACATTAAGGCACTAATTCTAAAACTGGTCTCCAACCGTACCCGTTGTTAGTAGTATTGGTTGGCTGATACCATTGACCTGTGAATCCAGGATAACCTCTGGCAATATGTCCAACTCCAGGTTTAGTGCAAGCTTCTTGGCACACAGATAGGTCACCATTACTGGTACTACCATCATTACCTATCTCAGCTTGAGGATAACCATCCCACGTAGCGGTACCATCCCAAACGTTAGCAAGAATAGTATCGTACTCACCTCCGGCAACACCAGTCAATAACCTAACTTTATAAGTAAGACCACCGATAACAATGGTTGTAGTGCCTGTAACGATGCCGAGTGGATTCATTTGTTCCCACAAGACTGAATATCTAGCAGATTGTTTTGCAATGTAAAGGGTTTTGCCGGCGATTAAAAATTTGAGCCAAGCGTTTGACCTCGGATTGATAGCAGTCCCGCTGGTCATACCAACAGCCGTAGTTAAAACAGCCATTGTTATCAAATTAGCTTCTGTGACTTCCCCGATGAATGGTAAATTCAAGGTAGATCGTTTAACCAACATCGGCCTCCAGCCATAACCGGAGTTTGTACTGTTAGTAGGTTGATACCAAACCCCTTGCAACAAATCCGGATAACCTCGAGCTAAGTGTCCGCTGCTATCAGCTTCTTTACAGATGGTTAGTTCACCATGAATAAATTGATCACCACCCGTCGTATTCAATCCAAGCATATCTGCAGTGTAATATCCCCACACTGGGGTCGCTGCTGGTAAATCAGCACGTTGAGGACCTGAGAAAAGCGAATAGATATATCGATTGTATTCACCACCTGCGTCAGCAGCTACGTGACTTGTTGGGTTTTTGTTACCTCCCGTCATCAATCGACAGACATAGACGTCTCCATTAATAACTACTTGTCTCCAACCATATCTAAGTTGAGGTTGTAAGTATTCCCACGAATTGTTAGCGCAGATAGATTTCTTAGCTAAATATAAATCAGTACCATTACTTTCTGTAAAATGTAACCACCCGGCATTGCTATTTTGCGACGTACCTTGCGTCACCCCCATCGCTGTTAGTAAAGCGTTACCGGTGATAAAATTGATAGCACGCATCACTCCTTTGTATACAGTTCCAGCCGGGTAAGGTATATCGGAGTTATCAGCTAAACCATATCGACTGATAGTCGTTAATAAACCTTCTAACATAACTCCTCCTAATAACTAAAAATAAAATATAAAGGGAGGGGTATCCAAACTCCCCTCCCTCCCATCACTATTAGAACGTAGCGCCTGCTGCACCGATCCAACGAGTACCATCCCAGAACACAGTCACAATCGTAGTAGTCGCCCCCAATGTAGGTGCGGTCCCACCATTCCAGAACCAACCTGCTGGCCAAGTAATGGTAGAAGCACCGTTAATGACCAATACGATTGTCATCGATCGGCCAGCTGGAGGGTTAGTACCCGACTTGATCGAGATAGTGGTCGCCGCAGAGTTAGCGATCGTAAAGACCTGCTGCGCTGCCAAGTCCAACACACCAGCCGAAGCGGCTACAACTTTCAGTGTGTAGTAATCGAATGATGTCCAAGCAAGTCCTTTACGGACGTACAGGTTAGTATCACTCGGAGCATCTACGAATGGTAGGAAAGTACTCCACCCTGCGCCTTTACGGGCGTAGTACGTAGCGTCACTTGGAGCATCTGTCAGGTAGGTAGGTTGAACTACCCAAGCACTGCTCTTACGGGTGTAGCTCTGCCCATCAGTAGGAGCTTCAGAGACAGCTGCAGCGGGTATTACTAAACTAACCCACGCTGCCCCTTTCCTAACGTATTGGTTAGCATCGTTAGGTGCTTCAACAACACCTGCAGCCCACGCACCAGAAACACGAACGTATGCTTTACCATCAGTCGGTGAATCCAAAAGATAGGTAGGTTGGACAGTCCATGCAGCGCCTTTACGAACGTACGACTGACCGTCGTTAGGTGCTTCAACCACAGCCGGCGTAGGTGCAATTGTCCAACTGCCATTCGTCCTGACATAACTGTTAGCGTTGAGTGGAGCGTCGGCAATACCAGCAGCTGGAACAATGGTCCATGCAGCGCCTTTACGCATGTAACCATTACTGTCCGATGGAGCATCGGTCAGGAATGCTGCCTGAAGTGTCCAGGCCCCATTAGTACGCACGTAACTATTCGCGTTAACAGGAGCATCTAACAAGAACGGTGCGACGGCCCATGCGCTGCTCTTACGGACGTACGTTTGACCATCCGTTGGAGCCTCACCGACTGGTGCTGCTGGGATAACCAAAGTTACCCAACCCGACCCTTTACGGACGTAAGAGTTAGCATCACTTGGCGCATCAGAGATACCAGCAGCTGGAGCCACTGCCCACGCGTTGCTAAGACGTAAGTAAGACTTACCGTCAGCAGGAGCGTCCAGAATGAACGGCTGTTGGGTTACCCATGTGCCGCCCGAGCGAACGTAGGTGTTAGCGTCGTTAGGGGCATCGCCGATACCAGCTGCCGGTACGATGGTCCAGTTACCTGCTTTACGCATGTAACCATTAGCATCGCTAGGGGCTTCACCCAATACCAAAGACCACGCTAACCCTTTACGCCCGTACGACTGACCGTCGTTAGGTGCTTCAAGTACAGGGAATACAAGTTCTAACCATTTACCGGCAGAATCAGCAGTCGCCCAGTTACGGACGTACGACTTACCAGACTGCAGAACTTCTGCAACGAAGGTAGGGGCGACCACCCATTCGGTTACAGTGGTAGAACCTGACTTCAAAGCCCGGACGTAGAATTTACTAACGACAGGATTAACGATTTCGTCAACTGGTAGTTTAACCCAGTTCTTACCGTTACGGACAACGTTACCCAAAGAAGCATCTGGACTTTGGATATCGCCTGGCACCAACGGACCCATGTCTGTCCAACCGTCCGTAACTGAACGGTAGAAAATGTTGTGAGCGGTGTTAACTGCCCAGTCACCATCCACACCGTAAGCTGATGTTGGTACAGTAACCCCAGCTGGCAAGTTGATCCACAAGGTACCGCGATCACCTTTAGGGCCTTTACTACCAGTCGGCCCCGCTTTACCTGCTGGGCCTGCTGGGCCTGCTGGACCGCGCACCAAACCAGCATCGTACCAAGTAGCGGTACTGCCGCCTTGTGGGATAGCCCAGACCCAAAGATCGTTACCTATCAGATAACCGTCACCGACGGTACCTGTAGGATGCGCTGCGCGCAATTGAGCTTCAGTGGTGTACGTACCCAAGATGGCGATCGACGTACCAGCCGGCCCCTCAGGTCCTGGTTCACCCACATCACCTTGAAGTCCAGTGATATTTACACCAGGGCTGTACTGCTTATCAGCTATGATGTAAAGAAGCTTTGTATCTGCGGTGAAGTAAGCATCACCATCTTTCAAATCACTGGCACCACTCGGATCACTGGCAACAGTAATAGGTGGGAGATCAGCGACAGTGTCGACTGTTCCAAGGATATTGATACCAATATCGCCTTTAGGACCTTGAACTGTACCGATATCGGTCCAAGTACCGGCGATGTTTACATACATCACACCGTCGAAACCGATGTAAGCTTTACCTAAATTGGTATCACTTGCTGTAGGTGTAGGATCGCCAATAGTCCGTTGGACGTAAACTACTTCAATGGACTCACCTCGGTGAGTACCCATGTCTACCCAAGCACCGCTGATGAACATCCAAAGGTGTTCGGTATCAGAAGTAACCCAAGCTGCTTGTTCCGCTGAACCGGTAGGTAAAGCTGCAAAATTTGCAACCGTCCCTAAGACTTTCAACAACGCAGCTGGTCCAGTAGGACCGACAGGACCGACAGGACCTTGAACACCTGTTGGACCTACGAAAGTACCAGCATCAACCCAGCCTGATACAGCACCATAAATCCAAAGGTGTTGATTGTCACGAGTTGTCCAAGCGTCCTGAGTGGTACCAGACAGCGCTTGAATTTCAGCAGCGTTAGCTTTAGTACCCAACACCTTGATGTTCGCGCCGCCTGGACCAGCTGGACCAGCTGGACCTGTGATAGATTGACCTGCAGCGCCAGCTGGTCCTTGGCCACCTGGTTGACCAGTAGCGCCTGTTTGACCACCTGGACCTTGAGGACCTTGAGGACCTTGACCACCTTGTGGACCTTGTCCGCCAGTGGCGCCAGTTGGACCAGCGGCACCTGAATCGCCCTTCATGGAAGCAAGCCAGGCAGTTTCAGAACCTGTGAAGCCGTTATCCTGAGCAATTTGATAAGCAGACAAACCGTTCAGAGTACCGATGTTCAACCAAGCATTAGCCACCCAGCAATAAACATCATGGCCGACCAGGTAAGCTTCAGCTGTAGTACCAGGGTTAGGTAAGTTAGCTGTACCAGCCAAAGTACCGTTGATGTGAAATGCGATCGAAGGGAGACCTTGAGGACCAATAGGACCTACAGGACCCAACGGACCAACATCACCGGTGTCACCTTTGATACTGACGAGCCAATCGGATTCAGTACCAGCAAAACCGTTCTCAACAGCGATCTGGTAGTTAGTCTTACCGATCAGTGTAGCCAACCAATCAGACTCAGTACCTTCGTACCCGTTCTCTACAGCCAAGTCATACGCTGTACGGCCAGGAGCTCCAGGAGTACCTGTCTTAGTCCAACCGCCGTTAGCAGCACCCAACCAGAGCCACAGATCCAACCGCCAGATGTACGCATCGCCGGGCTTGTAAACATCAGCTGCTATCGGAAGATCAGAAGCGTCAGGCCACAGACCAAGGAAGTTAACACCAGTACCAGTAGCGCCGATCAATGAGTTAGAATCAACCCAGTCATCGACGTTCTTGATCCACAGGTGACCTTCAACAAAGTAACCAGTACCTTGGTCTACAGGATCACCTGCTTGAATTGCATCAAATTCAGTTTGGGTGATGGTACCAACAACGTTAACACCAAGACCTGTATCGCCAACCTCACCTTTAAGTGAAGCCAGCCAACCATCGACGTTACCTTCATATCCAGCTATTTTAGCCAGATCAAAAGCTGATTTACCGTCAAGGCTAACCAACCACAAAGCTTCACTGCCGACGAAGCCACCATCCACAGCTGATTGATAAGCGGACTTACCTGCCCCGACGATGTCAGAAACTTTAGCTTGTACGCTAGTGCCACCTTGAACCAATTCGATCAGTTCATCGCCAACAATAAGACCAGCTTGGTCCATTGCTGCAATCGTACCTGCAACCGGAGAGGTTGTGTTTGTGTTTGCACCCATTGTAAATTACCTCAATTTCAGTAAAACATGGAATAAAATTAAGCAGCATCAAGAAGACGTGTTGTCCCACTCATCAACAGACGTATAGTGCCATCTTGTTGACGGCGTACGTTAGATGCGGTAAATCCAGTAAGCTTCACAGGCACTGACCCAATGTACGCCAATGATCCGACTATAGCTTGAAGGTTCACCGTTACAGAGTCATCGCCCGGATTAGGGGTGGGTATGGAAGTCACATCAAACTTGACTTGTCCTGGTATCAGTTTGATCTTATTAACCAAAGCTGTTAAAATACCCGCTATGGTAGTTGAGGCATTCTGATCTATACTGATATCAATGCCAAGTTCGGTGCTGATATCGATACGATGATATTTAAGTAGCTGTGTGCCATACCACGGAGATCTAGGAAGCGCCGTAGCGACTACTTGACTGTTACGCCAAGTATCGTCTGAAGCGTTCCATACAGCGGGTGTACCCAGCGTCACTAAATCTGGCGTAACTGGAGTGGAAAGGTTAGCTGCAGAAATAAGGTTGAATATATTCTCAATAGCTGTTTGCGATGCATCTAAGAGAATTGGATTGTTAATTACGCCTGTCATAATGGTCCGCCTTGAAGTGTATTCGATATCCCTGTAAGTTAATCCAAAGCCATCAGTTCAACATCCCATTGAACGGTATATTTTTACCGAAGATCTCATACCAGTTATCCCCACATAGAGCATATTTTCATGAGCAGCATATAGCCCCGGCTTTCACCGGGGCTATAGACTTATTTCAGTTAAGCTTCTGCGTCGAAGCCGTCCAGGTCAGTGGTCGGTGCAACATCAGCGAACGCTACGTCGGTGTCAGCGAAGTTCAGAGCAACAACACGCGAAGCAACGTACAGCAAGCTGACGGTGTGCGCAGTGATGGTGATGGTACCAGGAGTGGTCTGGTCAGCCGGAGCGGTGAAAGCGCTCGCGTCGAGTTCAGATTCCAACAGACCCAAAGCAGTAGCAACTTTGGTCAGGGTTTCGGCCTGAGTGTCACCGGCAACAACCAGGATGCTGGCAGGAGCGGTAGTTGGAACAGCGCCGCCGGCCAGAGACTGACGAGTGTAAGCGAAAGTACGCGAACCTTCGATGCCCTGACCATTAACGCCGGTCAGAGTTACCGCGGTATTACGACCCGCAGTACCAGCGACGATCGCAGGAGCGGCAGCAGTAACTTGACCAGCAGTGATGTTAGTGCCGGCAGCAGTGTTGGCAGCGTTGATAGCAGCAAGCACGTTCGCCAGAGGCGAAATGGAAATGTTAACTTTCATGATGACAAGCCCTACGTCGACGTAATGAGAAAGTTCACTACATAAGATCACGTACAAAACCGTACAACGGCAAAAAATAACCCCGCCGATGACCGAAGTCACCGACGAGGGGTATAATTCATCTATCAAGTAAGTGCGAGTATAAGCACAAGAAATACCACACTCATTAAGACGAGTCACGTAAACACGCAACTATTACCACCAGAATAATACTCACCACCCCTAAGAGTGGTGAGGGGCTTACGACACCCCCATCTACACCAAGTAAGCGACCAAGCAGTTTAATGCAGATGAAAGTAAAGCGAATGCCCACCCCGCAATGTTCAACCAACAGTTCCGGCTGTCATAGATTGAACATTGAAGGCTATGCATTGGAGACAAATCCCCTATAAAGCAGTGCGCCACCTATTGGTGATGATGCTTTACGTAGCGCATAACTTAGCGTAAAGAAGATTAGTCGCTGGCAAAACTCCTCTTCAAATACACTCACTCCCTTTAATCAGACTGTAGTCCCGCCAAGGATGGTCTGACACCTTGATGTCCCGCGCTTATAGAGAAAGGTAGCCACGGTAAGTTCAGAACGCTCGTTCTCACATACTGATCTAAGCGCTCGTAACTATTTACATAAAAAAAAGAAGAGAGGATAAAGGGGAGCCGAAGCTCCCCTGTCCTTTATGCTGCTTCGGCTGCTTTGAAAACCATCTCGATTTGTTTACGGCCACGTTCGATGTAGAACGAGTAATGACGATCGTGCATGATGACCTGCAGATAGTGTCCTTCAGAATGAGAACACTCTTCAATCTGAAACAGGTTAAATACTTTCAGACCACTCCCATCAGTAGAGAGATTAGCTTTAAAGTATTCGATCATTTCAGGCTGATGGTGTAAACCAAATTGAACGGCTGTTTGGATGTAATCTTTACAAGCATCACCGAACAAATTGTAGATTGAATCCTGAACTGTCTTACTGACAGTAACACCGAACAACGCTTTCTCTTTCGAATTGATTGCAACATTGCGAAGAAGTCGCGGAGCAGGTGTGTGGTTGGTAGCCACGAATGTATTAGTGGTGTTCTTCGGAAGCTCTATAACGATCTTGTAAAGGGCTTTGAGGAACTTATCTACCGAATCCACAGTGTAACTGCTGCAGCCCGCTAGATGACATCCCAAGAGCCCTTTGTGATTACGGTTGTTCAGCAGATCAAAGTGCTGAACATACGGGTATTTGGCGAAGAGTGTTGTGCGAGCCTTTTCATCCGACAGTGCTTGACGTGCCAGATCAGCCAAGCTTGAGTTGTGACCCAAGAAGGTAGCGATCTCTGTAAGGAGTTCATCTTTACGCTTGTCGCCCCACTTGAGGGTCTTAGCGCTATCGCTGTAGGTATACGAGAAGTCAAAGATCTGGATGTGACGAATAACCAGCTCCACTTCATTCAACGCACGAAGAGGGTAACCTTCGATGATGTTGAGTTTGATACGGTCCACTGAGGAAAGATAAGTCATGATGCTTCCTTTTACGCACTTAGGTTAGTTGATTGAGTCTAGTGTACAATATGTGATCTTAATTTCTTTTATTACAGATGCGGCATAAAGCCGGACCGAAGTCCGGCGGTATGGTTCTTCTTCTTCCACGGTAGTTCTTTATTTATAAAAACTTATAAGCGTAGCGAGAACCAATAAGGTAAACGTCGCGTTAGTCATTACAAGAAGTTACTTCCGAAGGGCGGACAGCCTCTGGCAGACCGCTTTGAGTACGCTGGACTTTATACTAGCGTTGTTATTGTCTTTGAGAGGGAAACATTTACGGGAAGGCAAATGGCTATCATCAGGGAGACGTCAAATTGTATTGGTAAAGAACAGTGTTCTACATAAGTATAGTAACAAATGTAAAAAGTTACACAAAATAAAAGAACTACTATCCACACACCCTTTCGAATGTGTGGATATCTATCAATAAACCACTGGGTAGCTGACGTCATCATCATGAACGATGAAGGTTTGATTGTCGAAGACAGGGTAACGTTTACGTAACGTTACCAAATCGTCAACTTCATTTACATCAATCGGTTGCTGAGGTCTGACAAAGACAACTGACTTCCAACTTTTGTCTACTTGCATGAACTCAGAAGGTCGAGGATCAGCAGGTTTCTTAGCCGCCCGCAGGTTTTCATTTATCCAGTTCAATTGAGCTTGCGCAAGTTCAAGTGTCTTGAACGTAGTTTCGCTGGTGTGTTTGATAAGTACTTCTTTCACGTCGTACGTCCTCTCTATTTACGCAGTTTATAGAACTCAGAAATTGCTTGTTTGATGTAAATTTTGTTACGGATGGAATCGCAGTGGATGTGATTTTTCTCGCAGAAGTCTACGTGTTTGATGAGAGCTTCCATCATAGGGAGACGAACATAATGGCTGATCTCTCCAGTGATATCGTAGAGACGTACGAAAACTTCATGAGCCTCCAACTTAAGATCACGAACCAGATTCCAACTTACCCCGTCGAACACATTACGTTGGAAAATAGTACCAGCTTCATCATGGAATTCACTTCTGTCGTAGACGTAGAGATCTTCCACATGAACTTCCTTCAGAGGTTCATTGATAAGACCGACTACCACGTTCTTGTTCGACTTAATTGCGAGCAATTCAGAACTATGTAAATGCATGCCCACGTTGGAGTTGTTGAAACGATCGATAGCGGCATCCAATGCACCTATGTGGGCATGTATGAAACCAACAGATTCTTCTCCAAGATGCACAACACCATCTTCGATGTACAGGACACTAAGGCCGTACACAACGCCTTCCAACAGAAGAACACACTGTGTCACCCGGCCGGCCGTGGCACGGGCCGTATCAAGAATCGCTACGCGTGCAGCTGAATCTTTCTTACCGGTACAGTCATCAAAGAAGATACCGTTAGCTTCTTTGAGAGCGGCAATTACTTTAAGCGGGTTATATTCACGCATGTCAAATATCCTTAAATAAGAAAGAAAGGCGGAGTCTTACTCCGCCGTACTAGAAGGGTTATTAGCGAGTGAACTGTTTCACTTCATTCAGGATCTTTGCGATCAGCATAGCTGGGTACACTACGCCTGGTGTGAATAGATCAGCCACTTCAGGAAATCTTGCGATGTAACCATCGACATTCTTCTGATCGGTTGGCATCAATGTACCGTCTATTACATCACCGTTGATCAAGTCTTTGTTGAAGACCTTGATGAAACTCATCGATGTAGTCAGCTCCAAATCGTCCAGGCGATTTTCAGTAAATCCTGTCATCTCAGCCATGGCTTTGGAAACGTCTACCATTTGCTTCAAAGCTGCTTCAGAACACCTGATGACTTGTTCGCCACCTGGAGCGGTGATGATAGCGCGCATTGCAGCTTCAACGGTAGCAGCAGTTACGATAGTAGTATTAGTGTTCATGTTGATGACCTCCTCGGTCGATTGGTGTTGGCATCCGAAATGGATGTTTGTTGTATGGATTCAATACTACGATGTGTGACTGTAATAAAGTTGATTCATATCCATGCAGCATAAACTCCACCAACTGGACGAATCCAGTTGGTGGAGTTTATAACTGATTACCCATTGGGGTCAATAGTCATCGAATTGAACATCGCTCATCCCCACATAACGATGTTCAATTCGCTGTGTACTGAATACCCAGCGAAGCCCTGACGAACCCGCGAACGTCAACGCTTAGGTTGGGGAGGACATCCCAACCACAATAGCCCGGTAGAGGAGCATGAGAGCCTACCGAGCATGATCCAAGACTTCATCAGCCCGAAGTGGTCTAGTTCATATATAATAGTGTCCGTTACCAGAATAACACTCTTGGAGAGTTAGATTCCATCCCAGCTTCTTCAGTTAAATACTCATCAAACCAATTACCAGTCTGTTTAGATTTCATCCGTCTCCCTGAGCGAGTAAGTCCAGCAGCTGTGTAAGCAGCGATACTTGCGGTGTTCTCAGGGTTGATCCAAGCACGTCCAGGTTTACCTTCTAAGAACTCAGAGATCCAATGGTGTGCAATCCCTTTACGTCTGTACACTGGATCCAGATAAATAGATCCTGTTCTCCAATACCCATCGTCTTCTCTGAATGGGACTGCAAACCCAACAGTCTTTCCTTTGTACAGAATGGGGATGATGTTCTCCATTTTGTAAGTAAGTGCATACTTGCCTAGAAACTTATCTTTCATGGCCTTAGCTACTAAGGATACCAGTGGATCTGTATTTTCATCCGGGTTCACAATAAACCACTCCTCTATAGGACATACAGATCATGAACGATGATGATAAGAAAGAACTGAAGATGGTTAATGGTGTAACGTCTGAACAACTATCGCCAGTCTTGTTACGACTGGCTGGATACGTAATGGTACTTTACTGTCCTGGGTGTGAGATATGTCATCATATCCATGTAGATAAGCCTGGAGATAATGGCGCATCATGGGGGTGGGATAAGAATGTTGAGAAACCTACCTTTACTCCTAGTATCTTGGTAAGATACAACTTCTCTTTGGATGAAGCTAACAACGTGGTTTGTCACAGTTTTATCCGTAATGGAAGATGGGAGTTCTTAGGCGACTGCACCCACGCTCTCAAAAATCAGACTGTGGATATGGTTGAGATTCCTGAAGACCATCGCTAAAAAAAAGAAGTAACAGCCCCCACTCCTTCGGGAGTGGGGGCTTATGTCATTAACTGTTTCCAGTATAGACCTTGTCGAAGAAGTCGCTAGGAACTTTGATGTTCATCGACCTGATCTTGTTGCGGAAGTATTCAAGATCAACCTTAACCCGATTTTCAGGAACCTCGCGGTCATCTAGGTTGCTGTAAATCATCCCAGACTCTTCATCAACATCAGGGTGGTCATCGCCGACAGGTTCAACAATGGTCCAGAAACGATTAAGCATCGGGTCCCATCCAGCGGTTACGACGACAGGGTGATCATTGTAAGTTGTAGTGTGTTTCAATTGCATGTCGGTATTCCTTACATTCAAAGAGGGTAGATTATTCTTTCTCGTAAACGATCTTATCGAGAAGAGTCAGGGAGTCTTGAAGTTGTTTCTTTACCGCATCGAAAGCTGGTTTCAGATTCATCTCGGTATGGTACTTACCGTCAGGCAGTTTTCCACAATACCCATATTCAAGCATCTCACGGACCAACAGTGGAAGGTCTATGACGATGTCAAGATTGATTTCTTCTGGTCGGCCATCACGTATATCCTGCGCCCACGCTAGGAGCGTTAAATCGTCTTTACTGGTCAGCACATCAGAGAAGTAGAACTTCAACGTGCCATCGTCAGCCATGTGAAGGGTATCGGGTTTTATAACATGTAGGGATTCTTGAGACACGGTAGACCTCCTCGGTCGTTTCATTAATAAGGTTTGATTATATATCCCGTCGGATCTATAAGTCCAAGATTTGATTCACGTATACTTAGAACAGGTTCTTTTGGATTAAAACCGAGCATGATTTCTGTGCGGTCTACCTCGTTAAGATACCAATGTCGATAACTATCGTAACTCTTTAAGAAACGTTTAAGTCCTTTTTCTTTTATATCTGATTTTATCGTGTGTGTTAAATGGGTGTCCGGTGTTTCAAGAATCAACCCACTCACAATGTGATTGTTATAGAAACGAACTGTTAGTAATCTATATATTTTCTTCCGTTTAAATGGGATGTATAATAGATAACTAGTTTCATTATTTAAAGGATCTGTTTTTGGTCCAGGTTTTATAACTGCTAATCGGACAGAAGTTACGCTAACTACTCCTGAAGCTTCTGCCGTATTTGGATCAATCCCATCGTACGTACGAATGGCCTCCGAAGCAATACGCGAAGCGAAATTGTTGGGGCAGTTACTATTTTTAATCTTATCACGAATTTTAATTAATGCTGAATACAGAATCACCGGATCTTTAACTATTGACATTACAGACTTCCTCAGTCGGTTAGTATATTCGATCTGACAATGTATGTTTATAAATTAATAGATTATACGGCTACCCATTTTATGTTAATTACCTCCATCATTCCGAAGTACGGGGAACACCATGTTAGCAGGACTCAGACGTAGACTAGGATTGGTTGATGTAACCACTACCCGTGATTTCATTGTGGTGGAGGGTATCAGTACGATGTCCTTCTTTAAGGACGTCTATCGAGTATGGGGTACTAACTCCCTGTATAAGAACATGTTTCAGAATGTACGTAGCAGCGAATTTAAGCTCCGTCATTTCTTTGGCCTTGACTTCCTCTACATCTGTCAGTTTCTCTACGACGATAAGTTGACTCGTACACCTAAACGTGTACTGGCTAAAATCATCATTGAGATAAAGGAAAAGACTTGGATCGGTGAGATCGATCGTGGCGTTAACTCTATCACTGACATGTCGGTGGTCAACAACCAAGTACCTTTCCCACTCAAACCGTTTCAGAGTGAGTTTGCTGAGTTGTATGGTCGTATGGTTCCAGCGTATCGATTGAAGGGTTATCTTCTCGACGCTGGTCCCGGCACTGGTAAGACCGTAACGTCGCTCGTTCTAAGCGAATGCTTACATGCGCCTAAGGTCATCATCATGACGCCTAAGAACGCAGCTGAGCGAGTCTGGAAGGATACTATCGAAAGTATCCTCCTGACTAAACGTACTCATTGGGTCAGTACCGAAAACCGTCTTCCATCTCTCGACGATCACTTCTACGTTTGCCATTACGAGTCGATCAATACGATCATGGACTTTGTGAAGGCTAACCCTCGTGAGTTTAAAGGCACTTTCATTATTGTCGATGAATCTCACAACTTCAACCGTTTGGCAGCCGACCGTACTCAGACCCTTGTGGAACTGTGTCAGATGCCAATCATTGCAAACTGTCTATGGATGTCCGGTACACCTATTCAGGCTTTGGGATCGGAATGTATTCCTTTCCTTAAGTGTGTCGATCCGATGTTTGATCAGCAATCTGAAGAAGCGTTCCGTAAGATCTACGGTAAGGATGCTAAACGCGCTAACGATATCCTCCGTAACCGTATCGGCCACTTGAAATACCATGTCCCTAAACAAGACGTAGTAGATACAAAAGTGATAGTCGAACAGATCATGGTTAAAATGCCTGATGCTGCTAAGTATACGCTTGAAGCCATCGGTACTCAGATGCGTAAGTTCATCGATGAGCGCAAAACGTATTACGAGCAGAATCGCAAACAGTACGAGGACAAATACAAGGAAGGTCTCAATGAGTTTGAGAAATCTCTTCGTACTGATCTCGATCGTCGTGAATACAATTCTTATCGATCTGCTTTTGCGACTGTATCTGGTGGGTTTGACCCCATGAGCATGAAGGCTGAAGCTCAACTGTGTAATCGGTACGAGCTCAAGACCATCATGCCTAAGCTGGAAGGCTCACTCAAAGGTGAGTTCAAGTCAGCCAGAAGTGTTGTGAAGTATGTCAAGTTGAAGATAATGGGTGAAGCATTGGGCGGCGTGCTGGGTAAAGCTCGTAGCGCTTGTCATTTGGAAATGCTCGCTAACATTGATCTTGAAAAGTATATCGATGCATCGAAGAAGAAGACACTCATCTTCACCAGCTACGTAGAAGTACTGGAAGCGGCTGCTGATAAACTGTATCACGATGGGTATACTCCTGCTAAGGTCTACGGTGAGACCAACAAGGACTTACCAGCTATCATTGCGAAGTACTACAAGGATGAAGACCTAAACCCTCTGGTAGCGACTTTCCAGAGCTTGTCTACCGCAGTGCCTTTGACCGTGGCTAACACGATCTTGATGTTGAATCAACCCTTCCGTGATTCTATCCGACAACAGACGATAGCCCGTGCAGCACGTTTGGGTCAAGACAGTGAAGTCTACGTCTTTGACTTCTTGTTGGATACCGGGGATGTACCTAATATCTCTACTCGAAGTAATGACATCATGGCGTGGTCAGCTGAGATGACTGCAAGTATTTTAGGAATCAAGAACGTTGATCCTGAAAGCCTTTCATTAGAAGTGTTTGACTTCATGTCAGGTCTGGGTGAGTTCGTTATGGACATCATCGGGACGTTTGGTGGAGGTGGTGGTAAAGGTTGGAATTCACCGGCAGCAGCACACTCTAACGAGGCAGCTGAAGTTGCCCTGCATGACATCAAAGAAGAACCAGAAGTCGATCTTCCCGACTACCTGTACCATGGGTCTGCCTTTAAACAAGGTGAGCTTATCCCTGGCTTCCAACGCAGTGGTGAATTGGTTAGGTGGGATGGTTGTGAGACCAATGAGTGGTTATACGCAGCAGACGATCGTGATGCAGCGATCATGTTGGGAATCTCTTCAGCTATTGAGAAGAAGTATAAGCTCGACCGTTATCACTTCAGTGGCCGAACTATCACTATTGAAGCCAGTGAACCTGTCACTCTCAAAGATATCCATTCGTTGCAGGTATTCCTGTACACGATCAAAGCGGATGTCAAGGATGGGTGGATGGCTAACTACAATACCACAAACGGTATTACGGGTGAGTTCAAGACTCAAGGCGAAGTCAGGAAGAATATCCTGCGTGTAACCCCTGTTGATATAGCTGCTGCGTTGCACGGTAAGCAGATTAACATCAAAGTTAAGTAAACAGCATAAAGCCCGGCGTGAGCCGGGCTTTATGCTGCTAGTTGATCAACAGGTGTTTAGGTCTAGCGCTACGGAACTCCTTTTCCAGAAACTTAGCGTCTGGTAGCTTATCGACCATAACGAATCTTACTTGGAAGTCAGGCTCTGCATTATAGAGTTTAACCAACCTCTTAAACTTACACACCCCATCTTCCAGAGACGCTTTGATCAGTAAGACGTCCTGCTGTACATTCTTAGAGGTTCCTGTGAAGACCTTACCCGTAGGTACATGATCTAAATAGAAGAACCCCTTACCACACGCTTCTGCTTTAAGGTGGATACGTTTCATAGTCGCCCTTACTGTTGATCGGTATTACGCTGCCATTGTATCTACAGGAATAAAAACTGCTGCTTCGGTTGCGTAATGTTTAGCGCCACCGATCCGAACACCTGCGTAGAACAACCCCGCTCGGAATTTACCAACACCTTCATCAAGAAGAGCATTGTAAAGAACCTTGTCACATTCTTTACGTGTTGGGTAGTAGATGCTGCCATCTTCTTGAACGATACCGAAACCGCTGTACAGCCAATCGTGGATCGTTGCGGACTTATCCCCGTAACTTGCAAGCAACACGAAGAACAAAGCCATCATGATGTTTTGCAAACAGTCGATACTGGCATAGTTAGTAGCGAAGCCTTGCTTCGCAGTAATCTTACCAAGAGTCTTACTGTCGTGACCAAAATCACTTAACAGCAGATACTCACGACGTGCTGTCTCGCGGGTGTCCAAGTTACCAAATGCGTTAATAGCTGCTGCGCCCATGATGATGCTTCCTTTGTGATGGCATAGCAGTTTAAACTAAAAAAAGAGAGAGAGGATGACGCTCCCGAAGGAGCGTCTATAATTTAAGCTTTTGTGATCAGGTATTGGCGAAGCAACGATGACGATGCTTCGAGAAAAGCTTCAGCTTCATGCGCGGCGTCAGATGCAACATCGGTCAGTTCATCAGCGATCGTAACGTAATCAACCGTACGGGTAGTGATTTTAGTCAAGCGGTACAGATGGTTGAAGATGCCAGCCATTTGTTTCTCGACCGCCGCTTCAACTTCAGTATCCCACGATACACGACCAGTCAGTTCACGCCATTCGATTTCGATAACCCACAGATCTACGTTGGAATGTGGAAGTGCGTTGCCTTTGCGGAAGATGACTTCAATGGCCGTCTGAGCAATGCGGGTAGTGATACCCTGACAGACCTTCTCGAACGCCTCGAACTCTTTACCTGTAATGTAGAGGTCATCATCGGCACAACGGCTGAAGAAATCAACCACATGTTTGTTACCGAACAGTGAGTGGAAGACGAAGCGAGAGATTGGGCGATCCATCAGCGAAATCTTGTTGTGACCCCCGAAGATACTCAGAGACATGTCGATGGAATGCAGGGCGCTTTTTGTCTTATCGACGTTGAGGCCATCTTCGAATTTCTTCAGGAACTCTTTACGTTGAGCTTCAGTGATGTTCTCTACAGCTTTTTCATTAAACATCAGTAATACCTTATCTGAAATAGGGGTGGTCGATTAGTACGGCGCAACGACGCTCAGCAACTTCAAAGCCGCATGTTTGAAAATGGTGTACTGGGTAGGATCATTGAATACATTCAAACCCATTGTCATTAGATTACTATCACCCATACGGATGATAGCTTTCTTCAAAGACATTACTTCTTTTCTGATCATGTCATCATCGATGTAATCTTCGAAAGCATCTGGATACTTATCATCCAGTGTAACCACGAGATCTTCAATGAAGTTCAACCATGGATCAGTGATAGCACCTTTCAAAGCTGTTGCTTGTGCGATCTCTGGGATCAGTAATTCCACATACTCGTCGTACCGATAGTTAGAAATTACCGGAAGTTCAAGATAAGCTGCTGCTGCGGCGTAGCCAGCGTAACCTACCAAGAACAACTCGATCGTGACGTAGTAATCAAATTCACGGATGTTGACGTAAGCTTCTTTGATAGAGCGGTCAACGATAAACGGCTGCATGCCGGAAGTCCAGCTATGAACAACTACCAATTGGTTGGTAGTGTTTGGCATGTTCATTAAGAAATTGCGCATCATGGTCGTATTCTCTTAGTAAATAATCGATTGTTGTACAGCACTTCTAGGGAAATGTATGTTTATAATTAATTAGAATACGATCCAATCGATAACATTGATAAAAAAAAGACGAGGTTATTAGCCCCGTCCCTTTTCATTGCTTATTGGTCAGTATAACCTACCTGACAAGCTTGAAGGTGGTTCAGATGAGCGGACAACGTGGAATCAATCTTATCTCCAACATCGCGTATTGCTCTTGACACCTCAGAGATCTTTTCATCGAGCTCTGCAGTCTCCAAACCCTGCATGCGCATTTGCATGCGCCTATCTCCTAACGTCATGTAAGTACTGTTCAACTCGTATCGAACATTTCGTAGGTCTTCTACTGCCCGACCTAAGTCGGCTGATATCGCTACGAACTCTTCGTCGTAATCGAATCTGTTCCTGTATGACATACTGCAGACCTCCTCCGGTCGTTATTTACACGGGGTATTACACTGATATCTTTAGAACTATTTCCATTATAATGGTTCTATTATTAATTGCACCTATTCGGCGTAATCAATTTATTCTAACGATGTACTCCATAATGACTTAGTTTCCTCCATAATTACAAAAAGTAAAGTATCTCTAGCATCCCATGAAGTCATGTTTTCAGTCAACCGTATATCCATTGTCCATACCCATCTCATGGGGTGTGCGGGGTCAGGGGCTGTTATCCTACTAACTTCCATTCTACAATCAGTATAAGCGCCTTCAACATTCAACGATTCCCAGTGGTTTGTGTGTAACCCCTCAGCCCATCTAGAAAATACACGTTCTATGAAATTCTGACCTTCTTTATCGGATGTGGCTAAAGTCAGATAGAAATGTTGACGGGGTTCTTCTAGAGTTTGATGGCCATCGCAGGAGAACAATGACACTACTCGTGGGTGTAGGTTTATGAATCTACAGATAGACCCCATGTAATCATCTAAGAGATCTTTATCCATCTGTTCGTATTTGAGTTTTTCTTCCAGGAGTACGGTGTACGGTATAAAGAACATACTGACATCCTCGGTCGTTGATGGTTGTGGTTGACTATGTAGATCATGTATGTCTGTAAAAAAGTTAATTAGATTAGCAGCATAAAGGCCGGGGTAATCCCCCGGCCCTATGTCAATTGCAAACGCCATCTGTACAAGTAATGGTCGTTGTAGAAGCAGCTTTTTTACGGTTGTAATCTAACGCTTTGTTAAGTCTAATGTTGCAGTCACCATTAATTCCTGCTTGATCCAGGTATTTACGTGCCCACAAGTCAGCTCGTTGTGTCGGTGTCTTGGATTTGTACAGCGCTTTATCAGGGGGAAGTACCATAACGCAAGGAGCTAACCAAGCATCATCGATGACCACATATTTAATCGTAGTCTTTTCGATCACCTGAGGTTTATTAAAACCACAACCAGCCATCGACAGAACCATCATAAACAAGATGATTAATCTGATCATTTAACCTTCTCCAAACATTCTTTAGCCGCTGGCATTACTTCGCAGTAAGCCTTCCACGCTATCGTAAGTTCACTGTCGGAATCAGGCAGTGTTGGTGTAGCCGCACACTTAGGATCAGTCTTTGCATCCAACAACTTCTGCGCCGCATCCCGTTGACCAATAAGAATATCAAGTTGACTTCTTAAGTCCTCGACGTTCCTACCATTAGCAGCTTGCGATGTATCGATGTCTGCAGACACAGTTTGCTTCTCCACCGTGTCTTGTACTTGTTTAACCAATTCGGCGTTTAATCCGGCATTGATTGACAAAACATTTGAAGCAGTGCTATTGGAAGTGGCTACCTTAGCGACCATTTCTTCGTATTGGTTGTAAGCTAACTTTACACCAAGGATGAGCAGCCCTATCACCACCAACCCCAATATCCATGGCCAGAACTTCGCAGCCAATGTCCTCAACAACGTTAGTGTTAATCCCACGACATACTCCTTAAGAGGCTAGTAATACTTTTCCATAAAGTTCACACCGGATGTTACTGCCTATCTGAGCGTTAGCTCCTTGGCTAAAAACATTCCCTGTGTGGGTATAACCAAGTTCACCAAGTTCGGTAACCAATGCAGCTGGAATAGCTGCGGCATCGATGAGATACATTTGATACTGATCTTCAGTGACATCTTTGTCCACCGTCAGAACGTGGTTACGCTCTGCCTTCTTTGCCATGTCCAGATAAACCAGAACAAGAGGAGTTGGCGCTACAGGCTCTGGGTTGACCGATACACTCAACCGGTAGAGATACCCATCAACCTCACGAATGACCTCCACAGCGCATGCCAGCACGTTCTTAGAACGGAATTGACGGGTAGCGCTGTTAAAGGTGGCCTGCCCAATCCACGGGAGATTGGTATTGTGCACATCGTCCAGATCTGGGATGTCATCAATAAACCCTAACGCCTCTTTCTTCAACATCTTGACCAGACGAATCTTACGGCTGAAGACATCGTCTAACTGGGTCGGTAGCCCGTAAGTGGTGAAGTCCGCCATCTTCTTCTTTCGAAGAATATTCAGCAGAGTAGCATTGATGGTAACTATATCGAATCCGTCACCACAGGCCGCAGTAGGTACGCCTAGTTTCAGCGTAGATTTCTTAACAGTAGCTTTCATCACCCTTCTCCTAATTCCGGTCTATGGCGTTTAGTTAACTCGCCTTTTAATGTAAATGTTATTTTCTGATGCTGACAGACACGTTTAAACATTTCAGCTAGTACATGTCGATGGCAGAAATCCCCATCTGGACAGTAACATGAAATGGCCACTACAGGCATTTGACAGACTTCAATCCATCTCAGCTGATTAACGCGATAACTATCACGCATCAGCTGAGTATATAGTTCAGTGTACGCCAATTGACTTAACGTACCTTCTTTAACTTGTTCTACGATATCCCAACTAGGAGCAAAGACTCTATCCCCGCTCTTTATCGTCGTATCGAGTAACGGTATCTTTAGATCACGGGCTACCCGCCACTGAGCCATCTGTATCGTCCACAAGTCCATTAGTAGACTCTCCATCAGCAGTAGGTACAATGTCGAAGAACGTTTCGTTATCATTCCAAGGCATGAACAAGACTAAGATACAACCGTCTTTAGCCGTTTCGATTGTGTTTATCCTGCAATATAACCGGATTGCTATCTTCTTCAATACCCTAAGAAGGATGTCGGAAGGTCCTCCAGTTAGCTCACAACGTATTTGCTCACCAAACAGAGAGAAGTCTCTAGGTAAGAACAACGCGGCGTATATAGGACCTTCCAGCTCGTAGTACGTACTGCTGGTCATTTGTGTAGCTCGGACACGGATTGGCTTAATACCAAAATCGGTAACAGCTTTCTCTACTAAAAACTTTTCAGTACTGACATTAAAGGAATGTCCAGTCTTAGCAACATTCTGAACGAGCGCATCAATACCGTTAACCAACGGGTGTTCAATCCCCCATCTCCAACCATAACCTAGAAACTGTGGGGTGGTTTCCTCAGCGGTATGTTCATCTTCCAATCGTAACAAGATCGGTGGTCTTGTTATAATTCGATCTTCAGTTGAACTGAACGCGTCTTGTATGGCTTTTTCTTGAGAGGTTATCACCGAACAGGGTGTCAGGAAGCTCAGCATCTTTAGGGCCATCTTCAGTACTGCCATTTCCCAGTTCCTTGTATTCGTATTCCAACAACCCACGGACCACAGATTCGTGATCATCTCTGTGAAGCTCATACAAGCGATACACTTCGCCAGTAGTAAGATTATCAGGGAAGTCTTTCATTAAGTGCTGGAGAGCAACCTGACGACCGTACGTACGGTCTAACCATGAGTTGATAGCTTGATTGTCAAGATAACCGATCACAACATCCACATCCACACGACCTGGACGATAAAGAGCTGGCTCAAGTTTCTCTTTATAGTTAGTGGTCATTATCGTGATGATGTTATTTAGAGGAACGATACCGCAGAGGACATTTAAGATCGCTGATAAATCAGGACCATAACCTACTGCTGATGTCCGACCATCTTCTGAAGGATCTTGCTTCAGAAGAGAACTGATACCGTGAACGTCTTCAATTAACAAGATAGACCCAGACGGAATAGCGCCTACCAATACAGGTAAGTCAGTTCCATCTACAGCACTCAAATCCAACACGTAAATGTCTCTGGCCGTGATCATTGAGATCTGTACAGCCAATGTAGACTTACCTGTACCCGGAGGACCTGAGAACATGTAGGTTCGTTTGTAACTGACGGTGTTATCTGTAAACCACTTCTCAGTCGTGCGGAAACGTTCAAGACTATCTTTAATGACAAAATAAACACCCTCGTTTAATAGAGGGATCATATCACGCTTGATTGGGTGAGCACCAATAGCGACCCAACCGTACGTATCACGGTTCTTACTGATCGTGTAAACCTCGATAACTGTCTTAACCTCACCTGGAGGTGTGTATGTAGCCGCGGCGACCATTTCTCGAATCAGAGCAGTGTTGCGGGAAAGACATTGGATCGTAATGACTTGTTTACGGAAATGAACACCAGACGATTCAAGCTGAGATATAGAGAACCAAAACAACCTGCGTTTAAACATGAAGTATTGGTTACCAGTACCAGCAACTAGTGTACCTTCTGGAGTTAACTTAAAGCTACGTGACATCCACTTAATGGAGTTACGTGGATACCATTCCATGAACAAACCAAACAAGACATCCTTACCACCCCATTCTGAAGTGTTATCAAGTTCTAACGTACAGACGCTTTGATCCTTGATGAACTTGAAAAGACGTACAGGTAGATCTCGGACAAAATAAGAAATAGATGCACCCACCACTAAGGTTAATGCGCCCGCTATCTGAGGATTGTTCTTCAGTAGCTCCATCAATGCTTCAAACATGAAACTCTCCTTAAACTATGGCATTTTGGGTACCTTTTTGCCCCATGTATTTTCCACCGCGGTCTGCGTAACTAATCAGACAGGATGTATCTGCTTTCCAGAAAACCAATTGAGCAATACCACAGTCGATATAAACCTTGACTGGGGAGTTGGTTTGGTTAGCCAGTTCCAATACCAATTGACCGGACCACTCAGGTTCGAGGATAGTGATCATTGGAACCAACCCTACACGGGCATAGGTCGACTTACCGAAACATCCTACCAGTAGATCACGACTGATGTTAAACGTCTCTACAGTGTGTCCCAAGGCCAGACTGTTAGGTGGTTGAAGATAGTAACGCAACCCAGTCTTTGGACATAGTCGGATTTCAGCAGATACGTAACACGCATCATCAACATCCATCGGATCGATCACAGTGGAATTGATATTACTGAAGATCTTGATATCTTTCTCAGCCAGACGGATATCATAACCGTACGATGAAACACCGTAAGAGATGATTCGTTGTTCCCAACCCACATGCCCATGACCAAGGTCGTAGTTACTACCCTGTGGTTTAGCTGTCTCCATAGGGGCAGACGTCTTGGTGTATTTAACGGACGATGCTACAAATGGAGAGATGAGCGGCTTCCAGTTGGCTTTAACCAGCATTTCATCATCAGCAACTCGTAGGACGTGAGATGAATCTTTGTACTGTTCCACCAACCAGTCTACTTCGCTTTGTTTATGTGTAACACCAACAATCATCGGTATCATCTTGGTACCGATGGGAGTCAGATAGTATTGCGGTTTCATGCTGCGAGCCATCAGCTCGCCATCGGAAAGAACGGACATGACGAAGTATCCTAAGGAATTCATAGACATACTGGATGTCATTAGTGTAACTAGATACAAAAAAAAGAAGTGACAGGGGAATTACCCCCTGTCCTTTATGCCGTTAACCTGCTAAATCTAGATCTTCTTTCGACATAGATGTCTCATCGGGGCCATTAACCATAAGTCTACGCTTATCATCCGTTCGTTCTTTTTCTAACACACGGGTAATTTCTTTAGCATGAGCTTCAGCTAAAGTCTTACCGTTACGTAATTCATACCGATACAACTCAGTAAGCCTTGTCTCGCAAGCATTACACATGAACCCGCCACTACGACCTTGATCCACGCAATTATTCACGCCATCAAATATATTGAGAATGGGTTTTTCACACACCCACGTTAACTCATAAAGTTTAGGTGGCATTTCTTTTAGGATCTTTTGTTTACTCGTAGTAACCAGAGGAAACTCTAAAGGAACAAATTCCCCCTGTTTCGATATACTCCACATCGCTTTCCAAGCGATTCTGAAGTTTTCGATCTGACTAAGGATCTCATCCCCCATCACGTAGCTAATCTCTACAACTGAGTGTTTGTCAGGGTCAGCTTTCTCTAACGCACTTATCAACCAAGGGATGGCTTGAGCCCATGAGACTGAAGGTGAGTTACCGAATCTAACAATGCTGTTGGCGCCATAACTTTTCGAATGATGAACGAACTCTTCACCGGTGGATCTAAACAGCCAGTCGATTATCCTATCCACGGAAGCTTGTTCGACAGTGGCTTTGGTTTCACCCTGCCCACCTTGAATATAAAGATAATCGACTTTAGTACCAGCTTTGGTGTGTTGCCACATCCGATACGTTGAATCTAAACCACCTGAGAACAACACTAAAGGACGTTTATTCGCCACGACTATATTCCTTATGAATGCCTAATGACGGCATAAGTGAGAGAGGGATATACCCTCTCCTACGTATGTTTTTTATTACGCTCACCAGTTGAGTATTTTAACTTCAGTAGGTGGTTCAAGGGTTGCATCTACTTTAGTTAAAAGTCTTGTGAGATTCTTAGAGCATTGAGCAGGCGTCATCAATGATTCAGAATCCCACCCCCATTGAAGTAACCCTTGACGTTGAGCAGGACGACAGTTCTTATCGGTAAGTTTACAGTTAGCTCTGATCTGCCCCATGTGTCTGGCGACAAAGCTTTTCCATCTACCGACCTGCCAATCGTCTTCTTTACCCAAACGTCTCCCGCTGTAATAATGGCAGTACCATTCAAACCAACCACTCTTATCTGTCTTGATCCAACCGTTGGCTTTCCAGACAGATAAAGGTTGACGTGATTTAACGCCAAAGAAGTTGTGGGTGATATCAGGTTCGTCTTTAGGACCTAACACCTTGGGAAGTTTCTTCCAAGCTTCAGGAACCCCTTTGACGCTATTAATGTACTTACCTTCAAAGACACCTTTCTCAAGCATCTCCTCAGGTGTAAAGCTGGGTGTAAACTCAGGGTTCCAGTAAGCCATGGTTACGATCTCTAATGATTACGGTTCATTCCATTAGTTACATGAAGCCTTGGTCATGCGCCCATTCCATCTGCCGCCTTAAAACGTCCACTGAATTCGTTTGATGCAAGAATTTACCAACTTCAGTATAGTGATAACAGCTGTTCAGAAACTCAGCTTGTTTGTCCATGAAGTGGCTGAATGTCAAGCTGTCGGGAAACTTACCCGCTTGTTTCAGTTCAAGATACAGCCCATGAACGATAGGACCCGTATTCTCAGCGAACGTATACAGAAGGTCAGCATCGCGAATACAGCTCTGCAAGATGTCTTTAGGTTCGCGTACGAATGGAAATTCAGTTACGCGAATGACATTACTTACACGGGTAATGACATCATTCAACAGATACATCGTACTGCATGGGATTAGTACGTGTTGGCGAAACATCGGCGATACGGAGGACCAGTTAGCCGTGATCCAAAGTCTAAACCCCAACAACGCTGTTTGGATGTTTGTGTGATCGTCTTCCAGACCAGCACTGTGGGCGTAGTCGTGCCACATACCCGCTGTGATTAGGATGAGTAAATTAAACTGCCGCTCTGCTTCTGACATTAGTTTGAAATTTTCACTAGCTTCAAACAACATTCCAGCTATACTGGCCACTGAAAACATGTGGGCGTTGTTGTGATACGGATTAGTTGCGCCGGGGTTAGCTTCCGACAAATCGTACCACATCTTACCCAACGCAGTATTACTGATCAATCGTTGAGTTAAATCACCGGCGCTACGTTTAATGGTTTCTTGTATCATTTCATCTCATCCTTCTTAGATTTAAGAGCAGCTTGTTCCGCCATGTCTTTCTTCATACGCCGCCAAGGACCAGTGCGCCGGTCCCGATTTACAGTGACGTACATGCGACGTTCATTACCGTCCACATCGGTGTAGATGTGAGGATCACCCAAACGTACTTCTGACATTATGAATCCTCTACCTTTGGCCAAAGATCAATTTCAACACTGATGAAATCCTGGCGGATCATCATTAATTACTCAGTATTTGTTTCATCAACGAAGAGAACTAAAAGCACGGCCGAAGCTACAAATAAACCACCGTTAGAGGTTCGGATATACCGTTCTTTACCTTGCATGTTTTCTATAATTATATCCAGACTTTCATTAATAGCTTTATCTGAGATAGATTCGTGTAAAGCATCAGGTAGATATTCTACGAACTTTTCACGAGAAAGTATCTGGTCACCATCCAGCGGTTGGACTGAAGTATCGTAAAAATATTCCGGCAATTTCACAGGAACTACAAAGTTTACACTTGCAGCGGTTCCTTTATCACTTACAGGGATTAACCTTAGGTGATGTGGTGTGCTGTTAAGGTTAGTCAGATCGCAATATTTTCTAATGCTGGCTAAGTAAGATTCGTCATTAATTTTTAATTGAGACATGTTGATGTTCCTCTAAATAAAGGTTTGCGGCATAAAGAAAAGAAAGGGTAGCCGCCTACGTCTGGTACTTAGAAATAAGGTTCACTTATCCCCACTAAGGGGCCTATGACCTTACCATCGTCACCAGTACATATAGGCAGCCTGTAGAGCACACAGGTGTCATGAGACAGAGCTGTGATGCAACGACAACAGTCGTCACTGAGTTTGACCGGTTATCCCGAATCGTGAGGGTTGACTATCTACGCTTATCAATGGGGTATGTAGGTAAGACCCAAGGGCGTCAGGGAGTCACTATAACACCGTACAGGGACCAATGCCCTGAGGTATCGATGGTTTCGGCTTTCGCTGATCTGAGAGTTCGTTTAATCTTCAAATAGCGGACCATCCAACCGTGTAGGCTCTGGAAGCCTACCGTGAGAAGAGGCGCGCTGATTGGGAGAGGACCAGCTGGTCCTTTATCTCCAGATTCACCGCAATGACCATTGAACGGACGCGCACTAGCGCAGGCGTTAATGATATCATCTTTGATGAACCATAAATAGAATCCGAACAAACAGACCAACATAAGAAATAGCAACAACCAGAGCACCTGCCCCACGATGTATCCTTATTGTTGGACCACGGATGTTACTTTTACATAAGATAGCACTACGCCAGTATTTATTCACATCTCCTTAAGCTTAAAGTGTATACATGAAATATTTTATGCCGTTTATAATTACTTCTTCTCGTTTAGCGTAACGTTTAGGGCGGTCAATTTCAGAGTCATACTTGACTACATAGGGAAAGGTCAACGCAACATCATCACCTGACATGACTTCAGGCTCCTTTACCTTATGGCGTTCGCGAAGTACATTCACAACACCACCAGCTAAAGATATCACACGGTTGGCCAGAAATGAAGTATATTCAGGAACTCCATTAACTCTCATGTGGTTACTGTAGTTCTGAATTGCAGCGTTGTAACTACTTAAGGTTAAGTGTTCGCCAGGTTCAAGGATCGTGAAGTATGTAACGTTTATATCGTGTTCTTGCAGAGCCTCGCCTTTGATAAAGGTGCTCCGACTTACACATCTATACATCGCCCCTAATTGGAGATCACTTCCATTTTTATCTATCCCCAAATCTTTGAAGCGATCAATTAAATCAAAACAAACTCCGAGTTCCAATTCTTCCGAGAACTTATCGAGATCAGCTACGTCTGAAACGATCACCCAATTAAAGCCTTTCATTCGGCCAACCTCTTTAGATATTAATCACTAACTTAAGATGATCGTAATTGGTTCTAGGGATACGATTTCTGTCGAGAAACAAATGTTGATAAGCTTCAGCTGAATTCATGAAAACGAGATTAATGCGTTTATCCCCTACCTTCAATTTATAAAAAGCAATTCGTTCTTCCAGAGTGTATTCTTTTCTTTTAATCATTACATCGTTCCCTCATTTAATCATTTGTAAAACACTACAACGTCGGGCTTTAAAGATAAAGACGTTACCGTAAATTTCTAGTTCAACCGCCCATCCTTGTGGAATCACCATTTCATCTATAGGTAATACAAAACGAAAGGTGGGGTTTGTAAAAACCATTCCGACATCAACTAGAAACGAATCAAATTCTTCTACACACATGGCTTTTAGCACTGGGTAGAAGTCGAGTTCTTCATCCATTCTTTTCTTAGCTATTGCGCGTACTTCATCTTTAGTCATTTTCGATATCCTTTATTTTAGACTTAATTTAGGTTGCAATCTATAGAAACATAATGCCCGGCCATGAGCCGGGCTTTGTGCTCTAAACTTTAACTGGCTCTTCAGCCCACCCACGGTAATAAAGAATACGTTCGGTTGTATTGCTTTTGCTGTGTTCAACGGCTAAGATCGTATTAGCCAACTGTTCTTCAGCTGCAGACTTTTTATGTCTACTCCCGAGGTAAAGCTTCTTCTTTCGCACTAATACTTCCTTTAACGGCATCGGTGGTGATGAATTCGTAGTCAGTAACCATGGCGTCATATCCGCGTTGACGCCACTGTGGATTAAATGATCCGACAGGACAACGACTATCATGGAGTCGAACAATATCGCCATCGGATAGCTTCTGTAATGTAAAACAACGGTCCCATGTAGGTCTTCTAGCAATCATGCCAGGTTCAAATAACATCATCATTTGTTTAAAGTTCATGATTACAAATCCTTCGTAGCCACCATCTTATCGAACTTAGCGTGAGCACCAGTCCCACAGAGACCACAGACTGACAGAACCTTACTGTCATCGACAGTAGCTCCGCATTCGCAGCTAGGAGACGTATAGAACGTCACGTAGGTACGTGGGAAGTCAGAAGGCTTCTCAGCTTTACTGAAATAAACTTTATTCTTTCTCATCGTTTCATCTCCGCCCAAGCTTCAATTAATGACTTAACAGCCAGTACAGCTATTGAGAACAACCAGACCAGGAGTACCAGAGGCCAGATGAGTGCGTAAGCTTGATACTCACGGACCGTCTTGGCTTCCAATTTCTTACGTTCTGCTGTCTCCGGCAATGTCCTTAACATTAACCAAAGAACATACGCGTAGACAAGCAGCGTCATTGCTAAATAAAACATGATCTATCCTTTACGATACTTATCGTACCCTGACCGGTCTAAGTGAGGGATTCTTTCAGACCGAAGAATCCCGCAAGCCCCTAGTGTCCTAGCGTGTTTGTTTTGTAGAACACTGTCTGAGCACGGGTATCTTCCTGGAGACGCGGTTAACTCAAAGGAGGTGTCTATTAGCTTAAGCGCTACGGTCTCTTCAATTGTGATAAATAAGAATTTATCACTTAACTTATTACGTTTGAGTTGTTCCAACGTTCTAAGAATAGCTTGCCGATTAATCTGATCAACGTAGACAATGACGACCGTTGGAGGTGTTTCGTGTTTCTGACTGAGTTTCTCTTTGATGAAATCAAGATGCTGATCTTCAGTCAAACCCAAACCTTGTTTTTCGTGAAGCTCAGCCATCTCGACTTCATTCATGTAGAAACTTCCTTTATTCAGGATAGACAGTCATGTCTTCACGTGCACCGCGTTTGAACGTGGTGTGGTAGATAGTGGTATCGTCATGAGTAACGGCGATAGGTTGGATACCGATGTCCCAGTTAGCTTCTTCAAACAGTGCAGCCATCTGCGCCGAAGGTGGGTTGAGTGTAATCACAGTCACCCAGTTACTACGGTCTGCCTGATAATCGGTTACGATGCATCCAAGAAGCTTCATGGTATTTCCTATTAATAGATTATTTCAAGTGTGTTTAAATCAAGAAACGTATATCGTCCACGAGGCTGCCCACCTGTGGTATCGATGAAATGCACGTTACCTAATACCAACATCTCCGTAACAGGCGAATGACCCACAATGAGCGCTCTGATGCCTTCCACACCATGAGTTTCATTAAGTTCCAAACGGCTACGTGACCAGAGACAACAGTTCTTTATAAGCTTACGTCGTTCACAACTGGTAGGTGTTTCCAACTCTTCTACCAATTGACTCCATTTGAACAAGGTACAATCAGCATGAACGATACCGATAACTCCATTAGGAGTCTGTAACTCTATCGCCAAGGGGAGTTTATCAAACACATGCGCCCAGACTGATTGAAGGTTAGGGGCCATACTGCTGAACCATTTACCTGCAGTGGTTGACCACTTACCGATTTCATTGGAATCATATCGGCAGACATAATCATCATGATTACCGCGTACAGCGTGGAACCATGGTTTGTTCAGCCATTTAATAGCTTGATTACTTTCAGGTCCACGGTCAACCAAATCACCTACACTGAACAGACGATCAACTTCTGGATTGAAATCAATACTGTCGAGAGAGCTTTGTAGCTTAGTGAAGTAACCGTGGATGTCGCCTACTGCAATGTCACGTCCAAGGTCGTTGACACCAAAGCGTTTAAGGTTCATGTCAATACCGCTCCGTTGGGGCTTGTATGTTATCTCTAATAAAATAATGTATGTTTGTGTATTTTTAAGGAAGTGACATACGACCGGGGATTTCCCCGGCCTTTATGCTATTCGCCCGTCATTATCCATAAAGCTTCACGTTGCTGTTCTGGAGTACCTACAGTTAACATTACTTTAAGCTTCTGTTTGTCAGTCTCACACATCTGATCAAATGCAGGGGTACCTTTATCTTTGAATTTAATTCTTTCCACTATTTTTTCAAGATGAGGAATAATAGAGGCGGTAACTTCATCGATCGGTAACGCACCATCTATCAATACGAATCGATGTGGATCTTTCTCCATCCTTTCAAGAAAAGCTAACTGAACACGACTAAAGAACTCTAACCCATTCTGTTCCATCCGATCTAAACGTCCTCTTGCTGAAGCACGCTGTAAACCTACGATAACATCTACATCGAACAGGAATGTTTTGTCTGGCTTGAAGCCATTTAATGTAAAATGTTCAAGTTCTTCGATACGACGATAACTAATCTGTCGACCACCCCCTTGATACGCATAAGTGGAATCAATGAACCGGTCGCAGAGAACGATATTACCTTCAGCCAATGCTGGTTTGATCACTAATTCAACATGTTGAGCTCTTGCTGCGAACGCTAGCAATAACTCGGTAGTAACACACATCTCCTCATCTGAAGGGGTCAGCATAAGTTCGCGAATACATTCAGCTAGAGGAGTCCCACCAGGCTCTCTAGTGAGAACTACTTTAAACCCTTGAGAACGAAACCACTCGGCCATCTTTTCACGCTGAGTGGACTTACCTGCCCCTTCTGGACCCTCCAGAGTCACAAACATTAAGAATCTCCTAAATTTAGTGAACTTTTAAGTTGAGTTATAGCTTTAGATGCGGTGAATCCTTTGTTAAGTAGGTATTTCAAATTATCATAGTTAACGTCAGCTTTCTCAGCGACTTCGGCCATGGATATGGATTGACCTTCATACTCGACATATCTGGTGTTTCTTTTATTCCTAGATTGTTCTTTAACCGTTACCCAATGGCAATTGCTAGGGTCATAGTTACCGTTATTATCACATCGTTCGACACTATATCCTTTATCTGGTCTAGGTCCCATATCGATATAAAATGCTTCGAAGGACAACCATTGTTCGCAAATGGTAATACCCCTACCGCCATAACTCGGATAATCTAAATTGTTTGGATTAAGACATCTACTTTTAAGCGCGGACCAGACTACATATTCAGGACTGCACGTCAATCCGTGGGTTTTAGATCTAGCTACGTTCGACTCGTTCCTGGCGCAGCCACAACTCTTGGTATTGCCGTTAGTAAGGCTAGCTGATAATATCTCACGCCGCTCCCCACAATCACATCGACATACCCACAAAATACCTCTGGCTGTACTGCCCGACTTACAGATTATCTTTAACCGTCCAAATGTTCTTCCATTAAGATCATTACTGCGGAGTTTAGATACGACTTCTTTCCTGTAACATCCACAACTCTTGGTATTGCCGTTAGTAAGGCTTCGTCCGATTACTTCTACTTCTTTCCCACAATCACATCGGCACAGCCAAGTAGTCCGGCCATTCGTTATACCGATATTTTTAAGTACTGTTAATTTATGATATTGTTTTCCAACGTGGTCTATGGATGCTGACATCATTCACCTCTAAATGGCAATTTAATATACATCATCCATAAACCGTGATGGATAGTCCTTTAGATAGCACCCTCCAGAGTCACAAACATTCCTTTAGACATTTAAACCACCTTGCCGTATTGATAGGCGAGTGCTGTCATGTATTCTTCCACTTCAGGCAGAGTGTCTGAAACGAGATAGTTGTTATTAGCGGCATGGACTTCAAGCTCCTCATCGTTCCGAGCTTTACAGGTGTACCGATAATCGATTGTGGAGTTACGGGTGTAAATGGCGATGTCAAGACCATTCGACTTACGCTCGATACAAGCCGCTAACCCCGTACCACTTTCATTAAAGATAACACTGTTGATACGAGTACCTTTGAACAGTCTCTGTAACGAGACTTTTAACTTAGCAGCAGTTGTGCTTTCATTGATATTGATAGTTACACGCATGAGATTATCTCAAAAAAAAGAAGTAGGTATCAGGGAGCATTAGCTCCCTGATGATAGATTAGTCTTGATCGAACTGACCGGGGGAGTTCAAACCGTTCGCTGTGAGCATAGCAACAGACTCTTGACGCATTCCATCAAAGCGTTCGGGAGTGTGCTTCTTATCCCCAGCCAGCGCATTATTAGCATCAGCCAGTGATACTGGAGAACTACCCCATTTACCACCGACGCTTGTACCGCCGCCGAGGTCGGATTGAGGTTCTTCTTCAGCTGTCTCTGGTTCGAGTCCAAGAGAGGTAGCGATGACTGAAGCTGGGCTTTGAGCTTCCACACTGTGTAGCAGATAAGCGTAGATGGAAATGTCCAGATAGTTATCAGGCAATTCATCTTCGTTGATGAGAGCAGCCGACAACTTACCCATCATAAGTCTGGCAGCCAGAGGGTACTTGTCTTCAGAGCCGAAGAGACTCAGGTCGATATCTTTAGCATCAACCAGTTGCTTAAAACGTTTCTTGATGTTGTTAGCCATTAAGCTTGAGATTACGGCGAAGATATCCATAGGGACTCCTTGATTGTACATACAGCGGCAATAAACCAGGATACAGTGAAAAGAGACAGTCATTAGATAACATGACAAATTCTCTTTTCACCGTATCGCAACTACGTTTAGTCGCCGACGTAGAACTGGATAGCTACAACTGATTCATCGTCAGCAAGTTTCTGCACGTTGTCGAACCATTCCTGACCGACGAACTCACGGAAAGTGATCACGCCGTTAGCCACACCATGTTCGTCACCAGGTGGAACGATTTGATCCCAATCGTAAGCCAGGATCTCTTCCGGGGTATGAAACGTGAAGTCAGTGTAGGTAGGAGCTTTAGGAGCTTCTTCACCTTCAGCGCTTTCAGTAACCCAGCCGGCTTCTGGGACTTCTGGAATAGCTGCAGCGAAAGCTGGGTGTTGGCCGTTGCTTTCTTTGAGCGCTGCGACACCTTCGTAGTCACCATTGGAGGTCAGCACTTGACGCGTGATCGCGTTAGGGCGAACCAGTAAGCTGGTGCCCGCTTCGTGACCTTGAAGAACCAGATCACCGGCTTCAGTTTTCTGGATTACAGCTGCGTGTAGATGACGGCTCATGATTATCCCTTATTACAGAAAGAATTATATTCAACAACACCTACGTTCTTACCACTAACGAAGGTATATGATTTCGCTGGCTTCATGATGAATTGACCACGATCACCAGCGCCCACATTTTCAGCCCACCATTTATCTGTAGTGGTGCCTATAATTGTCATCGCACTCCCGTCCAAAATAATCACAGTACGGTCGACTACTTGAGTGGCGTCAAATATCCGGATGAAACCAAGATACTCCTGATACCCGTACGTAGAACTTCGAGTACCCTGAATAACCAAAGCCCCAGCTTGCCACGCGCAGCTACGTGATTCAGTAATGCTACCTGCGGTGTGGTATTTATAAAGGACCCAGGCTGTCGATGCTATCGTAACCACTATAAGGATAGTGATAATGACACACATCAACTTAAAGGCACGTTTAGCTTTATACGCTAAACCTCGCGTACGAACCCGTTCAGCTGCAACGATACCCGCATCTGTGGGTTCATCTTGGCTTGGCTGAGGTTGAATAGCAATAAGTCTTGGATCTTCTGGATACTGGACAGTCATGTTATTGTCCACTCATGTCAACGCGAAGTCCTGCGTATTCATGGAAGCGCGCAGAACGCCACGTAAGAGAAGGTGCCTCAATGTCTAATTTCTCTTTGAACCAATCGGCATCCATCAACGGATTGATGAGATCCTGAACCCGAATGAACACATCACCTTCAGGACAGCAATAGAGTACGTAATGCCGATCAATGTTTTCTGGGATTACTCCCACGTTGTCCAAGCTGCGCCATTTGATGGTGATGGCCGAATCAACGGTAGGTTCATAGAAAAAACCACCTCCGTTGGTCTGGTCCAGTTCCTCATTATAGCGGATGAAGGATTTGTAGACTTGAGTGACCTCCATCATCTTAACTTGGAATTGCTGGCCGGTGTATTGGTTCACCATGTAGACATGATCAAGCAACTCAGTGTCTTCAGGATCACGGAACATGACGTGCCAGCCGTGAGGAAGCGCTGTTTGCGAGTACCCGTCAGAAGTCCAGTTAGGGATACTAGGCTGGTCAAACGTAAGGATCTGCATGGTCTGAAGATCTACTACGGTTTTCTTAGTCTGAGGTTTCATCAAACGATTCATACATCTACTCCTAGTGATAATAAAGTGTTATCTATGTTCTGGTAGAAAGTGTATCTGGACTTACGCGTACGGGTTGGTCTTCTGTTTCTTATTCCCTTTCTTCTTAATAGGAAGACCGTGGCGGTTAACATCGTTACGATGCGGATGTTGTCCACTTCGAGGGTTATCGTAACTGGTGAACATCGACATCGACAGTCCCAAATTAACGGTGCTGTTCATTAATGATGCAGCCATTGCTACATCGAAGGCGTTTCGTTTCATGCCAAACTCCTGGGTTGTTGGCGGATGATTACCAATTTAGGATCTTTACCTAGCTTTTCGACTAACACATTGACGAAAGCATCTGGACCCAGCGTATAGTAGTGCTCACCATAAATGATTTTACGAATAGTTCTCCACTCACGAACGACCATGGTAATGGTCGCTTCACAGATAGAGTCAGAAACGTTCCGTGAAATACAAACTTCAGGGAGCATTCGGTTTACCAGACCATACGTCCTGAGAACTGACTCCCCGTTGATGATAGCTATGGAAGTGGTAACCTTCATACCTAACAGATAATCGGACGTACCGATGTTTGGGCGCATGTTACTTATCCCTTAGTGAGTACCTTTACCTGGACCGCAATTTTTGAACCTAGGTTGGATGGTGTAGGACTCACGGTCAGGTGAGCAACAGCAGCTAACGCTGCGATCAAGACCAGACTAATAAAGAGTTGACGAATGATAGGTTTAATGCTCATTTCTTTTTCACCTCTGTTTGCAGTGGTAGACCATTTGCATGGTGGAAGATTGTACGATTAAAGGCAGATTGACAAATGAAATTGAATACCCAGTACCAGCGCGCAGTAACTCAAAGTCTATTAGAGCTTTATGTCTGTGCTCTACAGTGTGCCAATGGAGCATTAACATCTTACAAAGCGTATCGAATAAACTATCACTAATCAAAGAGACGTCGTGTACGTAATACGCTAAGCTGCAGGCTAAATACCATGGGACAGTTAAGTTAACGTTCTCCATGATTGCGAAGTGGCACGCCGTGGAATAATCACCTGACTCTGGGTCTGGCAGGTTCATTACACCAACTCAAGTATTTCATGCATTTCCATCTTGTCAATGACCTTAAGTTCCAACATCGACATCAGATCTTTCTGAGTAATATTCTTAAGTCGAGTGATGTATTGAACATCATCTTCACACAACAAGGCCAGTAGAGTCGCTTTCAGGAACTTCTCTCCAACTAACACCCCTGCACTTAAAGCCACGACTCGGGGATTACCCCCTGTGAACTCAAGTACAGATTTAGCAAAGTTCTTACGGAACTCAGGCTTGAAGATCTGATCGTAGAAGAACGAGTAATACGCCGTGGCTTTAACAATCAACGCCATGTCTTCTTCTGAGCCAGACAGAATGGTAGTATCTTTACACCCCATCACTCTAGTCATTACAGATACCGAAGTAGGTGTAAGTGTCTCTACAGTAGCGCTCCAACCGAATTCACAATCCATCAATTGTAGAAGAGCTTTGATTGGAGTCTCTTGGTTGGTGGTTTCGTAAGGTTTAGCTTCTTCAGGTTTCTTACGTGATTGAAACAAAGTAATCATGTTTAGGTCCTTTAATTTAAGGGAAATAAATATAGATCGGACATAAAGCGGGACTTTTGTCCCGCTTTATGTTTGTTACTTACGACTTAACAGTTTCAGCTGCTGCTTCAACTTCGCCAGCGACTGTCGCTACTTCGCCAGCGACTGGAGCAGCAGCGCTAACCAGACCCAGTGCAGTACCGAGTTGTTTGATTTCAGCGATCACGTCGCCGAGGGTAGCGTGGTCTGGGATACCCAGAGCAGCTTTCAGAGTTGCCAGTTCGTTGATAACTGCAACCACTTCACCAATTTTAGTTACGATGCTCATGGACCATGCTCCAGTAAGGATACGAGCTGACTAAATGTTTCGCTCATATTCTTACTGGAGTATTTACTTTGTTACATGTAGCCTTCGATCAGGTACTGACTGATACCCAATGGAGTCTTAACCCGAACAGTCAGCGGTGTAGCCCCGAGGGCCAAACCGGTTGCAGTACCCAACTCGCTGTCACGCAATGGATGGGTATTGGAGTATTGTTCAACCACACGGTTCACTTCCCGCAGTTCTTCACGCAACACTTGTGGGAACAAGCAGCTTGTGGAAGAAAGTGTCATGTACGCACCTTCAAGAATAGCGATACACGAGCTCTCGTTAACACCACGAGGATCACCGTTCCAAGCAGACGGTACGTTAGACAGGCCCTTTACAGGTACCTAAGTGTTAGACTGCAGATTGATCTGATGGGCGTATACTCCTTCCATCTTACTGAACCAACCGATACGAATCCGAGCTTGTTCATCATCGTACCAGAAGAGACGACCGGCATCGGCTTTGACTGGAGCTGTGTATGTGATTTCATTCAGCTTGGTATTAGGAACGTAAAGCTCCATCGTGAGAACCTTACCCTTATTCAACACGTTCTCTATAAACGCGCGAAGAGTCATCTTCTCAACAGGTGCAGTGATGTCAGTCGGAGTAGGTAACCTTCGGCGTCAGCAACAACATTAGCCTCACGATGTGAGGCGTCTACATCAATTTCTACCAACGTGATATACTCCAACTTCAAACTGTTGTCGGATTCGAAGTTAAGTGTGGCTCCTACAGGGATGAATTGAGCTTCGCTTGGGTCACAAACAACGGTTGATTTAGTACCTATCTACTACATCTCACCAATAAACATAAGCGGTACACCTTTGTAGAACACTTCGCCATCTTTGACGATACATTCAAGTGCTGCGATCAAGGCGTCTTTCATGTTAGCTGAGATACGAGCCAACACTTCACCGCTTTCACCTGTCTTCTGATAGTTCTCAGAACGAGCCATGAACTCTTCCGAGCCGATGGTGATGGTGGTTTCGATAACAGCGCCAGCGTCAGTCACCACGCTGGAAACGTTAGTGATCAAACTTGCCAGCTGTTCGATACTGTTGATTTCGTAGACGGTAGTTACTTCAAGCTTGCTCATGTAAATCTCCTGCTAATTAAAGGGTGTGTTGCTACTCTAGTAATGTATGGCTTAAATTATTTATGTTATCTGTATAGTTTAACAAAAAAAAGATGAGGGTATCTACGGGAGTCTCCTCCCGTATTGGACAATTCAGTTGAAATAAGAAATAGACTCACCGACCGTTTTATTACATTTCTCGTAGTGTGAAGCTACTACTTTAACTTCATCTTTCTTAGCGTCGTAGATGTCATGGATCATCACAGTCGCATAAGGAAGCATAGCCCTGAAGTTAGATTGTGCCATGAATGCTGGACGTACTAAACTTGCGATGATAGCGACTTCCAGCATGCCGTTAGTTTTAGAATAAATGGCAGACTTACCGATAGCTTGAATCATCAAACAATCGTCGCCTATAATTTCATACGTCGATGTGGTAGCGTTAAGTACAAATGGATTTGCGTTAACAAATCCGATGGATGTAAAATAAATCAACAGTATGGAAATGAGGTATTTCATGGATGTCCTTAAAGTGTTTAGAAATGGCGGGGAGAAGTCCCCGCCATATGTCGCAGAGTAGCTAATGCGTATCACCGACAATTTTGTCGAGTAAGACATTGATGTCGTGTAAAAGCTTGGTCACTACCGCGTAATCACTACGTGGGCCAGTCATTCGTTCGCGAAGGGCTTCATAATCAGCCAACCACTCCACGCGGGTGCTGTCGTGTGTCGCTGCCTTAGCGCAGCTTACGAGGATCTTCCAGCTTTTGTTCAGCTCCTCATTGACTTCACGTAATTTATCATCGATGGAAAGATCTACGGAAGCGGCTTTGAGTTTCTTATAGACCCAATAACCACCAGCAGAAATTGTCACCATAGCTCCCACTTTGCTAAGAATGCTTACGATTGACATGTGGGTTAATACTCCTAATAGTAGGTTAATCTTTACGATCTAGATTATTGAGATCGTGAGTTTCTGCTTTTAACGATTCTTCTTGATCATGCAGTAAGCGGTCAATCTCATGGCCGTACACATCCAAGTCTTCCCTTTCTTCACGAAGTGCTCGAAGGTTCGCACGATGCTCGCGGATGTTCTTTTCCCTTTTGCGTTTAATTTCGCCTCTTCGCCTCTCATGGCGTTGATTAAGATCCGATGTGTTTTGTTCATTTGGTACTGGCTCCACGGTTGGTGGGGTCGGGGGTACTACGGATTTCGCCCGTTCTACTGGTGGTTTGGGTCTCGGGTTAGTGGCACGATGGAAAAGTCTGTATAGGTAAACTACAGCATGCTCTGCTTTATCTAAGATCTTTACCTTGTTATCTGAGTCGCTCATTGTACGACCCTCTAAATGAATGGGTTAAATTGGTTACATCCACGTTTACAATGTATTGCCGTAATTTTCTTAGATATAGCACAAAGCCAGGACCGAAGTCCTGGCTGCTGCACTTAGAAGTTACCGGTTTGGGCACCTGGACGAGGACCATTCCATGGATCAACCGGACCCTCATAGTCAGGATCCGCTTGGTTTGGATTGAAACCACGTTTAGCACGTCGTGATGGAAGATCCACCACAGCGCCAGTACCTTTCCATTGCGATACACGGCGTTCGATACGAACCGTTAAAGTGTCGGATAACTTTAGACGGAAATCACACCCATCGTCAGTAAGTTTTACTTTAGCCGCCGCTAACCAGTTGATGGAATGTTCTTCCACCAGATCTGTTGTGATTTTGTCTCGTAGGGTGATGGTTAGAACCGAATCTTCTTCAGTTACCGTAACATCGCCAACGAATGGTTCACCCGCATATGTAACTTCTTTAACGCGGTACTGTACATGGATCTGGTTGTGTACGTTGTGGATAGAAATCGCCTCAACGAACTTCTGAACCGTATCCGCATTAAACGCACAGGCGATCAATACCCGCACCACATCGAAACTGCACTGATGGTGCTTGCAGTAATCAAGGATGTACGACAAGACAGCAGGTTCGATCTTGTTATCATCGATGATTTCAAGGATCTCTTCTTCCATCAGACCTTTGTAGTTGATCTTGTAGAGGAAGCGGCCTGGACGATGGATCATAGCGTCCGTGAGTTCACCGTGGTGGTTAGAAGTCACAATGAACATGACCTTCTTAAGGCTACTGTCGGAAAAGAGCGTGAGCATCTTGTCGCGAGCTTCTTCCTTATAGAACTTACCAAACTCATCGAAGTAAAGGACACAAGGGCCCATAGCCGAAATAAACATCTTGATCAGAGACGGTGACACCGATTCGCTGATCAACAAGATCGGTAGGTTCTGTTCGATTAACTTATTGCAAATATCTTCAGCCAACAAAGACTTACCAGTACCTTTCAATCCATCCAGCAGGATACCGAGAGTCCCTGTGGTTTCGCCGAAAGTCCTGACAATGGTGTTACGGTAAGAAACGTGTTTACCGTAGATACGCTTCGGCAGATCGAACTTGAGACGATCTTTCACCAACACCGGTTCATCATCAACGATTCCGACAGTGTAAACACCAGCAGGGATTGATTCGAGACGGTTGCTGAGATTTACCGTATTGAAGGTTACGTAGGAACCTTCATCTGCGATTACAAACGACATACTTCTACTTCCTTATTCAGTTTGCAGCCAAGCTTTTGGGAGGAATGATACTGGAACACCGTAGATCTGAGATCCCAACAGTTCTACTGCCAATGCTCTACAAACCACTTCAGATAGATTAACCGACAGAGTGGTTTGAGATTGATCTTGGAGTCCCAGGATAGTTGGATATTTCACATCCCCCATCGGAGATGCCCAGGCGACGTGTAACTCGTGTTTTTGTATAAGGAACGTAGTGAGCTCAAGGTCATGGTGGGGCTGGAAGACCTTTAACAAGTTTGCGTAATCATCCATATCTTGATTAACGCCAAAAGGCTGACGCCAGATCATCCCATCGTCTTGAAATAACTTATCTTTTTCAGACCGAGGATCTTTCCAGTTAAACGCAGCTGCCATGACGTAATCTAACGCATCCGTAGATAAATCATGAATCGGAACTAAGATGGGTGGATCAGTACCCAATGGAACCGATTTATGAACAAGCCCAATAACAGCATCGTTAGAAGTACTCTTCACAGCCCGAGCGATCAAATCTTGAAGACTTTCGATCTTATATTCGTTTGGCTGGAGTGTGATTTTAGCTACGAAATCAACAGTGGTACCTCCTTCCAAAGTAACGGTGACTACTTCAATGTTTTCTGGAACCGTCAGTTGTTTCATTTTAGAACTCCTTCCATGATATCATTTAATGGTATTTTGAAACCAGCCGCGTGCGGCATGTCGGATTCGATCAGCTTGTTGCAGATACCTTCCGCCAGTAGAGATTTACCGGTGCCTTTCAGATGACTCCAGATCGTACCTTTCTTAATTCGCTGAACTGTCGACATGGAAATATCGAACAAATCAGCTAATTCTCGATTTAGTTTGGTAGACCCCTTAATGTAGATCGCATCTTCTTCTCGTAACTTTGAGAGATGTGAATCTTCTCCGCGGGGTACGACATTCGACATCCAGCAAGTTGCAGGTATTGGCCGACGGCCTTTCCTATCTTTATCGCGTTCATTATCCAGAGTTGTTCCGGAAGATAAGTGGGCTGGATTAATACAGGGTGGGTTGTCGCAGCTATGCAGCACTTTAACATCAGGGGTCAGCTCAACTCCATTGGCTTCTGCGTACGAGACTCGGTGAGCCCTAAGGTCCTTACCGTAGCGTTTGATCTTACCGTAACCATCCTTATCGCAAGTGTCATTAAATTCCCAGCAGCCGGTTCTCTGGTTGACCGTATAGTTAGTTAATTGACTGGATCTTTTAGCGGCACTACGAAGAGAATTACTTAAACGTAAAGCCTCATTCATTATATTTCGCCAATTTAAGTATTTCATTATCAGGAAGACTTACTCTAAATCCTGCCGAATGCGGATGACCACCGCCGCCTCGTTTCTCTGCAAACTTGTTAACGATGAGTCCGTAACCCTTGTGGGAACGTAGACTGAAGATACGGTCTTTACCGTCATCGTAGTAGGTGATGGCAAACGGATAACCTTCACCCATCTCGTGACCAGCGAGACTGTGGATATACCGAGGCACGTTAGCGATAGGTACTGTATACCCTTCGAACTCAACCAAGGTAGTATCCTTGAGATGGATTTTAATCATCTCATCTTCTTTATCAACAAATGGCTGACCCAACTTAATGACTTCAGGCATATTTCCATGGGCGTAATCTAACGTCGCGAACGTAGGTGGTAAGCCTTTGATACCAGCTATGAAGGCCCGAGTATCAGGATAGGCGAATTTCCACAGGTCGTAGTCCTGAGCTAAAGCTACCATTAAAGGCATGGTAGTATCAGGATAGAAGAAGTTCCAAGTACCACCCGCGCCAGAGAGGTCTTCGTTCAAACGAAGTTCTAAGTTGTTTGGGATAGGGTTTGTTTTAAAGTACTTCCAGACCTTCGCAATGGCGCTGTCGTGGTGATCGATGAGAACGACTGTTTTAGCCTTCTTACACATCTCAACCATGACTTCTGCATCGAACGAGAAGTCGACGATGAAAACCACCTCACCCTCGATGACCTCTGGCGTAGCTCCACCATAAGCGCAGGGTACGAACCGAATGTCTGCAGCGACAGCCTTATTGAAAAGCTGCACTATCCAAGCACTAACTAAACCATCTGTACACGACGCATGGTAACAGCAAAGCATGTCTAATACTCCTTATTCATTAATTTACTAACTTCTGGAAGCCAGGAAGCGGGTCTGTAAACTTACGAGCTTTTAATTCTGATAGAATGGCTGAAATATCCATACACTCCATCATAGGCGATTGGTTCGGTGAAACTTTATTCAATATCTTGAAAGCTTCATCCATTGAAGGTATATGCCCTTCATCGACTAGATGGAGTAACATACACACCTGTTCTTCGATACGTGAACTATCAGCTCTCACGTATCTGGTATTTTTACCTATGCCTATCCGGCGTCGTTTTAGGTACTCACCGGATGTTTCAACAGGTAGCCCTACGATATACTCATAAAGGATACCTTCGTGAGTAAGTATACACCCAAGCACGGTGACTTCACAAACGAACGCGTACGACGAATTACCTTCCAACACATCAATCAAATTCAAGGAAGTGTATTCGGTTGGCAGTATAAACCCAAAACGGCAATAATAACTATCCAGAGGGGTCTTGGCGAGTAGATTATTAGGTTTCTTAAGAAGCGTTGGGAAATAAACTTGTTCGTCTACTATAATGACAGCATTAGTCATTTGAAGCCTCCACTGAGAACAAAGTCAATTCTTTCATCTTTACGATATCACGTTCAGGACCACATTCCGTGGAGACGAATGAGAGTTCTCCTATAGACTGAGATACATCCAAACCTGCAGCAATGCAGATAACCGCAGCAGCAGCGCCATTACCCATGAAGTAATCCATGTGAGTAATCTCTACCCACTGCTTCTGAATCTTCTCCATCAGCCATGTATCGCTGGCTGTCATTACGATGATACTGTTCCGTGTTTCATTGAAGAGTGTATCTTTGATTTCATCAGTCAACGTCATCGACTCTGATGAATCTTCAATGTGGTGTTTAAGTAACATGGTGTACATTGTAGACATTATAGCTTTAAGTGAACGGGGACCTGGCATGTGACCAGTAATACCTATAGCGAAGGTATTAGATTCATGTTTATGAATCTTAAGGAATTCCTGCAGGCTGACAGACCACGCAGTACCATCTACCACGCTGCGTCGATCTCCGCCCAATACACCTTTTTGAATAAATTACAATGGACATACGTCCCTCCCATAGAAAAAATAAAGAGCATAAAGACCGGGAATTAACCCGGTCTTTATGCTGCACGTTACGCCTGCTGACGTGGAGCAGTGGAACCTTGCGACTTGGAAGCTTTCGGTACGGCGTATGTTGGCTCCAAAGCTTTATCCAAAGAGCCATCAGCCTTCCACCAAACTTTGGTGCCAACCGGATGCGGCGTGGAGGTTTGTGCTTTGATTTCAGCAGAGATAGGGATCTGCATCAGTTTGTTATCTTTGACGATAACGGTCATCGTATCATCGCCCTGGTGAGCGATAACGTAGTGATCACCTTCTTTACCTTCTTCGGTAATCAGGTTGGCCGTCACTTCAGCAGGAATCTCGAGAGTCGGCTTGTACATGTAATGCTTCCTTATTACAGGGTGGGATGTTCTATTATTATAATGTATGCTTGTTTATTTTTACGTTGATGTGGTGGCCTTCAAACCTTTCATATGTTGATCGTATTTCCCAGAAGCTTCATAGATACCACTTCTATCAATCTTAAACATTTCTTTAAGAATCATCTCTTCAACATCATCACCGTAAGTTTCTAAGGTAGTGAGCTTGAGTTCGCGGATAGCGTTATACCTATTTGAATCTAAGTAGCTAATAGGAACATTATTAACTATTCTCAACACAACCAATGCTCGAGCCAATATAGCCGCTGTAGGAGGCGCAAGTGCAGGGTTATTCATTGCAGCGTACTGTGTATTACTCATGACGACGTAGACACCGTCTGTAGGCTCTAGAATCCAATCTCCCGGACAGACCAACTGTTTACCGTGGCTGTTTTCAATAACCCCTAGAACCACCCATCCCCAACATGGATCTAAAGGTGAGCAACCTGACGTACCTACCAGATGGTGGACTTCCATGTAATGAGTTCCCCTGACAGCAGGATGGTCTTTACATTCTCTACCGAATATAGGCGGTTGTTCTTCAATGTAATTATTCCACTGTATAGGCTCTATTCGATGTTTTGTATGAGCGGCGTGTGCTTCTAATGTTTTCTCAACAAGTTCACGGCACTCACCTACCTCATACCCACTATAAGGTATCATCTCGTTCAATGTCACTAGAGCTTCGTGTAGAATACGTTCTGCTGCTAACATGGTTATAGCTCCATTTATACTTAAAAGAAATAAAGAGCCATTGAAATTAGGCTTATAAGTTTAGTAGTTTATGTAAGTTTTTAACGTAAGAAAGTTTGGATAGATACTATAGGCCAATAATAAAATACTCAGTAAAATTAAACTGCAGGAACGTCTAGTAATAGGGGTCCCAGCATCCTAGCACTTAACCATAATTAGCATCGGAGCTATTCAATGAAGCTTAATTTTCAACCAATTGCAAAGTCCATGTTGTCCAACTCCAAATTTGCGATGGGTTATTCGCGTTGGTCTGAGAAACATGGTCGATATGAATCTTGGGATGAGGCTGTTGAGCGTGTGATGAACATGCACCGTGAGAAGTATGGTCACGTAATGACAGCTGAGCTGGAAGAGTATATCCAATTCGCTGAACAAGCTTACAAAGATAAAGCTGTACTGGGGTCACAACGGGCACTTCAGTTTGGCGGTCCACAGATCTTCCAGCATGAAGCGCGGATGTACAACTGTCTGGGGGAAGAGAGTAGTTTCGTTACCATTGACGGACTACGCAACTTCCGTGATTTCCGAGACGGTGATGTCACTACCGTTCTTACACACAACGGTAACTGGAAGCGCGCTGTAGTTCGTTGCTATGGCGATGATGTCCTGAACACTATCACTTTGGTAAAGGGTCGTACTGAACGCACAGTCAGAGCCACTTCTGATCACCGTTGGATTCTGAAAGACGGTAAAGAAGTCACTGATCTACGGGTTGGTGATAATTTGTTTAAAGAACCGCAAGTCTTTGCAGAATTTGATTATGAAACCGCTACTGTTGAAGAACGCCTTTATTGGGCGTATGGTTTCGTTTATGGTGACGGTACTTTGAATAACGGCCACAGCCTGGTAAGACTGTGCGGAGACAAACGTCATTTTGAAGAAAGATTCACAGATCTTGGTTTCAAAACAAGCAGTAGCTTGAGTCTACGTGGAGACTCTATCGTCTACACCGGCAAGTATCAGAAAGAATTACCCGATCCTAGTGTAGATAGTCCAGAGTTGATCCGTGCGTTTGTAGCCGGTTATCTTGATGCTGATGGAAACCGTAACAATAACGTCAGTGGTAAGAAATTTACCGGCATCCAAACAAGCAGTCAGGAAGCGGCTGAGTTTATCCGTGAAGTATTTCCTATCGCAGGCGTTCACGTCATCAGCGAAAAAGACTTGAGCGGCGAAGCCACTAACTTTGGCAAACGTGATTTCTGCGTTAGTTTCACTACTTGTGATTCTTCCGGCAGTAAGTTCAATGCTGGCTGGAAAGTGGGTAGTATTGATCTCGGTGTTGATAAGGAGCCGGTTTGGTGTCTGGAAGTGGAAGATGATCATTCCTTCGTTCTTGAAGGCGGTATTGTTACAGGTAACTGTTCGTTCAGTTACTGTGACCGTGCTGAATTCTTCCAGCACACGATGTATCTGCTGTTGGCTGGCTGTGGTGTAGGTTTCTCTGTGCAGAAACACCACATCGCTAAATTGCCGAAAGTAACAGCTCCAAGCAAACAAGACGCTAAAGTCTTCGTAGTACCAGATAGCATCGAAGGTTGGTCTGACGCATTCGGTGTTCTTCTTTCGTCTTACTTCATAGACGGCGGCACGTTCCCTGAGTATAAGGGTAAACAGATTCACTTTGACTACTCTTTGATCCGTCCTCGTGGCGCCTTGATCTCGGGTGGTTTCAAAGCACCAGGTCCTGACGGTCTGGCTCGTTCTATCGAGAAGTGCCGTGAACTGCTGGACGGTATCGTTCATCCAGAGCTGCAACTGAACCTGAAGCCTATTCACGCGTATGACTTCGTCATGCACATGGCTGACGCTGTTCTCTCCGGTGGTATTCGCCGTGCTGCTACCATTTGTATCTTCTCCAAAGAAGACCACGAGATGATGACTGCCAAAACTGGTAGCTGGTTTGTTGATAACCCCCAGCGTGGTCGTTCTAACAACTCAGCTCTCTTGATCCGCAGTGAACTGGGTCGTGATGAGTGGGCGCAGATCATGAAGTCTGTTCGTGAGTTCGGCGAACCTGGGTTCATCTTCGCTGAAGATACTGAACAAGGTTATAACCCGTGTGTCGAGATCGGCCTACGTGCTTATACTGAAGATGGTCGTTCAGGATTTCAATTTTGCAACCTTAAATTTCATTGAGGTTTTTAAACGAGGTGAATTGCTGGAATCTCTTGAAGGCAGGTAAACTACAACGTGACTGGAAACGGTGAGCGTGAATGTTTGAAAATTACCTGTTATAAGACAATCAGCAGCCAAGCCCCTTTAACATGGGGAAGGTTCAACGACTATCGAAACCACAGCGAAAGCTGGAAGGGAGTAGAGTAGGGATCAAGCGATCCCCAAGTGCCTCGGGCAGGATACCACCTGCTGTGATATAGTCTGATCTACATGGTGACATGTAGTTGAGGATAAGGTCCAGTTCTGTAATGCTATGTCATTACCTAATTGGTACTTTAATATGGAAAAGTTAACTTGGAATAGAGAAGGCAATTTAGTTGGTGAAAACTGGCGAACTTGTTCTGATCCAGGTTGTGGAGATTTCTTCAAAATAACATCTAGAACGGTAACTCTTTGCCCGCCATGTAATTCAAACAGGGTCAAATCAACCGATGATGTTTCCAAGATGTTATTACGAGCAAAGGCACGTTGTAAAAAGAACGGCCTAGAATTCGAAATTACATACGAAGATATCACTATACCTGATATTTGCCCAATACTCGAAATTCCGTTGAAATGCCATCATGGTTCATCAGGCGGTAAATCAGATTCTCCATCTTTGGATAGGATTAATAATTCCAAAGGTTATGTTAAAGGGAATGTTCGAGTAATAAGCTTACTAGCTAACGTGATGAAGTCATCAGCTGATGATGAACAATTAGTTAAGTTTGCGCAATGGGCTCTCCAAGAACACGGATCTTAACTCAAGCAGTGACTTAAGCGATCACTGTTAACATAAATGGTTGAAAGTAATGGTGCTCAATGCACATCGTTCGAAGCCATGATGCGTGCAGCTAAGGCTGGTGCTATCTTAGGTACTCTACAAGCGGGTTACACTAACTTTACCTATCTAGGTCAAGCTACCCGTGAGATCACTGAACGTGAAGCTCTGCTTGGCGTCTCCATCACAGGTTGGATGACCAGTCCTGACGTTTTGTTTAATGAACAAAACATGCAGATAGCCGCTCAGTCTGTACTGGCGGTAAACAAGATCATTGCTAAGATGATTGGCATTAATCCATCTCCACGTTGCACCACCACTAAACCGTCTGGCAATGCCTCGGTTCTGTTGAATACTGACTCAGGGATTCATGGTGCTCACTCTAAACGTTACTTCCGTAATGTGCAGATGACCAACCAAGAAACAGTATTGCCACTGTTGCAGGAACACAACCCTAAGATGATCGAGAAATCGGTCTGGGATGCTACTGGCAACTCTTTGGTAGTTTCGTTCCCTATCGTCTCGAGCGATAACGCTATCTTCAAGAAAGACCTGATGGGTACTAAACAGCTTGAATACGTAAAGCTGGCTCAACAGAACTGGATTGAATACGGCAGCGATGATTCGTTGTCAGTAGATAAGCGCATTCGCCACAACATCTCAAATACTATCTCGGTAGACAATACCGATGAAGCTTGGGCTGAAGTGGAACAGTACATCTTTGATAACCGTCAGTACTTTGCCGGTATCAGCTTGATGGCTGGCGCTGGTGATAAAGCTTACGCACAAGCTCCGTTCACTGAAGTCCTGACTGCTCAGGAAATCATGGACCTCTACGGTGAAGGTGCCATGTTTGCATCAGGTTTGATTGTTGACGGTATGAAAGCCTTCAGTAATAACCTCTGGAAAGGCTGTGACACCGCTCTAGGTCGCGGTATGGACTTATCTGGTGATGACTCTGATTTGCTGCTTGCTCGTGACTGGGTACGTCGTGCAGAGAAGATGGCGAAGAACTACTTCAATGGTGATCTTGAGAAGACTACCTTCTGCTTGAAGGATGTATTCAATCTTCACAAGTGGGAGAACATCACCCGTTCTCTGAAAGACATCAACTTCTCTGAAGAGTTGAAGAAACAAACTTACACTGAAGTCGACACCATGGGCGCTATTGCCTGTAATGGCGATTCTTGCGAGGTAACGTTTAACTGATCTAACTGGGAGACCTTCGGGTCTCCCTTTCATTTCCCCACGGTGCCTTTGATGAATGTAAATCTCCGCAAAACATACCCTACAGAATACCACATTAACGCTGCTGATCTGGCTGATCTTTCAGCAATTGCTGAGATGACTGATTCGCTCCTGACGATGCTTCTTGATAAGTATCAGTCAAAGTTCAAGGAACACGTCCCGCAGGCTGTACCTGTCAGGTTGGAGTACGTTCCTAGTAAGTACATTCGCGTCTGCTCTATTAACAATCCATCTGACTTCTGGCACCAGGCGCTGGATAAAGATCACCTGGATCTAATGAAAATCGCAGTCGGTAGCACACGACTCATAGATCACATTCGTGAATCAGCTACTGGGACTACAGACAAAGGTCGGCCTGCGCTATGAGTGACCACATGGCTTTGATGAGCCACCTCAAATGTCAAGACAGCACTCACAGTTGTCCTGAGTGTGAAAGTCCCGCATACTGCGCTATGGAAGCTGGTAAGTCTGCAAATCTATGCTGGTGCATGACCGCAGTTCGTGAGTCTAAACCAGAGACAACTAATGTTGGAGATATTTGTTTGTGTAAAGGATGTTTGAAATGATTTCTCGTAAGGCAGTAACCTGGTTCAAGAAGTTGTTCATCCAAGACAGTGTTGAAATTACGATTGCTAAAAAGATGTTTCGTAACAACATGCGTTATTTTGACTTCAAGTTAATTAAAGGTGAAGTGGTCTGCGAATACTGCCGTAATAACTGTGGGGAATGTGGTATCGGTGGAAATCTACATGATCTCCAAATGGATCATGATCAATTGTTCAACCACACGTAAAAAAAAGAAAGAGCATAGACCCCGGCTAATGCCGGGGTCTATGTCGTTAATCATTTATATCGTCACACCATCATGATCGAACGTTACGTTACCATCCAAGAATGGGAATTTAGAAAGTAAATTAATTACAGCTTCCTTTAGTAAAGGCTTTTGATCATACTCGAAGCCTTCACTTTCCCAATGTGTCAGAAACCAAACGTGAGGTTTACCGTAGACAGTCGCAGGACCTTGCGCTATTATGGCAGCGCGTTGATTTGTATCATAGTCAGTGCGCAGCGCCGCCTCTTCTAAAGAAATGATTCTCAATAAACCACCTTTAGGTAACGGTACAAGGATACCGGAGACAGCTTTAATCGTAGCTTCACGACTACCATCAATGCGACTGATCGCAGAGTTGAACCTGTATTTCAGGTAAGACTTCATCATCACTTCATCGTCCTGTGCTAGATAACGGTCTGCAAACTGTATACCTAGCTTTACCATCACCTCACTCATTTTTCTAGCTAAGGACGATGAATGGTGGCTCTGATAACCACGTTCGTGATCTGAATGTAAATCATAATGAACTATATTCGGTGATTCAGTAACCATCTTACTGGTAAGATCGAAAGAAACTAATGGCAGTTGTTCAAATGAAGATACCAAGGTAGGTTTTACCAAGGTCATTTTCAACACGCCGGATGAGATGTCGTATTCTTTGAATTGATTAATCATGCTAATACTCCAGATTGAAATTTGAGGTTAATGTATCGTTAACCGTGATTAATCCAATAATCAACTACACCTTCTGCGTCATCCGCATCCACGTAAGCGATATCTGGTTTTGCGATCCCGATATGCACACAGGTCCATTTATAATTATGGCCGTTGTCTTCATTATCGACGTTACAACGTTTAGCCATATCTAAAGCGTGTTCTTCCGATTTTGCAGCCATTAGTAACTTACCTAATGTTTCAAAGCCGGGATACGGATCACGGAATAATAAATACAGATAAAGCATTATACTCTCCTTTATTTCGTTAATGCATTGTTTTCGAAACAGTCTTACCAGGCATTAGTTCTACAAGCCGCAAAGCAATCGAGATCTCATCAAAGACAATACCGATGTCGAAGTAGTCTCCAGCGATGTTGGGATGTAGTTTCAGAGACACTCGGTTAAACCCAGGGACCTTATCCAACAGTACAGTCAGCAGATGATTTAAGTCATCTTCAAACTCAGTGAACACTTGTTTCTTCTGAATGATGAAATAACTAACAGCTGTTTCAATAGCTGTTTCAACTCTAACCGCCAGTTCTTTATCAGTAAGCTTCATGGTTTATCCGCGCTCGCGTAATGTGAAGCTCAATGGGATTTTAAGTGTAGTCTCCCAACTGAATTTGTTTAGCCAGTTTTGAACACCGTTTGTGTACAGATGACAATTACGAATGGAGTCGTAGTTATTCGCAAAGTGATGACGAAGAAACACTTCCAATGCTTCTATACTAGCGACGTGTTCAGCTTTAATAGCTTCTGGAAGATTATCAACAACGGCCGTAAACCAGATAATATTTTGAGCAATGAATTCTTGCCGGTAGACTACAGCTTTTGGTAGATGTGTCCACTCGTCTAAACGAGCGAAGAAGGCTACAATGTCCAGCTCTTCAACGGTGTGAAACTCGCCCATCATTTCAATCAGACGGTCATGTTTAGCCAGTGGTGTAGACATCTTTATTCCTTAAATTAAATATGCGGCATAAAACCCGGCAAGATGCCGGGCCTATGTTTGGTAGACAAGACGAGGAATCGAACCTCAGCAGCCGTTAGGACCTTAACTGCACTGGTTAAGTCACTCTTCTAGAGTGTGCTCCAGCCATCTTCGCAGAGGCCATCTTGCCATGTATGTTGACCCCATATCTCGTTACTGGACGCCAGTCGATAACGAGAAACCCCTATTCCCATGCGGAAGCCATAGTCTAATACTATCAGACCGGCCACGGCGAACACGAATCGAGCTACAGCCCTATGATCTATAGGGAGTCATGTATGGCCCCGAGTGAGGTATCGAACTCTCCACTTCCTAAACGACAGACGCACACAGAAAGGCCAGCTGCCTGTAGCGTGCGTATTGTATCGTTGTCTAGAAGTGCCACCCAATGTGGACCAGGGATTATTTAGAATTCTGAAAAGGTTCTCAGAAAGATTGATTCAGCAATTGTCCAGACGGTACCGGCCTTAGCATCTTTGGTAGGTTCCAAATTAATGTACACCACCATAGGCCAAGAACAATCTTGCGCATGTCTTGCTTTGTGTAACACTTTGAATCGAATCCCACTAGGTGATCTATAATCATGGTGTTCTTCGTAATCGACCAACATGAGTATCACTCTTGTAGAATCGTAATAGGCCGGCCGGCCCGTTTATACTCGGATAAGGTTCTCATACCAGCGGTCATATCAGGTAGTTAACTACCTGGACACTAACACAGCGGCCGATAAAACAAGGTGACCCTTCTAAGCATGTGCTCGGGTAGCTAACGGTCTCCAGCCTATCGCGCCGCGGCGCCTCGACACGTCCCGTCAGCAGGGTCATTAAAGGGTGACCCTCCCAGCGCCAATAGCGCCAAGTTAATCACTGATCCCATAACGGCACGCACAAAAGCAGCCTAAGGGATACTTGGAAAGGGTCGTAATAAGAGGGGCGGGTGGGAATTGAACCCACTCGTAGAAGCATCAAGAGCGACTGCCGTACCGGCTGGCTCCACACCCCAATGAATCCACCCCGTTCCCACAGTTACTCACTGTAGACATCCCGATGGTACCACACCGACTATAAACGTGCGATCGAATAGACCGGGAGTACCCTTCAGTGGACAGTTGGGGGTTGATTCGTTGTATTAGTAGCTTGTGTAAAAAGTTACATGGATAGCCTTTCTTGCAGTATTACACTGGCCAATAACTGCGTACGGACATATAACTCTATCACTGTGTCGTCGGCGATAAACTTTTCAGCAACTTCCGAGTATGCACGAAGAATGCTCAGGTAATACTCGTTAGCTAATTTCAACGACTTCTCATTTGTCCGGTGACGGTAGTGGTCGTTATGTGAAGCCAGACTCATGCACATCGCATCGATATACAGTGCTGAAGAAGCATAGGTCATGCCAGAGCTTTCTTCAGTAGCCATCTGCCAATCGAAGTTGAACAGACGATGTTTATTCAACCACGCAGTACGGACCTTACCTTCGTCACTGTGCAACAACATGATCGAAAGATGATGGTACACGGTCCCACAGAGTTCTTTCTCTGCATCTGTACGGTTAGTCCCTAGGTAAATGGATGTTACCATACCCATCAATAACACAGTCCGGTTAGCCAAAATCTCTGGAGTCGTGATTGGGTGCAGGTCGTGAGACCCTACGTTAAGCGCCAAACTCATTTTAAGATCTCCCATTCTGTAGCGATTGAATTAAATTCCATAATAGACACCTAAGCAAAAAAGAAAGAAAGAGTATAACAGGGGAACCGGAGTTCCCCCATCATTTATTTCACAACGGACCTACTACGTTAAACAACTTTACTGTCATTCCTTCAGGTGTAAATTTCACGAAGGTAATGTTACCAGTGTGAGTTATACGTGGAGTTGAGATTTCGAAAGGGATACCTACCTCTGGAGCTTCTTCAAAGAGTTCAGTAAAGAGCTCCTGGAGCGTTCCAATTTCCAGACCGTCGTGAAGCATTTGGAATACTGCTCCAAGCGCCACTCCTCGTTTGATCAGCTTGTGAGACAGATGTACATGAAACAAACTACTCCATCGATCCCAGGGCATAGTCAGTTCTTGTTCATTCATCTCAGCTACCCCCGAGCAGATAATTGATCGGAAGGTTTGTTTTACTTTACGTCTACTCATTTACCAATTGACCTTCGCTAGCTTTCAATTTAGCCAACAGGCCGGAGAATTTCTGAATACCGTCCAGCGCCTGGAGGTTAGAGGCGGTGGGTTCGAATTGATTTGGAAGCTTCAGAAGACGGTAGAATGAATCGAAACGAGCGGTAGACACAGTAAAGCTATCGACAGCGTCTTCAGTACGTTTCAGAATGACTTGATCTTTCTTCACACGATCGACATAGACCGTCGTGGTCATCCGGTTCTTGGTAGTTTCGTACAGAGCCTTCTCGAGCACTGGACGATACATCGGTAACCTGTTGATAATAGGTGTCTTACCGATAGCCATTTTCAAAGCCAACAGGTTGTCGTGATTTTGTTGAACACTATTCATGCAACTACTCCAATTAATTAATCATCAGCCACTATGGCGGACGATGGTGATCGCAACTTTAATGATCACAAATGATACTGACAACCCAAGCAACGTAACCGCTATCCCAGCGATACTGTGAAACTTTTCCATTCTATCCTCGTACTGTTATTCATGTAGGTAATGTATTACTGTAGGTTATTTCATCGCTAGCCTTTTAGCGACATAAGAGGCGGGTAACCCCCGCCTCTTATGCTGTAAGTTAAGAAACTTTAGTTATCTTCGAAAACCAGGTGCGTTGAGTCTTCAACATCTTGAAGAAGAAGTTTCCTGCTCCTTGAGTGAAGATTATCTGCAGAGGAGGACCTGTTTCGATTACACGCTCACAGAACTCACGAAGTCCTGATTCAGCAGCAGGGTGTATCTTTTGGCGAGCCAACGTAGACCGGATGGGTTGTTGTAGGACTTCTGGAATATAACTGAGTGCTAGTTCCAGATCGAAACAGATGGATTGACAGAAGTGTACGTAACGGGACCGTAGGATCATTTCCACGTACCGGGGGAAGTTCCAAACTTCGTTAGCGTTATATGCTTCATTCAGATATTCGCTTTCAACGACTATCCAATTTACTGAAACGCTAGCAGCCTCCATCAGAGTGGCGTAGAGTTCAGTGTACAGTTGCGCGCAATCGAAGTTATCTTCGAAAGGTCCCGCCATCCAGAATTGAGATGAGACGTCAGCATAACTGGCGATTTCAATAGCACGGTGGTGGCTGTGATTGATGTTACTAATCAACTGTTCCAGGAGAATGTATTCAACATCAAATACAACTTCTTCTGAAACCACCGGTGGTTTAATCTCAGGAGCTGACCCAAACCAACTAACCCATTTATTTTTAATCTTTCCGTAGTAGGTGGTAAGTACTTTAGCTTCTGTTTCTTCGTCAGCTACGGTAAGCACGAATGGTGACGGGTCGGGGTGGTTATTAACGTTAGTAACCGTGATGATTACCGAGATACGGTTCTTACTGGTTTCCATCGCCAACATGTGGGAAGGATACCAACCTTTATCGACATGTGCGTACGCAGCTTCAATTATCTTGTATGGAATAATGATCATTTATAAATGCCTTATTTCTCGATTCGTTCAAAGGTGTAGTAGGTGTGTGATGGACGATTATACCAACCATCAAGACTGTCTGGTTCGAAGACATGTTGTTCGCCGATCCGGGTCCAGATATCTTTATCGAAGTTTAGGTTCTTGACAGTTGTGTCATATTTCTGATTAGGTCCTTTATGAACCAATGTCAAGAATACGGTATCTACCAGACCCATACCTTCTTCGTAGACCTTAGCGCCACCTGCAAGGAAGATCCACTCAGTACCGAATGTCTGAGCCAGTGTAATCGCGTCAGTCATTGAAGTTGCGCTATAGACGTTGGCTTCTGGATCATGTACTTCAGAAGCGAATGCCGGGTCACGGGTCAGGACAATGACGATTCGGTCACGGAGCGGCCCAGGAAGCGATTCATGAGTACTGCGCCCCATAATGACCACATTACCCGTCGTGTACTTACGGAAGCGAGGAAGGTCTCCTTCAAGCCTCCAAGGAATACTGTTCTTATAGCCGATGTTACCCAACGGATCTGAGGCCAACAACATGGCCAATTTAGCTTTAGGTTTCTTAGACATACGGGACTTCTTCTGATAGGACAAAAAATAAAGGAATAGATATCCACACCCGAAGGTGTGGATCTACCTGATCGTTACAGGAACTTAAACACAGCGTCAGACAAACCAACGGTAATACCGTGTGACATCTTTATTTCACGTTTCTGACGAATAGCTTCTTGGATCAACAGTTCGTATTCAGCCCGGAAAGCTGAATCGTTGAGTTGAGATTCATCCAAAACAGAATCTCCAACGAATGTAAACGTGTTAAACTGAAAACGGACGTTACCGCAATGAATGACAGCCAATGTAGGTTTTTCAGTGTAACTCATGTTAAGACGATGGCCGTCGAACTCGATACTAACTTCAAGATCTCCAGAATCCACGATGACTGAAATTTGTTTCTTGGGGTCGTGATTTTTCAATATCTCTTTTAAGGAAAACTTTTTAACGTTTTCTTTTGCGATCTGTTCGCCGGAATAGTTGAGTTGGATACCGTCGGGTTCAGGAATTCTGCTAAAGTGGTAGATGTTCGCAAAGAAGTCTCCTGATGTATTTGAACTATCTTTGGTTGTAGTGATGTTCTTGACATATTTACTGCCGAAGGCTATCAGGTTTAAACATTCGAGACGGAAAGCTTCATCGAAAGCAGACTCATCAAGTGTTTCAGAGTTGGCTTCCAAAACATCGGTGAATACTTCTTTGCGAAAGAAGAACTGACGCTCAGAACCACGGGTATCATGTTTGAGAGTCGTGGAATGGGTTGGACGTGTTTGTTCAGGACGACCAGCTGCGATCCAGGCTTTAAGATCGATGTGAATCGCCGCGCCGATGTTCAACACTTTACTTACGCGGATGACACCTTCCACCGACGTAGCTTTAGAATCGTAACTGATCCCGATCAAATTGGCTTCTTCATCTCGTAACTGCCCGAGAATATTTGAGACGACGAGTGTAGACGGATCGAACTCAGGCACCTTGGCGCTAACAGATTTCTTAACAGCTGGTTTTGCAGTTACTGGAGATTTAGTAACTGGAGTCTGTACAACAGCGGCTTTACGAGGCATGGTATTTCCTTAATGATTAGATACGGTTACGTTGATTAAGCAGGGATAGCGTTACGGGTAAGTTCTTTACGACGTTTGTGTTTGAAACGATTCAGTAAGATAAGGTGATTACCCTTACGCTTAGTCGCTTCCTCCACTAACGTTTGTTCGTTATTAACATCGTACCGGCGATGGTGCCCTGTGCGGAACGTCCAGTTGTGCCGCATCAGACGCTCGTAGAAGAACTCTTCTTCTGAAGTCAGAACTAGCTCAGCTCGTAGGTCATTAGGTCCACCAGCAGCAGCTAACTCGATGGTGTATCCAGTTAGCCCAAGATGCTTCTCAAGCTTCTTTATATCTTCCCGATCCTGAAGTAACTTCTCAGGTTTACGGGCGCTGTTGTTTAAAAGCATTCTCTTGTGCATCAAGAGGGTTTCTGGAGTATGGCAACATACTCCATCGATAGTGATAGTTTTGAGTGGTAGACCTGAATGCAGCGAGATGGTATCAGCCACATCTATACAGACACCTAGATAAGTGTCGTGTGTAGGATACCCGCGTTTAAGATTAAGTGCGTAGAACGATGGAGACACATCAAGATCGAGATCACCCGTTTCTTGACGAAGTCCCATCATCAACAACGCCCCACCAAACCCTACCACTACTTCAGCGGCAGTAAGACGTTCACGCTGTAAGTATTCGTTATATAGTTTCTTGAATTGGTACTTATTCACGGCTTTGACCTCCTCGGTCGGTTACTTCAAATTACCACATTTTTCAGTGAATTCTTCAAACGTTATTTCGCCTATGGTATACTGGTCGAGTAACGCACTGCGAATTTCACTATTTCTATTAATGATTTCAGCCTTTACAGCCAGCTCAGCCATTTCTTCATTATGGCGTTTTAAATCTTCTGCGCGTTTCAAAGCTGTTTCAGCCATCGACGCTTCAGCCTCACGGCGTTTTTGTTCAGTTTGTTCTTTAGCTTGACGAACTTCTTCGTCACACCGAGTGAAAACTTTAGCAGTTTCTCTTTCGGCTGCATCCATCTCAGCGCGATAGTGTTGATAACCTTTATAGCAAACTGTAGATACAGCGGCTAAAGTTACTACAGACACTCCTAATTTCCAGATAGTATCAAAAGACATTACAGACCTCCTCGGTCGATGGGTATATTTTATCTACGAGGATCATGTATGACTATAAAAAAGTTAATTGACAAAATAAAAGGACGGGAATACCCCGTCCTTTATGCTGCGTTATTGTTTAAGGAACGTTCTGAGTCGAAGAGTCATGTGATAGGATTCTTCACAGATCTCACTTAAAGGCTGTGGTGACGGTCCCAGAATGTGTTCAGGCCACGGCAGGTATGGTAACGCACCTGAAATGAATGAACGGATCAACCCATCAGCTTCACGGTTGATCACTGTCTTCATCGTAATCGTGATATCTTCAGGATAGCTCGGGATAAGTAACCGCCGCGCTTCTGAGACATCCATAGTTGACACTTCAGCACGTAACCGTTCATTACTCTGCTTAATCATCAGTAGTTTAAGTTCTTCAGGAGCAGGAACTTTCATCTGTGAAGCTAAGCGTTTAAACATCTCCCCTTTACTTACATCTCCGCTAGACATTTATATACCTTTAAACCAATGAAAGCCCAGCTGGAGCTGTAACTAGATTACAGACCAGTACCAACGTAAATATAAGGATAAGGTTCCATTTAGCCAACTTCGCCCAACGGAACAACCCCCGCCACCCGTGAAATTTACCTTTGGAGTGTAGATTCCAATGTATCAGTAAGTAGAACCCTGCGGCCACGAAACTTACCACAACGCAGAAAATCACATACGCTACCATTAAACGATTACCTTATCTTTGTGAGTAGGGATACGGGAGTTACTCAACTCACATTCAAGATCACCCCGAGGACCATCTTCCGTAGGGATTTGGACAATAGAAAACCCACCATTCAACAACAAGACACGCTCTTCGAAAGAAAGCTCATCCATCCCGGTACTGTCTTTCGGATAGAAGTGCATTCCAGGGAAACGATCTTTGGACAGATGTCGTGGAATGTGTTGAATAACGCCTGTGGTGTGGTTTACGTCAACTATCTCACATCCAGAATCGACCAGCTCATCAATCCGACGTTGCATCTTCTTAATTGGGTCGTATTGTCGCCGAAGGAGTCTGTAGAGATGTTTAGACATCCCCGCTGTACTGTTGAGACTACCGCGAGCATCTTCTATCGTGTAACCCATATCGCGTTCCATGAATGCCGCTACGGCGGCTGAGCGGATACGGCCTTCGCCACAGTGAACAACGATAGGTTCACCGTTACAGCTGATCACAAAGTCGATGATCTTCTGAGCCGTTTCCTCAGTTGGACCATCCTTACCCATGTATAAATAATCATTCGGGTAGAAGTTCAGCACGAGCAAACGTTTGTGTTGAACTTCAAACTTCTGCCAATCGTTAGGGCTGTTGAGAGAAATCATGTTCGTTGGTATTTTAATAGCACCTGCTACTTCTGCTGGAAAGAACACTACTGACGGCATTTTAGAACTCCTTTAAGCGTTAACTTTAAGACCGAATTGGTCACATACGTGTACAGTGTAACCGGCCGCATAGATACCATCCAACGCTTCTGCGTAGTTGGTCAACTGGAAGTTCTCGTGAGCAAGCTTCCTGAACTCGGAAGAATACAAACTTATCTCCCTTTGTCTAGCCGCATTATTACTAATTTGTTTACGTAATGCAACGGGCATTTTATCACCAAAGACCTTGTGGTAATGTCTTGCGCGAAAGAGCAGCATTGACAAACTGACCATTCCACTATCCTTGATAGTGTTCATAAACCACAGCGTCCTTGTGTTTCACCATGACCTCTTTAATTAGTTCATGGAGTTCGGTCACCGCTGTCAAGAACGATGAAGCGAAGTGCATGAACTTGATTGACTTGATGACGTTACCGGAACACCCTCGTAAATGGTTAGTCACCACCAGATCGAGATAAAGACTAACGGTCACCACCTTCTTATCCTTGGTGCACTTCTTGAATTGTTCTTCAAGGTTCGGAGTTAAAAGTGTAAACCTAGAACCGACACTTGCTAGAAATAAAACGTTCTGTGCTCCTTGCAAGCTAACAGGATCATACGTCTCCATCTTAGCCCGGTTAGAGTCAGCGAACCAAACCACGGAAGTCATAGGACCTTCTGGGACGATACCTTTCTGTATCTTAGCGTATTGTCTACGAATTACAGCTTCTTTAGCAGGCTCGAAAGCTAACCATTCTTCTCGCGGAACGATCTGAGCGGTCAATAATAACTCGCTACCTAAACCAGCTCTTACAAATTCAGCGCCTGCGATTAAAGCACTTGCGTAGTTGGTGAATGTCCCATCTAGTTTACTGACTTTCCAGTCAGCTGCAACAACAGGTGAATGTTGATCTGCAAAGTCTTTGATCGGATAGTTAACGATCAGCCGTTTAGGGCTCAATGCTGAGATGTCATTAATCTTCTTACACAACCCATCTAGATTGATAGTCTGAAGAATAGAAACCTGCATGAAGTAAAACCCAGTCTTAACGTGCCGGGCAATGGTGATGTGTTGCGCTCTGTCGCGATGTGGAATTGTCATACATCTACTTCCTTAGCTAATTAATAAATGTTGACATGTTTAACATGCCATATAGACCCAAAATGAAAAAGTAAATACCATCATCCACTTCGTCGCCAAAAGTGGATGATGATTATGTTTATGGATACAGATTAATCGTTTGTTCTATTTTCTTAGCCAACAACGCTCTGAACCCGATGGGCCAGTTATTCATCGCTGACATTAACAGTCCTGATTTTGAGTGTAGGTAGAAATGACTGCGAATTGCTATCTGGTCTGGCGGTATATCCAGCCAGCTTAAGATCATTCTTTCTGAATCTACTTCAGCTATGGATGTGCATGTTGATAACTTGTGTTTGGTGTAGATTAGTGCGTCTATGGAGATCCAAATACTCAGGTCGTCCTGAATGATTTCTTTAAAGACGTCAATGTGACCTAATTTACTACCGATAATTGTGCTCAACTTCGTCAAGTTTCTATTGACTATGTCGTACACTGGATAAACCTCCTGGCTGCTCGGTTTATGGAACATCCTACCTATACGACGATAGGATGTGATTTGTTTATAACGGTTACTTAGAGACATCGGCTACCTTTTCTGCGGATGCCGGCATACAGTTTTGCGATACGTCATGAACTTGCCAATACACGGCTAAACTAACCGCGAGTACGCTAAGCAATACAGCCAACACACAGAAGCGTTTAGGTGTTAGGAAAGGTTTGTCTGCCTTAACGAAATCTACTTCTACTTGATCCTCACTGTAGACCTTCAAACCGTCTGCCAGTGAGAATGTTAGGTAGTCGCTAGGGATAAGGTGTAACTCACGATCAGCGAGCTTGTAGCCATCGAAGATATTGCCTTTGTAGACGGTACCTAGACCTATGATCATGGTATCGATTTGTGCTGCGTTCTTACCTGTGTACTTAGTCATGATGTACAACGACTGTTGACCCAGAGTGCGGTGTGCGTAATACAGCTCTGGAGTTACTTTACCCATGACGGCTTCCCTCGGTTTGTTATTAAGTGTATTGCTGTATCATGATGTATAACCATTAATTTTTACAATGACAAAAAAAAGACTCACTTACCTATGGTGTTTGCCATAGGTAAGGGTTATGTCTGCTACTTTGTTTTCAGTAACAGATCAGCAACTACTTCAGTGGTTATTTTTGCGATGTGAGCTTGTTGTTTTGTAAGTAACTGTTTAGGTTCTTCCCAATTAGGGTTTACCAGAATGTGGAACTTAATCTTCGGATCTTCATGCAGTGCTTCTTGGTTAATAAGCTCTGTATTGAGGATGGTCTGACAGCCGTAGATAGGACTTAACTCAACTGCGAGTTGTTCATCTATCTCATTTACTTTCCGCCAGCTGAACATCGTCATATCCAACATGTCGGCTGTTCCTTCAGACATGTCGGCTTTAGAACCGTCTTTCATCTGAAGTGTAACCACATCTGGAATCCAGGCAGCTGGGAAGTTACTTTGTTCAAAACGTTTAGATTCACTTAACGATTCTGAATCGAATTGGATAGTTACCAGTTCCTTACCTACAGAATAGACTGCATGAAGGAACTGGTCATCTTCCGTCTCGTCTGATGTAAAATGATCTTCCAGCCGTGTTTCGATTGCCGATACCAGCGCGGCTCGATCTTTATAGAAGTCCAGTAGCATCAGAGATACTGGAAGTTCCATCTCGTGGAAGAAGGTCAGTACGTCTTTTGTCTTGGTTTTAAACTTCGGATAAAGCTTACGCATGGATTCGAACAATGGAGTGATTACCAAATGTTCTTCAACCGGACGGTGGATGTGTTTCAGGTAAGCGTCGAGGTCACCAAAGACCATGACATGTTTTCTTCGGATTGGCATTTAACCTCCTACAGTTTGATAACCCTGTAGCGAAATGAATTGAAATTTATAGATCTGTTAAACAGCCCTATAGATGATAACGACATCTTCTTCTCGAGTTGGTCCTTCACGGACTTCGATAACATCACTTATAGTCAATTCTTGAAGCTCAACCACCGTCCGGTTGAAGTTACCCATCGATCCAGTAAGCGTGTCCACGGCTTTCATGGAGCCATCAGGAAGAGTTTCCAGACACTTCCACTTAGCCTTTGCTCTTAAGGCGTTATGAGCATCTGTGAGGTCTTCTGGTTTAGTCCAGACATCAGTAGCTGCAGTCATTATAACCACCCTGCTTTAATTAACCAGTATACTTCGCAGAGTATGAAATTTATAATCCACACACCGCAACCTATTACAATGAACGTGAAGCCAAGATCCTTGACGACATCAAAATAATATCGTTTGAAGAAATCACTCCACCCTTTGACGCGCTTAAACTCGATGAGCTTATCGCCTTCTATCTGAGTCTTCAGGCCAACCCCAAGAATCGTAAGAACCAGAACCATGATGAGCACGCTGAAGTTGGTCATGCTCTAGGAATACCCCACTCATCTACTTTAGTCATTAACTTAGATCCTATTCAGTGCAGCGTTGAATGAACTGCATCACCGCGTGGTCACATCGGTGCCGTGATTACAGACAAGCGTTATTATCCCTGACTCCTTCCAGACGTCTTTAGCCGTGAAATTGAGTTTAGCCACACGCCAGCGCATGTCACCATGAGCAATACCGATCACGGTGTGGTGGTCTTTATCTGGGCAATTCTCTTGCTTGAGTTTGGCATACTCGTCAGTGATGTCACCTTCTGAACCATCGAGCTTGCCGTGATACAGGTAGATGACCGACTTGTCATCGAGGTCGTAACCTACGGTCATGTTACCGTCTTTGACTTCAAACCAATGTTGCTGGTAGCGGTCGTAGAGTTTGAACTCTTCAAGCTTGGTGAGTTCGTTGTATTCCTTGAACTCATTGATGAGAAACGTCGTAGTGTCACCCGGCATTTGTTCATATGTCCAGACACAAGCCATAGCTGATCTCCTTACTTTGTGATCCGCGGATCACGTAGACATCGATACACCCCTTTCGTTTAACCCAACTACATCGTAAGTAACGATGGTATCGATTTCTCGACGACCAAATTCGATACGTTTAGAGAAACACCGTATCCCTACTTTGAGATCATCGGGTCCGTCAAGAAACTTTAAAATGTTTAGAGGACCGGCACCCGTTAAATTACCTAGCAGTAAATTACCCTCCAACCGCAAATCTTTGAGTTTAGCACAAACTCTACGTTCATCGACACTGGCAAACCGGTGGACCCAATCGTTAACCGTACTCAATGGAGGACGATTAGGATTTCCCAACTCGCAATAAACTTCACCGCGCGCTGCAAACGTTTCAATAGCCTTCCTTGTTTGCGGTGTATCGGCATAGACCTGTCCGTAGAGGTCAGCTTTTCCAAGTTGCAGCAGACGAACTTCGTAAGTGTCAACGTCCATTAGAATCTCCTTCGTTTAAACTAACTCCGCCGGCGATAAAGATAGTATCAAGTACCTGCCGGAGTACAAATCGTTTTACGAGTGGATTTGAGTTCACCGTCATTAAACTTAGTAACAGTGGTGACTTCCCGAGAGTTGTACGTGTCCAAATCAGCTACTGGAATCATCACCATCATCATTTTGTCGCAGCTGGCTTTGTCTTGAAAGTAAACGGGGGTTTCGGTAACAGTACCACCTTGCGATATCACCAGACTCAACAAAAGATATTTCATGATTTGATTCCTTAAGCGGTTGTGTGGTTACGGATTGTTTCGCGGGGTTTCATGTCCCAGTCATAATCGATCAGGTGGTTATGCGCATTACCTTGCAAGTTGTACTTCTCTTTGGAGACAGAGAACTTAACAAAGGTACGGAAACCTGACTTATCTTGAACAGGCGGACGATGGATATTAAACTTATCCAATCGAATAAACATGTTGTCACCGTATGTACAGATATTTTCAGGTCTAGCTTGTTGTTCAACTTCTATTAACGACAGATGGTGGTCTTCACTCAGAGTAAATTCTTGAATGGAGAACTCTGTTGGGAACTTGTCAGTCCAGATGTAGTTCAGGTCATCTGTACCGAAACCATCGGAATGCCAACCCGGACGATTACCCATGTTGTCAGGTGTAACAAACAGATGCTTAACCGATACGTATACGTAATCGTCATCGTCTACATCTAAATACGGGATGAATTGTTCGATCCATTTAAGGTTTTCAGGAACTGCCCAAATATTTTCATCGGCCATTAGTATCGGCAGATACTGTACGAAACACATTTCGACCTTAGATTCTATTAGATCGATAGGAAATTCTTTAATGATGAAAGGTTCTTGACCATACTTCACAGATATCACCTTATTTGTTTTTTATGTAAACGTTTGTTAAGTTTACGGAATAGTCGTTTCATCCATGCTTTAAAATCAAGCCATGGGTTAGAGTTCATACGCTGTTTATGGAGAAACTCTAACCTACCTGCTGCTAGACCTCTCTTGTAAGCTTCCCATCCAGTAGAACGAGCTCTACGTAGATAGTCTGGGGTGATAGCCCTAGACCCCACCTTAAAACCATAAACATACATCTGAGCATTACGTTGAGCTGTCTTACTCACCAATAATCTCCAGGTCACATAAGAAAATAACACGACTATAAATACCAACATTAACGTAAACCCCCACGTTTTCAACAAAGGAATTACCGTTAAGGCTAATTGTCACTGAGCCGGAACAATTGAGATTCTCGTAAACCTTCTTAGTCCTTACGTCCCTAACTTTAGGTATGGTAATATCTTTTGTGAATGGGCGTATCCGCTTAAGTAGATCTTCATGAAATGGGTGGGTTACTGTAACGCATACCGATTTCAACCAATTCTGTATCTCACTAACACTTAACGCTATATCGGATCTAGGAAACCAGACAATTTTATCGTTAGCCAATGAAGCGTATATTTTATCTTTATTAAATCCAATGAACCGGACTGTAACTACCTTACCATCGTTGTCGTAGACCTTTATAGAAAGAAACGGATATTTAGTTGTTACGCACAGCTTCATCAATCGGTAAGCTGGGTCTTTCAAGAAGAAATGGTAAATGAAGTTACGCCAGATATTACGAATCACTTTGATTGCTCCCTGTTAACTAACTTGCTGTGGTTCCAGCATTGTTTATAGATACGATTTAGTTCGTCATCGTTACGAGCTGCTGATCCATGGATAACGATGCAGGAATCCATCTCAGTGACAATTCGGGTATTCGATGAAAGCTTTACCACATCCGGCTGTTTATGCATCACTACTATCGTTAGCAATATGGCGCTAGCTAACGTAAAGCTGTAATTAACGTATCTTTTCCACGGTTGTTCTTTACGCACGTCTATTCTCCAAGATATAAAGGTTAGCTACTATAGTGTTAATAAAAAAGGTAATACCTTACGGCGCAGTTTCCCGCAGCGTAAGGTAGAGGTTTTATTTCAATGAATTAGCTGTGCCTAGTTCAATGTCTTGTTTACTGATTGTACTTTTCAACTCTGAGGTAAGAGCTGCGTTATTGGCACGATGTCCGATGATTGGAACGTGTACTGATTCAGGCAACATGCGCTGATCCATCCAACGGCCATGTTTAGCGCAGAGTTCTTTCTGATGATTAATGATCAGAGGAAGAAGGTCGGTATGATTCGTTTGAGTATAATCGACTTCTTTCAATTGTTTCCAGCTACCATTTTCTTTACGTTCAACTGTGAAGAAAGCTTGCATTGGATAAGACCAATAAACCTCATCGCTTTCTTCACCCAATTCCTGGACGATAGTGGTTGTGGCTACGTGAGCTGTTAGAGATTAGTGTCATCCGCAGGGTTTCTGATAGTGCGATTGTATCTACTGGGGTTACTTCGGTCATGATAGTTTCCTTATTGAGGGTAAAAAACACCGCAGTTTCCTGCGGTGTGGTTGTTATTACTTTGTAATTTTTACAACGCCAGACGCCAACAGATCATCCAAAGGAGTAACAGCTCCCTCCCATGGTTTTGGTTCATTGATGATGGGTGTTGGTTCTACATACAGCCACTGTGGGATTTTATCAGTAGATGGTAATCCATCCTCGCTTTCAAGCATGGCTACAACGAAGAACTTCCCATCAGGATATTCTCGCATCAATTGTCCGACACTGTTATCGTAGCCACGCGTCGCCAAACTGTACGTCGTGTCAGTTTGAGTCTTATCTTTGATGAATGGAACTTCTAGAAGCTCATCAAGGGTTTCAACTTCTCCTTTGATGGGGTCGTCTTCTCTATCAAAGAATGCAGGCCAATATTCAGTATATTGGATCATTAGACAGCCACTGCCATTTTAATAGGTGGATGGGCTAAGTAACCTTCGATATCCAAATCTTCAAAGATGAAGTCATCGATCTCAGCTACTTTACGTTTGATCACCAGCACCGGTGAAGACTCTTCGACAGACTCACGGCTGAGTTGTTCTTTGATACCATCCAATGCGTTAACGTAAAGATGAGTATCACCAGCGATCATGATTAGACGATCACTGTCATGTTGAGTAACATGAGCCACCATGTGCGTCAAGGCAGCGTATTGAGAGGTATTGAAAGGCATCCCTAACGCGACGTCCCAGCTTCTTAGCAGTACGACTGTGGATAAAAGGCGTGTATTCACACCCACTACCTTGTGCTCGCAGAAACGTTTGATGTAGTTGAAGAACTCTTGGTCCGTCTCGTACTTGTTCTCGAACTCAGCTGAAGTGAGTAGATGGTCGCCGTAATCTTCAGCGATAGCTACACGTAAACTGTTCAACATTCCAACTTCTTCCAGATCATCCATGATCATTCCAGCAGTCTTTGGATAGCTGATGAATTCGAAAAATGCGTGACATGGTGGAAGCGCGGCTTGCCATGTACGACCTGGGTTCCAAGCGTTCACGATGATGCGACGGTCATCAGGGTTTGTACGCAACGTGTTGATCGCGTTCTGTAGCTGATCAATCTCACGATGCATGACAACTTCTGAGATATCGGGCCCTACAACCGTTCCACGTTCTTCGTAACCTTGTTTAACCCAAGGAGTTAGATCAGTTCCGTATGGTACTAATTGAGTGTCCTGCCAATGGCGCCATTGTGGCGCATAGCTGCCAGCACCGATATCAGCGTCCAGCAGAGGATAAGCCGATATTTTCAACTCGTCCAGAATTTTAGTGATGGTGATAACTTTAGGTGGACTGATGGTGATATCTTTAAATTTACCGCCGGTGTAGATGGTAACTTGAGTCATCTCAGAATCTTCGTAAGAGACCTTGTCGTACAGAATGCTTTCAACAACTTCGTTGATAACCTGCCATTTACCACTATCGTTCTTCGACACTCTGGTAAGACGTTCTTTCAAAGAGATGGTTTCCCCTCCGCCACTGTAGGTAATTTCCACTACCCCCAACATTGTCAATAACGTAGACAGTTCTACAGTGAAGCGTCCTGGAAAGTTATTATATTCGACAACACTACCGTCTTTTTCCAGTAACGTGTAATGGTAACCACCCATTACTTTACTTGTTTTCTGATGTAGCTCGAAAGCATCTTTTAGTTCATCACGGTGTCCCAGCGTAACAGCTAAATCTATCCGCTCCTGAACGCTGAGGGTTTGGGGAGCAGGTTCATCATAAACCGCAGTACCTGGAATGAACCAGCTGTCCCAGATTCCAACCTTATGATCACGTAGATACTTAAGACGGCTAGAACCTGAGATGAACATGATGTTCTCACGCATCCAGGAATTATTGTAGACTTTCTTAGTAGAAGGAATCGGCATCTTCATCTTACTAATGTCGTAGTTAGCAGTCAGACCAGGAAGCATGATGGTACCAACACCTGTACGGTCACCTTTAAGGAAACCATTTTCGATGAGGTTAGTGTAAATGCCGTGTTGAATTTTATCTACTTCATTAAGAAACATACGGTACTTCCTTTAACGTTCAGAGGGCATAATACCCCACCTAAGTGGGGTATTATCCGATGAGCTTTATTTGATTTTGGTAAGCAGGATGCTGCCTGATTGTATTTCGACAAAGTTACAAAGGTTGGTTAAGATACGATCTGTCAACCAATTCATCAACATGGCGCTATCGTGATTAGCAAATTCCTCAGCTGTCCACGATATCTCAACGTTTGCAGTTAGCGTTTTACACATACCTACGGTTGTTACGGTTACTGTTAGCTAGTGTGTGATTTCGGTCCCAATAGGAGCTTCGTTAAAGAAGACATAAATACCTGGGATAACGAGGAATCTAGACTTTGTGAAGAAGTCAGAGTCAGCGATGGTCATCTTAAATTACTCTATAATAGAGGAATACAGATGATTACATCGCTGCGTTAACATTTACTTCACGACAACTGGTTTAAGGTCCTTCAGCAAGATAATGAAGTTACCTACCCAATTGTTAATGACAGTGGCTTCAATCTCTCCATGTCCATTAAGATAAATAGATTTAAGAGTACCATAAGTCTTAGTACTCTTGCCGTCAGTAGACGTCTTATAAACAAACTGACCTTCAGTCGGAATCCAGCCATCAACATCGACTGTTCGGACCAATACTGCTGGGACATGATCAACAGTCGGGTCATCACGAATAGATTGTTCCAACCGGGTGATGATTTCGGCATTCATACTGCGGTGACTAATCGCAGCTATATTACGAATACGTTCTTTCATCCCGTCAGGAAAACGAATCACGTATTTATGTGCTGTTAATGAATGGGATTTAACGATTATTTGTTCTTGTCTCGACATACAGTGACTCCTAGCTAGGTGGGGTGTGATTTAGTAATGTATAACCAAAAATTAGTTTACGACATAGAGCCTCCCCGAAGGGAGGTAGTACGATCAGATCACCAATCAAGCATCTTAGTAGTTGACTTACTCGGGACAGCTTCCATTATAGGGGCCACCACAATGATTACGCTTTCCATAGACGGTTTAGCATGAACTTTAGGGGGTGCTTTCTTTGTCTTCTTGGCTTTACGTTTGTTCTTAGCTGGAGTCTTCTTATCTTCAGCGTGGTCTGGTAAGTTCTTGTAGAAGTCTTTGTCTTCCTTCTCCATGTCCTTATCAGCTTTATGCCATTCCCTAGCCGCCTCTTGGGAGATACCTCGTTTGTCAGCGAAGTCTTTGTTATACGATGCGATCTTCATGAGATCGTATTGCTTTTTACTCTTACTCGGCATAACCGATCTCCAATCAAGACAAAAAAAAGAAATGAGGGGAAGGTGGTGACCCACCCCTCACATATCCTTTACTACGAAAGAAACGTAGTCCAAGAAGTCATGCTTCTGTATGCGAACCCGCCACGACTGTGAATCATGTAACCGATCACATTAGAGACGACCACCCAGAGAGTGTAGATTGCTGCGGTGACTGGAAGGTGTAAGTAGTAGCTCATCACATACGTGGCGCCCAACATCATGACAGACCACAGCAGACATTTCCAAGTCTTGTCGAAGCCACCCATACCGGCAGCGCAGACTGACATTGCGATTTCTTCCCAATGCTCGCTCGGTTTTAGCGTAGCAACCTTTATACCTGCGGTAAAGGCGATGCCGATGAGCATGATACAAATAGCAAATGTAAGTAAGAAATCGAACATGACGTATTGCTCCAATGGAGTTACAAATAGGGAGGGTATATCGGTTAAGCGTAGAACTTCTTTTGACTCTTGTAGGCTAATATCTGGAAGAAGCCCACGGTGAACATACAGCTACCTAACAGAACAGCACCCATCCAGAAACTGATGTTCAGATTGAAATGTGCCATCAGGACAAAGTTAACTACCCAGAAAGGTAAGTTGAAACTAAACAACCTACGCCATGTATTGTTAAGACCTATGATTGTCTTAGCGAACATGTAGATGAAGAAGAAATTACTGTCGTACAGTACTTTCCATTTACCTACAGCCTTTGTTTTATAGTCGCTCTTCATCAAGCAAGCGAAGCTTACGACTACAATCAAATAAAACAAAGCTACAACGATATCCAGAACATGAATCCACATGGGACTTACCTCGAAGATTATTAAGTATCAAAAGTCAGCGCATGACTACTTTAGTAATATAGGTCAAGAGTTTTCTTAACTACGATTTATGTCGAAGCTATCGCGTTAAGAATGTTCAATACAAAATCACAATGATGCGGTGCATGATTGTGACGGTCGCTCTCCCCACCAGCGTCAGAGATGACGACTTGGAAACCACAGATGTTTTGGTAGAAAACTTCAACCTTTAAAGCTTCTTTACCGAAAGTACCCACCATATAGGAAACTCCCAACAGGTAAGTGTAGGTGAAGTTATATTCAATACCCAGTTCGGTGGTACCTGTCTGGCGGCGAGAGGTGATGTATTTGGAAGCGTCCCATACGTTTTCAGGATCAGTCACATAATCGATGAAGTCGACTAAAGCTTTTACTTGGTTAGTTTGCATTGGAGATACCTCGAAATTAATGCAGTTATTATTCAACACTTGCGAATGCGTGTTGGGCCGCTTTGTATTGACCCGCCTCGTCGAAGATACCAGACGTCAGGGCAGACATCAGAGCGATACCAAGAACAACGCCAGCGAGCATCAATTTAATTTGTTTAGTGATCATGTTAGACTTCCTCAGTCGGTATAAAAATGTAGTGGGGTGAATCACCCCACCTTTTGATTAGATCCAGTTGCGTTTTTGCATCTGGCGGATCAGAGCATACGAGATAACAGAAACAGTAACGCCGATGGCTACAGAGCGTAGTATTTGTTCCATGGTGTTTTTCCTTATCGTTTAGAGAGAGTGATGTCTTTGACTTTCTTAGTCGGCAAAAACGCCAACAAGATAAGACCAATGACTAGAAGTACAGCACCAGAATCAGTACGTTTTGGTTTAGCATTCATTGCAATCTCCTGTGTGTTGTTTGTTGTATGGATTCAATACTACGATGTGTGACTGTGTTTTATTTGAATACAATTACAGCACAAAGCCCGGCCATGAGCCGGGCCTTATGTCAGCTATAACATCAACCCATGTTCAGTTGCCCATACTTCTAGAGCAGGGTTTTCTGGCAAAGTGAGGTGTTTCAATTTCAGATACCCCAACATACATGCCGCAACAATATCTGCGATATCGAATATGTCACCTGGAGTATCTGTAAAGATCACATATGCTATCTTGTTGATCTCAGCAATTTCTGCCACGATCTCTGGACGGCTGCTTGCCCAGTCAAAGATACGGTAACGAGTACCAGCTGGTTCTGCCAGTTCAGAAAACATCGCAGCAGAAACGTTAAGGGCAGCTTGCAACAAATCTCTTTCAGGATCATTTTCTAGCTTTGGCGTGCTGACGATTGACAACTTCTCAAAGACGTCTTTACCAATATCGGACAAGTCAACTATAACTTCAGTCATTTTTTTCTATCACCAGTTAAACACGTTAAGGACTTCATCTATTCCGTCGTTAAAGACTTCAATTAGGATCGGCCTCACATCGGTGTGGTAATCTAACATACCCGTCTTCTCACCACACCCTAACCGTGGGACGTAACAATCTGTCTCCAAGTTATCTTCCATGTACTTGAGTAGCCTGACAGCCGTTATCGTGATGAGTCCTAATTCTGAAGGATTTCCCCAGTGATACTTAGTGGGTAACATGGCTAACTTATAGTCACCTACGTCATATACGCACAGATCACCTGTAGCAATCCTACCTCTTCTACAATCCTTACAGTACTTCTTGTAAGCTTCTGGCCAACGGACCTTCATGTATCTAGCCAGACCTTTGCCGCCGACTGCAACAGTATTCACAGGAATACCCAGTAACGAACCCTTAGGTGTGTTTCTGAGCAAATCTCCATTGATATCCAGAAGCATAGCGTTATCCTACATTCTGTGCCTTACATGTAGATCGTTTATCACAGAGGACAAGCAATCGCCTTTCTAAGTAGATATGAAGTTCTTCCCCACAAGAGGGACATAGCGTTGGTAGTTCTGTCGGAGTGGAGTCCACAGACCGACCTCCAACAACCGACCTCCACATCAGTGGTTGACTCCCCACATCTACTTCAACTGCATCACCTATCCAGACTTTGGATTGTTGTAAGGCGTGCACGTTAGGGATAGGAATATCGATAACCACGTTCTGAAGCTGTACTTTAAGTGTGGGGACTACGTAACCATTAACAGTAGTCGAGAAAATCACATCACTTACTGATCCTACTTCCATCGGTAGACTCCTTCTTCTTAATAGCGTGTGCTTTAACGTTCGCTACGAACTGTTCGACACGCGCTAAGACATCTGGGTAATATAAGTTGAATATAGGAATACCGTGATCTACAGCTATATAAACAGCTGTGGCAGTACCGCCCTTCACACGCCCATGTTTACCGGTAGGTTCAGCATAGAACACTACAAAGTCTGTAAGGCTACAGAGGTCATCCCAGAGTACCTGATAGGCATTACGAGTGTGGTGAGCGATACCGCCTTTAGATCGGAAGAGCGTCGTGTAGGGAAAGAGTGTCCTAGGTGTGTAGAT
>ERZ1463036.5-NODE-5-length-87122-cov-22.730311_pt1 | contig 87122 bp, 166 predicted proteins | sample MGYA00564485_ERZ1463036 | MGnify/ENA primary metagenome ERZ1463036 (study PRJEB39244, sample SAMEA3635127) | Helicobacter pylori | study: EMG produced TPA metagenomics assembly of PRJEB11511 data set (Assembly of a 5300-year-old Helicobacter pylori... | reverse complement strand
CGAGATCTAACGGGTGACTGGAGTTCAGACGTGTGCTCTTCCGATCTAAGACTCCCCGTGTTGCTGTCAGTGGTGAGTCAATACTTACTTGAAACTCCAATGGTATTTCTACAATACCACCTCCTAGGCTAACAATATACGAGATTGCTGCTTGTAGAGCTGGCGTCCAAATCCAAGTACCGGGGTCAGATGGTGTTGGTTTTACAGTTACTAGGTGAGCGTACTCCCACAGACTAACTTTCTGGGCGCTGAGCATTTGACTAACAGTTGTGATGTCTGCTGATACACTGGAACGAGTCCAACCCACCAATCTAGCGCCTGTAGTTGCCGACAAGTCTGAACTATTTGCTTTCAAAGCTAAAGCTGTTGACTGTGCTGTGCTTACAGGCTTATTAGCATCGGAAGTATTATCAACACTACCTAAACCTACATCAGATGAAGTTAGGGTAACATCTCCGGTACGTGTGGCTACACTGGACACACCACCAACCTGAACAACAGCATCACTACCATTGTTCTTCTTGATGTACATCTTACCATCATAAGTGTTTACTGAAACTTCACCTAAAGCAAGGTCTGTAGTGAGGGGTACTTTTGCAGCGGTTGCTGATCGTTTAACTAAAATTTGTTGTGTCATATTTATTCCTTATCTTACCAAAGACATCTTAGTAAGAGCCTCCGTCTAGAGTGGTGAGGGCAGCATTGACATCTGTGTTCGTCATAACGACAGCCCCTGTCCTACCAAATACAGATACTACCTCCGAAGAAATACCATCAATCTTATCCCACACTGTACCATCGAAGATGATTGTATCCCCAAGGTTCCACTGAGAGTTTCCATCAATAGCTGTGGAGCCTACTACAGATACTTTGTAGTACCAGCCTTTTGTACCAACTCCAGAAGCTAGTGTGGGAGTGTTAGTAGTGGCGTTCCATGTACCTTGATATACAACAGCACCAACCAAGCTAGATGGTATTTGGGCTGTTGTGAGCTGACCACTGCTATTCAGTGTAGCAATACCACTGTTAGCTCCAACTAAAGCTTGGTTAGCTGGAGTGAATGTCAATGCTGTAGTTACATCAGAAGATGATAGTACAACACTACCAGTACGCCCAAACACAGACTGCACAGGGGCACCGGTAGAAGTGATATAATTCTGGTTCTTTACAAAGGCAGTGCTTGCAATATTAAGGGAGTTGTCACCAGTGGTGGGAGTTGTTGTTGTAGGGGTGCCAGTTAGAACAGGGGAAGCTGAAGGTGCACTCCCACTGATATCCGCGTTGACTAAAGTGACAGTTCCGGTCTTGCCAGCAACAGAGCTAACACCACCAATCTGTACAATTGAATCCACACCATTATTCTTCTTCATGAAGATGGTGCCGTCATTAGTATTGACAGCTAACTCACCTAGAACTAAGTCTGTGGTGAGCGGAACCTTAGCTGCAACAGATGACCTCTTTAGGATGATTTGTTGTGTCAAAAGGCACCTCCATCAAGGATAATAGTAGTATCGAGGGTAGTACCATTAAACTGATACTTGCTCCCAGTGGTTCTATCAGTAATGGTAAACCACTTAGGGACGGGGGTAGAATAGTAGATACCAGATACTACAAAGTAAATTCTATTATCTGGGGTACTATAATATGCAGTACCATTCACCGGAGGTGTGGGCAAGCTGGCAACAATACCATCAATATTCCTATCAAATAGGTAGGAGAACTTTAATAGGTCTTCGTCCATTCCAGGATTCCAACCACTCTCTCCTGTTGCCCAGCCAAACTTACTTTCAATAAAAGGGGACGTTTGCTGAGTCATATTATTTCCCCACCGCTATCCAAAAGACTGTGGCTGCCACTTGGGCAGAAGCACCACCTGCACCTGAACTAACAACTGCAAAGGTAAAGGAGGTTTTAGTAGGCAGGGCCGACAGTTCAAAAGTGTCTGCATAGACAGAGGAGTTAACAGCAGACCCCACAACAGCGAAACAAGCAGTAGTGAAAGGTTTATCAAAAGTGCCTGTAACAACTCCTGAAGTGGTAGATGTGCCTGTGCCCCAGTTAACAATAAAATCACCGAATTGCTGGTGGCCAGTGCCTACTAAGTTTTGATTAGCTCCACCATAGGATTGTGCCAGAGCTAAAGCTGAGATTAAAGCAGTTGCGCTTGTCTGAGTTTGTGCTTGAAGTGCAGTAGCTACAGTTGTCTTAGCATCAACCTCTGCCTGAGAGTATAAGCTAAGATTGGTACGGAAGGTTGCAGGGTTAGTAAAGTCACTACCGTTACTAGTAATCTTAGCATAACGACCATCACCCTCAATCTTGGTGTAGGAATCCCCAACATTAGGAAAGGCTAGTTTCCAGTAGACATCAGTGGTATCAGTGGTAGGGTCTTGGTTAATACTTGTAGATACAGAACGATAAATATTCCCATCACTACCCATACATAGCGATTTTACACCAGTAGTATTATACTGGTACTCAGTTACATTATCCCATACAGCAATACCGTGCTGGTTAATATGGGCAATACCTTGATCTTGTTTATTATCAATATAGTTAAAGTATTGGCGAGGTGGAATCTCAACTTGCCAGCCTGTACTGATCTTAGAGTCGGATGGGGAAAGTACATCACCACTTGTTGCCCAAATCTTGTTGATATCTACTGGTTTTGAAATATTTGCCATGTTCTATCTAATCCTAATTTATTTAATAAAGCGTGGCAAAAGTACCACCATTAACGCCTGAGAAATCTGAATCACCGTAGCGCAACCCATAACCAATACCGTAGCCATAAGTTCCAGTTAAATCACCAAAACCTTTGGCACCTGCTACACCCTCAAAACCAAAGAAGTTGTCCGCTATGAATTCCCCGTAGTTAACCTTCACCCCTACAGTCTTGGGTATGAGTCTTGATGGGTATCCAGTTTCTTCACTAACATAAGTAAGTAGTGCTCGTTCAAAGTCTGAGAGCATTCGGCTGAATAACACTGTTACGGATGCTCCACCTTCCTCTGTTAGCTGAGTGGCTGTAGTACCAAAGATTAAGTTGATTGCTTGTAGGAATTCTTCTGGTGTACTTGCTGTGGTATTCTTAAATATCTTAGCTTTGATGAAGAGTCTGTATGTATTGTCATCTAAGGCAATGTTACCCCCAACAGGGCTTCCAAAGTTTAGGAACATGCTGCCCACTCCGGGACTATTTACATCCCCGAAAGTACCAGCTTTAAGTGCCCCTTGAAAACCAAAGAAAGTGTAGAAGTCAGCATTTAACAATACTCGGTCTTGACCAACAATATTACCTATGATATCAAGTTGAGCGCCAGTTGCTGTGTCTACACTCCGAAGTTGCATTAAGTTTTTGAATACTTGTTGAACTTCCACTTGAGCAGAGATAAGGAGCTGCAAGTATTTATCAAAAACGATCTTATTTGTAAATTGCTCAGTCACCCTCCCTCTAGCTTCTGTTAAATAATCTACAACTTCAAAGCTATTTATTTGTGACATAGACAGCCTCTTATGTGGTTATGATAATATTGGCAGAAGAAAGGCTAGCAATAGCATCAAAAGGAATCACTAAGTTACTAGTGCCTGTTGGTGATGCAGTTGTGCCAATGTGGAGGTAGTCAATCTGATGACCGGGGGTAATGTTGATTGGTGTGTATAGACGACTATAAATAACATCATCACCAATACCTAAATTGGTATCAAAGAAGGTAATAAGGTTTGACTTGATGTCACTCTCTGCTGTGGCAGGGTAGTTACTATCTGTGGTGAGGTGCATTGAGATATAGATTGGTACAGGGTCTGGACGTTCAAAGCCAATGCTATGTGCAAACCCCTGAGTGTCATAGATAACTACAGTGGTGTCACCAAAGCTCCTAATACCCATTGGTTTATTCTCCCAAATAGCTTGGGTGATGGAGCTGGATAGCCCACCTAGTACGATAGGTTTGAAGCTGTGTGCAGGTACACCAAAAGCATCTGTTACATCTGTATCATTCTCATAAATCCTTACTTCCTGAACACCTGTCAGGTTAATCAAGGCAGAGTAAAGGGCTTCTAGAATATTAGATGCACGTTCAAACTTTGTATTCCTGAGACGTGTCCGTAACTCTTCATCAGTCTCAGTGTTCCTACCAGCAGTTGCTGAGATAGGATTTGTTACACTGTCCAAACCAGACATTGGTGTGAGGATACTTGTTAGCGTATTAGGTTCTGCTGAGATTGGTCCAGAAGTGACAGCTTGAACTTCACCGATCTTCTGTACTTTTGTAATACCCATATTAGTAGAAGTAGAAAAGCTTACAGTTGCAAACTCATCGACTCGTGTTAATGTTAGGTTAGTTCCTACGATAGTAGCAATCAAAGTAGGGTGGCTTGCACCAACCAAGCTAGCAATGCCAGCCAAGATGTTGTCTGCTGTAGCACCTGAGGAGTTAGAGGTGTAGGAGATAGTGTTACTTGTGGAGATACTGGAGTAAGTGATGGTGTAGAGCGTGCTATTAGCTACAGCAATAGGTGTGGTAGTGATACCAGTTGCAACGCTCGGGGAGAGTGCTACAGGCGCTACTAAGTCCCATTGTGAAGTGTCTACAAGACTACCTATAGTGAGTGAGCTGACAAGCTTCCCGTTGTCGCCACTAAGGATTACAGAAGAAGATGAGTACGTCTCGCCTTGACGTGATAGACCACCAAGAGCTGCTAGGTTACCTAAGGCAATACCTGTTGCAGAGTTAGGGTCGAATGCTGCATAATCTTGTTGAGCAGCTTCCCACAGGTCTACTAGGCTTGGGGTTACTAGGCCAATGAGGCGACCTAGAATTGCGCTGTCGGAGGTATCAACTGTATCTCCGGGCTGTACTTGATCTTGGAATAACTGAACAGCCTCCGCCCTTAATGACGTGAGGATGTCTGACATTCTGTTTACAGTGAAGCCAGTATTGGTTAGGCCAGCCATATTTATTCCTTGAATTAGGGGGTAATAGTTACAGGCTGTGTAATCTGGCCGTTACTAACTTTGACTGTGAAAGTCATTGAATACTTTCTATTTGTAAAGGTAGAAGTAAAAGATGAGATTTCCTTCACTCCGTTCTCTGCTAGAATGGCTTGCTGGAATATTAAATCAACTGCCTCTTTAGTAGACTTCTTACCTAATATAGACTGGAAGTATGGAATACCATAAGTCGTATCCATAAACCATTCACCTTGGAATGTAGACAGTCTTATACGAAGTCTTTGCTCAACAGTCTGTGTTAGGGGTTGAGTTGTATACTTGGAGGTCAGAGGGCCATTAAAAAATACAGCATCTTTAGTATTTATATCTAGAAGTATATCCATTAAACCATAGCTCCTGAGTTTGATGGCCCCGATACAACACCTGAGTGGACGTGCAAGTTCACATTGATACTATTTAGTGTGTATGTACCAGTTTGGGAGTAGTCTCCAACTTGATTGATGTTGCCTACCCATGTGGTGTTAGCAACATCTACAGTCATTGCTGGGGCATTCAAACTGATAGTGTCTGCAGCATTAATAGTGGCATCTGAGCAATTAATAGTGACAGGTTGGTTAGAAGTATTAATTTCAATACTACCATCGCCCTTTAATCTCATCTCAGCTTCCACACCACCTAAGTTAGCAAACATTACCGTGTCATGTGTGTCATGTATAAGCACATGCTTGGCAGGATTGTTTACAGCCATTCCGGGTGGTTGAATTCCGGGATAGAAGACAGCATCCCCTTTATCCATCTTAGCAAAGTTAAGTGGTGTAGTTGGTCTACCATTCCCAGCCTTCCAAGCATCCATACTCCTCATGGAGAAGATAGCCATTCCTGTATCACCAACATTAATTGGGAAAGTCATTCCTGCTGTTTTAGAGACAGGAAATGATACAGGAACACCAAGGATGGGAGGACGTTCAGCAACAGTACCATCTTGAAACTTCTGATTAATAGTTGGTTGAATATCTACCATTTGACCAGACAGGTTGTCACGTACACTGATAACGATGCAAGGAATTGAAGTGTGGATAGCCTCTATACCTTGTGCTACATAAGCCTTTAACAGTTCCTCTAAGCTAGCTTCCCTACTCATGTCTTAACCACCTTTTCAATAGCACTACACTTCAATTCTGTGTACCAAGGATTACCTCTATAGCTTCCATAATGGCGAAGGTCATCTACCTTATACCAACCTGTAATCAGGGTATCTTCTAACCTAACTATATCCCCAGCTTTAATATTTGGATTCAGGAGAAGCTTCATCTGCACCCCTTGCTTCTTAGCCTTATCTTTCTTAGAGCGTCTTACATCACCACTAATACGATAAGCTGACTCGATCAATCCTGTGAACCTTGAGATGACATAGGCAAGCTTAAAGTTCTCTGAATTAGCTCTGTCATTATCATGGATATATAATGTATCCCCATCAATTTGCCAATCAAGGCTGTACTTCTCAGAGAGTTCATCCAACATCTCTCTAGGACTCCCCATTAGAGGGTAGCCGTACAGAATAGGGTTGTTGAGATTAGTACCGCTGTACACACTCCTAACTACTCCGGGAAGGTTCTTGCGTACATCTTCAGCAACATCCTTAACTGTACGTCCGGGGGCTGTTATCTGACTTAACACTCGATGGTTGAGGTCTGTATAACCAGTTCCCATTAGTATCTGCGTGATACGATCAGTGCCGTGCTTACGGGTAGTGACTTGAGTGACTTGACCCCCAAACATAAACTGTGCCCCACCTGTGTCAGCGTAGCCAGCTTTAAAGGAAGCTGCTGGGTAGTCAGTGCCAAGGAGCTTCAAGGATTGATCAGAAAGGTTGTATATCTCAATAGAGCAAGAGTTTGTCTTGTGCTTATTACTAGATGCTTTACTAATTTCAAAAGAAACTTGTAAGCTGTTAATCAATAGAGCATCATTCTTCTTGTAGTCGCCAATAATTAGCTCATACACTCTATTTCGTTGGATGAGCATTATTGTTATCCTTATGCGACGTAAGAGTATTTGAAGTTATAATATTGATCAATCTTATCAGGGTATGTTTTGTAGGGCTCTGCAATATTAGTTGCATTCTCTTCTAACCAGAACCAGCCAGTGAGTGGCTGAAGTGGGTAGTCTAAGATGATTGGATAAGAGGGAACAAGAGCCACACCCATTACAATTGGACTACTAGTAGAGTCTAGTAGGTTCAGGTAGTACAGCTGTGATCTTTCATTGTAGATAAACTCTAGGTTATAGGACACACCTTGTAATGCTAGAGAGTATGTATAGTAAGGATCTGGATACAGGGGGAGAATTACTTGAGTTAGAATCATTGTCCTAAACTCCCTGTATTAAGAGCACTTCCCAAACCAAATTGCTGATCTACTGTCTGGGTATAGTTATTCCGGGCCCGATCAATACTGGGTAGGGTCTTAGGATCTACAGTATTCTCTGTACTATCAGCAGTCCCTTTAGCAGCTTTTGGGGCAGCCTTCTTCTTAAGCAACGCAATAATATTCTTAGGTATCACTGTTTGTTGTAAGAAAGCAAACGTCACACGTTCAAAAGCTAAATCACAGTAGAGAGCATCACCTGTACTATGATCTTCTTTGTAAGTGACACTTGTAAGAACTAAATCTACAGTGAAGCGTTTAAGCGTGGACTTATCAAACTCAAGCAGCTTAACAAGTTGTATTTTATTATCAGCGTATGAGTCATCAGACTTAGCGTTGTACACTAAGCGAGAAAGAATATCCCTAATGTTCTCTTGTAGGTTTACTCTTATAGTATCTACAATAACTTCAGGACTGCTTGTTGCCATAAACTGTCCAACACTGTCAGGTACAAACTTCTGTAGCATAGAACTGTTGGAAGACTTTACTACAACAGGATGTGGAGCTTCCCTTACATTATAAGGTGTACCACCTATGGGTGATCGTACTTTATAAGGGATCATGGATAGATCCGTTGGTGTAATAACTGCCGACACCATAAACTTAGGGTTATTGGCAGTGAAGTGGTCTGTGATGCTTCCTCCACTATCGACAGGATGTCTAGTGACTTGCCCTGAAAAGTTCTGAGTAAAAACTGTAACAGCATCAAAGTAGATGAAGCCTGAAGTGGAGTTGTTTAAATCGATTAAGGTGTCGTCACCCCAAGCTAGAGCTAAAGTCATATTGTCATCTCATAGGTGCGTTTGGCATAGCTTTCTCAATCTCTTTCTTGAAGCTATTCTTGGCCCACTCTTCTACTTCATCCTTTCCACCAGTGAGGTGAAATTCCATATTGAAGGTATTATTATTAATAGATGGGTTAAGGGCTTCTGTACCACCTGCGACCACCTTATTAGCTGTGTCTGTGTAACCAGAAGCTTTCTCTTGTGTATCACCCTTGTGACCATCAGTCCAAGTATCAGCAGAAGACTTTGCGTCAGCAGTGGAGGAATAAGATAATCCAGTACCTTGCCCCCCAAACAACCCTAAAGCAGATTGCTTATTGGATTCAGTGTTGTGTGCCCTCCATTCTTCTGGAGTTCCTTTAAAACCCTCTTTGTCCATATAATACTGGGCAAATGTATCTGTATCTCCGGACATGTAGTTGGCAAAACTACCCATAGGACCTGACATTGGATTACTACGACCAAATGGTACAGTGTCTAATACTTTGTTCATGGCCTTACCTGTAAGGCCAGAGTTTAGTGCGGTCTTAAGTCCAAAGTAACCAGCCTCAGCAGCTCCAGTAATAGGGTTCCCAGCATCATCATAAATCTGGCCCATTACTGAGCTTGTCTCTCTACCTTTCTTAGACAGCAGGGCTACAACACCAATAGAGTCTTTAAGCATCTGTGCAACATCTTTAAGAGACGGCAACCATGCTGGACTACTCAGCGCCCATATCTCCTTCAGGGAGCTACTAATCTCTGCCCAATCAGTTTGTAATTCAGCAGTTTGTTTAGCACCAAGCCAATCGGCTACTTGACTATCTCTACCATCCAAAGCCCTTGCAAAGGACTGCGGAAACAAGAGAAGTTTGGACGCTTCAATAGTGGCTTCATTAAACCCTTCAGAGAGTTTTACAACCAACCCACCAGATTCATCTAAACCTGTACTAATGGTGTTGAAGATCCTTGCAAACCCTTCCTCTACTCCTGACTTGTTAGCAATAACTGCTAAGTCATTGATAGAGTTATCCATGTTCTGTTGTTCAGACTGAGAAGTATGAGAAGCATGTTCAATCGTAGGGGCAGCACGTTCTTCCATGATGCGTGTGGCAATGGGTACAACCTCTTTCGAGTTTACTAGACCAGCCTTCATTGCTACGCCGAGGGCTTCAATAGCCTCTTGGCCTGTAAGCTTGCCACCAGTTTTCTCCTGCCAAGCTTGTGCAAAGATTGACTTAGCACCGGGAAGGTAACTACCAAGCTCTTTGGTAAGCTCCATTGAGCCAACCTTACCCTTACCCAACATCCTATCAAATGCGTTGAAGATAAGTTTTTGGTGATATTTATCTACGTGCATTACACGAGAATATTCAGCAATACCTTTAAACATCTTCTGGCTTTGTTGAGTGGTTTCACCCATACCCAGTGAGTTAGCCATGAAGGAGTTGTAGTTTTGAGCATTCTCCATGTAGGAGAAACCTGTCTTTCTAGCTAGACCTTTAAGCCATTCAAAGTTCTCTGCTCCAGCTCCTTGAGAGAGTCCGTTACTACTAGCAACAGCTTCCGCAGTAAGCTCAGCAGACTGTACAGCTTGGTTACGTTTGTTTAGAGCATGTAAGCCATAACCACCAGCAGCTAGTGCCATAATAGGAACTAAAGCAGCAGAGGCACCACCAATAAAGGACATACCTCCAACACTACGCCCCCTACCTCTTGGGGTAGATCTTGGTCCTGTAGCACCTCTGTGTGAGTTACGAAGTTCTTGCATCTCACGAGCATGTTCTCTACGGACATTACCCTCTTCTCTGCGAATGGCAGCTTCTTCGTGCATAACACGACGCTTACTGTTCCATTCGTCTCGCTTTTCTTTCTCTCGTTGACGCCACTCTGCCTGAGATAGTCCCGGAATACCAAAACCACCTCCGTAACTTTGAGCTACACCACCAATGTTGACGTTAGCTCCTGATGAAGCTCTTGCAAGTGCATTGTGAAGGGCAGCTTTATCAACAGAGAAGCGGGAGATGTTAAAAGAGATCTGCCTACTAGCCATTTCAAAGGCAAAGGAAAGAACTTCCTTTAGTGCAGCTTTATCAACTTTAAACTTTGACACTGTGAACGCAGAAAGTTTCTTTTCTGTATCCTTTAATATCTTATCAAGCTTGTCCATCTCAGCTCTGGGGAAATTGAATCCAACCCCCACTACATACTTTGCAATCTCCAAGATGGCTATCCTTATTTTCTAGTTTTAGATTCTACTAAGGCTTTTTCATGAGCCATCTTTTTAAGTGCATCATATACATCAAGTATTTCGAGTATTTCAAATAGCTGTTTAGTGCTGTACTTCCAGCTCATATCAAGAGCCATCTCTATGCCACCTTTTTCGTGTGTGGCAATTCGATACACTTCCCAACGCTGACTAAACTTATCACTAATTTCTTTCTCTAACCCTGATAGGCTAGATTGTGTATGTTGTCCTTCACTTCCCGACTCAGAATTGCCAGAGGGCATTATTCTTCTGTATCGGGTGCCTGAAAAACCTCAGAGAAGTTATATTGCAACACCTCTTGAAAGAGTTTCTGAAGGTGTACAAACTTACGAGCAAAGATGATATCAAATTTCTTTTCTGTAATGGCCATATTGTCTTTGGTGACATATAGGCAAATGATCTTTTTCATTACACTAAAGTCTGTCTTACCAGCATCCATATCTTCTTGGTATTTCTCCATGAAGATTAGACCTTGGGTTGCAGGCATAGCAGAGGTGAGGTAGTCAATACCATCTACTGTTAGTGTTTCTTGTGGAAGGAAGTCTGTGAACTTTGGAACTGCCATTTATTTAATCTCAGAATTATGTATGTTAAAAGATACTCACACCGCCATACTTCTCATAAATAGAGATTATGGTATGAAAATTTATAATGCTTGTTGTTTCCGTATAACCATCTTGCATTTCATTCTTTGCTATAAAAGAACATTCTAGGCTCTTTAGACATTCTTGCTCGGCAGCTAAACATTTGGCTGTATCAGAGAAGTGCCAAGTACCATAGTGCTCTATCTCATATATGCTAAGAGCTTGTTGTTCTTTAATTCTCCTGTCTAAGTTTACTGTTACACCAAACTTAAGTGCTATGGGTGTTCCAGAATCTTTTAAAATACTTATATAAGCTTTAGTCTGAACATCACGCTTACACAAACACGGCTTACACCCATTTTGTAAAGACCCTGTGTAGGACTCGGCTATGATTTTACATACAGGACAGGAAACATACCAATAAGTCTTATACCCACTTATATTCAACCTATCACTTCTCCAGAACTTAGTATCTGGGTGGAAAGTCTTAGCTATCATAAAGGAGTTAATCATATCTGCATCAGATTTCTTGAACCTAAGTGACGCACCTTGTGCCTTACATTCAGGGCAACCACGGGATTTATTCAATATGCCTGTTATAGTAGTTGTACTATACTCCCCGTGATCCGCACACTCTAAAGCACAATATGTCTTGGCACCTAAGAATGGTAATATGATACCCTTGAAGGTAATTCCCATGTTAAAGCACTTTCTGTGGAGTAGTATTTCATATTGTGCTTTACTCCACTTTGTTATGTGGCTACACCCACAAGGTATGCAGCCTTTATTCATCTCACTGATTCTAGATTTAAAGTGACCATCACCAAATAGTTCAGTGTCTAAAGAGCATATAGAACACTTGAATATATGGTATTTACTAGTACCTCTTTTACCACACCAGCCCACAATCTCAAGCTGATTGGATGGACCCCACTTAGTGCCTGTATAGTGATCATGACTTATATCACAACCCAGTAATAAATCTTCTAATAGCATTACTTTACTCCATAAGATAAGTGGAGAGTTTACTCCTACACCTCAGGGTTGTCAAACTAGGTTAGTAATATAATTGGAAGCAGAGTTAATAGCAGAATCTAGTAAATTTGTTTCTGGTCTGGTATTCCCACCAATTGTGTAACTTCCTGTCGTCTGACAAAATATATCCCAGCTTCTGTATGTCAATTCTCCAGAAAAAGATGCTTGGGGATATGAGACTATGTACCCTTCATTGCTTGAGAAAATACTCCTCCCGGAGGAGTCCTTCAGTGTCAAGGAAAGTCTTCCAGTACCCTCATCTAAGTCTAACTCATGAATATAGGAAAGTACATCATTACTGGGAGATGTTTGTATTAGTGGTATGGTTAAGGTTGCGCTAGTATCTGTATTCCTAACCCTAGTATTTTTACCCCTAATACCTTTTATAGTGGTGAATCCTTTCACAGACCTTGAGATTGAGATTGAGTCCCAACCTACCAGTTGATACCCACCAATTACCAATCTCACCTGTTTCGGGGAGTAGGTTTCCACCGTAAAACTATTACTCATAGTATCCCCGCAATAGATGGAAGTGCTGAGATTGCTGTGTTAACTAGGTCCTGTAGTATACTCCCCGAATTTCCATTACCACCAATGTTAATAATTGCAGATGAAGACTTCAATTCCCAAGTTCTTGTTTCAAACTGATTACTCTTCACCAGAGAAGGTAATCCCTCAATCCAAGTAGTAGTAGAGAAAAATAAGTCACTTCCACTACCATCCTTCACAATTAATGCGAACTTACCCCTCTGGGTTATCTCGTCAAGCTGCCAGAGTTTTGTGAGTACGTCATTGGTGTCACTACCACTGTACAAGCTTATGGTTATAGTATAGGTCTGGTCATTATTGTATAAACGACTGACTGTCCCGTCTGTTGTGCGTTTAGATTTGAAAGGCCTTACATCTTTAGTGATAGATATAAATGACCCGGCAATAAATCCAGAAACTGGTATCAATCCTGCAAGGAGAACTGTAACATTCTCTGGCATATAAGTGGCTAGTTCAGTCATTTGTACCTACCTTAAATATTATAAACATAGGGCCTTTCAGCCCTATTAGACATACTTAATATTTACACTTGCCACTTTGGATCTACAGTGGCACCTAGTGCAGCCATTGCAGCAGTTTCGGCAGGAGCAAATGGAGTGTTAGTACCAATGTTGGCATTAAGACTTACAGCATGAAGCTCCCATGCACGGTTCTCGGTGGAGCTGCCAAGTTGAGCATCTGGCACGGTGCCAATGAAAGCTTGACTAGTAGACCAACTAGAAGTACCACTCAAGTCTTTGATAGTCATAGCAACTACCCAAGCATTACCACTATCCTTTTCATCAGCATGTTGTAATGCTTGCAGGATGGCATTAGAAGGACTAAACTGGTGCAAGGTGATTGTAATGGTAGAGGCTGAGTTGGTACGTTTGATACGTCCTGCTGAGTTATCCGATCCAATATACAGGGTTGATGCTGGGGTTTCTCGTTTAACGTTTAGAAAACTACCATCTGCATAGCCTTGGATAGTGTGGACGAAGTTACCTTTACTGAGGACAATTACAAGCTTCTCTGGGGAGAAGTTACCTAGAAGTGCGTCTGACATTTTGTATTCCTATATTAGTACGCTGTGATTTAAACAGCGAGGTAACCGTTGATAGTAACGCTGCGGATACTGCCTGCGAGACGGCAAGAGAATTGGAATACACCAGCAGTACGCAATGCACGCATGTTCACAGGAATACTTAGTACATCTGGAACTGTCACAGTCCAACCAGAGTCAATCAAACCATTAGCTTGTGCTTGTGATAGGGTAGAACGGATTTCGTTCTCAATAACAACCAAGCCGGGGTTTGTCATTGGAATCTTTAGAGAGTTGATTAGGCGGAAGTAAATATTTTGCTGGAGATTCGCATAAAGCCAGTCTTGCCCTATCACCAAATCAATCGGATTTCCATCAAACATATTACCGTCTTGGAATACTGTAACACCACCAAGAGTGGTATACATATTACATTTCTTGGTACGCAAGTTTACACGGGCTGTATCAGAGATATTACCTACTGTTACGTTAACTGCTTGTTTGAAGTCCCAGTCATTACTGCCCGGAGTGTAAGGTAGTTGAGCACCAACCCATGCTGCTTCAGGGTATTGAGCATCCGCAGTTGGCAAGTAAACACCAAAGGTACGACCAGCACTCAATGCACTTAGTACAGCAGCAGTATCAGTGGTGGTGGTAGCAATTGCTGTAATATCTGCAAGGGATGTACCATAGATCTTCTTCAGACCTGTTACAGCGCTGTTCAATGCAACAACATCAGCTTGTAGATGGCTTGAGCAGAGTAGGCAATACCAAGTGCTGTTGATGGCATTGATGGCTGTCAATGCATCTGCGTAAGCTTCTGTAGGGGTGAATACAGTGAGCAATACGTTAGTAGATGAAGTGATGCTCCAAGCTGTACCAGCTGTAGTAACACTGATCTTGAAAGTACCATCCAAGTTATCTAGGAAAGTAATGCCTGTTGCAGCAGTAGAAGCAGTCTTCAGGCCAGCAACAATGTTAATTGCTGTTGCAGAAGAGGTGCTAGTGTAGGTGTAAACAACACCGTTAATAGTCAGAGTATACACTGTAGAGTTAGCTACGGTGACAGCACCAGTGACAGCATCAACTTGGCGGCGACCAATCAAAATACTTGCTGGGGTAGCACCTACAGTGGATTGACCAAACAACTGAGCTGCCATAATGTATGGATAGTCAGTAGACTTGAAGTCAGCAGCTACAGCAGACAAGCTGCCATATGAACGAACACGATCACTAAAGTTAGTGAAAGATGATAATACTAGGGGAATGGAGAAACTCGCCACGGCTACTGGAGTAGAAGACCGCGTAAGTTGAATTGAGATTATTGAGTCCATTTCACTCATGTGGTGATATTTCCTATTTAGTTGTAGCCAATGCTACGGGATTGTTATGGAATAACTTGGCCCGGAGGCACTGTGAATGTATCGTTTACTAATTGGTTCTGTATGATTACAACGTCAATCTCATCACTAACTTCTTGTGTCACTACAGTGTAAGAGAAGGTGACATCAACATTGTGATACTCCACCCACTTCGTATCCCTCAGTTGAGGACTTCTACGAATACTGCTCTTACGCATAACACTAAGTTTATTAGTAGTCTGAGCATTCAAGCTTGATTGTATGTTATTAATTCTTTGTGTAAAGCTCTGAGCCATATCACCTGACTCACTGCCAATGAAACTATATTGAGCTTGTACTTCATATGAAACAAACGTTGCTTGATTCTTATTTAAGTCTAAGAGGGTAGAAGTGCTTCTATGACCTATCTGAATAATGTTGAGAATGTTAACAACAACATAACTTCCAGAAGGCTCAGTGCCGCTTGAATTGCTGAAAATTACTTGTGGGGAGATGTACTCTGAGAGAGCAGCTAATGCTACATTCCTCAGACCAGACCTTACACTTGTGTATACACCTGTCATTAGCTCACCACCTCTCTGTTCATTACTTTGGCAGTGACATTAGCAATCAACTCTCCAGAGTTACGAAGAGGATCATCAACCCCCCCTTTTAGTCTGATAGTTGCTGGTGCGTTACCGGGAGTATCCCAGTCTTCCATCACCTTTCTAAGCGTGTGTTCAAGGGGAATTACAGACTGTTGAAGCGATTTAAGTACTGACTGACCACTTACTACAGCTTTGATCATTGCGTCGAATTGGACAGTGTTTGAACCACTAACAAGTGCCTCTTTCAGCCCAACACGCATGAATGGTCTAGGTGGTGTAATAGCTCCGGGAAACATACTATCAGAACCGTTAGTGTGACCCTCTTCATTGAGGTGAGCAACATAGGCCATCTGTACATTGCCTTTGTCAGCTCCATACTTGTTCTCTGGAAACCAACCGAGCTGAATTTCTTTCTCTTGGGACTTAGTGAAGTTAGCTTTTAACTTATCCCAAACTTTAGTGTTAACAACTACAGACATAGACACCTCAGTTTGGAGTTAGCTCAATTCGCACAGCACGAACTTCATAATGATCTACTACCCGCATAGACCACTTATTTGTCCGCATCACTTCATATGTATCTCCATCCCAAACAAATCGGTCAGCTCCATACCCACTAGAACCTTCCTTCTTAGAACGCATCATATCGGATGTAAATAACAACAACCAATTCTTAGTGCGGTCAGATTCAGCAAGCATCATCACTTGATAGTCTGAGAATGGCTGGACATTTGCATTCACTATAATGGTTATTGCTGTTCCTTCTACCCAATCACCTTCAACAAAACTTCCCGCTGAATGACGTGTAACAGTGATAGGTACTTTACCAACTAAGGAGAACTGTGCAGTAGACATACTCTGGCTTTAGCCAATCCCCTAGTTATTCATCAAGTCATTTTCAAATGCATCTAATTGCCAGCCAACAAACTGAATAGCTGAGTCAATACCGAAGAACTTGGAAGCATCTTGTGTAGAGTTACCATGATTATAATTCTTCTGACCTTTATCAAATCCTTGATAAATAGGTTGAATATTATTGTCTTGGTTAGAATCATTACCATACATATCTTGTTTACTAATCCCACCAGCATAGGGGATAATCTTGGAAGACAAGAGTGATGCGGGAGTTTTGATAATATTTGTTAGAGCTGCAAGGTATGAAGTTGCATAGGTATTCCATACTTCCACATGTCCAGCCTTCTCCCGTGTAGGAAAAGAAGCAATCCTCAAAGAAAGGATAATGGCAGCCTTAATAGCAGCTTGCCAAATGTTGCCACCTGTAGTACCTAGAAGGTAATCATAGGTGTCATCATCTAAAATAGGGTATAAAGGATTACCGTCAACATCTCCGACAATTACTTTAATAGTATCAATTGGGATTAGTGCCACGTTGCCTCCTTAGAAAGTAAAGGAGGGCAAGCGTGATATTGCTATCACATCTGCCCTAATATCAACTTGCTGGCATAATACCGGCAGTGATCAGTTTTGTTAGCAAAGAATTATAAGCAGCAGTTGCAGCAGGCAAGTCGGCAAATGTAGCTGCCTGAGCTGTGAAAGTAATCTGTTTTACAACGCCAGCGACTGTGGTTGTGGCTGCTGATACAGCTGCACCGGCATTAACATTTGTAATTACACGGTCAAGGACATCAAACTTATCGCCCCAAGCACGTTCTTGTTTTGTAGTCTTTGCAATAGCCATTATTCAATATCTCCAACTAAGTAAGTAAAGGGAGGGACTTATTAGAGTTCCCTCCCAATTTGATCAGCTTGAAGTAGTCAGCTTAACCAATACTTGTGGCTGAGTAGCGAAGAAGAGGGGGGAAGTCTCTACTTGCATCTCGTGGAATTCATCTTTAGGGTCAGTGAATTCATAAGCGAACATCTCAACACCAACACCGTTGGCACCGCCTAGTTTGTTGCTTGGGCCATAGTAGCCACGGAACAAATCACGAACAACTGGGATAACGTGACCAGTGTTAGCTGCAACAGCGTTCTCAGTAGCACCTGAAGGCAGCTTGAAAACAAAGTCGTAGGTGATGAAGATAACACCTTTGAATTCGAACTGATCAACAGAACCCCAAGTAGCGTAGGTGCTAGTTTCATCACGGTTGACGTTAAAGTTAGCTGCGTAGTACAGGTAAGCTTGCCGAACTTGTGGGTGAGAAATAAGTTTGTCGAAGAAAGAGCTATCAACCACTACGCGAGGTTTACCCTGCATAGCTGCACCAGTTTTCAAGTTGGTGGAGAGGTAGCGTTTCAGTTGTGAAATCTTAGCTGTTACATCAGTTGCAGCATTACCCAAGTCAAAGTCAATAACTTGCTGAGTAACACCAAACTCGGTGAACATGTTAGCCAGCACAGCACCATCAGGAGTAGCAGAGATACCCTTGATTGCTTGTAGACGCATATATTCGAGAGTTTGCTCAACTTGTGCTTTCATGTCGGTAAGCTTCTGAATACGCACACGAGCTAGTTGCTCAGGAGCGTCAGGAGTACCGGGCATACGCCAGCCTTGAACATCTTCAGGGGTGATGTAGTCTGAGTGCTTGAAGTAAGCCAAAGGAAGGGAGAAGGTCGATACTTGACGATCATTGCCTTTGGTGGTGTCACGGGAACGACGGCTTACTTGTGGAAGCAAGGTGGTGTCGTTCAAGCTTTTATCGAAAACGATTGCAGTTTGAGTGGTGCCAGTAGTCTTGAAGATGTCCATGCCGCCGATGAGGCCAGCTTGGTTGTCTACGTTTTGGATCTCTTGGGTCCAATCTACTAGTTGAAAGCCATTACCATATGAGCGTGTAGTTGCCATTATTCAATATATCCTTAAATTAAGCTTGTGCTGGGAACTTGTTTGGTTGATCGATAACCTGAATGTTTACAGCTTCCATTTGTGCATAGATAGCAGCAAGTTCAGGAGTGGTATCAACAGAAGCACCAAACACGAGGTTGGCTTTACCAACACCAGCAGGGCCACGGAACAGAATGACTACAGAGGTATCAGTGGTAACAGCGATGGTTTGTTTGTTGTTACCATCTACAGCACCAATGTAAATACCTGCGAAGTTCTGGCTGCCATCAGATGCAGAGGCTTCTAGGATTTTATATTTACCAGTGGCAGTGATGAGGCCAAGAACAGTACCAACAACATAAGTTTTGGCAGCAGCTTCGCTTACAGTAACAACTTTGCGGCAGTGACCGTATTCTGGGTGATCTTCGTATTGAAGAACCGCACCAAGACGTGTAGAACGGAAGTCTAGTTTAGACATACTATTTGAAACTCCTAATAACTGAATGTACGATATTATTGATAAACAATATTATTTTGTTTTCTTGCTTTTGTTAATAAGTTCACCAACAAGATTCAGTGCAGCTTGTTCTTGTTTAACAGGTTCACCTTCACCACCAATACCTTTCTCTTTAAAAAGGTCTGATTCTTTCTCAATGCCAGCTTTAATACCGAATGACTTTACGATTGCAGCAAAAGCTTCATCACCCAAAGACTCAGTAGCTTTGTACAAGGACTCAGCTTCTTCATCACTAACTACAGCAGCGAGGGATTCTTTACGAGCTTTAGCCAATACTTCAAGTTTGTCAGCAGTGAAGGCAGCAACATCAGCAAGGGCTTTCTCTAGTGCTTCATCTTTTTCTTTAAGTTGTGCTTTCAGGATCAACTCAGCAGCATCAACTGCTTTCTTAATTTCTTGTTCCAAAATTTCTACCTCATTAACTTTTAGTTGTGCTTTAAACATAAGAGCTAAATGCTCTAGAGTTGTAGGGTTTTGAAGGGCCTTAGTAACAAGGCTATAGATTCCTTCTTCTAGTTTCTCTTCTGCGTCTTCAGACAGCAGCATATCACCAGTGGTGGGATTGTAAGTAACAGCCCGTACCACAGGATTGGCTAGATCATCTAACATGACCTTCCCATCTACCAGAGAATAACCTACAGAATATAGGCCATCATCTGTACAGAAGATAACAATAGAATCATTATAATCTTCTACATAAAGCCAACTATCATCGTCATCATCTTTGAAAGTCTCACACACAGCATCGCGGATAAGACTTGAGATTTCAGATTGGAAAGCTGATTTATTAATTCCAAGAGCTACAAGAGCTTTGGTAACATCGTCTGTAAGCTCTACACCTGCCTTCATTAGAAGGGATACGTTACGGCCATTTGCCGCACCTCCCTGAATCACGTTATGCGTCAATGCAAGGTGAGGTGCTTTCTTTTTAGTTTCTTTAGCCAACTTATTATTCTCCGTCAAAGACTACGTTAGTGATTTCGCCAGTCTTTTGGTTGACGATTCCGGTACAACCAATACTTACCCCTCCGATAATCCCTTGTTTCTTAAGTTGCCAGAGGGCATCATCGTTATACTTAATCTTGGCAATCCAAGTACCAGCTTTAATAACTTCACCAGTTTGAACTACCTTTACATCTAATTCTTTCTGAACCCATGTAGACTCAATAGTGAAAGTATCAGTGTCTTTAAGGTGGAATAAGTTAGGGCTTACAATACCTTTCTCAAGGTTCTTGTTGAAGTTATTACAAGCTTTCTCAATTGTAGATTCAGACATCCACTCACCATGAGCATCTTTAATTAGAGGTTCATAAACAACCTCATAACTAACCATCTCTTCATCTACAACTTCTTGCGTTTGTTCTTGTTCAGAGGCACCAAAGTATTTCTCTAGGATTGTAGAGAAACCTTCTAAGATGCCTTTCTTTGTATCTTTATCAATAGTCATTAGGCATCCTATGTGTTTTCACTGTTTAAGTATAGAAGCTTGTCATTAAAAACCCTGTAGAGGTGGGTCTTACTAATATTATATTTATCCATTAGGTCTTTAGGAGCTATACCAATTGATCTATCAAACTTAATATTATTGGCAACTTCTATAGTAATAGCTTTAATAACTCTAGGTTTATAAATTCTAATTAAATTAGAGTAAGTTTGAGTTGTTCCACAAATTAGACTTCCAATAGCACTAGGAGAGACCCCGAACATCTCAGATAGGGTTACTTGCGAGATACCACCACTATCATACAACCTTAGAACTTCTCTGGCTTGTTCCTCTGATAACTTACACTGCTTACTGGAAATATCTTCTCTAATTTTACCAACTCTCAGAGTTGAAGGCATGTCCTTATTATCTTTTAGGACGTTTGTCAGCATTCCACCATTACTGGACAGCCCATACTGACAAATTAGAAAAGCTTCCATTTCATATGCTTCCTGCTCTGATTTACAGAAGAGTAGAATTTCTCTTTTCAGTAACCCAAATTTAGCCAGTATGCTCTTAATCTTGTGGTTCTTGTAAGAACTAGATGATAGAGACGAAGGTTTTGTATGGTGATTTACTCTAAATCCCTTACCCTTGCCTATGTAAAATGGCCAGCCTGTCTCATCATATAGAGCATATACATAGAAGCTTTCTAGATTATCTGGACGAATCCAGTATTTATCTTTATACCCTGCCACTATGTATTCTCACTATTAGAGACTGACTTATCACCCCCACCTACAGCTTTACCTGTTCCAGAAGGCATTCCTTCTTGCATCCCTTCACCAGCACCTGAAGTATTACCTGTCAAGGTTTCCCTTAACTTATCAATCTCAGTTGTTGAATCTACACGAGAAGGAAGACCAGCCCATTCAGCAATCTTGTTAATGTTATCTGGTGTCTGTTGAATTAGACCAACAGATGCAACACGTTGCAGATACTTAGACAGAACATCTAGGTCATCAGCTTCTACTTGTTGGAATTCAATAGTAGGAAGTCGATCTAATTCCCACCCGTTTAGCAAAAATAGTTGTGGGATAAGGTCAGCGTTAAGAGGATCTTGAACTTCTTTCAAGTAGTTCTCTACAGCCATGTGGACAATAGAAGACTTACTGGTTGCCAGACTGAAACTACCACTGCCACTGTTACCCATTTGCAGGATGTCAGCAAAGAGTGCTTGTAGAATCTTACTATCCCAACGAACAATAGCAGCATTGGTGTCATACTGAGAAGCGTTAGGAGGGCCAATCAATTCAAAGTTGAATAAGCTGTTATTTTGATCATCAAAGAACTTAGGCATGATGATACAAGCCTGTTCGTTGTTCTGTAGGTTACGTCCAATGTTCTGGAAAGCAGTTACAGTGTCTTTCTGATCTTGTGTGGCATCAGCCGCTAAGTAAGCAACAGGAACTTCAAAAGAAGGAATACCACCTAGACCACGAGTGATGCCAACAGCTTCAGATTCTTCAATCTGCTTACGATAACGCCAGCTTTTATATACTTTACTAAGTGGGCTTTTACCTTGTGGGTTATCACGGCTTACGTCAGTTCGGAAGAGGAGGAACTTATCTCGTTCAATCTCAATCTGGCCGCCGTACTTATCACTGTTAGCCAGTTTGTAACCATCTACTAAGAAGCTAGTATCTTGGACAACACCAGTCATTTCACGACCAGTCTCTTCCCACATCCAACGGTAAATAGTAGTCTGAGAACGAATAGGGAGCTTCTTAATACCAACTAAGCCATCATCATACTTACTGCCATTCTTCTTCTTCCGACGACGAAAGACCTTTTCATTAACACAATAACCATAAGTGAACATGCTGGTGACTTCCTTAATAAAGGAGAACCAACTATGATCCATGTCACCCATACACTGCTCAAGGAACTTAACTTTCTTTAGGTCATCTTCGGTAGCATCTTTAGGAGGAACAACTTTCCAATCAACCCTACTAATCATCATAGAGAACAGAGAAAGAGCAGAGTTGATTGTTGCATCCTCTGCCATCTCTTGGTAAGTTCGATTACAGCGAGGCCAAGTTAGGCTGGTCCTCATCTCTTCCAAAATAATACCAGAGAATTCTCTTAACCCAGTCCAACCTTGTTCGCCCATTTTTACTCTGAGAGCAGGATTATCTCCAGCGCTTAGATTCAGGTCATCACTATTTGCCATTGTTCCTCCATAAGACCAAGTTCTTCTAAGTGATCTTCACAGTATTTGGGCCAGAAGCCGTAGTATTCTTTGAATGCTTTGTAGGAGACTACAGCAGCTTCTTTCTCAGAATCATATCTTTTCAACCATATCTGGCTACCATTTTCATCTACAATGAAAGCAGTCCACTTATCTTTGGTCTTGTGGTAACAAACACCTCTATATTTAGAAGAGGAATCACTTTGTTTTCTTTTATTTCTAAGGTTTACTTTACGAGAAACCCAACGGCAATTTTCTTTGCAGTAGTTGCCGTTATTGTCTTCCCTATCTAAATCAAAACCTTCAATATGAGATGGTAGCATGTCTATTATAAATTGATTAGGTGTTAGGCACCACTCTTCGCAGACAGTTATACCTCTACCACCATAGTTATGGAAATCCGCATAATCTGGATTAGTGCATCGTCGGATCATATCTACCCAAGCCTGATATAAAATATTCTTGGATAAACCATGACTAGTTAGTCGGCTACTAGTAGCTTTAGCTTTATAACAACCACAAGATTGCGTCTTGCCAGACTTAACATCTGCTAGGTTTGGTGACGTATTATTTCCACAATCACATAGACATACTGCAACTTTCTTACGGTAAGTGCCAAAGTCTTTTGTGTATATCTCTTGAATGGTTAGGTATGCAACTTTACTACCAACAGTAACAGTGTCCATTTGGTTCTCCTTTATTAAGAACCAATGATTCTATCACTTACTTTACAAGATATCAACTAGAAATCAAACTCATTTGATTTGGACATTGGTGGTATTGAGAATATGGGCATATTTAGTTTTTGTGCTAGGGTGATAAAGCAATCGCTTGTGGCGTCAACTTGATCATCCTTATTAGCCCTGTCTCCTGTGAAAGCCTCCATCTCTGCGAAGTAGGCATCGTTCCAACCGCCAATAACATAGCGCATAAGACCAGCTTCAGCAGCAGAGGCCACGGGCATAAATCTCGTTACCTTGCTCTTATTAGAAGATCGTAACTTAGCCCAGAAACCATTTTCTACTAATTCTTTCACCATCATTCCACCAGCAGCTTTTCCAGCTTGACCCGGTTCCTGAGGTAAAAGAATTTGTGTATTATCTGGATCAGAAGATGCAGTCTCAATAATCTTCTGCATAACTTCACCATACCTTCCGCGAAATCTTACTACATCTTCAATGACGTAAAGTCCAGATTTAGTCTTAGCCATCAGTACACCAGCAGTCCAATCTGGGTTTGGAAGGAGTTCACTTGGAAGTGAGCCTGCAATATCCCATGCCCTACACCTAGAAACAATATCGAGGTCAAAAGGATTAACTGGCTCACCCAACCATTCAGACTTAAAGTAGCCTGAAGCATCCTCGCGGATATCCCAATTACCCCAAAGATCACGCTCTTTCTTTACGCGCTTGAGGCCCTGAAGGTTTGCTAAGTAATTTGGGTTAGCTTTAATTAGTGGGGGGTTATCGTAGATTGTTGCTGAGATGAATTGTAGAGATAGTGGACGACAGTGTTGATTTTCGTCACTGTCCGGTAAGATATTACCTTCACTGTCTCTGTTACCGTAGGTTTCGAGCAACTCTTCTTTTGAGTCTGCCCAAATCATCTCACCACTGATACGAACAAACCACCTAACTTTACCGTCTCGTTCTGGATTAGAACGGCCAGCGTGTTCTTCCCCTTTAGGGATAATCCACCAATCAATCCACCGACGTAAAAACGAATCTGGTGAGGGGTTGCAAGTTAGGAATAGGTTAGGAACCATCTTAGCTTTAGAACGAAGTCGAGAAAGCACAACCAACGTATGGTCCTCGGATATCTGTGTGGCTTCATCTATCATCGCCGCAGATAGTTGTAGCCCACGGTATTTTTCCGCATCATCGTCTGTTTCTAAGTGAGACATGGCAACTTCAGCTCCACTTGGGAACTTAAAGACCATGTCCTTGATATTAATTTTTACTCTGGGGTCAAAGGCCCTGTAAAGACTCTTAGCTTCGTCAAACAAACCGCCTGATTTTTTCAGAGTAGTTTGGTTTTTACGAATAATGAATCCACGATATTGAGGATCATCTACCCAGCGAAGGTGTCGGAGTAGGCCGCAGTAGGATTTACCACCGCCCATTGCCTTTCAGTTATGAAGTTCGTTAGACTTCTTCCACTCTTTCAAGTGTTGTCGGACCAGCTCTTAATACCTAAGTATTCTCTCTGTTTCGGGAATCACTTGACCCCTACTCTACTCACTTCCACATTACTGTGTGTTTTCGATGGCCTCTACGCACTGTCTTTAAACATTGGCACGGGATTGGCATAGACTATAGTCCTTAGCTTTCCCCGTTTAAAAGAGTTTTAGATGGAGGCGCAAAGTTCACCACCATATACAATAATATTACTATCGCTAGATAAGAATAATTCTTGTTTAGCGGATGCTGGAGAGAATGTATAATCACTCATTTAGTGTCCTCACACTACTTCAAAAACGTCATTTTATAAATAGCTTCGTCAAAGACAGCTACTGCCTCATCAATAAGATTCTGAATAGCTGTCTTATCTTTTGGACAAGCAAGATAACGATTCGTATTAATCCATTCACGATTAGCTTTCAATACTGGAAGGATTGTATCATAGACATCACCTACACTTGGATTAGCCAAGAATGGAATGTCCAGTTGAATACTATATTCACCTTGATACTTCTCAGCGATTGTATCAGCACTATCTAGAATGTTGTCATAGAAATCATTCAATGCTACGTGAGCTGCATAAGCACCTACACCACTAGCTTTCAAATGTGCTCGGTGTGCTTGTTCTCGTGAGAGGAATAGCAATGCAACTAGATCACCCATGTTCATGCCACTTCCTCACTTGTATTCGTATTGATAGCTTCAAGGAACTGACGTGTCATAATAGCACGGTCACGACCTTTAGGAACCTTGGCAGCCACTAGCGCTTTAAACTCTAGCCAGTCTAGCTTATCAAGTGTTTCCTTACTCCAGTCTTCTGAGACAACTTGTACAGTGACATTGAAGTCTGATACCAAACTCTCTTCAGTGACGATAAGCATTGTACAACTGTGTGGGTAGTCGTTGAAGATATGTACACTCTTATCAATGACAGCACCCAGAGAAGCGTACTTGGCAATGTTCTCAATGAAGTTAACACCGTGATAGTCAGCGCTTGTAATCAGTAATTTGTAAGTATTCATGGTAGGCTGTATAGCCATCTCCTTGTGTTAGTTGTTTCAAGGAGCAAAGAATACCACTGTACTACACTATAAGTCAAGCATTTACAATAAATAATTTTAATTGAAAGCTCCCTTATAAAGAGCTTTCTATAAAACTACTTAACTACCAACACCAATAATAGTAATACGGACAACCGTACTTGGAACCAAGGATAAGCTATTGACACCTGCTGTCACCAAAGCGGTATTGATCAGAGTATTACCAAAAGTTACCCCACCTACGCTTGTAGATGCTGAGGTATAAGCATTGAGAGTGGCCTGTCTAATACCTGCAATAGTATTATCTACACCAAAGGCCCTTACACTTACATCCAATACTTCTGTAAAGTCACTGCCAATTGATGCTGTCCACATGCTACTAGCATCACTAGTTACGGTGTAGTGCTTAATCTTAATGGGTGCTGAGATAAGTGAGTTGTCAATACGTCGTACAATAGGAAGCTGTGTTATACTTGCTTTTAAGTTCAGAGCTGTCTGTTGGGCTGTAGACACAGGCTTATTAGCATCGGAAGTATTATCAACACTACCTAAACCTACTGAAGACTTAGTAGCACTTCCACCTGTTGATGGTACTGGTTTTGTATCCATAATATAATGTGGCATATCTACAGTGCCTGTACAAATAGTGGACCAACACCTTTAACCCAATAGCCACTCTCACCAGTTGTAATCATAGAGGATGCTAGGACATCAATCTCTAAACCACCATTGAATGACACTGAAGGTGCTGTTGGACCAATCCATAGATTGATGATATGAGCTGTTTTATTCTGAACTGCTAAGGATGCACCAACTGTAATACCTGACAATGTATACACATTCTGCCAAGTGCCATTTAAAGTAATATCTGGAATATCATTAGCCACAGGGCGTTTCCTTATTATTTGGTATTATACCTCAGGTTCTACATACTTCAAACTTAGGCGTGGGACAAGTTTAACAATCTCTGCCACTTGTTGTTCATCGTCTTCATCATCCCTCTTCCCTTCCATGCGAATCTTAGTAAGGGCTGCTTCTTCACCACTTGCTGCACGGTCAACTGAGACGATTGAAGTGATAATCCACTTGGAAGTGTCTAGCATCTTCTGGTCAACTTCCTTACCTTCAACACTATTCTTAATATTAGCTAGTGCTGTTGGTTCAAGCTCACGAAGTTTCTCTGCTGTATTACGCAGCTTTGACTTCTGGATACGAACTTTAGAATTTGATCGTTGATTCCTATTGCTTTTTTCACCATCAAACCGAGTAGCTTTCTGAGCTGCTGTTTGCTTATCTTTAGTTGGACCTGCCATGAGAATATCCTATAGGAAAGGTGGGAGCTAATGTCTCCTATAAATTAAATGTATTTTTAAGCATTCTCGTAGGATCTTGTTGGCTAATTGCCAATCTTCCGTACAATATTCAATAGAAGGAAAATGCTTAAAAATACAATCTCTGTAGGATAGGAGAGTAAACATACAGAGATTGTTAAAGACACATCCAGAAGGAGAGGACTAGACAGTCTTTAATGCAGGGCTATTTAAGGAGGCACTTAAAGAGAAGGAGGAAAACTCTAAGTGTCATAAGCCTGCGAGGAGAACAAAGCTTTATAAGGAGAGGAGTAGTTTATAGGAGCTTTGTATTAGGTGCAGACGCTCGGGGCATTTAACCAAGTCTTTTAAGAGTAACCGCATACTCTCTGCATAATTAGGAGTGCTGAGCTGGGCATTTAACCCAAGGTACTCAACACATAAATAGTTCCGCATATGCGGGATGAATGAAGTCAGTAAGGTACACACAACCACCCTAGCTATATCCGCTGCTTTAGCTGTGGGCTTAACGCACCAAGTTACCCAACTCTATGTTCACCAAACAACCTACCCAGTTCAAGGCCGGGAGCTGTCTGCAGAGTTTTGGTGGCTCAATGCAAACCTAAGTACCTTACCTATTACTCGCACTATAGGTTTTCACACCCCGTGCAAATCGTTCTTTCACTTGTCTTTACATTTACTAGTTTACACACTTATATACCACTTGTCAACAGTATGACAAAAGATTGTATATATTTAATAATCAGAGTCATGGTAAATCTTCTTAAACTTTGATCCGTGCATAGAGCATCCTTCTTGCTGATACTCCCAACGGAATGTCTTAATTCCATCTACTGAACTGTCTGGATCAATGTCTTCAAAACAATTACATTCACTTTCTAGATAGCCGCACTCTAGACAAAAGCTTTCTTCATCCATCGTGTGGACTCCTTAGTTGGTTTCAATAGAAGGACTCTATAACACTTGATGTGTAAATGTCAAGTGTTTGAGTTATTTATTTTCAATTATCAAACTCCCACCAATCTAACCAAGCATCTAGGTCAAAGTTTCTATAGAAGAAAGCGTCTAAATAACCCATATACCTTCCACTATAGAATATCACTGGTTCACCAAATGTCTCGTCGTCCACCCTGAACTTATTGAAATCTTTACCGGAGTTCTTAGCAATCCAGCATAGTTCTTTTGTATATAGTTTTGTGTTGTTGTAAGCTTGGTCAGGCCAGTCAATCAACTCAAACGGCTCTGGAGGTTCATGGAATTTGTATTTCATTTCTTATCATCCACTTTAAAGTAAGCTTCAGCTTGCTCTTCATACACATTATCTTTGAATGGTTTTAGTCGTTTAGAAAAAGAAAGTAGCCACTTATCAAAGTCACTACTGATTTCAAATGACTCTGGAAGATTAGATGTAGGTGCAATATCCCCTACCAAATCAATGCTTACTTTATACCAATCATAGATGGCTTGCTGTTGTGAAGTGTATGCTGTACTAGAATCTGACTTCCAACCGTATGCTGGACATACAAATACTTTAGTAAACCCTTTCTGCATACCTCTACCACCTTGATACCTGACTAGTGATTTACAAGCAGAAAGTGTTCGTTTTACATTAGATACATCACAACCTAAGATTGCAGCCAATTCTTCTGTTGTACAAAGAATACAATTATGGATGGTTAAGGCATTTACAAGTTTAGTCATAATCTTGTATGATGTAACAGAGAAATGGTCTTCTGTACCGTTACGTTTCACTTCACCACAATTGATATCATGGTAGTGCCTGATGTTGTTAATTGTAATCAGCTTACGCTTGTCTACTGTTACTTTAACAAATGCATCAATCTCTTCACTATTTCTAGCTGTTGCAGGATTCATTAGAGAATCAGTAAAGTGCTTTGTTTCTTCTTTTACTTTATGCGGTGGTACTATGACAGTGACGTACTCAGATAGGATTTCACCAGTATCTGGATTCACAACGTACTCCTTACCATCTTGTGTTTCTACATTAATCATTCACTAATCCTCTGGTAGATAAGCACATCTTATACGTGTAGGAGATCAAAGTCAACAACCTAGAGCTTGTTTCTTTCTCTTCCATCAAAATACCTTCCTTTATATAAGGAATCTACTCACCTATGCGTGTTTATTGGTCTGTGTACACGTTTTGGTATCACTTTATTGGAAAGTGAAGATATTGTCTTCAACATACCTATTTCCAACCCACAGATTATGCTCTGCCCTAAGCTTGTGTCAACCACCAATCATAAAGAAATCTTTACACAGCCCCTATTGCTTTCCACCTACACAGGTGCTATCCTCTACCCATCAAATCAATAAGGAAAACAAAATGACTGATTGCAACGATGAACATACTATCACCATCCCGCTTGCAGAGTATCTTGCCTTTGAGGATGCTATTGACGCTTTCCTAACCTACCATTTTGGTGCAGAGAATGATGTTGACGATATCAAGTGTATGCTGAATTATAATGACGCCCTTGAGAAAGCTATTCGTGTGAAGAAAATGTACCAATAAACCTTGCAACCACCTATCCAGTAGGGTAGCCTACCTTTTCAGTTAAAACGCCTCAGAGGGTGCTGTACTACGCATACAAGTGGTGTTTTGATTGATGTATACTCACCTTCGATGGGGTAGGTGAGTGGTGATGTCTTGTAATACAATTTAAAGGGTGTGTTATGACTGATTGGATTGATGTAAAGTTTAAACTGCCAGAGTGTGATTGCTATTCAGAGGATGTATTATGTACTGATGGCTGCTCAGTATTTGTAGGCTATCTAACCAGAGGAAAACCTTGCCCAATTTGGTATTCTGGGGATAGCCATATGCAAGTTACTTATTGGATACCACTACCAGCGATGCCAGAATGACCTTCACCCAACAAGAACGTGAACACATCCTAGCAGAATACAAGAAATATGTTGACAAGGTGGGTGAGGACCTAGAAGATAAGTGTGAGTTCTCTGTAGAAGAGATTGTTGAGAAGATAATTAATATAATTGAGGAGATGGAATATGAATGATAATGAATTATCAAGGTACGCTTCTGGTACTGATCTTGAATATATTATAAACTTTGTAACAGCATCTAACCACGGGTATAGTAAAAGTTTTATTGGTAATGAAGTTATTACCTCCTTAATTTTAGCTTTACGTGACACTAACGATAGATTGAAATCTCTGGAGGAGCTTAAATGAGCAATAACGATAAGTGGTTCTTTGGATTCATCACACTATGGATTGTATTGTGTGCAGGTACTCCTGATATACTAGATGGTGTCACTGCTAGGTTGATTGGAAGTAGTTGTGATAAAGTAGTTGTGATAAAGTGGTGGAGAATAAATAATGGCTAGAATTGAAACAGGAGCTGAGCTATTAGATTTCTTCTGGTTTTGTGGACTTAGGCAAGGCATTCATAAAGTTAATGTCCCTTCAAAGGTTCGTAAGGAAGTAATGCTAGGAGATAAACAAGGTAAGGCTGTAGTCAATTGTGGGAAGGTAGTTGAGATTGGTTGGAAGAATCTCGGAGGCGGTGTTTGGCTAGCATCTGTTACTGTTATTTAGAATAAAGCTTTACAGAAGCATAATAAGTGTGAGACATTGTTTTAGTGGGATGTGTGAAGAAAGTGTAATTTAATATTAATTGGCATAGGGATGTTGATAATGGGTAGTCGTGAACGAGCGTTCGTTGTACAAGTGGGTGGGCAGGACATTACAGTTCCGCGTAAACGTGTTAGGAAAGATAAGGTAGGGAAGGCTGCTGTGAATCATAAATATGATGAAGAGAAGGAATTCAACTCCCTACACTTCAAACCCATTGGTGATGCACAGATCCTTGGTGCTCAGTATTTGCAAGAAGGTCGTAAGATTGTAGCATTACAAGGGCCAGCGGGCGGTGGTAAGAGTATCCTTGCTGCTTGGCACGCCTCCAACTTATTGAAAGCTAAGTCTATCCATAAACTATTCTTGGTTCGCCCCTATGAGTCATGCGGCCGTACAATAGGTGCAGTTCCGGGAACGGAGGGTGAAAAACTTTCAGTGATCTTTACTAGTATCCTAGAACACCTTACCAAGTTCCTAGGGAAGACTCAGATTGCTTATTTGCTTGAAAAGAAAGTAATTGAGTTCAAAAGTGTCGAGTGGATGCGTGGATATTCCTTTGAAGATGGTGTATTTGTCTTGTGTGAAGAGGTGCAAGGGTTCGATACAGACCTTATGCAAATGCTAACAACACGGATTGGTGATGGTGCTCAACTCTGTATGACGGGTGACTGGCGTCAAAAAGACATCCGTAAAGAAACTGGTCTTAAGTATCTAAGTGAAGTTGTAGAAGCTGCTAATAGTTACCCTCCTGAGTTCCTTGACAATGAAGATATTCAGGAAATTAAAAATAACATTGGCTTTGTAAACTTTACATTTGAGGATAGTGGTCGTCGTAGTAAGCTGACCAAGGCACTTGTTAAATTGTTCTACTTTGAGAAGGGTTGAGGATGAGTAGGGATAAAGATATACGTCTGACGTTCTGGAAGGAAGACGAGAAAACTTACGCAAAGACATATAAAGCTCATACCGGAAAGAGGCAGTGGTTTCTTGAGTATTCATATTATTATTCTATGATTACAAGAGCCACAAACGATAATTACAAAGAAAGGTTTCCAACCTATAAGGAAGTTGTTGTAGAGGGTAGGATAGCTGACTATAACTACTTTGTAGAGTGGAGTAGACAACAGAAGGGGTTTGGTAATTTGGGCTGGGTCTTGGATAAGGACATTCTTATTCCGCACAATAAAGTATACTCTGAAGAGACCTGCGTCTTTGTCCCTAATATTGTAAACTCATTCTTCACATTTATTAAGACGAGTAATTGCAATGAATATCCATATGGGGTCAGTTGGTGTGGTTCGGAAAATAAGTTCAAAGCTTATTGTGCCCAACTAAACGGTAAAAACAAAACACTTGGTAGGTTCAATAGTCCAGAGACAGCAGCTCAAGCTTATCGGGATTCTAAGAATGGGTTGGCATTAGATTTAGCTAGAAAGTTTGAGTCTCAGCTTGACGAACGAGTTACTAAAGCACTTTATAACTTTGATGTTGCAAATTACTGATTGGAGTAAATAATATGAAGCACGAAGAACTAATGCTGCTACCAAAACAGTCACGCATCACTTCAAGCCATAATGGCGGTATGACTTACGTTATCAAAATCCATGAACCTATCTCTGAACCAACTGAATGGGTAGAAGAGTTTGATGTAATCAATGGTGCTGGTGAGCAAGATACTGTAATCCTTGACCTATGTACGCCGGGAGGCTACCTAGACACAGCAATGTTATTTGTACGGGCTTTAAATAGTTGTTCAGCTCATACAATTGCAGTTATCGGGCCAGAGGTAGCTTCGGCTGGTAGTATCATTGCCCTATCTGCACGAGAGTGGATCATTGATGACACTTCAAGCCTAATGATCCACACAAGCAGCTATGGACTCTCAGGAAAGGACACGGATATTCTTGAACATGCTAATTTCTCACGAGGTCAGCTAAAACGATTGTATGATAATGTGTATTCTGGTTTCCTTAGTGTTGACGAGCTTTCAGATGTCATTAAAGGAACGCCATTTTACTTTGATGTAGAGAATATTGCAGAACGACTTGACAGTTTGCAAGAATATCGAGAGAATCAAGGTTGTGGTAAAGAAGACTGCACAGAATGCAACTCTGACAAACCAGAAGCATCCCTAGAATCGATTATCCAAGAAGCTGTGCAGAAAGGTGTCCAAGCAGCACTATCCGCTGAACGAATTGCTGTCAATAAAGCAGCTATTGCAGCAGAAAAGGCTGCAAAGAAACTTAAATAAATGGTTGACAAGATAATGGGTGCTGCTACAATGTATGCTCAACGTACAGCACCTAAACTAATTAAACTTAAAGGATAAATAATATGATCTCATATGACGAAATTCAAGAACTGGCAGAAGAATACCAACTAGATATGCTAAAGCATGAGTTGTTAGCACAACAGAAACAAAAAGAATCTGAAGAGGAGGATGTGTGAACAATTTCTATTCTTACTTTACACACTCACACTCTCAATACGAACATATTGACCTATCCTCTCAAGATATACTAGAAGAGTTTGGTGAGGAAATTATCTCGTTAATTAAAATGGAAGTTTACCTTAGCCAAGATTGGGTAGAATAATGGGCAGAGTATTAGACATAACAGGTGAAAAATATGGAAAACTCACTGCGGTAGAATTCTACACAAGAGATAAGCACAATAAAAGGGTTTGGGTATGCTTGTGCGACTGCGGAAAACAGGTTAATATTGCACTGGACTCACTTCGGAGTGGAAAGACTAGGTCCTGTGGGTGCCTTAAGACAGCTATGATGGTAGATAGGAACACGACTCACGGTAAAGCTAGAACATCTGAGCATTCTGTGTGGTTATCAGCAAAAGCGAGAACAACAAATCCAAATAATGCTCAGGCAAAAGACTACTTAGGGCGAGGTATTATTATGGAAGAGCCTTGGTTTAGTAGTTTTGAGTGCTTTTTGGAAGATATGGGGGTGAAACCAACTCCTCAGCACTCTATTGAACGGATTGATGTTAATGGTAATTATTGTAAAGGGAATTGTATATGGGCCACCATTGAAGTGCAGGCGTATAACAAGAGGAAAAGTATTTTGAACACCTCAGGAAGAACAGGCGTGCATTGGAATAAAGGTAAAGAGAAGTGGGAGGCTACTATCTGTAAGGATAGTAAGCATATATACCTTGGGAGTTATATTGATTTTGAACTAGCTTGCCTTATTCGCTCTGAAGCTGAACTTAAATATCACGGGTTTATTAAGGAGTAAATGATGGCAGCTATTATGGATGGGATTGATTATGACCGAGTATGACCGCTACCTAGACGATGGAATGGAAGACTACTACGGGGGCAATGACTCAGCTTACTTAGAAGAGGATGATATGGACGATGAAATTGATGAATACCTAGAACGTAAGATTCAAGAAGAGTGTTGGTATGAAGATCATCCTGAAAGTGGGTATCAAGATCGTGACCAATGAACCTATTGGATTAATGTGTGGTAAAGTAGCTAAAATTATACCACACATCCCTTACTATTTAGCTGACGGAAATACTCTAGTTAAGAAGTGGAAAGAAGAATACACAGATCACCTTGGTAATGAAGCTACACTGACTAAAGCAGAATTTCTTACCAAGAAAGGTAAGTTGAATGAAGCTGTTGTACAAGTATTGTGGAAATAACTAATGGGAGATTTACATAGTATGGCTAAGGCATTGGAAAAGAAAGTAAAGGTAAAAGAGATTGAGGTAGTTATCGTATCATTCGCAGATTATACAGCATATGACTTTCAGGAGCCGGGCGCTTATTTCTCAGTTAGTGCTATGCAAGACTACTATTTCTACAAGACTTCCGACAGGAAAGCTGCCCAAGATAAGTGTGATGAAATCTTTGGTCCATCACGTTATGTTGTAAAAACTGGGAAGACGATTAAGAGTAAGTCACGTTTGGAAAATGGTGGACAATCTGTGTATGCGACAGCTACACGTAAGGGACAAAAGAAATATAATTAAGGAGGTCTTATGGAATACACAATCAAGTATAATGAAGAACGTGAAAAGTTTGAAATGGATGGAGTCTTGGAGTATTTTATTGGTAATCATCTAGAAGTCATTGGTAAGAAAGAGAAGATTTCCGAGGTTGACGCCGCTTTATCTGAGAGTCATATGCTTGCAATTCTACTGAGTAACGGAATTAAAGTGGATCTTCTAGATGAAGATGGTACTAGGATGGAATGGTAATGAAATTTATTAACCTAGACGAGCTTGAACGTAAAGTAAAAGAAACCAAACGTCCTACACCACAAGATGTACTAAATCTGATTGCAGACATGAAAACTAAGCTATGAAAGAGAAATACTTACAAGCACTTATGGACATGGCTTGCCGGTTTGGAGAGACTAGTGAGGCAACACGATTAAAGGTTGGTAGTTTGCTATATAAGAATGATAACATCATCTCTCTTGGTGTAAATGGAACACGTTCTGGTTGGCATACAAACAAATGTGAAGGTACTGATGGACATACCACGCAAGCAGTGAGGCATAGTGAAATTGCCTGTCTGGATAAGCTTAGAAAATCAACAGAGACAAGTATAGGTGCTACACTTTTCGTATCTCATTGCCCATGTTTGGCTTGTAGTGTAGAATTAGTTGAAGCTGGGATTGAGAAAGTATTCTACCGACATGATTACAGGTCTACAGAAGGCATTGAGTACTTGAAGCTGCACGGGACACCAACACTTAAAATTTAAGGAGAAGATATGAACAGTAAAGAGATTGCTGCTAAGATTAAAGAGCTACAGCTTGAACTTACTAAGGTAGATCATAATGAGAAGAAGTCTAGAGGTGTTTTAAATCCCGGTGAATTCTGTCTACTAACCTTCAAAGATGTAGACGAAGATACAAGTAAAGTGACAGACAGTGAAAACCCTCCAGTAGTCTTCTATATGACCTACACAGAGGTTTGTCCTGTCGCAATGAATGAGTGCTACATAGAATGGTACTCTCCTTACTTTAAAGACGTGATCGATGCAGCACCAAGTTGGGAAAAGTGGATACCTAAGAAGATTTCTAAAGAAGAAGCTTTTAAATATATCTAAGGAGAACAAAATGCTTGAAGCTTTCAAACCAATAGACGGCTGTTACGATAATGTTGTGCGAGATTGTTTCAAGAAGAATAAAAATAGCTCAATCTCATGGTTTCTTAGCAGTTCCTACTGTTATTACCAAAAAGATGAGAGTCTATTAACAGACCAATTCTTTGATCGGCTCTGTAAGTGGATGTTTGACAACTATGATTCACTAGAACATGAGCATAAACACTTAGTCACTAAAGGTATGCTACAAGCTGGTTCAGGGTTTAACCTAAAAGCTGATGATTACCCACTACGTGTACAACATTCAGCTCCTGTGTTAATTAAAATGATGTATGCTGGACAAGGGTCTGCAAGTAAAGATAAATAATTAAGGAGAGAAACATGAACGACACTAAAACTATCAACCAAGTCATTAAAGAAGATAAGGGTTTGTGGCTACAACCGGAGGAAATTATTGATACTCTTCCGTTGCAAATGAAATCACTTAAAGAATATATGTTTGCACTAGGTTATTTCTGGTCAAAAGAAGTTGATTGGGGACAGCACCAGAAGAATAACTTCTTTAGTTTCAGCTATGATAACAAAGGCCGTGCTGAAGTAGCTTTCACAACAGCTTGTCGTCTGCACAACAGTGAAACAGACTCTCTAGGCAGTCATCAATGTAAATCACTACATTTCCCACAGTATGCGTTGCGTAAAGCTCAAGCTGCTAAGATTGTAGACACTATATCACTGCAACTGAACAAGAAGACTGGTTATATCTCTTGCAATAGTAATCTAGTTAACTTTGTTCACGCTGACTACGAAGAAATGCTTCAGACAGTGAAGTACTTATGAACATATTCCTCTTCAAAGACGGATTCTGGCTAAAAGACTTTGAATACACCATCAAAGAATACTCCCACCACGGGACATATGTAGAAATTAACGTAGGAAGTGGTGATTGGAGTGACAGAGAGCTTGGGAGTATGCTTTCTGACTACTACAGTGAGAATACACAATTATTTGAGTAATATTGGCCGTTTCTGCTTGCAAAGGGAAGCGGCTTTCTTTATAATTGGTGCTTGATAAATAGATAGGGTGGATAGGATTATGGCAAATGTCTGGTTTATGAGTGATGCCCATTTAGGGCATAAGAACATCTGTAATTTTAGGAGTAATTTTGATACTATTGATGAACACAATGACACAATCAAAGAGAACTATCACAAAGTTGTCACCAAACGAGATGTGGTGTTTATGCTGGGTGATATGTGCTTCACTAAAGAGCACTTGCAAGATATTAAGACATGGACTGCCGAGAAGAAAGTTTTAATCTGTGGTAATCATGACCTTGAACGTGGTATTACAATGAAAGATTTGTGTGATACCTACGATGCTGTGTATAGCCTACATAAATATAAGGGAATGTGGTTGAGTCACGCACCGCTCCACCCACAAGAACTACGTGGAAAGTATAATGTTCACGGTCATATGCACTTTGACAAGATTGATGATCCTAAATACTTGAATGTATGTATGGAGCACACGGATTACCACCCAATCGACCTGAATGAAGTACGTAAACGTCTTGATATCAAGGAGAAAGTTTACAAATGACCAAAATACAGTTGATTAAACACCTCACACTCTTACAGAAAGATGTCCAGAAAGCCTGTACACGCGCAAAGAAGATTAGTAAAGCTTTAAATATCCCTGAGAATAGCCTTCTTGAAGAGGTGTTACGGGAAATTAATGTGTTATTGGGATGTGCTAATGATACTGAAGGAGGGAAATGATGATTAAAATTGGGTTATTTGAGGTCTGTCTTATTACACTAGTAAGTTTCTTTGTAATACTTATGGTTGAAAAGGCAATAGAAGGTAACGAGAAATCTAAACAGTGTGAATTGAAAGGTGGGGTTCCTCAATACTCTGATCGTGGGATGTATAGAGCTTGTGCAAAACCTGATAACTTTATTAATATTGGAGAAAGTAAATGATTATGTTCATGATTTGTGGCGTGTTATTTACAAATGAATTGGTTCCCGCTACAAAGTGGTATCATCTATTCACATACCTTGTCACTTGGCCTAGAATACTAGGCGCCTATGTAAAGGAGAAGTTGAAATGAAAACCCGTATTGTGCAAAGTTGGAATACAGATAAAAATAGGGGTAGCGACCCATACCGCTACTCTTGTCAGGCAGAAAGTAAATTTCTTTTCTGGAAATACTGGAAGGAACTTGATTGGTTCTATTATGTTGACAGTGCAACAGAGTTTATTCAGAATTGGAGGTTACAAAATTCTCCTATCACAAAGAAAGGCATTATAAACATTATTAACTACCCAGAGTATCGAGAATGAAAACGACACACCTAATCCCTATCACAGAAGAACAACGAGCAGTAGCTAAGATTAGGAAGTCACATGATCAAGACTTCGCACGTCTTAACTTTAAAGTGGACTACGCAGACCATCAACATTGGATTATGCTAGCTACAAAGTATAATTGTCGCTTGCCCCTTTGGTGGAAGCCTTCTAGCGAGTTTAAATACCTTCGACGTGTGGCTAAGAAAGCTAATTTTGATATTAAGCTGTTTGTAGAGAGTACAGGCTGTGCTAATATTAAAGAATATGTTAGTATCAATCCTCACTTGTCAGCAATTGGTGTTGTGGGGCCATTATTGGAGTGTATTGATGAGTATTTTACTAATCCTCCAGTATTCACCCCGGATAAGCCTTCTATACCGAGGAAGAAACGTACATTGTAGTGTACAAAACACCCTATAAAACGACGATAATGTAAAAGACAAGCAAACATACTGCTTAGGTAGTGAGGCTCCTAGAAAGGTGCTGAATTACCTATGTATGTACTAATTAAGGAGAAGAGTTATGACAGCTAACTTAGAATTGGCAAAAGAACGTGGAATTAGTAAGGAAGATATCCTACAAATTAACGCCATTCACGAACAGATTGAGCGGATAATTGATAAACGGTGTGGTATGGGCTTTAATACTGTTGTATTTAAGATGATAACCAACTGTGAATACAACCTACAACGGCTATGGAAGTTTGAACCAGATGACAACTATCACACATACGCCCCACGTTATAAATTCCTATGTAATTGGTGTGGACGGACTTTCAAGTGTGTTGAGACAGGGGCAGTTATTACGCTAGGCAAGGACATCTATCCTAAACAATATATTACTTTTGTGAATTGTGCGGTTGACTTAGGGAATGAAGCATACTCACGCAGGATTGGTAATATGGAGGAAGTGTTTTGAAAACCTCAGAGCAGTATCAAGAGATGTTCCAGATGAGGGATATCAATGCTGCACTTCTACATATGGTCGAATCTGAAATTTATATGATTGAACAAGAGTATAAATGTATGAGCTTCAATGTTGAGGGAGCTATCCACTATACAAACTCTTTCTCGGTAGAGGCTTGGCAGTACCTTGGCAGGGTAAAAGTTGAAATCGTCAATCTCATGAATGGTGGACGACGTTGAAATCACCAGAAGAACTACTAGCATCCTTCATCCAACACTGTATAATCTCTGAACGTGATGTTGAAATGTACAGGGATTTGTTCTGCTCTCTTTCTACACAAACGTCTTGGATGGACTACCGTAGAGGTTATTATGATGGTGTGGATGATGCTAGGGATTATTATTTTGAAAGAGAATTGGAGAGATTGAAATGAAATATTATCAAGCAGTGTACCAAACAGATGCACACGGTTTCCACGTAGTCTACTCAAAGAACATTTGGAAGACAGAGGAAGAGGCCAAAGAGTACTTATATGAGCTTGCACAGATGATGGGAGAAGGATTCTTTATGTACATACCGTGGGTAAGGGATCTATTTCTAGATGAGGGTCTTTGAAATGACACGACAAGAGTTTATTGATAACTTTATAAAGGCTGAAGATGTGGCCATCTATGGCGTTCCAAAGCCCAATGTTAGAATCGGACTCTCCCTGATTGGAGCCATCTATGACCTTCAACAACAGATATCACAGAGAGATGAGATTATGGTGTACCTATCTAACAGACTTGATACTTTAGAAGGAAGGTTTTATAAATGAGTCAAATTAAATGCCGCATGTCACCAAACAACACGCCAATATTCTACACTCTAGATGGAGCTATTCTGAAGAGTGTATCTTCCGTAAGCTTTGAAGGAAGTGATGATGTATTTACAGTGGTGAATACTAGTGGGAATATGAGTACCTTTGTGAAGGACCATAATGGTAAGCTGACACTTATTAAGTTAGAAGATATTGTGATGAAGCTTGGGTTGGTTGTACACAAGGTTTCATAAATAGTAACTTAATGCTGATAGGAGAGGAATTATGCAAGAACTGCACAAGAAAATGACTACAGAGGATCTATCTCGTATAATGTGGTGTGCAAAGTTAGCACTACATTTAGAAGGACAGGGTTGGACATTCTTCCAAGGCTGGGAATATGCTGAAGTATTACACTTTGACTACGTTGAACTGGGTGATTGGGATGTAGATCCTATAGAAGCACTTGAAGAAGATATGACTTACTGGGGAGACTGAGAATGGTACTAGGTCTTATTTTGTTCGGTAGTATCATAGGATTAACTTTTAGTATTGTTTGGTTTATAGGCGGGTTTGATGAATAATGAACTAAAGCGTGAAGTGTTTGAAAGCTTCCATGAGATGATACGTTTGGCAGTCAAAGGTGAGAAGGATGTTTGTCTGGTGTTGTCTGAGGATTACAAGGAACCAGCCTCTGTGACTAAGGCTATCGAAGTGTTGGATAAATTTAGGAAGGGATTTTGATGAAATTCTTTAGGCATTGTTATTGGGCTATCCGTTATGGTGAATGGGATATTGGCTGGGATAAGGAATGGCTGACAAAGCCTGACCATGAGTGGTTCCATTGTGGTCATATTTATTATGATGGTGATCATGCAGCTATTCATATCGGTAAGTTTTATATAGGAGTCATCTACTGAGATGACTAAATCATTTAACAGTTGGTGGGATGTATATGCATTCTTACTAGAAGCTCCTTACAACTCTGTGGATGTTGATGGAGCACACTGGTGGTGTAGGGATATGAGTGGATGTTATGAAGAGGAATCTCCTCAGAATTATGATTGTGCAAGACTCTATTCAAGTACAGAGGAAAGTATGAAGGCACTTAGGAAAACGTGTGATGGGGATGTTGAGAGGGTAAGTGAGAGATGATTGAGCATTATACAAAAGAAGCTGGGCATTTTAAAGTAGGATTGTCATCTACTGGTAGGCACATACTATTACAAGTTCAGAATAAATATGGAGATCAGGCAAGAGAAGCACTCACTACTAAGGAAGTTGAGAATATTATCGTTCTGTTGCGGGCATGTCTTAAGGAGTGTGTGTTAAAGATGAATAAGGAGTGAGGTATGAACCTACCAAAGTGGATAAATATGGTAGCTTAGTAGTTGAGATTACACAGCTATGTAGCATACACTCACTCCCTAAGTCAGTTCATAAACGTCTAACACGTTATAGCGATGAGAGTAAGAATGTGTTATTCTGCTATGACAAATGTATTGAAGAGGACAATGAAATGTACCGTGAGATGTGGAGAGAATATTATCGAGGGGTACTATGACTGATATACAAGAACAGGCTAAGGCTTTAAGACAACAAGGAAATACATACAAGCAGATAGTAAGCCTCCTTAACGGAGGTGTTTCTGTTGACTGGTGTAAAAGGAACTTGAAGACTGTAGCCAAGGAAGACAACACTACTCTGATAACACAAGAAATAGCAAAGCTAGCTAACAGAGATGTAGGAGTTACCAATTATGAAATCATAGGAGTGTTACATTCTTTCTACACAGAAGAGGAAGTAAAGAAGATGCGTAAAGACAAACAGATGTTGACTAAGATCAAAGGTCGTGTGAGGACAGTTAACCACTTTGCTATATTCAGACCAGCATGGATGGACACTGACTCTCCTAAAGATAGCCTGAAATATATGACATCAACAGCTCACACTCTGTTTGAAAATATGCAAGACATCTTGAATGACTATATGTCAGCCTTCCCTAATGTACATCGAATGTCTGCACAACAAGAGATGGTGAAGCTTGCGAACAGTTGGTTAATACCAGAAGACATAGAGACTAGATGCGAGAGGAATAGTAAGGTGGCAGCTAACCTAGAAGAAAGGAAAGCTAAGAAACAATAGAGCTTTGTATAGTGTGCACTTTTATACACTATCATATGGAGGTGCGGTGTGCACTTCTGTGGTGTATATATTTAAGGTGCACTGAGAGTGCAGTTGGTAATTAATCCGGTATAATATAGAGGTTGTAGAAGTGATTATGTTAGAAGAGTGGAAAGTTGTAGAAGGCTGGAATGGTAAGTATGAAGTCAGTAATACAGCTAAGGTAAGAAACACATATACAGGAGCAGAGGTTGCTCAAGTCTTGACTGGCATTCCTCAATACAAGTATGTAAACCTACGAAACAAAGAAGAACATAAGCTTGTAAGGGTGCATAGATTAGTTGCTATTGCTTTTCTACCTAACCCAGATGACTTACCTATGACAGACCACATTGACAGGGATAAGATGAATAACCATCTCTCCAACCTGCGGTGGATTGATAATTCAGGCAATCAAAGGAACTTAGATAAAAGCGTATATTTTGGAAGTGTGCATATTAAAGAGTTTGTAGATAAGTACGACAGTCCAGAAGCAGCCTACAAACATATTCTGTCAAGTATTGGGAAGGGTATAACAAAAGAAATAGCTGTAGCCAAGTATGAGGAATACTTAGATTATGGGATGTGCAGACGTAAGGTTGTATGGGATGGAGAGGAGTTTTACCTAGTTGATCTATGTATCAAATACTCGGTAGACTACGAAACTATACGGTGTAGGCTTGGACAAGGTTGGGACTTATGGAACGCTATTTATAATATCAGCTCAAATAACCCTAATAGCTTTGAGGTACAAGGAAACCTAAGTGTAGGACATTGGTTTCCTTCAAAGACTTATTTCAGTATTCTGCATAGTAATTCTCTACTCAAGTATGTAGATGAAGGATTGAAATACGAAGATATCCTATCTAAAGACGGTAAAGATTACCTTAGACAAACTGTCAGGGGTGTGTATGGGACTATTAAAGAGCTGTGTGAATACTTTGAAACCAGTGAAGGGGCCGTTAATACCAATATCATAAAGAAAGGGATGACGTTAGAGGAAGCTCTATTTGCCCCCAGACAGCGAGTTAAGAGGATGTCCGTGAATGGTGTATATAACAGTCCAAAATATTGGTACGAGAGTTTTGGCATAAACGCTAAACGTGCAAATGGATGGAAGTCTACTAACAATAAAACTTTCAAAGAGACCTTTGAACACTATGGTGTTGATACTTCTGAAATGATTATCTCAACAGTGTAATTTTCAAACCCCTGTAAATCTAGAGGTCTTGCTTTCATAGGAGACCTCTTTTCTTTTGTCCAGAATATCTATAAGCCTTAGTTTAAAAGGTATGTAGAACCGTCGCGGTAGCATGACCACTTAACCAGTCTCTGTAAATGAGAATGACTATCAACATCCTCTGAGAAATATCTAGCAAGACCCATGCCACACTCCCTACCACTCATCGACTAACATTCTCTAAGCAACACTTGTGCCAACCTCTTCATCGATAGCCATAACTCATCAGTGAGCGTTACATAACACCACACTGTACGGAACGTATGTTATGTTCAATGTTACCTTATAGAACTGGCCTATCAACACTGTATGTATTCTCTATCAATCACTCTGAGTTAATAGTTAAAGACTACTTGCATAGAGACGTGTCTACTAGTAGCTACACTAATAGATGCTGTATATCATCTGTTAAATAGTTATAGTATAAGACAATGTGAGGGACTATTGACGTGATAGTGTGGAGTGTGTTATGAGGTTGGTGAAGGGAGTGTGGCGAGGTGTTCGTGTATGCTTAACCCATGAGTATGCTTTGTCAACTAACTTGAACTAGGCTACACAAGCCCCTACAGTGACGTATAAGCTGTCTGAGACACTAGCTAATAGGATTGTCCACACTAGATGGGGTAAGACTTGGAAGGGATGTTGTAGGGAGGTGGAAGATTGCTAGAATAAGCACTTGAAAGGAGAATAATTGCTGAGATGTGTTTATTACAGACACAATAAAGCCCACTATTAAGTGGGCTTAGAATAATCCTGCTAGAATTAATTGTTGTCAGTTACTTTGAAGTCTTGAGCACACATACTTTCCATTACCTCTTTAGCGACACTAACAGCCTCCTCATAGTCTTCAGCCTCGATCACTTCAACAGTGATGTGAAGGATCATATCAGCGGAGTCTTTGAAGAAGAATTCAGTTTTGAAGTTTTGCATGATAATTTCCTTTAAGTTGTATTAACTTTGATAGAAGCTTGTTTGCTTCTGATGTGTTCATTGTATCTATGTCAGATCACCTTGTAAACACTTATTTTACGTTTATTTCTTAACAATCCACTCCCCTTCGAAACACTTCTTGTCGCTAACAATGTCTTTTGTGTACATCATCGATGCAGCCTGACAATACGGATGTATGCACCTCCTCCATACTCTTATAGACGTTAGGGATAACTTCACATTGTTGGCCATTGAGGCTGGTGCACGGCACCACATACAGAGATGTACAGGGCGAAGGTTGTAGAGATCATTGGAGTAGTCCTTAGTAGTAGTTGTGTTTAGCCACGAAAGTGCGAAGATGCTTAGCTCGGCAAGCCAGTGTAAACCCTTCACCTTCACCTTTGTAGTTGCACAGCTCTACAAATTCAACATGGTCAACGATAGAATCTGCCTCTTCAAAAGACAACCCCTCTTTGATCACTTCCCCTTCATACCAATCTGGAGCATCAAAAGGAGTAGGAGCGCATATGTCTTCCATCAGGACAGACAACAGCTCTTTGCGAGAATACACAGCATCGCTTACTTTGAAGGTGGTGGGTTCTTTGAAGCTTTCACAGTACAAGGAATGAGCTTCAGCAAAACCAATCTCAGCTTCAATCATTTGGGTCAAGAAGGTAGCAATTTGAGATTTCATGATATTCGCCTTAACTGGTGACTAAGCTTTTGCTTGTCTATGGGGTTATTGTACAGTCATTCGTTAGCCCTGTACAACATTATTTCAAATTAATTAGCTGTGAATGCGACAGTGTAACGGGCCACTTTAAACCCTTCATTCAAGCCTTTGCACCATTTACGACCAGCAGCTAATGTTTTACGGGTTGCCACTACAGTGTTGTCTTGTGTATCAATGATTGTGTACATTTGATTCTCCTTTGAGACATTCTGTCTCTGTATGGCTTATTCTAATGCTTTATCCTTCCCTTGTCTACACCTATTTACAAAGAATTCATAAATAATAGGCAAAAGAAAAGGGACGATCAAGTCCCTGATTCTCTACGGGTGCATTCTGCAATAGCTCGCCTCAGCCCCTCTTCACCCTGATAGCCTATGATCGAGCACCTAACTGAGTGAGTGCAGTTTGTCCTGTACACTTCATAACCCTTGTCTCTACAATCTAGCACCCAATGATTAGCACTTTCATACACTACATCTTTAAGCTTATAGTTCATGCGAACAACTCATCTAACAGAATGTCGTCAATTGATGTTGCAAGCTTCTTACCCTTGCCAACTGTATACCCTGCTTTCTTCAGTTGTGCGATTGTTTGCTTAGCTTGAATTGTAGGAACCTTACTTACACCACCTAGAACAGACAGCATCTCAGCGTATGCCACTTCAGCTTCTTTAGTGTTAGGCATGAACAGAGTAAAGAAACCTTGGTCATAGTAAGAGAAGTCTTTGATAGTAATCATGGTGTAGCTCCAAGCTTTGAGGCAGATCATTCCGCCTCTCTATGTGTTTGATTGTACAGATGTGAAGATGGGGCGTCAACAGGTATTTGAAGGCTATTTAAAGATTATTCCGATATCCTCACACAAACATTTCAAAGGAAAAGAACCACACTTTCAAGTTCTCGCTATATTCAACACGAGGCTGTTTACTTTCTGGGAGGTTCATCTTATAGCACAGACGTAAACAAGCCAGCTCACTACCATAGACATACATTGTGTTGTCTACTTGTTCACATATAACAGACTCACCAATCAATGATTCGTAATGCTTGGCTGTGCGAGCTAGTTGGATAGTGGTGGCTTGCATGGTTTGTTCTCTATTCTTGAAGACGTTTATCATCTTGATGGGCCTATTTTAATGACTTACCACTAGGCTGTCAACACTTCATTACTAAAACAGCCCAGACAAATTACCCTTACCACTTGACCAGCTAGCACGCTGTACAGGAACCACGTCAAGGTTTAGGATGTTCAACTCTTTATCGAACACCACTTCCATTCCTGTATTGCTTTCATGCCATGTTATACAGGCTGAGCCGTTAGCTTCCAGGTGAGCCAGATAGCGGCGTGTCACTGATTCTGAATAGTCGCCCAACCAATACCCCAAGCGTTCCTGTCTTCAAACCGACTATGTTTGTAGTGACGTTTTAGGAAAGTGTAGAGCTGTTCATAAGAGGTCATGCCTAGTCAATCCAAGCACTGTCAATTTCACTAGGTTGGAATTCTGACAAGCAGAATGCCCAGTCCATCACACCAATACTTTGCATGGTTTCTACAGTTGAGCCCTCTTTCATCCACTTACCTACCTGAGCATCAAAGGCTTTATCAAAGTTCTCAAGCGCAGATTCTAGAACCGATTCATTAAACTGGTTGGATACATTCCACTTGCGCTCATAAGCTCTCCAAGCTTCCAACTCGATTTGCAGTTTGATTTCTGTTGCCAGCTTAAGATTGGTAATGCTCATATTCTTATCTCTTCTGTCTGTAGAAGCGTTCTCGCTTCCTATGTGTCTATTCTAACCTATACAGAACACACGTCAAGCGATTATTTCACGTATTCTTCAATAAACTTTGTGAACGAATCATGATCAGAAATGCTTCCAGCATGTGCGAGCGTGACAGCATCACCAATAGAAATGAGATATAAGCGCTTCATCTCCCAGTTCCATATCATGTATTCAAATTTATTGATAGCTTCACCAGTCCTTAGACGTAGGTTGCAGAATGCTTGCCAGCGAGGGTTGTTAGGCTCATCCACCCGTTAAGCTCCTAAATCTGTGTAGTCGTCAAGAAACTTGTAGGATGTTCGCTCCTGAATCTTAGAAGCAACGCACCAAATGTCCTGTACACCGCAATAGACCGTGAACCATACGTTACTACCATTACTGTGTTTAAACTTCAACATGTAATTAGACATTATTGTTGTCACCAGCAACACTATCCCACATCCCTTTACGCCCTTTCTTAGCATCTCGCAAGCTCTTATGATCCTTAGATTGTTGTTTCTTTTCTACGTCATATGTGTATGAATTATTACGTGTATTGCTTGACATATTGAGTTTGATAGGTTTCATTTTATTAACATCCCAGCTCATTATCAGACCATTTAAACTGTTTACAGCGTTGCTCAATAAGCTTTAGGCACTCTTTACAAGTGACCCTTGCAATGATGTCACAAGAACTAACAGAATGCGCTCCACACCGACCTTTCATGTAGGTGTGACCATCCTTTGGATAGTGGACTATTACAACTTTCATATTAATCCCTGTTGAATACACAACGGTGGTTGATGAGTGCTTGGTCTGCATCGGTCTCAGCTTGTACAAGCATACTCACAGTTTGCATAGCCTCTTCCCAAGCTTCGGTGCCAAACTCTAGGGAGTTAACTAGCTTGCGGGCTTCAACAAGGGCTTTTGGCTCCGAGTGTTTGGAAGCTTTCATTTTAGAATCCTTTAACTTGTTTGGGGAGAATGGTTTCTCCCCTTCAGATATGCATATCTTCTCCCATCACCAAGTGCCTGTCAAACATTAATTTCAGAGATTATTGCACTCTTACGCATCTCTACACAACACCACTGCTTAAGCCATTCCTTCCCAGCGTCTACGCATTGTAACAGAGCTGATGAACAGTCGTCAGAGTATTGAAGAGGGAAGCTATCAAAGCTTGACATGGAGCTAACAGAGTTATCCGTGTGGTTTGGTAACTGGATGATCATTATTTATTCTCTACTTTATCAAGACTTACTATTGTCATACCTTGAATATCATATAGCCGCTCGTCCTTGTTTCGGGCCTTCTGAGCTAGCTCTAGACTGGAACACTTGGCAGCTATTTTACCTGTTGGAAACAAGACCACATGCGTTAGGTTGTCTTTAGTGCTAGAGAAGATTTGGTATGTACCTTTGCTGTCACTGTAATCGTAGGTAGTCATTTCAAAGTGCCTTTAGAATTAGGTAGTAGTTTCTTACTGCTTGGGATAATTGTACTGCTTTCCTCCAACCCTTGCAAGCTTTTACTAGTGTCTTTTTCAGGCTATTTTCATCATTAATGCTTGAGAGCCACAAGGGTATGTCTTGAACGCTAGCGTCGTTTTTAGCACCACTTCCACCGCATGAATAGGCTGTTTTGTTTGATGTATGTTCACCCTTAGCGGCATCTTCTTCAAGGTCATCATATGAAGGCTCTTTAACAGAGATTGCACGTTCATATAACACTTGACTCCTGTTGCGTTTGGTGACTAACACTGCACGATACATGGAATAACTTTCTATTGACATGTCACTGTCACCAGATTTGTACAGTTGTTCTAACTCAATTAGTTGCTCGGTTAACACTCTTACTCTTCTAGCCTGTGGAAGAATTCTATCCTGAATAGAGATAGAGGTTTTGCGAGTGGTTAGCTCATCATCACCATAAGAAGCTACACATGCTGAGCCATCTGGATTGAAGTGGACACGTCCAGATTGACGACCACGATTACCAATCTGCTCACCAGAATAGTTATACTGATCGGCGTCGTTCCAAGAAGCAACAATGTAATTCCTCATAAGATAAAAGCTCCTAACCAAATCATTCTTCAATGAAGTGATTATAGAGCTTTGGTTTGTAGCTGTCAAAGATTATTTTTACTGTGTAGCTTCTTCTTTATCGGCCTTAACAAACGGATAGGGACGTGAAAGGTTGTACACATACCGTGTCCCTGACACCACCCCTGTCAATTCATCCTTTGTAAAGAACACAGCAAATTGTTCTAGCTTCTCTTCACGGATGGTTCGGAATAGTGCTGTTAGTGATGTGTGTTTGGTTTGTTTCATTGTTTATTTCTCCATTTAGCTGGTACAGGGTAGTCGTCAAAGGTATCAACACGAGCGAGCCTAATACAGCTAGAGAACACAGCCACACATTGTTGATAATATGTAGCATGTTCAGGGATGCCATACATCCATTTGTTTGCTGGATTCAGGCCGTCAATATAATCCTTATGAGACATCAGCTTGTAGTCATCCACAATCTTTGACAGCACTTGTGTTAGGTGATGGTCACTGACAACGTGATAGTACACCTTGCAATACAGACGGCGAAGCCTGAATTCTGGGGAATGACTCTTGATAGCACGGATAAATAAAGCATCATACTTGTTCATTATATCTCTCCTTATTTATTAGCAATCTTTCTCAACAATGTAAGTTCTTCCCTCTTCATGTCCATCTCCTTCCTCCGACGACTACTACCACAACATAGGGCAGCTAGAATCCAGAAGGGTAGTGCCAAAAATCCTGTGAGAAGGGTTAACACAAACCATGCGAAGTGGCCCATTGCGCTCATGGCAGAAATCCAATAATAGCTACTTTAGCACCATTTACTACTTCTTCAGTTGGGAAGGTATCAAGAAACCCTTCTACATACGACCAATCCTCTTTGAAGATAAGCTTATTAATTTCGTCAGACTGATCATCTGTACAGTCCATGCTATTGATATAGCAATTATTCAGGTGAGAGTAGTCACCCTCGACTACCAAGAATTTCAGAGGTTCTTGAAGAACTTGGTCATAGATAAATACAGTTTTCATTGTGTATCTCCTTGGTTGGTGAGCTATTCGCTCTGTATGTGGTTATTCTAAGTCAAAGAAAAGCCCCTGTAAAGGGGCTGAGGTAAATACTTTAATCTATTTATTCACTCGGCTTTAACCAATCCCGACACGCTGCTGAGATGAGCAGCAAGGTCGCTTTATTCTCCATGAAATTGTCACTTTTCTTAGCTGAAAATTCTTCAACCACTTCCAACACTTCGACAGCACTTTCCAATCTCTCTTTCAAGAAGTCAATCTCTTGCTGCATTAGCTCATAAAGCTCTTCCATAATGCTAATACGTTCTTGTATGTCGTCTGTGCTGATATGTATAGGCGCTACTTGGGTAGCACCCTCTTCAGATATAGCACCTAGAGGGGTTACTTTATAATTAGGATCAATTTCTGCCCATTCTTGGGGTGAACTATACACACTAGAACGCCCATGACCTTCAACTAACCAAGCTTTCACCACGTTAGAAGAGGTCATGTCAGTTCACCCGACCTATTGAACGATAAGCTTCAGCCAAAGTTCGTTTAATTCGGGTCTTCATGTCGGGAAACCGAACGATACGATAACCATCACTGCACTTAGTTACTGTGCCAATAAAATTACCTTCAGCATCAAACATACGTCGTACTGCTGAGCCAGCTACTGGAGAGAAAACACCTTTCACCACATTTGTTTTAGCCATAATATTCACCATTCTACTAGAAATTTTCAGGAGGACTCACGAAATGTGAGGTTGTTTCCTTACTACCTTCTGAAGAACTTCCTTACTTCTGCTACCGGCCTCTTGGTAGCAACCTCTGCTTCAGTAGTTGTAGATTAGCTCAGGTAAAAACGTCTGTCAACAACAGATTTCATTCTTTCTCCTCAAATAATTTCCAGCCTGTACACTCTTCCATATTACCGAATGATGTGTTCCATTCACCATCTGGACAATACCAATGCTTATCAAAAGCCCCTACGTCATAAAGTGTATCACCTTTACGATCAAGACTGCATCTGATATACACCTTTGTACCATCTTCAGGAATCAGTGCGATAGGACGCCAAGGACGGGTATCTTGATCAAGAATGTCAAGAAGTTTGTTATATTCTGTTGTGTATTCCCAAGTCATACAGTTTCTTCCTGATAAATCCAACCTTTTGCTACTAAATCTTCTTCGATGTGCCCTAATTCTAGCGCATAGGCTCGGTCTTCCTCTGAATACCCCACCCACGTAGTAGAATCCACCCACAGCCAGCCTTGGAAGTAGCCTTCTAAGAGGTTGACAGATAGACCTACTACATAAATACAATCTTGTACAGCGTCACTATCCTGATTCATTGCTTCAAGGAAGGTGATAATGTTTTCTTGTGCTGACTTGACAAGGTTATTAATTGTGTTAGTCACTTCTTTAAGCTCCTTTGTGCATCACTGTGGAAGCGTTTTGGTAGCTTCTTGTCCAGTGGCATCAATTCTACGTTGTGTGTAAAGGAAAGCAAGCTGTGTTTGTCAATTTATTTTACAAGTGTGTAAGGGGATGGTTACATAAAGCTATGTGTAACAAATCCCATCAACAAGCACATCACACTGACCATGAACCCCATTGCTAAGGATTCACTTACCGGCTTCTTACCCGTAAGACCACGGGTACCCATTACATAACTTGAAATGATACCCAGCCCGTAGGCGTGAACATATCCGATTTGAGCAACACCGAAAGGAACAATGAACCAACCCCAGAGAGTCACTGTTGTGAATGCTGAGAGAAAGCCTAGGATAATGAATGCAGCAAAGATACCGATATATTTCATTTCCACCACCCCAAACTGATAGCTTTCTCCAAAGCTTTGATTAGACTCTCTGCATCCTCTTTTGAATAAATCTCTACAGCATCTGCATTGCTGTCCTCGCTATAGGACACAAAGTAATCCCCTTTATAGATCTGTAAAATTCCCTCGCCAGCTTAGCGAATAACATCAGCTTGAAACTCTAAGTCTTTACGAATATCAATTTCCACAATAACTCTCCTTATGCCTTCACGTTAATAATTTCTTGAAGTTTAGTTGCTTGTGTGTTTAGTTCTGAGATTTGTTTTAGGAGAATGTCCAGTTGAAGTTGTTCGGGTGATTTTTCTTCTCGCTTCCAGATGAAGTCTCCTAAAGCTTTAAAGTTAAGTACTTTAGCATTATTCTCATAACCTTTCCAAACAGACTCAACATCCCAGTCCACCTGATCATCAAACTGTTCAGTATCTTTAAGGCTGTCATTCAGGTGGGATAAATTATTGAACCCATCGTGCATACCAAGTACACCGATATCTTTCAGGACAATAGCAACTTCTCCATTATTGTACTTAATCCGCATGCCTGTACGCAACATATCTTTTGTGAATGTAGTCATCACTTACTCTCCATAGAATTCTTAATAACATCAGCTTTAGCGTTGAGCGCTGCAATCTCAGACAGCAACTCTTCCAATTGAATTTCAGATTCTGTCTTCTTAGGAAGCTGTGGGAGCTTGCTCGGAATAAGAGTAACAGACTTTACAACTGTTTCAAACTCTAATTTGATTTCTGTTGCTTCAGTAAAATCAAAACGATACGATTCTCGACAATAGTATATACCTTTTTGTGGCGTGCTTTCCCCATCAACTACATTTGTCAGATAATACTCATTAGCAAACAAATGTAGTTGCGCAGAAGTTTCATTGTACCAATAAATCCCCTGCGCAAATAAGAATTCTTGCGCAAGCTTAGAGCTTTCTGGAGTGCCTGTTCGGATCTTCCATGGATCGACTTTGAGGTTGAAGGAGTCTAGAGGATTTTCTTTAACAAGTTCAAACCGGGAAGTATTCCAAAAACCAGTACCTCCTACCAAAGAAACAGTGCCGATATCAGAAAAGCTTTTCACTACCCAAATACTCCCCTCAGGTAACCCTTGATACTTCTCGACTACAACAACCTTATCACCCACTTTAAAATCTTTCATTTGTTCCCTCTCCAATTAATTGGTACACAAATTATGAATCACTTTCCTAAAGCTGTCAACAATGTTTTATTAAAAATTACACAGAGAATTCTATTGACTTTATGCCACCATGTAACCTTACCAATTCCATACACACGTCACAAGGTTTAGATAGGCAAGCTTCCCCTTTAGAATTCACTCGTGCCACCACTAACTTGACACCTTTTCCCTTGCTTTTAAATAATGATACAGCTTCGCTGTGTAAGCACACTTTCTCAGGCATCCCCACACGTTTAGCTGCCCTATATTGGCGACTAGAGGTTTTAGTGTAGGAGTTAGCACCTTCAGAGATGATGTGTCCTCGTTTGTTTAGGATAACACTGTATAGGCGCTTCTGATCAGGGATAAAAGGCATCTCTGAAGCTTTCTTTATGCAATAAGTCAACATAACTTCTAGCTCTTCTTAGTCAACATAATGTTCTGTGCGACGTTGCCTGCGATGTATCCGCCTAACAACATATAAGACAAGCTCTCATAAACACTTGTCGGTAGTTTCCCATAACACAGCAATATTGTAAAGAGAATTTCAAAGAATACAGCAAGCCATAGTTTACGGGATGTTAGTTTGTCTGAGAGGGTGGTGTCCATTATTTGTTATCCAAGGCAGACTGAGATTGCATAGGTGCTGCACAGTACTTGCTTGCCCTTACAGCAACAACTTGAAAAGCTCTATCTTCTTCTGCTCTCGCTAGCCAACCACCTAGAGCAGATTGACGCCTTTCAACGTATTCGTTCCATGCTCCTGTATTGTATGGTTCTGGTAACTTAGACTCTCCATCACCCTCCTCCACCGCATTAAAATACTTTTCAAATTTCAGTAACTCCATTTGAAACCAATTGTTATCTATCATCATCCCTCTCCTCAAATTCAATCATAAATGCTACATTGTAAGGCATTATAATACTCTTCTAGACGTTTGCAAGACTTCTCTAGGTGAATGTATAGGGTTGTCACACTGCGTGTTTAGAGGGTGTTTTATGAGCCTACTTCTAAAAGCTCTTTATTAATCTGCTGAATCCGAAACGCTGCATATTCATGTTTCTCAATAGCATCCTCTAACTCCTTCTGAAGCTTTTTGATGATTGCTGTATTGCTTTTTACAGATCTTTTTAGGACAGCCCATCTCTTGGTACACTGATATCCCACAAATACTACACCGTCATAGTCATTCTTAGTGTACTCATCTATAAATCTGTATTCATTTAGATTACAGATAAAATTAAGATCAACAAGGTCCGTATTAATATACTTGGAATATTCCCTACTCAAGCCCTCATAGGTGAAGATATTGGGGTCTTCCTTTCCTTCCTTATAAGGCCAGTAGTTGTATGTGTCGACCAACCAGATATCTCCACTATCATCTGTACGGGCTACGCACCTAGCATCACGACACCAGTATGGAACAGTCTCCGGGGCCTTCCCTAGCTTCCAAGTATAATAGAAGAAGTCTCCATCTTTAATAATCATACTCCCTCCTCAGCAATAATAGCTTTATCAATAGCGTCATTAATGTCTTCTGACTTGCTCTGTACATCTCCCATTGCACAGTAGAAGTCTTTAGCTTCTTCACTCAGATCATCCCAAGCAATCTGACATTGTTCTATAAAGAATGTCCAGCGAGCGCTATTCTTTAGTGTGTCGTTGGAGAGGTCTTGTAAGAAGACTCTCTTACTTACAGTGGCTGTGCGCTTAGGTTTCATTTATAAATTCCTTCAATCTTAGTAACTGGAAGAGACAACCAATGACTCTCAGAATAGTACACAGAGATTGTATCATCTTCCTCTAGTACATCATACAGTTGACCACCCTTACGATAACCTGATACATACTTTGTAAACGCTGTCAAGTCATACAGCAAACCAAAGATAATTTGAATTTCTTTCAGTGTTAAGTCTTTCATTTGTTGACTTCAAAATAAGAGTTAATTTTCTGGTAGGTGTGGTAGTAGACAGATCCTACCACGTATCCAATAGTGCCAACAACTACTATTATTAATGTTTCTATTGGGAATAAGTAACTACATAGCGAATACAAAAGAAGCCACACATATTCATTAAGGTATAGTTTCATTTAATGTCTCCAATATCTCTGTTGTTACAGACTGGTTTCACTGATGTATCGTCAAGCATACTAATGATCAGCTCAATCTGAATTACAAGCTTGCCTACATCATAGCAAGGACCGTCAGTGTTTGACTTTTGCAAAGCCATCTGAAGTAACTTCTTAATTTGTTCTTGTGTCATCTTATTTCTCCTCAATATAAAATTTACACACACCTTCGCTTGACCTTGGCACACTAACAGCCAATATCAAATAAGCTTGGTGAGTAGCTCTAGGTTCTTGTAGAGAGCGCGTACAAGATGAGCGCTTAGGACAATTATCGGATGAACAGAGGCTTATGTCAAGCTTTTGTTTAGTGGTCATTTACTCAACTCCCAAGGTCAAAGACATTATTGTTTGATATTCATTGTTTATGATCCTCTGGTGTACCGATCCAATTATCCAACAAACCTTGCATATCTGCTTTAGTCAGAACTATTTGCTGTTCAGGGTCCATAGGGTTGATAAAACAAATACATATACGCCCATCATCATCTGTGCGTATTGTTGTAACCTCATAGCCAAGCTATGTTATAAGACCCATTTCAATACCACTCCGGCTGTTTACGATTAGTCCACTCTACCTTAATCGGCTTCTCTCTGCAAGCCCATTCTTTCAACTTTACATTCAAATAAGCCCTGTAGCTTATAGTCTGGTCAAACAATCCTAGACGCTGAAATTCTTCTGGTACACAGAGTGCAAAAGGATCTAGCCCACCACCTTTAATATTCTTAGGAAGAGAAGAGAGGATAGACAACAATTCACTACTCTTATGAGCCTTACCTGTACGGAACGTATATTCATCGCACAAAGCTTTGTAGTGAGCATAGAGCCATTGGTAGTTGGTTGATGAATTGCGAGTCCACTTGCTAGAAGGGTGTCCTGAATGTGTAGGCTTGTAACCAACTTGTACACCGTCTAGGACGTGGTGGGCAGTAGACAATAATTGTGCGCTTTCCAGCACCATTTTCGTCACGTGAATATTTGTCAAGTCTTGTGCAGACTGGGTAGGGCAATGCGAGGTTGAGAATATATTCATGAGGGTCAATCCTGATTGGCTATCTGTGTGAGTGGCTGATGTGCTGATTTTAAGGGAGTGTATGTCAAGGAGTTATTTGTTGAGGTTATTGATAGGTCCAAAAGATTCAAATCCACCAACAACTAACACGCAGTCAAGGTAGTCGCTGCCCCTCCTCAATATAATCAAACAATTCTGAATAAGTAGGACGTTTCCAAATCAATTCACAGTCACTCTCTAAATCCAACATCTGAGATAGATTCTTAACACTATACACTTTCATCACATCACAGTCTGGGTTGCTCTTACTGAGAAGATCCTCTGTAAATTCAGTGCTATTGTAACAGCTTGTTGAGAACAAGAGAATACCAGAACGAGAATCTGTAAGGACAACATACATTACACCGGCACGAAGTTCTACCCTATCACCAGATTTAAGCATGGATTTTGTGAATCGTTTCATGCTGCTTTCTCCAATACTTTCGGATTCAATTGATTAAGAATAACTTCTTTCAACTGTGCTTCGTGTTCATCTTCAATGCTTGCATTGCAATAACCGTAGTGTTGATTAAAATTCCAAGGTATATCATCTGATTTGTAACGACTAAAAGCAATCGTACTAGAGCGCTTTCCATCTTTAGTGACAGAGTATACCAAATAATTACCCTGTGCAACACTGTTCGCATAACCACCTACACAATGGTGCATCACTTCACCCTCTTCATGCACTAAAGCAGCACTATTTAAGAGAGTAGCAACATATCCTTTATGCTGTACATCTTTCACTTTAAAAGCCTTCAGGCACTCATAAGGTTCGGGAGAATAGCGTTTCAGATTGATAAGACGGACATACTCAGCATGTTTTTCTTTCATCTTATCTGGATTCCAGTTGTGACTGAACCCTTTACCTAATTCTCCAGCCATGCGCTTAGTATCTTCATAGTAACGAGCGAGACGAGTTTGATTACTGAACCCGACACCTCGTGCATTCAACTGTTTGCTGTCTAGCAGTTTGTTTTCAACCAACCATTTAGTTGAAGATGTCCACTGAAAGCTACAATTACCACCACGTTTAAGAATGTAGCTAGGGAGAGCCAATGCATCTTCTACACAACCTTCATAACGAAAGCGTTTAGCGCCAGCAGCAATAAACTTATTACGAGTCATAGATTGTTTGCAGAGTTTCTTCCAAACGCTTTTACCAAACTCTTCTTTCAAGCCTTGAGGATGTTCCTCTTTCTCAAGAACCCAAGGGACAATATTATAAATACCATCTTTCTTAGCTTGCTCAACAATATGAATGTTAGTCCAAATCTTTTGAATCATCCACGGGTTCAGTTTACGCCGTGAATTGTAAGCGAACCGATTAGCATGTTCTTTGATAGGATCAACCCAAACACGCATCATCAAAGCATTGTACACTTTCTTGAACTTTGCAGGAGTGATCTGATATTCATCACTGAAAGCACGAGCCCAACGCATGTGGATAGGAGTTCTACCGTGAAAATCCATGATGTCAGCAACCTGTGAAGCTTTGTCAAGCAAACGGAATTTATTGAATTCAACACCAGCAAAGCTGATTGTTTTGAGTGCTTCATCTACTTTAAATGCGTGTTTGAAATCATTCATTTTTGATCCACCTTTACAAATTCTTTTGAGCCGATAACGTCATTCCATGCTTCGACCATTGCTGAATGTAATAATTCTCCTGCGCTTGCTCGGCACTGAAAACTGTCGTGCCAACACAGAACAACTTCCCCAGACTGTAGCATCAAATCGATTACACGTAAAGCTATTTCACTATCAAGATTTTGTAACCAGATACCCTTATCTTGAAAGAAATCCTTAGAAATCAAATGATTATGCGCACAAACTACCATCAACACTTGTTTAGTATCAGGTTTAATGAGTCCAACATACTCACGATCTGCAATATTCTTCTTACCATCCGTGAACAATTCATGAGAAAGGCTAGACCATGCACGGTCAAAGCTATCACAATTGAGGGCTCGCATTACAGCATGTTTCATAAATGATCGTGCTGGATTGTACTTCTTAATACCAAACCGAAGTTTGTGTTCTTCAACTGCTACGTGATCAACACGAAGGCAGGATTCATCGGCACCATAAGGGTCTACATCTTTTGAAACCAAATCAAGAATTTGTGGTTCCTTTTGAGAAAGGATCTCAAGTAGGAGCCTTGGGTGATTTGCAGAGTAGTCCCATTCTTGGACCGATTCACCCTCAATTGTGATAGCAGATAGGCGTAACTCTTGAGGTACAAGCTGAATACTTCCACCATGTGCAAACAATCGGCCACCACTGTTGAAATCACCACTAAAACTACGATGATATTCAAGCAAAGGAACTTCTTTACCATTGAAACGGATGTCAACACTTGACAAGCTCTCATTATAACGAGTCATTTCCTGAGCCATCTTGTCAATCATGCCTGTTTTCTCTACTTCGATCATCTCTTTTGTCTTCCTATCTTTCAAAATAATAGGGTAATCCATAGCAACGCTAGGAACGTGTAATTCTAATTCTTTCTTATCAAACAAGTCAACCAATTTTTGATTGAATCGGACAACACTCATGTAAGAAAAGTCCTCATCCCTGTAATCATGACTGCCTTTGAGCACATAAATGTATTCATTTTCACTCATATAGCCAAGAACAGAATTAATTCCACGGGCACTAATACCACAATCGTTACCTGTCCAGTAGGCAGACTGTAACTTTACAGAGAAACCCATGTAATTGTCTCTTAACGATCTTGCTGCATTAGTGAAGAACCATTGTACTGCTTCAAACTTCTTGTACTTTAGTTCTTTATTCACTTGATCAACAAGATGGTTATATGCTTTGTTTGGTGATCGATAAGGCTTACCTTTAGCTGTAGTGATGAGAACAGAATATAACTCTCTACCAACTAAATCTCTTACCTTATATATTATATCTTTCTTCTCTTTCTCTACTTCTATATTACTAATCTCACTCATACATACCTATCTCCTTTCGACATCACTATAATGGAAACGCTTTGGTTAAAAAATCATCAATCACCCTCCAACACTCTCAACACCGCTTCAAGATCCTCCTTACTCAGCCACAGGGGAGTTGTCCCTGTAGGGACTTCTTCATTCGTGTGATAGATAATAATTGCATTACCTACCTTGTCCCAATCTGTACCGTTGTCTGTGTTCATCACTTAATCTCCCAAACGAATCGGTTGATCATTGTCAATCATGTATTGTACACTCTCCATAGCTTTGTTGTGCCAAGCATCGTAGTGATTGGGTTCCTGATAGACCGGAGTGAGCAACACCACTTGCTTCCTTAGTTCATCACGTTCTTGTTGGCACTGATAGTACAGTACATTTAGCCTGTCGAATTGTTTCTTAAGTGCTTCGTAATCGTTCATAATAGCCCCTCCCCAAGCTTAATCTTCTCTCCAAAAGATGCGTCAATTATTTTAAATTTGTTTTTCATTTAGTTCTTCCAAGTGATAAGGGATCTTAAAGTCGCTTAGGTGGATTCGTTCTATAGATAGACCATCGCCCAACAGAACATCTACCTTCGACCATTCATCCACGTGCTCGTTGTAGTCCATTTTACGACGTTGTACCTTAACTAGCTTACCGCCATACAGACCAGTATCTGTCAGCAGTTCGCTGTGATAACGAACAGTGTAACTGTCACCATATTCATCATCAAGGGCTGCAATGGTTGGGTAGAATTTGTGGTCTTCCTGCACCAAGCTCAGTATAAAATCTCTAACCTTCAGGGCTGACTCTTCAGACACAAACCGAATGTAGACATCACTCTTACGTGCAGACTGAGTTGATACAGCTACAGGTTCGTCATCCATGAAATAGACATTCATACCAACATGAGTATCTGTGCATATCCACTGAGTGAGAGCATAACCTTTTACACGTTCGTCAAAACGCTTGTCCCAACCTAACCGCTCATTGATATCTAGAGCTCGGCAGAAAGCATCAATGTCTGCGTCATCTTCATTCTTAACTGAACGGTCTACATTTTGAATCAGCTCGCGTAGTTTCACTTGTTGTCTCCTCAATTAATGTAGGCCAATCATAACAGATCAAGAGCTGAAGTCAAGAGGGGATAGCGAATAAATTCACTGAGAAATGTGGGATAATTTTGTTTGGAGAAGGGTTGACAGTACCGGAGAACGTGTTAAAGTAGGTGCCATTGAAAACACAAATGGAGAAGAACATGAAAGACGTACACACTGAGCATTGCTGTGCTAAACATGGTTGTAAATATGGTGATGAAGACTGTACGGTCATTATGGGCATTGCTCCACAAAGCTTTGACTGTGAATCCTGCGATTGGGATAGCCAAAACCTGACAGAAACTGAAAAGCGACTTGACAGAGCAATTGAACTGCTCCAAAGTGTTGTGAATCCTTTTGCTAAAGGTACAGCTCAAAGTCGTCATACAGACATTCTGGAATTCCTTAAAGGTTCCTCCAGCCTTCGCTGACATTTCGAAGAAACAATACACGTATGTGGTGTATGCAAGATTAATTTAAATATAGGGGTGGAGGGAAGATATGAAAGAAGAATTTGAAGTGAGCCGATACATAGTGATGAAATTTGACTATTCCCTTGACAGCTTGGTTCAGCACAGCGTATCGTTAGGTCTTAGAGATGCCCGAAGGTTTCTTAATTACACTCGTAAGAGCTTCCCACAAAATGAGTTTTCTATTGTAGCTATCTTGGATGAATAAATGTCTTATGAAATTCTTACACACATCCCTGTTGCATTCCTCTGAGGATGTGTGTATCTTAGGTATGTTTGATAACAAGCATTGATAATTAATTGGAGAGAAAAATGAGCACTATCAAAACGAAATACAATCTGAAACAAGTTGTCTACAACGCATATTGTGAAAATCACCCGTACTTTGTTCCCTGCACTGATTGTGATGGTACGGGCTATTGGGAGCTTGCCAACAAAGACAAGAAAGTGGGTTGTCACACATGTAATAAGGAAAGCTCTTGGCACAACACACCCGGTAAGATTACACTGTATAAATACTTCCCACGAGTGCAAGAGCTAACGATTGGTCAAGTTCAAGCAACTATTGGACATTCTGCACAGATTCGCTACATGTGCAAAGAGACAGGTCTTGGTAGTGGCACATGCTGGAACGAAAAGAGCTTGACTGACGATAAATTGAAAGCCATTGAAGCAGCTAATATTCTTGCCGAGAAGAAGAATGATGGTGAGAATGTTGAGATTGAAGACTTGTATGTTCAGATGGGAGGTATCAAATAATGTTAAAAGTAGTGTACAATGCTTGCTACGGCGGGTTTTGGTGGCCTGAGTTTGAGTGGTTCTGTAAAGTATATTAAGGAGATGAGTGATGACTAGTAAGATTAAATGGTTGCTATTTGGGCCTATTGTATTTACTATAGGGATAGTACTAATATTTCTATCCACAAAATTAACTGGAATCCTAGCACTCTTGTGTTTTATTGCGGGAGATATTGGCGTAGGAGTTGGTGTTGGTTTCTGGGGCTATGGCTGGGTTGAAAAGGTTAAGGTGGGACATGGCATTGCTGATTGGTTGAATAAGGACTAACATCCCCCACATTATAGCGTAGTACAGCACCCTTCTAGGCGTTTAAAGGACTTGGGAGTATGGTTGGTAGGGGTGGGTCGCTAACGCTCCCTAGATAGGCTAAAAGACGCTATGATTAGGGAGTTGTAATGTGAGAGTGAGGTGTGGTAGAGTGTGTTTGGTGGGAAGGTTGGTTAGGTAGTTGGGAATAAATTAGGAGAGTGTTTTGAGTAAATACGAAAAACCAGACGGTGAGCTTCTGTACCATGCTGCTTGTATTGGAGATGATTGCTCATCCTCAGACGGTATGGCAGTATATGCAAAAGAGGTTGATGGGAATCAAGTTCATGATGCCTACTGTTTTGTATGCACAAATTATTTTAATCATTCTCAACTAGAAGAAGTGGGAATTAAAATTAAAGAGGGGAAACACAAAGTGTCAGAAGTAGTGGATTTTACAAGCATTGAAGCAATTCCTTTTCGCGGTTGGAAGGAACGCGGCATTGGTCAGCCAGTGTCAACTAAATATGGTGTCCATACCGAAGTCGAGGGAAGCTTTGACGTAACAGCCCGATATTACCCATCAACATCAGATGGTAAAGTTGTAGGCTTTAAGAAAAGGATGAATCCTAAAGACTTTGTGGGGATTGGTAGTACAAAAGCAACTAATGAGCTATTCGGTCAGTCTGTATTTGAAGCTGGTCAGAAGTATCTTGTCATAACAACTGGGGAAGAAGATGCCTTGGCATTTGCCCAAGCGCTTTACTCAAAGAAAGATGGTGTGGAATATTGGACACCCGTTGTGAGCGTGACTTGTGGTGATGGTAGTATCATCAAGCAATTCAAGGCTAACTTTGAATACATTAATAGCTTCTCTAAAGTTATCCTTTCATTCGATCAAGACGAATCAGCACAGAAGTATGTGGAAGAGGCAGCACGTCTACTGACTCCGGGTAAAGCTTTTATTACTAAGCTTCCAGCAGGCGTCAAAGATGCCTCCGACATGGTTAAAACAGGTCGCACGGCAGAGCTTAAACAGTTATTCTGGAAAGCCACACCGTTCAGCCGTGTAGATGTCCTTCACTTGAGTCAGATGTGGGATGACTTTGAGAGTGAAGATAATAATGTAAAGATTCCATTTCCATCTTCTTGGGCACACCTTAATGAGATGATGAATGGTGGAATGGAGAAGGGTGAAATCACGATTATCGGTGCTTTGACCTCTATTGGTAAAAGTTCGATTGTGAATAATATCGTGTATTCACTTATTGAGAATACCACCTTTAAAGTGGGTGCAATGTACTTAGAAGGTACTAAACGCGAAGTGGTGCGTGATCTACTCTCACTTGATGCTGGCATGAACTTGCGCACAGTAAATCGTGAGAATGTGGATATTGAAGCGCTGAAGAATCGATTCTTTGAGAACCTTGCAAAGAAAGATCAGTTTGTGTATGTTGACCACCAAGGGAGTATTTCAACCACTGAGATTTTTGATAAGCTCAATTATTTAGCAAAGGCCGAAAACTGCGATGTAATTGTTATCGATCCAGTTCAGGCAGGTGTGAATAGTAGCGATAATGGTGCGATCATTGAGTTCATGGATACATTGCTGAAGTTTGCAAAAGAGACAGACACTTGTGTGGTGGCTATTTCACATATGCGTAAACCTTCTGAAGAGAACCCACACGCCGTAACAGAATACCAATTAATGGGTTCCTCAAGCTTGAATCAAATTGCGTTCAATACGATTCTAATTTCTCGTGATAAGATGAACCCTGATACGATTAAAAAGTCAGCTACTAAACTACAGTTGGTTAAATGTCGTCGGACTGGGAACACTGGAGACGCGGGATGGTTACGTTACGATGGTGCTACAACACATATGTTTGCAACCTCTGACCCATATATCGAAGAACTATTGGAACCACCATCAGTAGAAAATCTAGAAGTTCCTGCACATATTGTTGACTTTTGAAATAAGGAGGGCTAGAATCCTCCGTTCAGATTAGGAGATTTAGCGGTGGAAAAGAAATTCTTTAATGGTGACTGGGTATTTGATATTGAAACTTACCCAAACACCTTCACGTTTGCTGCGGTCTATTCAAACGGTAAAGGAATGCGAGCTTTTGAAATCAGTGACCGTAAGAATGACGTAGAGGATCTTATTGATTTCTTTCGTAAGGTGAAATCTGCTGGTCATCGTTTTGTAGGATTCAATAACAATAACTTCGACTACCCTGTCATTCACTACATCTTACAGAAAGCCCGCAAGATTTACGGCACAGATAAGAAGCTCAAGATTACAGTTAAAGAGCTGTACGATGTTGCAATGAAACTTATTAATTCCAGCAAGGAGAATAAGTTCGGGAGTGCAATCAAAGAAAAGGATGTTGTAATTCCACAGGTGGATCTGTTCAAGATTCATCACTTCGATAACAAAGCACGTTCGACATCTTTGAAGATGCTTGAGTACAACATGCGCTCTACCAACATTGAGGATCTTCCTTACCCTGTTGGTATGATGCTTGATGATACACAGAAAGATGTACTAATTAAATACAACAAACACGATGTCATGGAGACTCTGAAGTTCTATTGGTATTCTTATGAGAACCTAAAACTTCGGGCTGAATTGACTACACAGTTTGGGTTTGATTGCACCAATCTTAACGATACAAAGATTGGCAAGGAGCTGTTCATTCGTACACTGGAGAAGGAAGCTCCGGGTAGTTGCTACATAAAAACTGAATATGGTAAGGAGGTCCGTCAGACTAAAAGGGACAAGATTGTAATCAAGAATTGCTTGTTTCCGTATATCAATTTTGATCGTCCAGAGTTTCAAGCTGTACACAAGTGGTTTCAGACTCAAGTTATCACTGAGACTAAAGGGGTATTCAGTGATTTGATGGAACATCAGCTTGGAGATGTAGCCAAGTATGCTGAAATGGTTGTCAAGAAAAAGAAGCTTGGTAATCAAGCCGACTGCACCAAATATGGTTTTGATGATTTCAAAGGAACACGCAGTAAGACATTCTTCCCCAAAGAAGAACAAATTGCGGAACTGAAGAAAGAACAACCATTAGGTTGGATTGAAGAGAAAGAACTTAAATCACCGAAAGGAGCTAAGAGTTATTATTGGTGCTGGAGTGTTGCTGAGACATTGAATGTGGTCATTAATGGCTTCCGTTATGATTATGGTGTCGGAGGCATTCATGGAGCGACACAGGGGCAGCTACATAGTACAGAAAAGCGTAAGATTAGGACTCTTGATGTTGCCAGTTATTACCCAAACATGGCGATTGCTAACCAGATTTATCCTGATCATCTGGGCGAGACTTTCTGTAAGGTATATGCTGATCTATATGATCAACGGAAAGCAACACCCAAAGGGTCGGCATCTAATGCTGCGCTAAAGCTTGCCCTCAATGGTGTATATGGCGATAGTAACAATGAGTTCAGTCCATTACTTGATCCAGCATATACAATGGCTATCACAATCGGAGGACAGCTTTCGTTGTGTATGCTTATGGAGAAGCTGATTGACCATTGTGATGCACGGATCATCATGTGCAACACTGATGGTTTTGAGTACATTATTGATGTTGACAAGTTTGAAGAGGCTGACAAATGGGTAAAATGGTGGGAGGATCTTACTAAGCTTCAAATGGAAGGTGACTCTTATTCTAAGATGTTCATCCGGGATGTGAATAATTATATTTCGGTAACTGAGTCCGGTAAGGTGAAGCTTAAAGGAGCCTATGAATTTATGGACTTTGATAAACTTGGATGGCATAAAAACCACTCGGCTATGGTAATACCGATGGCTGTGAAAGCTCAGTTACTTGATGGTATTGACTTTGAGGAATTTATTCGACTGCATGAGAACAAGTATGATTTTATGTTGAGAACTAAAGTGCCTCGCAGTAGTAGCTTGGTAATTGTTGAAGATGGTGAAGACATCCCACAACAGAACATTTGCCGGTATTATCCAGCAAAAGAGGGTGGGAAACTAATTAAGATTATGCCTCCATTGGTAGAAGGTGGTGACCATCGACGACTAGGTATTGATACAGATTGGAATGTGAAAACATGCAATAACATTAATGACTTCTCTTGGGGAGTTGACTATAAGTATTACATTGATCAGGCAGCTAAACTAATTGAATCAGTCTCGGAGGATGTAACAGATAAACAAGGTAAAAATTGTGAAAGAAGTTTGGAAACCGATTCAGATTGATTTGATCTGTGGTGTAGGTATTAATGATGCAGATTATCTTGTGGAAATCAGGGAGGAGTTACCTCGTGATGTTGTAACGGGTAAAAGGAAACGCAAATATATTTGGCAATGTCCCTTTTATTCAAAATGGAAGAATATGATATGGAGGTGTTACAGCGCTAAACAGTATCCCACATATGAGGAATGTTCCGTGGTCACCGAATGGTTGACTTTTAGCAAATTCAAATCTTGGATGGAACAGCAAGATTGGGAAGGCAATCAGCTTGATAAAGATATTCTTGTAAAAGACAATAAAACATATGGTCCTAACACCTGTGTTTTTGTGAGTAAGCGCATAAATACTTTTATGAACGACTGTCGCGCTGCTGGTAATGGTCTTGGAATTGGTGTACACTTCAACAAACAAGCTGGTAAATTCCAAGCACGGTGTCGTAGTGCGGATGGTACAAAAAGAAAACACTTAGGATATTTTGATAACCCTAAAGAAGCTAACCTAGCGTGGTTGACATACAAATTAGAACAGGCTAAGATCCTAGCAAGTGAGCAAAAAGACATAAGAGTTGCAAAAGCTTTGGTTGATCACTATAGTAACTGGGAGCTATTTGAGTTTGCTCTAAAAGAAACAACCTCACATTTGACGAATAAAACACTAGACAGCTTCCCCAATAATGTGTAGAATGTGCTCTCTGGACAAGATGGCTAGTAGGCCGAACTAGAGAGTTCTTAAATTAATAAGGAGAGATGTATGATCAGTGTACGAACAGAACAGGTTATTGACGTAGGTGATTGGGATGAGTTAGTGGAAACTACCTATGGTCGTCCATACAGCTTTCAACAACAAGATGGCTGTAAAGAACGCCAACGTGTAAAGATTACAATCCCATGCAAAGCTTACGATGATGAGAAAGAGACAATTACAGAGGTTGTCAATGGGGAAGAAATGGGAGTAAGCTTTAAAGCTTGGCTTGAACGTGACCCTAAACAGAAACTAGACTCTAAAAATGCTTATGATCGCGAGCACGGTTTGAGCATGTGGTGGGAGCGTAACTTTTACCCAGATGTCCAGATGGTTGCAAATGATCTTCATAGTAAAGGTTTGATTGAGGCTAGCAATTATACAATTAACATTGACTGGTAAGGAGATGTACTAATGAGCGCTATCGAACTAACTAAACAACAATCTCGTGAGCTATTCCGAGGTGATCTAGAAGACTTCACAGAGCACGAAGAAGGCGATTGGGACGTTGATCACAAGTATCAACACATCACCAACATTGTTCTGCAACAGTCCACTGGCAAGTTCTTTGAGCATAACGTAAGCCGAAGTGGTAGCCCGTTTACAGACTGGTATTATGACTTTGAAGATCAAGGTACAACGCTACACGAAGTGAAACAAGTGGTTAAAACTATTGTACAAACAACATGGGAAACTGTATAATGCGCACTAAATTCAGCTACAGCATTCAAGACGCTTCCAACATCTTTGCAGATGACCTTTCAACACGCTCTTCTGCACGAGCAGCTTTAGCAGAGGTTAAGGAACAGGGGTTTGTGACAGCTAAGATTTATCAGACACTATTCGTTCCAACCACTATCAAACAAGTTCGTTAATAAAGGAGCTTGACATGAAATTAAGTTATAAGTATGATGTGCATTCCTCTACAGGTACTGTTGCTTTTGTAGCTAATTCTTTGAAGCTTGCACGGGAATATAAGAAAGCCTTGAAAGTCAGTGACAAGAAAGCCTACATTGTGAAGCAGCAATATATGCCTATCTTTGGCAAGGTGGTTAGTTAATGGCACTCGTAACTATTCGTGAAACAGAGCGTGTGGGAGAGGCCTCGTTCCATACAGAGTATATATTCAGCTCCTTTGAAGACTTCCTAAAGTGGTAGGATTATAAACAGAAGGTGTTGAAAGAGTCTCTAACGAGCTTTGAGGAAATGCTTAATCGAGGTGAAGAAAAAGAGTTGCAAGGTGAATCAATGTATGATAAATTGGTTGGCTTGAAAGAGACGAAACACTGATAAAGAATTGTGTAAAAGCAATAGCTGTAATGCCCGAAAGGGAACATCTCACAATAATGTGATTAAATAATACACGCTTAAATAGAGAGAAATAAATATGACTAACAAAACTGAAGTGATTGTACGTGACCTGCCTAAATCTGGTACTTTGGAGACAGCAAACGTTTATATCAAGAATGCTGTAGTATTCTACGCAGCGGTGCATGACCCTAAGCTAAAATATCAGTCTGACCTGAAAGAGTTCAGTGCAACAGTCTTTGTAGACGAGGAAGCTAAGGACAAGCTACTAGATGAGGTGATGGTTAACAAATCATTCTCACAAGTTGGTATCACCAAAACAAGTAAGCCACCTCGTAAAATCAAGTTTCCTCTGTCTTCTCAAGTAGAAGAAGGTAAAGGTAATTATGATCTTGTAGATGGTTTGTGGGGCTTCAATATTGCTAAACCTGAGTTCAGCAAGAAGGGTCTGCCCATGAACGTAAATGTGATTGGTGCAGACGGTGTAGCGTTCACAGATAACTTGGGCAATGGTACTGTAGTTAACCTCAAGCTGTTTGGGTACAAGAACCAAGATGGTCAATTGACTGTTACTTTGGATACAGTGCAAGTGCTTGAGCATGTGCTATATGAAGGTAAAGGTTCTTCGGACAGCGTTGATGATGATGTCTTGGGTGTGAGTTATAAGGTGCAGAAAGTAGAGGCTAAAGTTACTGACCATAAGGAAGAGGAGCAAGAAGTTTCAGCAGCGAAGACCAAAGCTAAAGCTGCACCACAGCCTGTAGGTGACGACTTCTCTGAAGATTTACCATTCATGCGTATTAGTGATCGGTTGCTTATGATCATCTAAGATACTTTGGACAAGGAAGTCCATTTTTAAGGGTTGATCTTGATGAAGAAGTGTTTTAAGTGTGGTATTGAGAAGGAGTTAACTGAATTCTACAGACACCCACAAATGGCTGATGGTACTGTCAATAAGTGCAAAGAGTGCAATAAGAAAGATGTTATTGAAAACAGACTCGATAAGAAGGAGTATTATGGCCGTTATGATAGGAATAGACCTAATTTCGATGACCGTATAAAGAAACAAAGTAAGCGTGTTATGGAACTGTATCACTCTGATCCAGAGTTTAGGGAGCGGCAATTATCTTATAGAAATAATTACTCAGCTAAGAACCCTCACAAACGTAAAGCATCCCATACTGTAAATAACGCAGTAAGGGATGGTATACTAGGAAAGCCGGATTGTTGTCAGCATTGTGGAACATCTGAAAAGAAAATCCAAGGGCATCACTGGTCTTACCTAAAAGAAAATTGGTTGGATGTAATATGGCTCTGTACTACTTGCCACGGGTTAGAACACCGAAGATTAAATGAACTGGGACGTGATCCCGACAAACAAGGAGAAACACTTGACCAACACTAAACACACACTATCCCTAACAGATGCTGAAGCATATATTCTAGCTTGTGTTATGGGGAACTTACGTTACAATGACAATCCTAGCGTTAATAGTTTGCTATGCAAGATTAACACCCTATCAAATGTCTTTAATATTAACGTAGAAGATTACGATAAAGTAAGTGCTTATGTAGACTTCAATGGTGGTTGTGAAGAAGGTTATAAACTTTGTAAGAGTTTGTTCTTCACGCTAGACTTTGATGGTAGTAATGTTGATTTGGGTGAGAATGTAGAGCTTACTGCTGAAGCAGAAGTTAAAAGTCCACGGGAGGTTCTGCAAGAATTGTATACTCAGCTATCACAAGCTCTTAAGGTATTTGATACAGCAACCATTGAAACCTGTTCAAAAGCAATTCAACGAATCCAATCAACTCTCTAATACTTATTTAACTAAAGGAATTTACAAATGACTGATACAAACGTAGTAGCACGAGTTACACTAAATGAACAACAACTCTTTGATCGTCTGGTTAAACTCTTTACAGACCAACTAACACTATCTGAAGATATTGCTTCCTTGAAAGCTGATGCGAAGTTTCACAAGGACGAGAACCCTAAAGGTATTTCAAAGGATGATATTAAGTTTGTATCTCAAGCAGCTAAGTTGGAAAGTAAGCAATTGTTTGAAGAGTTTAGTGGTGATAATGCTGCGGTGATTGCTAAGTATAAGACACTTACTGGTTATTGATTACTATATTGGGGCTGTAAAGCCCCTTTGTTTATCTTAGGAGTTGGTACTTGAGTAAATACAAACTAATGTTGCTAGATGCCGACACACCAGTCTTCAAAGCATCTAAGTCTGTACAGCAAGACTACATCATGGTGACACGTAAGTCTGATGGTGCAACTAAACGATACAAGAACAAGACAGAGTTTTGGGGGCATCACAAGAAGAAAGAAGGTGGCACATTGGCTCATAACAACTCCATTCGTGCTGAGAAAGGGCTTCCACCAAACAAGGCAGAAGACTATGATGTTGAAGAGTGTGCTGAGCTAGTTCCTGAGATTGATAACCATGTTGAATATGCTGTGGAGCAATTTGACAGGTTTGTTGGTAAGATGAAAGCTCTAGATATTGCTGAAGACTACAGACTAGGCATTGGCGGTGAAGGTAATTTCCGTTATAATATTGCCAAACAACTTAAATATAAAGGAGCACGAAAAGATAAACCTCTACTGTTCCTAGAAATTAAAGAAGCGATCATTAAGAAATACCGTAATAAGGTTGTCGTAGTTGATCAAGAAGAGGTAGATGATTGGTGCTCCATTAAAGGTGCAGAGAACTACAAGCATTTCCTTAAGACTGGTGAGTGGTTGTATGTAATTGGATATCTAGACAAAGATTTAAAACAGATAGTTTCTCCTCAGTTCAACTATGATGATCAGTTTCCAGAAGTAAGCATCCCAACACCATTTGAAGCAGCACGTTACTTTACAGGTCAGTGTTTATCTGGTGATTTATCAACTGATAATATTATAGGATTACCTAACTTCACAAAAGAGATTCAGGATAAATATAGTTTAGGGGCTACAAGGGGAATTGGGAAGGCTACAGCTATTAAGTACCTAGAAGGCTGTACTACTATCAAAGAGCTGTTTGAGCGTGTTGTAGAAGCCTACAAGAGTTACTATGGTACGGATAAACAAGAGTTAATGAGTCATGATGGTGAGGCTTTATTGTGGGACTGGCTAGACTATTTGAATGATAGTGCTCAGCTACTTTATCTGCGAAGAGAAGAGGGTGAGATGTATCACATTTGTACAACATTGAATAAGTTGGGGATTAATTATGATTGATGGTAACTTTGCTTACGCATTACAAGTCTTGATTAAAAACTATGATATAGAGTCACTTAAGGTATGGGACAAACTACGGGGCAATGATTGGTACATTGGTACTAAGCTTCATACTCAAGTGAATGAGTATCAAGAATATGAACGTCTTAAACTGAAGTTTGAAGAATGAGTCTAAAAGAACCGTGGATAAACTACCCACACATATGGAAGACTAAAGGCAGCTTCATGAGCTTTCTTCGTGGGGGTATTCGCAGAGCTTTATGGAATCGTTCAGCAATCAAGCTTGAGTTTATTAAGAAGTACCGTAAGCGAATTGCTAACCCAAACCCACGGGGCAGAGTTAAGGAAGTGTGGGGTGGTACTTGCTGTATCTGTGGTAAGGATTTTCCAACCAATGAACTTAACGTAGACCACAAGGTAGGCCACCACACACTAAGAGAAATCTCTGATATTCAATTATTTATTGAAAGCATTGTACTTGTTGAAGAGAATGACTTACAATTCATCTGCTTAGCTGATCACAAGATTAAGAATCTACAGGAACGTACAGGAGTAGATTTCGAGACAGCGAGGACAGAGAAACTTGTAATTGAAATATGCAAGAATAAACAAGATAAACAATGGTTGATTGATAAAGGCATCAAGCCTATGAGTAATGCTAAAGCTCGGAGAGAGCAGATCACTATGGAGATGAATAAAGATGAGTGATATGGAGCACAACAAGGGTAAACTTATACCCGCTAATATTGATACTGAACTATTTGATGAGGAAGCTTTTGAGGAATACTCAGAGAATGGTTTTGTTGTTATTGAAGGAGAGATTTATTCTGTAGAGTGGGAAATCCAGCGAGGTGAGCTGTATGACTTTGCTGACGTAGTTGCAAATGCTGATGGCTCAATTAGCTTCAATACTTGGCACTACAACGGTGGAGCACATTGGACTGAAGTTGTAGAAGAGGCTTTGAATAAAGATGACTGACATTGATGAACTATTTCGTAAGTTTGCACAACTTGATAGTGAACTGAAACAGTTACGTCAGGAAGTTAACCAGTTGAAGCCTATTGACCTCTATCAAGCTAAAGCTGTCCCTGCAACAAAACCTAAGTCTTGGGTGCCTCAATGGGAAGAGAATATAATCAAATGAAAACTCTATATGCCACATTATACACATACCTTTGTTCAGCAGCATTCCAAGATGACATTACACTGTCTCAATACTACCTATTCTTGTTTGTAGCGATGAATCAGTGGGGTATGCTGTGAGTAATGTTATTAGCTTGTTCAATGTTGCAAGTACAAAAGAATGTGATTACAAGCAAGAATCTCCACAAGAGCTTATTGCTAACTGGCAAGAACGTAACCTAAAGATTTCTAATGAGTTTCATAAGCAATCTGTTTACAAGAAGCAAGAGACATTGGATAGTATGATTAGTATTTGTAATGATCTGTATAAGATGGCTGTTGAAGCTAAATATGGTAAGCTAGAGGAGAGTATTTGAAATGAGTTTAGCTGAATACATTTGTGAGTATTGTGGTAAGGTGGACTTTGCAGATGAGGATGATTTCCTAGATCATCTGAATTACAGGGATGGCTATGGGTATCCTGATTGCATGGAAAATGTTGAGAGTTATTTTGAAAGTATTGGAGAAGTGAATTGAGCCGTAAACATCTGGTGGTCGCTGACACGCAAGTCAAACCTAATCATAATCTTAGCTACATGAGTGCTATCGGTGAATACATCGCCCACAAGAAACCTGATGTAATTGTACACATTGGGGATCACTTTGATATGGAGAGTTTAAGTTCTTACGATAAAGGCAAGAAAAGTTTTGAAGGGCGTCGTGTTATTGATGACCTGAAAGCCGGGCATGAAGGGATGCGTCTTATGATGGAACCTATCTGGCGAGTGCAGGAAAATCAGCGCAAGGCAAAGAAGAAAGCTTATAACCCGGAGATGATCTTTTGTCTTGGTAATCATGAAGCTCGTGCTGATCGTTTCGCTAATGATAATCCAGAGTTCACAGGATTTCTTGGTACAGCACAACTTAACCTTGAACAATATGGTTGGAGTGTCTATCCATTCTTGAAGCCTGCCGTAGTTGATAATATTAACTATGTACACTTCTTGGCAAACCCATTTACAGGTAAACCCTATGGTGGTAATGCCTTGATGCAACTTAAAACTGTAGGTTGCTCATTCGTGGTCGGCCATAAACAGCTTTTAGACGTAAGTCTTCGCCCTACATTGGATGGCAAGATGCAGATTGGAGTTATCAATGGTGCGTGTTACCCATTTGATGAAGATTATAAAGGTCATCAAGGTAATAATCATTTCCGTGGATTGACAATGCTTCACGAAGTAGAAGATGGGTTTGGTCTTCCATCATTTGTTTCACTTGACTTTATTATGGAGAAGTATGGCAAATGAGCCTTCACAACCGAGTAAATAAAGCCTATCAAACAGACTTGCTAAAAGATTTCAAGGAAAATAAGTATCTTCCACAAACACCAGAAGGTCTTGTGACGTACCTCTTTGACGACGATATTGGCAGTGACTACGTTGTCTACCGCTATAAAGAGCAGTATGATAGGACCACACTTAGTCAACGCTTGAATCGTCTATGGGTTGTTCCTTGCTGGTGGTTGGTAGCTCCTTTCAAGTGGTTGGTCACAGGATCTACTGGCGTGAATGACCACGACAAGCTTGGTAAATGGCTTGCTAAGATTACGGGGTTGTAGGAGTTATAGTGGAAGATTTTCGTCTAAAGAATTCTGTCAATCGTTTGCAGATTGAGGTTGACAGCCTAGTGAAAGAAGTGCATACTCTGAGACAGATTCAACAAGAGATGTTAGAACAAATTCGTAGACTAAAGGAGAGCACAGCTAATGACGATTGCAAATAAAGATGACAAGATTAAAGTAAAGGAGGATCATTGCTTTAAGTTCTCAGACACTTGGTATAAAGCTGGGGAGGAATATACTGTAGAAAAGTATCTATCCAAACATGCTGCATATGTTACTACAAAAGACTTTCCAAAGTATGGTGATAAGGTTTGGATTCGAGCTAGTCATGTAGAAGTTATTGGACAAGAAGTTGATAAAGATGATAAACAAGACATCTCACGTCCAATACTAGGAGAACGTAAGGTTGGTAAAGTTCAAATGGATCTCTTCGATTCTGGCTTTCCAAACGCAGTAATGGAAGTTGCAAAGGTAATGAGCTGGGCGGCTGAGAATAAAGGTTATAAACCACATGATTGGGTTAACCTTCCAGACGCTGACACAGCTTTTTCATCAGCAGCAAGTCGGCACCGAGTTAAAGGTTTGATCCAGAAAGTTAGTGGGGTTTCTGTAGATAAATGTGTAGATGAAGAGTCATCAATCCTGCACAAAGCCCATGAAGCTTTTAATGTACTAGCTGAGCTGGAGTTAATGCTACGAGGCATTATAAAATGACACAAACTAGAAAACAATCATTGATTGAGATAACCACTTCCACTACAATAGGCATGGTTGGGAGTTGGCTACTAACTCTAGGCTGCTTGATGTTCTTTACAAGCCCCATTGGTATTGCTACATCAACAACCTTAGCGTGTACATTTTATAGTATCTCAAGAGGGTACTTAATTCGGAGATATTTCAATGCTAAATGGAGTAAGTAAATTAGAGTTAAAACTAACTTACGATATTGCCAAAGACTTGTGGGATTATGACCCACTAGAGGGAACCTTTGCATGGAAGAAAAGGGATGTATCGACTTTTAGGAGTAAAAACCATTGGCTAAAGTATAATGAGTCTAAGGTAGGTACTGTATGTGGTACACTAACTAAGCGTGGGTATATAGTGCTTGGTTTTGGAGGCTCTCAATACTACGCTCACAGACTTGCTTGGCTATTTTCACAAGGTGAGTGGCCCTCAGAATACATCGACCATGTGAATAGAGATAAATCTGATAATAGGATTGACAATCTAAGGTGCGTTAGTTTCAAGGAGAACTCTAGGAATGTGAGTATATCTTCTCGAAACACTTCCGGTCAAATTGGTGTAAGTTACTGTGATCAGACTGAAATTTGGAGGGCTAGATGGTCCAACCTTGATGGAAGCAGAGGCTATGTTGGAAGGTCAGCTAACAAGTGGGGTTTCGATGAGGCTAAGAGGATAGTTACGGTAGCCTATAATGAAGCTCTAGACAAACTGAATAATCAAGGAGCTGGATATACTGATGGACATGGACTTCCAAGCACAACACCAGAGTTTATAGAATCACTTAAGACCACTAAGAAATTAGTAAACATGGGTCGAGTTTCTTCTCATGGAAATGTACATTGGCGTGTTCAGTATGACAACGGATTAAAATCTAGGATGTTTAGTGTAAATAAGTTTGGGGAAGATGTAGCTAGAGGGTTAGCGCAGGAAGTATTTGATGAACTTAATAATCAGCTTGAAATTTAAGGAGGGAAGATGATAACATTTACAACTGTACTATTCTGGTGGGTGGCTATTGGCTGTCTTTAAGGTAATGTTCAGCAATAAACCCCTAGACTTTGATCGGGCGTTTAAAGAGTTACAAGATGAAGAAGATCAACTAAATAAGGAGAAGCAGTGAGCAGTTCAGCAGTTAAGAAATTCAATTATGGTATTGGTTCTCCTCCTACAATGGGCGATCAGTATGATGTGTGGAAGCAATTAAAACTTCAAGCAAAGCTTATTCTAGAGGAAGCAAATGAACTTGTAGTTGCTTGTGAAGATAATGATATGACAGAGGCTCTTGATGCTTATTGTGATATTCAGTACTTAAACACTTGGCTAGAACATCTCCTATATTCCTTTGGGTATGATACCAAGAAGGCTCTAAAAGAAGTCTGTGAGAACAATACAAGTAAAATTACGACAAGTTACACGTATGCTTTGATGAGTAAAGAAGTGCTGGAAGAGAATAGTGTTCCATGTTATATTGATCAAACAGTTTATGAAGGCGAGACACTATATTGTGTCAAGCGACAGGAAGATGGGAAGGTGTTGAAACTAGCTGATCATAAGCGCCCAACACTAGAGAAGTTTGTTAGTAAGGAATTCAAATGATCCATGCAACTGTTCCAACAGAACGTGGTAAGTTAGATTGGAAAGACTTGATTAAAGTAAAAGAAGATTATGACAATCTAACTAAGTCTGGTATGATGTACGTGTACTTTCCAATGATTAGTTGGAAAGAAGTTGATGAATATTTGAAGAGTGTTAACGGGGTTAAGGAGAACAACATTGTTTGATTTTATTAGTGCTAAAGTAATCGGTGTGACAACTCCAGTAGTTGACTACATTCCTACAGCAGAAGACCTACCAGCATACTGTGCCCGTGTGAGCAACCCTGAGAACCAAAAGAACTTTGATACAGCAGCAGGACTTCTAAAGTATTGTATGCGTGTAGGACATTGGTCAGTATTTGATATGTCTAATATTGTGATTGAGATTGAGGCTCCACGAGATATTGCTCGTCAAGTGTTGCGTCACTCATCAATTAAGTTTCAAGAGTTTTCACAAAGATACGCAGAAGCTCAGACTTTTGTAATCCGTGAAGCTCGTATGCAAGATACCAAGAACCGACAGAACAGTGTTGAACTTGACCTAACTAATCAGCTTGACTTTAACTTGATGTTTGAGTGGGATAAGCGACAGGCTCAAGTGCTAGACCTAGTACAAGAGAACTACCGTTGGGCACTAGATAACGGTATTGCTAAAGAGTGTGCCCGTGTTATCCTTCCCGAAGGTAATACAATGAGCTATATGTATGCAAATGGAACTGTGCGTCAGTGGATTACATACCTTAAAGTTCGTGATGATTTGGGTGTAACACAGAAAGAGCATGTAGACTTGGCACGTAAAGTTAAACCTGCTATTATTGCCCACTTCCCGTTCCTAGAACAATTGATGGAGAAACAATCGTGAGTGTTGGAATTAATTTGAGCTTGTCTGATATGTTGCTTGTAGATGATTTCGCTGAAGCTTTTGGTAAGGATGATAAACCAGCAATCCATGCATTCCTCTATGAGAACGGACTTGACGTGGAGCAAGGAGTAGAAGAGTTTATTTGCCAGCACCGTAACTTACGAAAGGAAGTTGTTACCTGTATTCTCTACCAAGGTCACTCACGTATGGATACACCTTGGCTCAAGAGTGGTGCAGCGTCATGGGAAGCAATTGTGGAGTCATGTGACCTAGAACTACGGATTGCTTTGAAGACTATTGGTCAGCAACAAGATAGTACAGCAAGTATTATTAATCATATGCAGAAACATGCTAATTAAGGGGTAAGTTTTGAAAGAGTTTGAAGAAGTAAGTATTAAAGAGCACCTTGGTATTATGATTGACTATTCCCGAGACAGTATCATCCCCGAGCAAGGTTTCTCTATGCTTACTCGGAAAGGCTTTTACAAGAAAGATTGGGAGAATAGCCCACAAGAAACTTTTGCACGAGCAGCAACTTGTTATTCTTTTGGTGATTATGATTTCGCAGAACGAATTTATGACTATGCGAGTAAAGGTTGGTTCACTAACGCAAGTCCTGTACTAAGTAATGCTACAGAGGTTGAGTGGCCTGTATTTAATAAGGATCAATTTGAAGACGCTGGTCAGTGGCTTGCTGATAATGTAGAGGCTGACGGTCTTCCTATTAGTTGCTTCCTTGTTAAGATTCCAGATACGAAAGAAGGTCTTGTAGACGCTAGTTCTGAGTCTAAGTGGTTGTCTATGATGGGTGGCGGTATTGGCGTTTGGGCCTCCAACCGAGGTCCTGATGAAAAGTCTACGGGTGTGATGGCTCACATGGCTGGCTATGACTCTGACACTCTGGCATACAAGCAAAAAGAATCTCGACGTGGTTCTATTGCAGCATACTTAGATATTGATCATCCTGAGATTATGCAGTTTATTACAATGCGTGATCCTGTGGGGGGGGATCAGAACAAGAAGTGCTTCAACCTTAACAATGCAGTAACTATCACAGACAAGTTTATGCACTCTGTAATTAAAGGAGAAGAGTATGAACTTGTAGATCCAAAGCATGGTGGTACTGGTCGATACTTGAAGGCTCGGGAAGTGTGGGAAAAGATTCTACAGATGCGGTTTGAAACTGGTGAACCTTATATTATGTGGAAAGATACAGTAAACCGTAAGATACCTAAATGGATCAAGAATCCGCACTATTCAGTTGGCCAAAGTAATTTGTGTGTTGCCCCAGAAACATTAGTGTTGACTGACCAAGGGCATATACCTATTAGTGAACTTGAGGGTCAACAAGTTAACGTCTGGAATGGTAAGGAGTATAGTCAAGTTGATGTGGTAAAGACTGCTGAAAACGTTGAGCTAGTGACAGTTCGTACTAGTCAGGGCTTTGAACTTGATTGTACAGAGTATCATAAATTCTATGTAATGCAGGGGTTTAGTCGTTCAGGTAAGGTCATTGAGAAGCGTGCCAACGAACTAGTTCCGGGCGACAAGCTTATTAAACTAGATACTCCGGTAGTTCATGGTGAAGATAGTTTGAGTAAGCCTTATGCTAATGGTTTCTACTCTGGGGATGGTTGCTGTGTTAACGGACATGCACGCATTTACCTTTACGGTGAAAAGATTAAGCTCTTTAAGCTATTTGATGATAAATACACAGTATCAACCCAGCCAGACCAAGATCGTGTATATTTCTATGTAAGAGGTTTACAACAAAAGTTCTTTGTTCCAGATGCAAGCTACGATGTAAAGTCCCGAGTTGATTGGTTCGCAGGTCTTTTGGACAGTGATGGTTGTGTTCTTACTGCTAAGCCTTGGGGTTCACAAACTCTTCAGGTCGCCTCTACACAAGAAGGTTTTCTTGAAAGTGTACAACTGATGCTACAAACACTCGGGGTGCAGTCAAAGGTTGTAAAAGCTCGCGATGCTGGTGTATATAAGCTTCCGGCAAATGATGGTACTGGTGAACTGAAAGACTTTGACTGTGCTAAGACAGTACGAATCTTGGTTAACGGTATGGCTATCTTGAAGTTGTTGGAATTGGGTATGAAGACCCATCGACTTCTAATTACAGGGCATGTGCCAAATCGGGATGCTAGTGGGTTTGTGACTGTAGAGTCAGTGGTCTACACGGGGCGGAAAGATGACACTTACTGCTTCAATGAGCCTTTACGACATATGGGAGTTTTTAATGGATTGCTAACTGGACAGTGTTCAGAGATTACATTATGGACATCAGAGAAACGTACTGCTGTTTGTTGTTTGTCTAGCCTAAACCTTGATAAATATGAAGAGTGGAAAGACACAAATATTGTTCAAGATATTATTCGTTACCTAGATAATGTTCTTGAATACTTTATCCGAGTTGCACCAGCAGAACTAAAGAAGGCTGTTTATTCAGCTTATAAAGAAAGGGCTTTAGGGCTTGGCACTCTCGGCTGGGCCTCTTACCTTCAAAGCAAGATGATTGCCTTTGAGAGTGGTGGTTTCAACAGCGCTATCCAACATACCCACAAGATTTACGGTATGATCAAAGAGCGAGCTATTGAGTCTAGCAAACAATTGGCGACAGAGCGAGGAGAAGCACCTGATTGTGTGGGTAGCGGAATGCGTAATAGCCACTTGCTGGCAATTGCACCAAATGCTTCTTCTTCTTCCATCGTTGGGGCTAGCCCGAGTATTGAACCTTGGAAAGATAACTGTTTTGTGGCTGATGGTCGTGCTGGTGCTTTCTTAATCAAGAATAAATACCTCGAAAAAGTATTTGAATCTTACGGTAAGAATGACCAAGAGACTTGGAAATCAGTACAGGACAATAGCGGGAGTGTTCAGCAGTTGGACTTCTTGACAGACCATGAACGATTGGTCTTTAAGACGGCAAGTGAAACAAGTCCAATGCACATTATTGAACAAGCAGCAGCACGTACACCCTATATCTGTCAATCGTCTAGCGTAAATATCTTTGTGACTAAGTATATCACTAAGGAAGAAATGTCAGATGTTCATATGAAAGCTTGGGAATCTGGTGTACCTACGCTATACTATTGTCGTGCTGAGGGTGCTGATAAAGCAAGTATTGGGACTGGGACAGAGAAGCCTTTAAATGCTGTACCTGTCCGCATGAAAATTGAATATGATGAGTGCCTGTCGTGCTCAGCTTGAAACTATAAAGAGGATTATTAGTGTCTGTTTTTAAGGAAAGTAAGTCGTATCGTCCATTCATGTACTCTTGGGCTGCGGAGGCAGCTCAGAAACATTCAATTGATATGTTTTGGGATGTTCATCAAGTTAACTTGCAAGATGATATTCAGCAGTATTTCTCCAAAGAAGGTTTGAAGACGGCAACGGTTAGTCATGAGCAAAACAAGAATATTCTTGATCGTACTCTTTGCCTATTCACTGAGATGGATAAAACTGTTGGTGCTGGTTATACAGAAGTCCTCCCATTCATTAAGAACAATGAAATCCGTAATATGTTGATGACTTTTGCAGCAAGGGAAGTTGTTCACCAAAGGGCTTATGCTTTGTGTGCGGAAACTTTTGGTTTTAGTAACTCTGATTGGGCTGCGTTCTCAGAGTATGTTGAGATGATGGATAAGCTTGATGTTATGACAGAGGATCTAACTCCAGAAGGTGCCAGTGATAACCTCAAGGCTGCTATTAAGCTAACCCAGATATTCTTGGGAGAGGGTATTGGGTTGTTTGGTGCCTTCGCTACACTTTTGAATATGAAGCGTTCTGGTATCCTTAACGGCTTTAATGATGTCAATGAGTGGTCGCTAAAAGATGAACAGGAGCATGTATCTAAGAATATTGAAGTTGTCAAGGTAATGGAGGATGACCTAACAGAAGTTGAGAAGCTCGTACTTAGGAGTGTTACCTTCACCCTAGTTGAGAACTTTGAGAAAACTGAAGATAAGTATATTGATCTAGTTTACAATATGGGTGGAGCCGAAGGATTATCTGCTGTGGATATGAAAGGCTATATTAAGTACCTTGGCAAATTGCGGCTATTCCAACGAGGTTATATCTCTCTGAAAGATGTACCAAAGAATCCGTTGGAATGGATGGAGTGGCTACTTGGCGCCAACAAGCATAAGAACTTCTTTGAATCTAAGGTTGTTGACTATGTACATAAAGAGCTATCAGGAGATGTGAACTATAATCGATACCTACATATCTTGGAAACTGCCTAACAAAACACTTGACTCACAAACATAAATGACTCATAACTTGGCTCTGCTTGAGAAATCAGGCGGAGCTTTTCTTTATTAGGAATTTACCATTATTTATACTTGATGAGAATGAAAAATTAGCTTATCCTCTACGTAGAGGATAATTAAAAGGAAAGGTAATGTTAACTGAAGATTGGGATAAATTAGAAGTAGGAAGCGTTGTCTACGCACTCAAGGACCTTTATAATTCTTGTGATGTTTATGGTAATTCGTGCTATGCTAAGAAACATGATAAGCTGATTGTGCGTGGCTTCTCAGAATACAGGGCACACAGTCCTTGGGTAAGTCACGAGGACGTTACGGATAACACAGGATTTTATATCAGTAAGAATGAAGTCTCAATGATGAAACACTTTGAGCATTAGGAGAATTTAAAATGCCAATCGAACGTATTAAGAAAGTAGTTGAGCAATACCAAGAACGTCTTCGTGGTAACATTATGGAAGATGGTCGTATGCGTTGGGAATATTACGGTGTACAATTACGCATTGCCCAAGCTGCTTATAACTATAATGGTTATATTGTAACAGGTACACGTCATAGCTGCCCTATCATGGAAATGCAGATTATGATGATGGAAGAAGTGCTTGCAGAGTGGTGTGGACTTAGTAAAATGGTACAAGGCTTCACTGACCAGTTTGGTAACTTTCTAACTCGAAAAGAAGCTTATCCTATTGCTAAAGCAGCAGGCCAGATTATCCGTGAAGATACTTGTCCCGGAACCCTTTATTCGGAGTGCTATATCTAATGAAAAAGTACCTACTATGTGACATCTCCTGTATACTCTTAGCATTAGCTATCACCCTCTTCGGAGGTTATTGGTACCTCAATGATAAGCTCATTAAACAAACTGAACACACAAGGGTGATTGAAGTTATTAAGCAATCTCCACAGGAAGGGTCACCCAGTGTGGGTGCAAAGGGGTTGAGAGAAAGCTCTGTGAATAAAGTTAAAAAGGAGTACAGTTACACAGCTATGGCTAGTCCTCAGAGTTTTGAGGTGTTGGTAAAAGTTACTGAATAGTGCTTTACTTACGCAACAGATGAGCTACACTGTCCACCGCAACAAGATGTAAATAAACTAAAATCTAAGGAGAAGCAAATGCAACCTAAAAATATCGTAATGGCTGTTGTAGGCAGCTTTATCACTACCCTGTTGTTGAGTGTAGCACTGGGGAGTTTCTATACAATTGGTGAAGGAGAGCGAGGGGTTCAGCTTCGTAATGGTAAGGTCGTTGGCCTTGCTGAACCGGGTCTTGGATTTAAGATCCCTTTCATTGAGTCTGTATCTAAAATCAGCGTTCAAACATTCACTGTTAAATATGATAAGCTGCAAGCATATAGCCGTGATCAACAACCAGCAGGTATCCGAGCTAGTGTTACATTCCATGTGCCAGCCTCTGAAGTGCTGAATGTGTATACTATGTTTGGTGATATTGATCGGATGGTCGAACGTCTAATCAATCGACAAGTGCCTAACCAAGTAGAGAACATCTTTGGCAAGTATACCGCAATCAGTGCTGTACAAGAACGTGCTAAGTTTGTTACAGATGTCTCTAATGGTATCAAGAATGGTATCACTGGACCTGTTGTGATCGACAGTGTGCAGCTTGAGAATATTGACTTCTCTGATGCTTATGAGAAGTCTGTAGAAGCTCGTATGAAAGCTGAAGTAGAAGTTCAGACACAGAAACAAAATCTCGATAAAGAGAAAGTAAGTGCTGAGATTGCTGTTACCCAAGCACAGGCTCGTGCAGACAGTCAACTTGCACAAGCTAAAGCAGATGCTCTTGGAATTACTTTGAAAGGTGAAGCAGAAGCTGGTGCAATCAAGAAACGTGCGGATGCCCTGTCTCAGAACCAGAACCTTGTAGAACTTACTAAGGCTGAAAAGTGGGATGGTAAACTCCCTACAACAGTTATCCCCGGTAACGCAACTCCATTTCTTTCAGTAGGTAAATGATATGTGGTCTAAGATTAAAGGTTGGTTTAAAAAAGATAAACAAATGTCTGTAGTGGATCGTGCAGAGCCTTTGTGTAAATCTCCAGCAAAGCAAAAGGTTGGTAAGAGTAGTCAGGTATCAAGTGGTGGTTATACCTCAACACCTAGCCCTACTTCCAGCACCATTCAAGACTCAGCTTTAACTTACTTAGTTTTGGATTCCTTGAGTACTCCATCATATAGCTCCACTGTTAACCAAGATGTTAAGGCTGAACCAGTACAGACAATCACACCGGAACCTGCTCAGAGCTATACAAGTGATTCTTACACAAGCTCTAGTCGGTATGATTCTAGTGATTATTCTAGCTCGTCCTACAGTTCTAGCAGTGACTCGGGGAGTTCGTATAGCTCAGACTCAAGTAGTAGTTCATCCTACAGCTCCGATTAAATTCTAGGTAAAAGAAAGCTCCCTTACCGTTAAGTTGGTAAGGGAGCTTTTAAGTATCCGAGATTCAGGTAATTAGCAGTAACCTGTTTGTGTTTCTTATTATGATAAATCTTATTATTTTTAATTATTCACATTTCCAACATTGTTAATATTAGTGTTCACAATACGGTTGTTATTCTTATTGGTTGCTTGCACTAATTTAATCTGTTGTTCAAGAATATAAACTCTCTGGTCAGTGCCCACTTGATATGAGTCTTGGTTCTCAGCTAGTTTATTAATTCTTGCATCAAAGTATTCAACATTGTTATTCAGCACTTTATAGATATCTTGTTTGACAGAATCAAGCTTAATACTAAAGTTGCCCACTTCTTGTGTACTTTTGTTATTAGAGAAAATGATAGAGATCATGATTATCAATAATACTAGAGTGGCTAAATGTACAATCCTCTCGATCACTGTCCAAATCATAAGACCCCTTATCGCTTAGTGTTCTTTACCTGACTAAAGTATAAGTCTAGTCGAGAGATCACATCAGCTTTATCCTGAGCACTTCGTGAGATAAGGTTAGAGAATCCGGCATCCATTTTGGTGTTGAGTCTCGCCTCCACTTCACGAAGGTCTTCACGGTTTACTTTACCCGTCTGCATCGTAATTACTTTCTCTTCCAACCCTTTAAAGTCCTCACGTTGACCTTGGTAGAAGATGAATAAGGCACTGACAATGAATGCCAGCAATCCTAAAGCAACCCTTTCCCACATCCTTGGGAAGCTGTTAATTTCAGAATCATTTGCCATGATAGAGAGCTTCCTGTGCAGCTTTGTTTTCACGAAGCTTATTCATTTGTAAGTGGAACATCCCAATGCAAGATGTATTCTTATTGTAAGCTTGAGCTAGTTGAATTAAACTCTCGCCAGCAGGTTGAGCTTTACAGGGATCAACTAGCAATGCATCACTTGGAAACACATTGATTGTCTGTGGGTTCTGTGTTGCAGAAGGATTGGTGTAACAAGCTGACAAGCTGAGGGCTAAGCAACTCAGGGCCAGTAAGGACATTACTTTTAGAGGTTGCATTATCAATCACTACCTTATTAGTTTGTTTGGTTGTTGCGGCTGTCTCATGTACCTGAATAGTTGTTTCGGGTACATCTTGTTTAAGACCAGAATTAAGAGAAGCAATCTGTTCTGTAACAGCATCCATCTTCAATCTTAGGTTAATCTTCTGAGCTTCCACTTCCACCACACTCTTATCATCAACCTTGCAAGATAATTCCTGTAAGTTAAGGGAGTTTTGTAGGGCAGAAACGACGTTAGCCTGTTCCTTGAGGGAATGTTCAGCTACAGCTAGAAGACCGTTTTCATGTACTAAAAATCCTGATAAAGAGGCTGTTGTAATCGCTAAGAATATGGTTGAATAGAGGAATAAGTTATTAAACATCTTCCTTATCCTTTTCTTCATCTAGTGATTGCTTCACATACCTACCAACTAACCCAGCAAGACTCAGACAGCCTACAATACCAAATAACAATCCCGGAGCAATATAGTCACTCAGGATTGGTAAGGTACTTAGTCCAACTGCTGAGACAGCCACTAGAAGGTTTAGTACATGAGAGATAACACTGTAACTCTTCCAAAGGTTCTTACTGTTTTCCACTAACTTCATTAGCAATCTCCAAAGGAACATCACCTATACACATTTTATATTCTAGTGTTCGTCTAGTCACTAGTCCCGGTAACTTTTTGCCAGCAGCGTACACCCATTTAACCAATTCAGCACAGGCTCCAGCATGATTACCATTGTTCAGTTTAGTGAGCATTGTAGAAGATTTAAACTTCCCAATCCCCACATTGTAAACAAATGATAACATAGCAGCATGTTCGTAGTCAGACTTGAACGGAACATTCACAACAGAGAGCAATTGTTTATCATGCTTTACAAGATCGTCTGCAAAGATTGCATCACATTGATCTGTTGTGAATGTTTGTCCCATCTTTAGTTCAGGCCCTGTATGCCCACGACAATTTGTCAGGATACCAATAGGATCTTTGTATGTTTTATTTACAAGACCTTCCGACGGACTTATCAAGAATGAACCAGATAAAGCGAGAGCTGAGCCAAGCCCAACTCCAAGAAGCTTTTTATACAAATTAGAGTTGGTGCTTGACATATTTTCCCACTAAAAGGTTAGTTCCATGCAGGGACAGTGTAGGTCCCGCTACCGGCAGAATCCGGGCCTGTTGATCGGTAAAGTATACGTGCGCCTAGAACACACATAGCGTCGGTATTAGTATCTAAGGCGTCTGCCCCCAAACGTTGAATACCCAAGAGGATCATGTCTCCTTGTGCATACGCTATCTCTGGAGCAAAGGTGAAAGTGTAAGAACCGATTACATATTGTGCTGCTGCTGCAAAAGTCTGAGTATAGTTAGCCTCTGGTGTAACACCACTCACGCCAACTGCTCGTGTTTGAAGCTTGCAGGCCACTCGGTAATTACCCCCACTTGTGCCATTAGAGCCAAAATAGAGTTCAACACCTTCGATGACACCATTTGCTAGGTCATAGTCTTGTGGTATAGAGAGGCCAGCGACAGAGGATGTAGCATCTACCAAGGTTACACAAGGAATTTGCAATGCAAAACTTAGGCTAGAGGTTGCCCCATCCCCCTTAAAGCTACTGGATCCGATGTTTATTTTCTTGCGCATCGCGTATTTATGAGATTCAAACATACGCATTGTGACATAATCTTGTAAGTCACCATCCCATGAACCACTGCCCGTCATGCCGCCAGCCTCAGAAGTATAGTGCAGGACTCTGTTCTCACAACCGCTTGCAGTATCAATCTTGCCGCAGGCGTAGTTCATTACATTAGAGTTAGCTGGACCAAATCCAAGGTTTCTATACTTAATCGCCCCACCAGCCCCGCTAGCAGAAGCAGTTATGAAGCTACCTTGACAGTTGTCATTCTCTGCTATATCAAGTAAATATCCGTCGTATACTAGACCGGAGATAATACCAAATTGCTGCTGTGTGCCCGGTACGCTAACGGTATTGCCTCGGACAGTAATACCGTTAGCAGCCTGAGTGCGGGAGTCTGCACCATAGACAAATTCAAGTCTGCGGATATGATTCTGTTGACTGAAGTTCCCTGAAGTTCCTGAGAAGCTGCTAATCTGGAGTCCTGTATAAGTGAACTCTCGGGCCTTGCCATCAAATAGTGCAAACTTTGTATTGTCAAAGTGGACACCTCCCGCAATAAGAGAGTTACCTATCCACTCAATACCCTCAGAACCACCACCCCAAATGACATTGCCAACAGTAGTGGGTGTGATAGTGTACATAAATCCAGCATTACTTGTACCGGCCCAAAAGATAGCCGCCCGTTTGGCTGTACCTGACCCACTACCGTTAGTGTTGGTAGTGTAGTCGGACCTGCAAGGTGCCCGTAGTAAGACTCCCCGAGATCGGAAGAGCGTCGTGTAGGGAAAGAGTGTCCT
>ERZ1463036.4-NODE-4-length-95076-cov-17.658297_pt1 | contig 95076 bp, 93 predicted proteins | sample MGYA00564485_ERZ1463036 | MGnify/ENA primary metagenome ERZ1463036 (study PRJEB39244, sample SAMEA3635127) | Helicobacter pylori | study: EMG produced TPA metagenomics assembly of PRJEB11511 data set (Assembly of a 5300-year-old Helicobacter pylori... | reverse complement strand
TTTCCCTCCACGACGCTCTTCCGATCTTTACGCCCACGCCGATGGTTCGGAATACGACAGCGTCTACTCGACCGAATCGTACGACAACCAATCCCTGATCGATCACCTTGCTATCTCGATCGGCCTGAACTACAAAATCGCTCGCCAAGGCCCAGCGATGGAAATGGTTTACCGTACCGTGCCTCTCTCCCCAGAGCAAGGCGGTATCGATATCCAGATCCCGAACCTGTACGTCGAAAACACCCTGCAGCACGCCCTGGACGGTTCCGAGTCGGACTTCGGCCTGCGCCGTGTGATGGACTCCGCGATCGACTACACCGTTCTTAACGACAACAGCACTCAGCTGATCCCTGGCTTCAACCAAGTCAGCGCTGCCAACTTCGTTGCGAACTCGGTCATCGTTCCGTTCGAATACGTCAACGGTCGTCGTACTGTTCTGACCTCCGGTCTGTTGGTCAACAAAACCATCAACTTGCTCGGCATCGGCCAGATCGATTCCGTACAGCGTGTTGGCGGAGCTGACTACACTGAAGCACTGGATCGCAACATCGGCGTTGAGTCGGTATTCCTGACCCTGGGCGCAGACACCATTCGTTTCGACACCAAGGGCCTGCCGTACAGCCGCTTCGTGAAGACTCCGGAACAAGGCGGCCGGGCAATGGCGCTGAACTTCCCGTTGACCACCCTGGAACTCAACAAAGACAGCATTCGTTACAACGATGCGGCTTTGACTGGTTCGGTGTTCGGCACCATCAAAAACGGCGACTACAAAGTTCGTCTGAAAACCATCATCAACGGTCAATCTGACGTTGAACGTGGCACAGTCAACATCAACCCAGGTTCTCTGGAAGTGATGTACATCACCAACGCCGTTGGTGACAAGATTGATCTGACCACTGGTGCTGGTGCTACGATCGTTACTGGCCTGGCTGCACTTGCTATCAGCGCCTGGTGGCCTGATGCTCGTCTGACCAACACTAACCATCGTCACCTCGGTCTGATGCTGAACGTCCGTAACGTTACTGAGCGTCTGTTGACTCGTCAACGTGCTCCGTTCTTCGTTCCGTACCCACTGAGCGAAAACCGTGACCAAACCGTAATGGATTGGTTGACCTTCGCAGTTGGTTCTTACATCAACAACGAAGCTGTTGGTTCCATGATCGGTTACCACGAGCGCCTGATGCGTCTCACTGGCGGCCTGCGTGGCGAGCTGACTGGCGGTGACTTCGAAATCAACTCGCTGCCTATCGAAGGTATCGGCCGTTGGTTGGTTAACCCGTACGTTCAGACTCTGGACGTTGATCTGTTGGGCACCACTCAGTCGCAAGAAACAATTGCAAACGTTGAGAACGGTATCGAAGTCTTGGTTAACACCTTGCGTTCGGTTGCGTTCGACATTCTACAACGCACCAACTACGAGAATGCTTGCCGTTACATGGACGGTGGCGAGATCACTCAGAAGTGGCGCATCGCTTTGGTTACCAGCAAGAAGATCGAGCGTTTCATGACGATCACTGGCGACAGCCGCACCCTGGGTGCTGGCCTGAGCTATCAGCTGGAAGCCGATGTCGACAACCGTCTGTCCGACGTGATGTACATGACCATCGTCCGTGAAGGCGAAGGCGTTGACGCACTGTCGTCTGGCGCAATGTTGCTGACTCCGACTCTGGTTTCGACCATCAGCGTTACTCGTAACAACCGTCCTGGTAACGAAGCTGTCGTACAGCCGCGCTTCCAGCACTACAACTTCCTGCCGATCATCGTGAAGCTGAACATCAGCGGCGTGGATGAATTGCTGGAATCCACCCTGCCTTTTCGTATCGAAGGCAGCGTTACTACAACTTCGACTGATAGCACCGATCCAACAACTCCAGCTGCCGCCCCAGCTGCAGCCGGTTCAGGCTCAGGCGCAGGCGCCTAACTCCTAGCGATAGGCGTTAAGTAGTAACGACATAAAGACGGTGGGGTTTCCCACCGTCTTTATGCTGCAAACCTTTGTTTTAAGACTAAAGAAATTATAGACATACATTACTAAATTAGGCGTAGTAGAAAAAACCAATCATTGGGGACAGTAGTTATTTACATAGGGGCAATTAACTATGGATAATACGGGGCGTCGTTTTGTTCCGTTCGATAAGTTCGCTTCCCGAGTGGAGATGAACGATCCAGATATATCCGGGCGTGAAAACGCTACGTTTACTATCCGCTACGTCAATGCGTCTAGCCGAACGATTGCTGTCAAATCCCGTATGGGTTTGCATTCGATTATTCCGGCGAAGAAATATACTCAAGGTGGAGAGTATATCGACGTCTATCTAGAATGGAAGATGTCGAAAGATTCTTACAGAGCTAGCTATCAGGACTTTCTTGATAGACACATAGCGCCAATGGGGTTGGCTGCTGAAATTATCAAGGCGTTCGAGAACCGTTTGAATTCTTGGACACATGGTAATGTTATCAATACTCTCCAAATTCATTTGGAGATTAAAATGAACGATATCATCGCTGCCGGTGGTAACGTTTATCTGGAGGAACTGGATCTGATGATCACGGTTCAGCCAGCAGCTGAGAAATATATTGAACATCCATTTAGTAATCTAAATAGATTACGGTATGGGTTAGCGGCTGATCTTCCGCATCTGGGTGATGAAACGCTTTTATTCTCAATCAAGGCTGTAGACAACAGTACGTTACGAAACCGGCATGACAGGTTTATCTTGTTAGGTGAATCTGTGCATCACATTCCCATTGAACGTGATGAGAATTTGCCAGACGGCATACATGTTACGTCTCGCCGACCTGCCATTGTGAAGAATGCGACTGGTAAGGGTACGTATATTCATACCGAGTTTATGTCGTTTAAGGACGCAGACATTCGATACAATTTAGCTGATACCATCGAGAAGGCCCAAGCGGGTATCAGTCAGCAAGAAATGCGGAAAGAAGAAATCAGTAAACGCGCCCATGAACAGAAGATTAAAGAACTGGATCGTGGTGGTGAGAAGTCCGAAACCGAATACGAATATGCTAAAGAAAAGATAGACAGCGAGAGGTTGTATGCTCGTGAACGGGAAGAGTGGGCTCGATGGAAACATCGGGACGATAACGTTAAAGAGCAGACTCGTAATTTGGGAGACTGGATTCGTCTGGTTGGTGGGATAGTGACATCATCGTTTACATTAATAACGATGGTGGCTAAAATGAAACCTTCATAGCGGGATAGGGGATGGAATGGATATTGAGTTATTTGACGAGCTGCAGAAAAGAATACCTGTATTCAATCAGGGTATTTTGGACGGCATGGCCTATCGTGGTCTTGACAACGCCAAGGAATTGATAGATCAAACGATCGCGTGTGCTGAGAATAGCTATCCGAGTGACTTTGAATACAATGGGTCTACCATCTGTAGTCCGCAAGAAGCGTACAGCGTCATGTCTTCTTCGTTAACGCGCTCAGACCGTTCCACTCCCTCCATCGACTTAGCGCTAAGCGATGTCTACATCGCGAAGTATCAGTTCTCTTGTAATGGGGTGCCGCTATACCCTCGATATTTCTGCTTGCCTTATGTCCGCAGAGGTGGGTTGCTAACCATTACCGGTAAACAGTTCGCAATTGGGCAAGTGCTCACAGACCCTGGTCTTTCAATAGGCCAGGACTTTGTGTTCATTCGCATGTCACGCGCTCCGGTTACGTTCAAGCGTTTGATCCACACAGTCCTTAAAGATGGAGAGGAGTACTCTGAGTACATTGCTTATTCTTGGTTGCACCACCGGTCAGCCAACAATAACAAGAAGTCAGAGAGTGACATGATCACATTAGGTAAGGCGATGTCTACATTACCGCATTACCTGTTCTGTCGTTATGGGCTTAAAGAAACATTCCGTCGGTTTGCGTATTGTGATGTTGCAATCGTTACCGAACAATTCCTGAATGACAACCCAGTTGATCTTGAGAAGTATACGGTAGTCTCTTCCACTAAGAGTCGACCTGCTGCTCTGAAAGCCCGTGTGCATTACCCTGATATCGCTACAGACCTCTGTCTAATCATCCCTAAGGCTGCGGTTAATCAATTGTCCATGGTCTTTGCCCTTGGATTCTTCTACATGTTGGATCTGTTTCCTCAAGATGCTAGCGTTGAAGATTTGCTGGAAGATGTTATCTGGCAACGATGGATGGGTTACATTCTTTTCGGCGATCAGATGAGCGTCGGGAAGTTGGTTGAGAACGTGGTTAGTCACTTGATCAGTTTGGATGATTACGTAGATATTGAAGTACGTAAGACTCTGTTGGATGAAGAATCTCTGGATGTTGAAAACCTCTACGAGTTCTTTGTTTACATCCTGACTCAGATCGATCACCTGATCGACTCCAAAGCTGAATCCATAGGCTCCATGTATGGTAAGCGTTTGGTAACAGCGCAGTATGTGTTGCGTGATATCTACGAACAGATCTTCCGGTGTCTGTTTGAGATCACTAACAACCGTAAACGTAAGCATACCGCTGACGATTACAATAAAATCCTTGGTAAGTTCTTTATGCCAACGATTATCTTCAATCTGCGTAAGACTAGCAGTAAACCTTTCATGTCCAGTGTTTCTACACCGGGCGACAATATGTTCTTCCGAATTACCTCACGTTTGGTCATGCAAGCTCAAACCAGCGCTGGACGTAAGTCTCAGAACTTGAACGTGAACGATCCACAGTCGTGGCTGGATTCATCCATTGCTGAGGCAGGTAATTACCTGATTCTTCCTAAGCATTCTCCATTGGGTCGTAATACGATCAACCCGACAGTGGAGTTGGATGAGAAGAATACAATCTGCCGTAAAGAAAGCATGCGTAAAATCACAGCGCACATCGATGAGGCTATCGGTCGCGACTAACATTTACTTTTATGGTCTAAGGAAGATTTATGGCACGAGATAGCGAACGCATCTGGGATTTAGTGTTCGATGAAACCATTCGGTACATCGAATCCAAAGCTGATGGGAAAGACGTTCGGGACCCATTTGTCTTGGATCTTCGACGTAACTACGCCAAAGAAATGTCAGCCCGTAAATACAACAACTCCAACATGGACAAGTTGGTTAAGCTCGTCTTTAACAATCTGAAAGAGATTGATAATGAGCTTGGCCGATCCGGTGATCGTGAACTCGACATTATCCAGGCTGGTGTTGAAGCTATGGTCGATGGTCACTTTGCTGAGTTAGTATTCAGCAACCGTGATCTGGAACGTGATCTTCCACAACAAGCCGCTCGCGGTATGGAAGACGCCATACGTTTGGCTAGTAAGATCGCAGGCGCTGGACGTCGTGACAACCACGACACTCGGGATGACCGTGACCGCAACGGCGGTGGTGGTTCTTCTTGGACTCAGCGTGATGATCGCGATCGTGATGACCGCGGTAACCGTAGCAGTCGTACTGAGAGTCGGCCAGCTTCTCGACAAACCTCTCGCGATTCTCGTGAGAAAGATGCTGGCGATCACTGGAGCATCTTGGGTGATATCGGTAACGATGCCTCTGAAGTAGACGATCGTGATGAACGTAAACCTGAACGAGACTCCCGTCCTCGTGAAGAAGAACGTGAGTACGAACATCCAGCAGAACCGATTCGTCACGAAGAATCGAACTATAGTCAGGTGAATGGTCCTGACCATACGCGGGCTGAACCGTACAACGATTACTGGTTGGACGATGAACACTGGAAAGTGGCTCACCAGTCTAACTGGAAACTTACTGGTAATGGTGACGAACTCATCAGCACCGTCCCAACATTCTACGACATTAACGAGTACATCAAGTACTACGTATTAGACAGTAGCGGAGAAGTCCGCGAGGAGTTAGTTCAAGTGAGTGAAGAAAACAAACATCTGGCACACACCCTGCGTGAAGAGCCAACCAACTCCGAGTTGCCGAAATCTTCTACTGGCGGTGGTATTAGCCTGAAAGCTTTGCGTGAAGGTGTGACTAACGACAGTCAAACTGAAGCCAAGTCTGACAAGAAGCTGGGTGATCTCATCAAGCTTATTCCTCTGGAACAAGTCAGCTTACAGAACGTTCTGACGGCCGACAGTATCACTACGGCGGTATTCCAAGGTCGTATTCGTTTGAATGCTGATGATTCAGCTGCGCGTATGGACGTACAGTTCCTCCGCACACCTGTAGCGGTTAAGTCTGCGTATCAGCTGGATCTGGTCGGTAAGATCAACCACGCCGCCACCCTGACCCAAGCCGCTGATCTTCTTGAAGAACTGAAGCCTGAGTTTGAGAAACCTGTCTTTGAAATGCTGAACCAGCGTTTCGGCGATAACATGTTACGTGCTGCGAAGTATCAGTTCCAGTTCGATGAAGTCAAACAAATGAACTTCAGCAAGCACTACGGCCGTTTCTTGGCTGCGTTCGCCAAGTTCCGTAATCCTGCTGAAGCTGCACAATTTGCGCAGCGTGTGGGACATGTGACGACTCTGTCAACTTCCCACATGTTGGCAGAAGAGTTGGACGAACAAGCTGGAGACCTGTGGGTTGGTATCGACAGGGCTCAGGCTGTTATCTTTATCGATGTATTGGCTGTGGTTAGTTTCGATGCCACCATCGACGAACTGGGCATTGGTCGCGCATTGAAACAGGTAGATACCGGGCTGGCGGTTACTCAGTCCAGCAACCGTGATCTCTACCAAACTTTGCGTGAGCTGTATACCAAACTCGAATCGACCGTTCCACCAGGTTTGAAACCTCGTCTGCTGTTGTCTACCTCTGACAATCGTCTGATCGAAGTGTTGCCTTACGCCGTTCGCCTTGAGTCATTCATCTTGGCTGCTGTGTAACTTCATCGATCAGGCTTTCTGCTACGCCAAGCGCAGAGGTGGTCAACATGTGGCCACAAACGTTAACTAACCGCAATACTGTAGGACGAATCCGTAGACTCCTAATAAGGGTCTACGGTGCATTACCTGATGGGTAATGTTTTTTTTGTTTAATTCTTGGGGATTTTAATGGGAAGTCTTATTGAAAGATTAGCTTTTGCTAATGAAGCTGAAGAGGCTTCCTTTGAAGCCTCTGGCTATGAGTACGAAAATGAGATTTATATCACCGGATATGATCTTAAAGAGATCGTGTCTCAGTCGACGTCTCACGAAGGTCAGGAGCAATGGGGACTCTTTGTACCTAAGACTGATCAAAACGCCTCCAGCGGCTCTATACGCGTTCGTATGATTGAACCTGAAGTAGGTGACGTATTCTACGTTCAAACTACCAAGACCGATGCTGCTGAGAAAGGTAAGCTTGAGAATGAACGTCCTAGTGATGAAGTAATGTTTGGTCAGTTTAAACAAATGGCTGACCAAGGCTTGATCAAGATGCGTTACGTGATAGAAGCTCAAACTCGTGATGGTGATCCCTTTAAGTTTGAAGTGGATATCTTTCGTAATGCTCGTGGAGAGATTGTTCCATGGGCTAAGATCGATGCTGAACTTCCTGACGGGTATGAGCTTACCCCAGATGAGATTCCATTCAGTCGTAATGAGATCATCATTCTTACACCTCTGATGAAGACAGAGCGTAAGTCTGCAGTTAATGTAAAGGTAGCTGAGTTGTACAAGAAGTACTTCACTTCACCTAACGTTAATATCTGAGGTTTGTATGTTGATACACGCACTAGCTTTAGCTATCACCATCGCACTGTTCCCTGAAGAGTATACACGGCTACGTAAGTTGGAAGACGCTGTGCATCTACGGGCTATGCAGAATATGAGAAATGGCTACTGTTGACATAAGCGGACATAAAGACGGTGGGTTGCCCCACCGTCTTTATGCTCTGTCTTTTTTATAGCGATACCGGAAGCAGAATTACTTCTGCCCACCCAGCACCTTAATCAGATCGATCATGTCTGGCATACTGAGACCATTCTTAGCAGCAACCAGTACAGTTACGAACAAGATACATAACCCGATCAACTTCTGAAACTCAGAAGGCGACCATGGCGCTGCAACCACAACTGCTGCTGGTGAAGGCATCGGTGCAGGTGCTGGTGTTCCACCCTGAGAAACTCCCAGACTGGATGTAAGTATCATGTCTTGCGTGGCATTATCCAGAGTAGCTAAAGCCTTTTGGATGTCCGTCGCCTCTGCGGTGTTTGGGTCCAACTGACAATCACTAGAGAGAAACCCATTCACCAAAGTGATTAGGGTCGTTTCCCATGTGAAGCCCACCGCCGGGTTCTTTGCCATAAGTGAGAGCGCATCTCTTACGTTCATGGGAACCACCAAATGTCGTGTTAAGTGCATGAAGGCTTTGGGCCATCATTGTTACTACATTGATTACCTATCTATGTAAAAGCTTTCTCGGTTTCAAGAGCTAAGAATCTACATACTGAAATACCATCAATCGAATGTTCATCAAGATCTTCGAGGACAATAAACTGACCCTCGATAATTCGATCATCATCTAAGATGAATTGTCGGATGACTTCTTTATCGGTCTTATACACATCTACAGGACAAACTGCTTTCTTAGCCTTACCTGGAGATATTTCTACAAACTGTAACGTCCTACGGTGATTGTAGCACGTATCGTCCATAGACTTCATCGAAGTGACCAAGGCTCTATACGTACTAATGTTCAAGTGTGAGAATGGAGCTTCACACCCTACGATATCCGGGTCGTATTCTTCTAAAACTTCCTGTAAGAAATCGTTTATTACCAACAGTCGTGCGTTAAGGTTGTTTCGATTAGCCGCAACCCCCGCATATTTGTTATAAGCTGATTTATCAGCAGTAACAGTTTCAGCAAAGATGACCGTCGAGATACCTGTACGTAGATTGTGGTCGATTACTGTAAACCCGACCGTGTTGGTACCGTTGTCAATACCAAGTATCCGATATACCCAAGGAGCTCTGAAACCGTCTAAGCTGATCATAACTTATCTAACGCCACACTGAGTGTGGCGCTACTCCTTTCGTTATACAGTGCCGGTTGTGCCGATCGTCTGCAACGTAGGGATTGATTGAGTGCCAAGCATCGGGATTTGATTACCGACGTCGAACTGCAGAGTCAATTCCTGTTCGTTGTAGTAAAGTGCTTTGTGATCAGCAGCGAATGCGTAGATCTGAGTACCAATAGACTCGATAAACGTTGCAGTGCCCGAAGTGGTCTGGACAGTGATAGCGCGATCCGCGCCAGTACACAGACCGAACTCAGACATGATCGCATATTCTTCGTCACCGCCGTTCATGATCTTGGACACGTTGACATATTCTTCTACGTCAGTCATGGACAAGACCACTGGAAGCAAGGCAGACACCGCTAATTTAACATCAGTAGTGGTAACAGCGCCAGAGGAAGGTAATGGAATCGGAACTGGGTAAAGATTTGAAGTATCAGGTACGAAGACGGTTTCAGTAACGATACCATCTTCGATAGTGATCTTCTTCATTACGATAGGTACGTCAGCTTTACTGACGTCAATACGCAGACCGTAATAAGCGTAGTAGTTCACGCCATCAATCAAGAGCTCTTTACGTAGTGCGTACTTGTTACGGCTGGCCAGCGGGAAGTCATCATCAGTTGCCCGCATGGCCATTGGCACTGGACCGTACAGAGAGGCGTTGTCAGCGAAGTGGTCAACGATGGAGGTTTTAGCAACACCGTTGTTACCAATCGACGAGGTGTGTCCTTTATTACCCGCTACCAAGATACCGAGTTTAACTTGTTCAGTAGCTGTAGGGCGGGCGTCGTCTTGGATTTCAAGACGTTCGTTCATGGTAGACTTAGCGTCGATAGTCGGAGTCTGTCCTAGAAGAACCGCAACCAACAGCTTTGCTCCGTAGATTGTTGCTTGTACCGTATTCATAGAGAACCCTTAGCGGTAGAAAAGTTGTGGGGTAGACGCGTGGTTATACAGTAAGTTTCCGGGGATCTTGCTGTCGGAATAACGGTACGCTATCTTGAGGATACCCGTAATGTTGTTACACCATTGGCTCAGATCGAGGCAGAAGATGTAATTGAATGCTGGGTCCTTCACCGTTTGCGCTACAGTCACAAAGCCGTTGTAGATGACCTCTGCAGCGAACAGGTTGAAAGGTAATGATTGGTCAGGGATACATACCCATTCATCTCCAGTGAGCTTGCGCAGCCATGTAGGTAATTCTGACAATGCATTGAGCACTGTACCAATCGGAATTACATACAAAGCTGATTCACACTGTCCGCGTTCCATAGGAAGAGTGACATCAGTGATTTCAAGTTCACCATCCTTAATGATCAGTTCGACCGGAGGAAGATTATCATTACTATCGTTATAGAACTGGCGAAGATCCATCAATGAATCAATGGTTCCACCGAGCAGTGTTAACGATGCTCGTGTGATTACAGTCACTGAACCGTAGAAGATCAAATGATCAGCCGTAAATGTAATTACAAAAGTACTGTTCTGTAAATACGGAAGTGGATCAACCGCTGGCGCGTCACTTACCGAAATCTGCTCGACAACTGACAGCAGCGCAGGTTCGAGTAACAGACCGTATTGTTGGAAGATAGCTGCTAACAATGCCGGTGTGTCCAACGTCAACGTGTGAATGGTTAACGGCGCCCCATTCAACAAGTCGTTCAGATCAACCCGACGATAAATCAGAGGCTCAACTTCATCACTCCACCCATCGTCCGAGGAGAACGAGACATCGCTACTAACCAGACCAGTATCATCCAACTCGACAGGAGTCTGGAAGTTCAACTGAGTAGGAAGAAGTTTACGGTTATTAATGAAGTTGATGTAATCTATCAACAGTTCTTTTGACGGCTTGCTGTAACGGCCAACTCTTGGATCATAATTGGGCTGCATCTAACACCTCGGTTATTCACCCTTTGGATCAGGTGGTGTAAGACCGTCTAATACGTTGTTAGGAAAAGCTTGATTCAACTCTAACGTATAGTCAGGTGGTATCAAACCGTCAAGGATATTGTTGGGGAAAGCGTTATCTAATTCCAACGTATAGTCTGGTGGCGTTAAGCCATCGAGTATGTTGTAATCAAATTCATCCGACAGCATGAGGTCTTCTGGAGGTGTAGGTAACACTACAGTCGTTACACCTACCCAGCGGAGCGATTGTGGTTTCGCTGTAAGCTGGAATGTACTGTCGACGATCAAAGCGTTTTCGAAGTCATCGGGTGTAATCACCAGACCTGTTGCGTTTGCAATGTTGTTCATCACACCCACAACAGTGATTGGAGGCACTACGTCTAAATAGAGGTCTCCAAAGACTTCGTTTAGATCTAATCGGATATAACGATACGTCATTTGTCCGGTATGAGATCTATAGATGTTTTCATCTATAGAGGGATGTGTGTTGATTACCACATCCGTAACAGACCCGGCGACAGCAACAGGGGTACCTACGGATGCGAACTCCGTACGTAAGTTAATGTTGAATTGGTTGTTTGCCATGATCAGTATCGCCACGGCGGGATCGAACTTCAGTAACCGTAGCGTATCAGTCATGAAAGTATCCGTGATATTAAGTTGTCCGGGTGTAAGTCACCAAAATGGCACCTACGTAAGCCAACGACGTGGGGGCAAACTCAACTGGGAATGTTTGACTGCCACCTATCGCCATTACAGGAACAGGCTTGGCCAAGATATCAGCCACCGTTATCGTACATCCCATCTGCGCTGTCAATATAGCCGCGAGTTGTGGTGTAGTTGAATACGCTGGACCTGTTATTTCCACTGGCCATCTGAATGACAACGGCCAAGACCTACGGCCGTAGTAAACCGTGATAGCTCCAATGTAAGGAGCGCCATTGAATGTCAGTAGAGCAGAAGTATTATCGCCCGCAGTCTGAGGTCCATTCTCGGCGATGGCGGTAATTGTAAACATATTTGATGTAATCTGATCTGCCAAAGAACTCGCGTTCATTAAATTCAAATGTGTAGCTATCTGACTCTTAACGTTGACGCTAGTAAATGCAGCCGTGTGTGAGAATGTAAACGACTTCACCAACACTCGACCAGCAATCTCAAGACCTAACATTGCGATAGTGCAATCAACGTCACCTACCCACCGCCAAGATTCAGCAGAAGTAAGAATACTCGCTTTACCTAGCGCTGAGTAAGTGGTGTCAACTAAGTCAGTATCGGCTATCGGTATCCCGAATGGGTAGAACAGGTTACCAAGGATCGCTTGCGGTGTAGAAGGTAATTCAGCCGCTACTCGGAGTGGAAGACCTGCTAAGAAGTCAGGTAAGCTGATACGTTCATATTGAAACGTGAACGTACCTTTTTTATCCCACAGACTTACTGGAGCTTTAGTCAAATCCAAGGTTACGTTCACGCTGGTTAGAAGCCCACCCAAGGAGACCGGTCTATCCACTCTTAGATAGGTTCCTTTCATTGGAACTTTTAACTGTTCCCCTATCTGAGCTTTCAATGCATCGAGCGGATGCATTCTCAAGAGTGTTTCTGGTGCAATGCTCATGAACGCATCCTCAAAGATTTAACATGTTTCTTCGTCGTGCATCTGTTAATAGTTCGTATCCTGTAAGTACAGGAGTGATTACCATGTCAGACAATGCGTGGTTTGGAATAGCTAGATACCCAGCTTCTTCAGTCTGAGCGATATCGTTAAGTGACGTTTGTGGATTATTCAGCAATCGAATACTTGGCATTGACAACGGGATCTCTTGACTGAGTGTAATACTCCCCAGTAAAGTAATACCTACATCCACAGGCACTCTAGCTAACGCCAGGACATCTTTCACCAACATATCTACCCGAGGATACGGCATTGGGTGTTCCATGCTCGTAACGTCATTCTCGAAGAGATGTAAGATCGTTGGGATTGGATTCTCTACCTCGTAATCAGTTTCACCAAACTCCTTAGGTACAGATAGCTTAGGAAACTTACCATCAATGATCTTGAGAGGACTATCGTTAATCTGTTCGATGTACTGAATAGAATAAGACGATAAAGCTGTCATGATCCTTAGCATCGAAGCATGTACTTCACGAACACGTGTCGCGTTCGTAAGGTTTCCGCCAGTTGCTACGTTAAAGAGGGTATCCGATATGGTAGAGAATTCAAGATCACCCATCGAAGTAATGTCAATACCAACACTATTCAACCAAGTGTCATAACTAACTTCTTCTGCAAGATCAATAGCGATATCCATGTAACAGTTATCGATGATCGAATGCAGTTGCCCTTCAGCTTTGTAGTCACCATTGTAGTTACGCATGTCACGATGGTTGAGCATCACGCCCTGAACATCTTGACACATTTCACGAAATGATGAGATGCTGATGTAGTTACCGATCTGTACTTGAGTTCCAAGGATATAATCGATGTAATACTCGGGTACTTTCTTACGGGTAGTCATCGCCATCAAATCCACCTTAAGCGGTAATGGGATACGACGAACCCGTCGAGCATAGATCACAGGAACGTTTGGAAGTTTAATACCAATCGATCGGTTGTAAGCGTACATATAGAAAATAAAAGCGTCTTTGGCTGAAAGACGGTAAGCGTCACCGTTGGATGGATTAGTGAACGCTACTACCGAAGTGTACCTATCAAAATGAGATAGATATATCCAATGGTTGAGCAATACGTCAGTCAACGTGAAAGGCTCAGCATCTGTCCGGTCTACTACGTTCGATTCCAGTATCTTGGTTTTAAGCAAGTTACCTTTGAACTTAACCATCTCAGCGGTTACGGAGATAACAGTATCGTCTTGAACCAATTCGTTATCTCGAGCCAATGGGGTTTCTAGTTCGAGTAACTGCACAGGTGTTTTAATATTGCTACCCATCGGAGGGTCAATACCATTCAAAGTCTTACGTTCGAATGTAACCGTTGGTTTCAGATCTGCTGTCAACGTACTGTAATCGTGAGCGACATCATATCCAGCTAAAGAGAAGCCACGATCTGTAAGGTACTTCTGAGTAATAAGCTCAAAGGTTTCCTCACGACCGATATTCAAGTTCAAATACCGAAGGTTACGGTACGTGAACAACTTCTGCTTCAGGGTCATGAGATCGAACTCATTACCTACATCTTGGTTAAAACTTGAGATGTATTGACGGAGGTGATAACTGTGAGCTTGATCTGTTTTACAGACCCGCTTACGGCTAAGAATGACTTCCATTGGTAGACGAGTGTACAGAATCCCCAAGAATGCAGGATAGTAGAAAGGTTCGAATAACGCGTAATCTGAGTTATCCCAGCGCTTGTAAGCCCACGTCACGTACCTTTGGATATCAGGGATGAGTTGTTGCTCTGAGGCTTCCACCAATGTCGTGTCATACTTGAGGATAGTATGGTCATCGGCTTCGATGGCTGTTTCTATGTCTATCGGGTTAATAATCCCGTTGATCAACATTTGCTGATCCGGATAGGCTGCTACCAATTCCGTATAGTAGCGGTTACCGTAGGTATACTGTTTCCTTGTTGCTGAGTGGATAGCAAGATTGGCTTGTGTAAAGTCAATTATGGTTCCATCATCGAGAGAAGTGATTTGCATCAGTAAGTTCGTAACGTGGTACAAACCCGCATTGTTCAAGTAGTACTTCCACGAATATGGATCATCAGCATTAACAACCTGATTAGTTGCTAACAATTTCTGGTTCATCGTGTCTGCGGTGTAACTACTTTTTATCACGAGTGTCGCAACGAACTTTAGGATGCTTTTAATATAAAGCCTATAGTAGGCATTCATGACTGACCCCGATCTGAGTAGGAGAGGATTAAATGGCAACAGATGACGAACGCGCGCAGAAGAAAGTCTCGCAGTTCAGGAATTTGAGTAAAGCTGACGAGCGTGTGTTAGGCCGTCTGGTAAGCGATCGTACCGATCCTTCTCATGGAAAACTCAGAGATATCGATCTCAGTGCCGTAGGGGCAGTAACTCGCCGCACACTTCGTGACGCCACTGACATTCGTAATATCTTTCAGGTCCAACCTGATCTCAACATTGCTCGTGAGATCCTTGTAAGCGCCGTGGTATCTCCAGGTGACTTATCTTCGACCACACTGATCTTTAGCAGTAAAGTAGATGGGCACGAAACAGCGCTCACATCACAACTGACTGATGTTATCGAGAACTTCTTTATTAACGAGAAGAAACTTGATAAGAAGATCGCAGGCTATATCGATGACGCTTTGGTTTGGTCGGGTGCTCACCCCATCATGATCGTACCAGAAGCCTCACTAGACCGTATGATTAATGGTACTACATCGGCAAGCCTTGAGTCTGTGGCGAGCTACGATGGTGAGTGGGTACACGGTTGGTATCGCCCTAAAGGGATATTGGGCTTAGAATTACCGACAGCTGTCGGTTACAGTTACGTCAGTTTGGAGTCTAGCCATAACAAGGTAACTTCAAGCGAAATGGCTGATTATCATACCATCAAGATAATGGGCAGCGGTAAAGAGAAGGGTAAACGTATTTCACTTCCGATCAAAGTCACTGACAACTTGGCAGCGTTCCGTATGCCTGCGGTGATGGAAGCTAAACGAAGTAAAGTGCGTGAAAGTGTCTACGGTTCACCTACGATGGAATCCCGTCGTAGACGTCGGGCTCAGAGAGATGCCGATGAGGGTAAACTGGACGCTAACGGTAAGAAATCCCCCGCTCCAAGCGCTGTATACAATCAGTTCTTCAAAGCCCCACAGGGAATGAAGCGTAGTAGGCTTGAAGTTCTACCTACACGTAAACAAGCTGGTGGTGAATCGTTAGGTCATCCTCTTGAATATCACCTTGCTACTGAAGCGGTAATGCCTATCTGCGTTCCAGGTGATCCGACCAACGTAGTAGGTTACATGGTGGCTCAGGATCAGAATGGCTTCCCGTTATCATTCTCCCGTAGAGTGGATTATTACAGCGAGATCCGGCGCGGTGCCATGGGCGGTGATGGGGCTGGTTCTAGCAGTCAGGTATCTGGTGAATTGCTTAACATGGCTAACGAAACCCTCAATGGGGGTATTAGTAATGCCAGTGACGCGCTTATCGACCGGTTGGTTCAGTTACATGGTGAAGTGGTTGAACACGACATTATCTCCCGCATCTCTTCTGGGATGATCGGTGGTGAAGTTGAGATCAGCCGTAGTGAGCACATCGATAAACTGATGTTTGCTCGTACCATGAAAAACCAACAGACTATTCTGCTCTACGTTCCGGCTGAACTCATGATCTACATGTGTTTCGATGTGAACGAATATGGTGTTGGTAAAAGTATTCTTGATGATGCTAAGTCGTTGGCGGCAATGCGTGCAACTCTGCTCGTAGCTAACATCATCGGCGCTACCAAGAACGCTATTCCAGGTAAAGACATTAACATTACTCTCGATCCTAAAGACGGTGATCCGGTTGGTACGGTTACTTTCCTTTCGAACGAAGCGATGGCTTTGTCGTATCACCAGTTTCCTACTGGTATTATCAGCGTTCAAGGTCTGGCTGAACAGCTTCAGATGTCTGGCTATTCGGTTAATGTTGAAGGTCACCCCGCATATCCTGAAGTTAAGACGACCATTACTCCACGAGAAAGTACCTACGTTCCTGTGGACACTGAGTTGTTGAACTCGTTGCGTAGTGACTTGCACCGTGTGTTCTCTCTGACGCCTGAGATGGTCGATGGGGTGAATGAGCCTGACTTCGCCACTACGGTGGTAGCAAACCACTTAATGCTCCTCAAACGCGTCATGGTGCTTCAGAACATCGCTAACCCACAGATCTCTGACTACGTACGTATCTTCACGTATAACTCGGGTATCTTGTTGGAACAGTTGATGGATATCATTGAAGCTAACGATAAGCTCATTCCTGATGCGTACAAGGAAGATCCTGAGGCTTACTTGGAAGCTTTCCTTAACGCCCTGTCAGTGAGCTTACCGGAGCCTAGCACAGACAACTTGACCAAACAGATCGAACTGTACGAGAAGTATTCTGAAGCGTTGGATAAGATTATTCCAGCTTACATCTCAGAAGAGTATTTCCACGGCTATACGAGCGATACGGTTAAGGAAGCTGTTCCGACTATCGTTGCCTCTCTCAAAGGTATTGAACTTCGTCGTTGGATGCGTGAACGTGGATTCTTCCGTGAGTTGGATATCTTCGTTAACACTGAAGACGGTAGTCCTCTACTTAATCTCAATGAAGAGATGAAGCAGCATGTCAATGCAATGTTGGCAGGACTCGGTGATTATATCGAGTTGGTAGCTGAAGATGCTTATAAACATCGTAAGGTACAGGAACGTATCAAGAAGTTGGATGAGAAAGTTAAAGGTGCGTTAGCAGGTGGGGATGAACCTACCGATGATGAACCAGCTCCTAACTTCGATGAAGTAGCACCGAAGCCCGATATGGGTTCGGATGAGGATACTTCTTCTGAAGAAGAGTTGAACGCTACTGAAGAAGAGCTTCCAACTGAGGAGGCTGTAGCGAAAGAAGAAGGTGATGAAGCTAAACTGGATGATGCTGAGGCTAAGGAGCCTGAGGAGAATGCAAAAGCTGATTCCAAAGAGACTCCAGATGAACAAGCCACTAAGTCTGCGGACAATGGTGATGAATTCAAATTGGATCTTTAAGTAGGTGTGGGTAGATAGATAGGATCTTAATGGTTCTATCTATCTACTTATCTTTTATGCTGTTAAGTTATAATTTACTTTCTTGATTCATTTTGTGTTAAAAAGCTTTCTTCCTTATTCTTTAGGAAACGTAATGACTGAGACTATAAGTCGAAGGAATGAAGTTGACGATGGTTTAACGTGAAGGAGTCGTAGACGACTGATCCTCTCTAGTTCTTTACTAGGGTAGGGGGGGGCTTTTTGCTGTTTAGTTAAAAATACTTAGGTGATACATTACTAAACGGATAAGCATGTAAGGGGGATACTATCATGATCAATAACACGCTAAGGTTTACAGTCGGCTGTTTCGTGGCAGCCGGTAGCCTCGTTGTAGCGTATAAAGCAGGCACGGACCTGTACGAAAAGTATCAAGACAATAAGAAGACACAAAATTACAAAGCTGCTGTAGCCGCTCACAATAAACACTACGAGGTAATGTACAGAATGCCCTTAGGTGCGTACATGGATCGATTGGTGGTACCTTTCAGGTACGTACATCGCTTTCGTTACGTGGACAGCACCACCGTCGATCAGTACGAAATTTTGATGTGTCCCTTTGGCATGTTGATTAATAACGATGTTGCGTTATTGTTAGCAGCAGCAATGGCTGAACGGCAGTATGGGAAAGAATTCACAACCGTGTTAGGTGGTGGAAAGTTAGTGTGGTCTAACAAACAAACCCGTTATGTCACACGTTCTGACTTAGCTGGGGGGTATAGGGATATTCATGCGGCTGAATATACAGTTGAACAATATCTAGCCCAATGTCTGTATCTGAGGAGTAAAATAAAATCACATAGAGAAGAAAACGTAATCAACTACATCAATAAGCAAGTTAAGATACTTAAACAACTGTTGGATGACTCATCCTTCGAACCCGGTGAATCCATGTGTTAAAATAGAGGACACGTTATGCCGCTAGAAAACTCAGACCAACCAGAAACAATCAATGCATCGAAAATACTTCAGAGTATCCTCGAAGATGTCTTCAAGCAAGTCGTTCTTTTAAACAATGCTACTGAACTATTGATTGAAATGAAACGCAGCGGGTTCGATATTCAGTCACATGGACTTGAAGGTCGGTTCCATTGGTTACCTGGGAACTTCGTGCAGTTCAAATCCTACGATATAAGTAAACTGCATTACGAACCTATACTTGACACTTTAGACGTGTATAGTACGTTTGCGATTCTGGTGTCTTACAAACTCGGCGTGAAAGTTCGTCAAGAACAAATCGCGTATATCTTGGGCGAGTTGAGCGAAGAAAGTTTGTGGTTTCTAGGAGTAACCCCAGAACGATTACAAATTCAGTAAGTTAATGACGTAAGTATAAGTAGTATACAGCCATCATTCGATGGATGTTAATCGCACGGACCCAATCATAAATCCTAAACTGGTAGAGACGGGAAAGTCGACTTGGAGCTTCAAATGAATAATCTTAATGTAGCGCCGTTTGTCTTCAGATGTGGAACAGCTACTGTATTAGATGAAAATTATCAGATAAACCATGCCAGTGATTTTCCAGATTTAGTCTTCGAGCTTACTGCCAAAGCAGACTCTAGTATTTCTAAATACGTATATCTTAAATATAAAATCCTAGAAACGGCAACTCGTGACGACATCCATAATTCAATGAAACATCCCACCTTTGCTGGGCGTGTATGTAGTTATGTTGAATCGGTTACTGGCTTTTACGCTAATACAAAAGATAACGTCAAATATACGATTATTCCAAGAGGTATACGGATAGGGAATTTGTATTCAGAGGCTATGAAAGTATACGCTACAATGACGTTTGGGTTTACTCACCAACTTAAAATGTTTCGTAAACATTGCTCTATTCCGTTTAAATATAACGGTGGAGTATATGGTACTTGGGAAATTGGTGAAGATAAAGGAATCTTCTCAGTAGAGGGTCCTTCTGACGTATACTCGCTTCAGTTAGGTAACGTCAAAACATTCGAAGCGTCCCTGCAAGAAGAGTTTATGATGCGTTGGCCCCACATGGCAGTCGCAACTTTCACTGTTCTAGAATACAGTGAAGTTAGAGCTCTTGCAGAAGCTCTTGCAATCAAATGGGATGGGGTTGATAGTCCGAGTAATAAGTTATTTCGTGATGTTACGAGACGTCCTCGTCATGTAAGTGATCCCGTTAGTAGTGTTCGAGCAGATATGCTTCAGAATGCTCTATCGGAGATTAAGATAGAGAACGCCGTGTCAGTAAAACGCATTCAAACAGGTCTTGAGAAACGCGAAGACTAAGTAAGCGACATAAAGCCGGGCTCATGCCCGGCTTTATGCTGTCTTCTTTTTTTTTGTCTGGATTACAGACCTTTCACGTATTTACTGGAAGCGCCTTTAGCCATCTTGTTATTGATTTTGTGAAGGCATTCTAATCGAGTAACAACCCCATCTTTATTTACGTCCAAACCACTATTCGGTGCAAATGCGGGGTCGCCCTGTTTCCATAAAACGAATGTATCGGGTTTCCCAATCGCCGCTGGCCAGATGATGGTTGAATATACATCACCGAGATTCTTCAGGCGTTTGGCGTAGGGTTTGAAGTACAGATAAACATACTCCAACTGTTCCACCACGGTCATTTTAGCAAGCGCGGCTGTGGTAGTACCCAAACCAATGGCTGTACCATTCATGAACTGAATGAGGCCGGTCGCGGTGGATACAGGGCTACTGGTGCATGGCGAGAATTGCTCACCCGTTTCCCACGCCATGCACGCCATGAAGTCTTGGATCATTAACGGATCAAGACCTAGACGTTGAACTACCTGAGCGAGCTTAGCGGTTTCAGCATCACCAAACTTCACACCCCAGAACAACTTGTTGACACCGTAAGGCTTGGAGACGTCCAGAGTGCTACTCTTGAGTAGATCGAGAGCACCTTGAGAGTTAGATCCCCAAACACCGTCAGCGCTGCCACAATTAAACCCAGCGGCATTAAGATAGCCTTGGGTTTCCTTTATGACATCTACCATTGATTGACCCATGATAATTTCCTTAAACTGTTTTAATGTGATCCATTGCAAATTGTAATGGGTCGTAAACACCATCAGGTAATGTAATCGTTCTACTGACCGCATTACCGTCTTTGATACCAGTGTAGTTTAGAACGATATTACCCCGAGCTATAGGCAGCCCGTTAGGTTGAACAGGAAAGTCAACCGTTAATTGCACAGTGGTAATTCCAGAATCACCTACACCCGCATCTACAATTTTCTGAGCTGCGGTCTGTACTTGGGTTATTTCGTAAGCTTCTAATTTAATCCCACCATTAAGATAATGATTGAAGTAAATATTGTTGATGAAGTACTCAGCCATGATAGGTTCGTAAACCCCGCCACGAGCAAAGCAGTCGAACGAAATATCACCAGCAGCTGTGGTGATTAGAGTTCCATTTGTGTAATCTTCAGGAGTAACTGGTAATGTTGCATACCCCATCAACGTGAAACGCAAGATCCCTGGCGATGCTATCGGACCGTTCACCGCCCATTGTGCGGAATGGACACGAATAAATGGATAATCCAATTTACGAGTTAAGAATAACCCTCTGTCCAAACCGACATATGTGTTAAATGGACAGGCATTATCGGACATTATTGGGGTAGGTTGCATATTTAAGTTCACCGGGATTTTAAGTAGTATTAGCGGCATAGATGGTGGATTATCCACCATCTACAATATTAAGATCTAAAGAAGGTTAAAATATCAGGAAACAACCCAGCTGTAATCAAATTACTGTTAGGTGGGAGACTAGGTACAATAACCGTGTTTGCAGTCCAATTACTAGACTGGCTGCTTGGAAAAGTAAGGTTATCAGCGCCATGCCAACATTTAGCTGGGTAGTACGGTTGGATAGGAGTTCCCTTAACTTTCAACGCAGGGGTAATTCCACCTAAGTAAGCTGTTACAGCAGGAATGAAAGCTGCTGCATAACTAGCACTAAGATCGTAAATACCGTTGATGCCAACAAATTTATTCGCAACCCACAACAAATTAGGAAGCGTCATCGCCATAGCAGCTAAATGTGCACCAGTCCCTATCCCAATAACCCAGACGTTGCGGTACATTGTTCTCAACTTCTGTAACTGCCTGGCGATCTCAACGTGTGCCGTATCTACTGTAGGTACGCCTGCAGACACTTCAGGAAATCTTATTCTATATGTGTGGATGTTTTCCTTAGCACACGCTGTTTCGATGCCAGACTTGGCTGGAATTACAGAGTTATACCCAGGTGTGGTAGTCCAATCTACCCCGTAAACAATCGCGATACACGTATCGCTGACCTCACCTGTAATGAGAAATGTAGGTAAGTTCATCGAGTACGGCCGGGTTTCTGCTCCGACTGATGCGTTCAGATACGCAGTGTGTGAGTGATCACCGCCCGTATCTGAAGTGTATGAACTCTCACCGTACGTACCACGAGATGCCATCTCTGATGGATCATCTGGTGTAATGTAATTGTGGTCAAAATAATACTGACCACCGTAAACCGCAACTGGATAAACCGAATGCGATCCATGTATACCAGCATCTGTAGACGTATTGTGCGTATGTGTGGATGTTCTATCTTCTGTCAGTGTACCTGGTAATCTACCATCATCAGTAGGTTTCAAAAACCGGCCTGTTGGTAAAGGCAATCTGAACGAATCACCCTCACTACCAATACCTGCAACGGTGCCAGAAGTATAAAGATGACCTATTTTTGCAAACAGTTTAGGAAACGTTGCAATGTTTACCAAAGTACCATCAGCAGGTAATCTTCCGTTAGGAGGAGTGTCAGTGAGTGAATCTAAATACACGCCAGCGTATTCCGAAAGGTCATTCGCTGGCGTAGCTAATTTCAAAGCGAGCATAACTTATCCTCGGTGGATACACAGAATTGCCCCGTACCCTTTAGGTTCGGCGTTAACGGCAGTATGAGGTGCATCTAGAATCATCGCGCCTGAAGCACTACCTGAGTGAGAATGGTAGTCATGGCCAGCATAGCTAGTGATATCACTCCACGGCCCTGGATATATACCACCTCCAGACACACCACCTGGGGAACCGGGACCAAATCGTCCGTTCTGTGTAGGTGAGTGGCCGTGATCTCCATCTGCAGAAGTGGAGCCTGTGTGGGTGTGTGCCTTGATAGCACTTGGTACAATCTCTAACACTTGGCGATTCAGATTACGTCCATTACTGTTTAATGTATTTTGAGGACGCGGGTATGTAGAAAGCTCGTCTGCCGTAGTGGCATTCCAACTAGGGAGAGCGAAATGTACCTCTCCATTAATTGTGGAATACCCATACTTAAATCCAATTAAGTTGAAAAGAATTGGATCGTCCAGTGCTTTAATATATTGTCCATTTAAAGACAACCAAGTCGCTGTGATTTCAGGGTACGATAAATACCGAATCGTACCTGCAAGACTAATGATTACAGGCACTGGTGGGACGTATAATGAAATCATTCTATTTCGCCTCAGAGGATGTACCCTAAGGAATCACCCAAGGCACAGACGTATAATGAAAGAACAACGTGTTTAGGGACAGTTTCTACACCACCCCCACCTGTCGCTGTAACTCCATGTGTGTGACTTCCCGAATTACCGTAGCTGATACCTGGAGAACTACCAATATCGCCCGAGTTATCTTGACCATCGCTGACGTACCGGATGTTGTAAATCATATCAAACCAGTTTAGTTCAGTTACTGTGTGGTTATGGCTTCCAGCAGAACCTAACGATCCAGCTGAGTGATTATGTCCCCGCACCCCATCGCTAGACGTTGTAAAGGGAACATCCCCCAAATTAGGATTACACGATTGGATAATATCAATTACTTCCAGTATACGGAAACGACCTTGAGCATCTTTACCGTGTCTGTATCCGATAACTTGATATAATGCCGGGTAGTCAACTGGATTGTAATACGACCCATCAGCTTTCAACCAGCCAGCTGGAGCGGTACCTGATGGGTAATATGCCAACTCTCCTGGTTGAACCAGAGGGTTTAACAACCCAGCGGGTGGATGTAAGTGGTATTGATATCTAGGAGCTGTCATCAAAAAATCTCCTTTAGATTTCCCAACGTAAGTTAGGGCCGTTCCAGACCAATTTCTGCTCTTCTGTTCGGTTAAACAGAACGCCTTCATGAATCGCATCAGTACCGTTGATGCAATAGATGGATTGATCGGTTGACACAATCACGGGATTAGCCGAAAGTAATTTAGCTACGATGATCCAATCACCAGTGACACTATCGCCCGTAATAAGAGGAGTCGTGACAGTGAAATTACCTAAGATTAGATATCTACGGTTAGTTTCTAATGTCATGTTGCCCGTTACCAACACGTAGTTAAGTTCACGGTACATTGCCGCTAAATTACTATTCAATATCTCTTGAAAACTTTCAAATTGGTTGGAGAGTTGTGTAACCAACAGATTACGTGAGGCGGTATCTCCTTCACGGATAGCGGCAGCTACATCGTTTGTAGCCCATACTTCACGTTCCCAACCGTACGTTTCGTATATCGAATGCGTGTGCGGCGCTGGGTTGAATTCAGAGGGGACCCCTATCAGATCCCCCCAAGCTACTGGCCGTGTGTCATTTGCTAATTCTTCGATAGCTTCTTTGATGGCGTATAGAGAATATGAAAATTCACCACCGACATACTGAACTGTGATCAGAAGGTTTGTTCCAACAGTAGGATCAGTAACTGCGATCGCTGCGTATACGGCTTGACCGGTACGGGCTGTCGCTTCTTTGTAGTAGTGTACCAGAATGTATTGGTTATCTGTCAACAAGATGCCAGTGGCAGCATCGCGTATGTGTACAGAGTTTCCAAAGAACGGGCCGTAGTCTGGTGCGAATAACCGGCGTTGGGAAATACCGATGGTGTGAGCTTCATCAGTTACTTTGTTTCCTGGACTCGTACCAAATAGATCGAGCGGATATTTGAAGATTGTATCTACCATGGCAGCATAACCTCGATAAACAAATTAACTTACTTGCGGGCCAAGAATAGATCCAGAACCTATAGTTGAGGTTAGGAAATGGCTGTTTACAATGGAATTACCTGCTAGACCCGGATTTGTGAATCCGATGCTGGATGATCCAATAGGTGTAGTAAAGGCACCCCCAGGTTGACCTGGGTTACCACCTACACCTTGACCAGGCCAAGAATCGTTGGTGCCACCAGCTTCAGTCGTACCGTAGTTAGCTGCGTAGAAATAACTAGGTCTCCACGCCGACCGGTTGGTTATGCCTGGAATGTCACCAGAGCCACCGCCGCCTGGAGCTGAGTTATCGTTACTGCCGCCTCGTTCTTCAGCGCCTGCTCCGCCACCGCCACCGCCGTATATCTGCCCAAGGTTCTGCAACGCAGTAGCGAATTGGAGCACTAACGCATCCCCGCCGTTCCCAGCTAGGTTAATGCTACCATCACCATTGAAGTCACCGCCAGCACCACCGAATCCTTGAATCCGACCATTATTGATAATGGTCAAAGTAGATCCTGCCGGAAACAAACCTGAAGTCAATGCGGCTCCGGCATTACCACCTATGATACCGTTGTTGATAAAGATAAAGTCGCTAGGAATCGTAGGATTACCGAATGCTACCGCAGCGTTCATGTTGTAGTCAGTACCCTCATGGGTATAGACAACCTGACCAGGCCATACTTCATGCCACCCAGCATCTGTCTTTGCGTAGAGTTTACGCAAAGGAGTCCATACGTTAGCACTTAGCATGATGTACGGTTGTTTGACCTTGGTCCAAGCATTCTCTGTAAGTTTGAGTGCTAATTGCATGTTAAACTCCTATCAAACCATATACCAAATATCACCAACTACACCGGTGGCAGAATCAGGTAGTGAAGTAGAAATATACGCATCACGTTTACCGTTAGTGCCTACTTCGGTTTTATTTATCTTAGCATTAAGCAAGTTGTAAATAACAGCCTTGTCTAAACTGTAATCATCAATACCCACAGCTCCAATCGATGCTGGAGTCTCATTATGTGGATTATTATGATCGGCTATATGGCCTGAAAGACCTTTCTCGACAGCGGTTTCCCGCACTACCAAGGCTGCAAGTCTATCCTTAATGGTTTTAAGCAACGCGTCGGTTTCAACACTTGTATAATAATTATCAAAATTATTACTAAGGTTGGCCAACAATATATTGATCTGATCTTTGGTATACCCGTCAGTTGGAGAACTACCAGCAGCAAGACCTGCTAATTTCTGATCAATCTGAGTAGCTGTGTAATACTTACTAAACTTCGTATTCAACGCTGCAAACATAGTGTCGATTTCAGACGCTAAATAATACAGACCAAACAACACGGGTGGGTTATCTAACCAAGTCTGGGTTTGATCCCTGATGGCTGCCGCTACAGCGTATTGGGCTATCAGAAGCTCAGCCATACCTGTGAAGTCATCAGCAGGGTGGTTATGGCCTGTAGGTGGAAACAAAACAGGCTTGTCCTGAACTTCTTCGTAAGTTACCGAACGAGGATCAACAACCTTGTTGGAGAGAATCTCAAGTATCGTGTTGTGGTCCAGAGTCCATTGACCGCCGAGCGTCTGATACTGTAATTGGACCTGGCCGGCAAGCGTGATGTCGTAAAACAAGATACTAGCATAAACACCACCTTGAGTATTTTCAAGCTGATAGCTAGCTGATTCGAACTTATGTCCAGCCGCCCAATCCACACCACGATTTAACCGCCGTCCAGTAGTGATGTGAGTCAATACTACACTATCGCGAAAATATGGAGTCGCCATAGGTAAGATGTAATGAAATTCCAAATTTTCCACTGGTGGGTTGAGTGTTTGTCTTTCCCCAACGATTAGATTCGTTGCAGCAACACCGGTGTAATCTTCAGGATACAGGTAAGATGTTACGACAGCATTATCCATTATAAAGGCTCCGCTTTAAACTGTGGGGCTATACTGACGTGAAGACGTCGTGCATATCATTTTTCATTGAGGTGTAGTTTATGTATATTTGCGTGAGGGCGTTACTACGCCAACGTGGTGATAACCAAAGATTAACAGAGACTCAAGTCGGCAGTGCGTCTGTAAGGACATTGCTGCACGATAACGCTGTTGTCTATTTGGTATTGACTAACCCAGCGATAGATCATGAAGTGGGACTTGATCTTTCCACTATCGCGGATATAGTTTATAATCTTAATGAAAATACAACGGTTGACCAATGGTTAGTTTCATTAGATACAGCATCTCTACCAACTTCAGATACTGTACTTGTAAAAGAAGTTGGAGTGGTTGGGTATAACGATATATTTGCTGCTGGTTATAGTTTGGAACTTATCAGTCCTATAAGCGGACCAGGTAGTCAGTTACCTCAAAGTGAATTGACTGACATTCTGGTCACCAAATCAGGATTAGATTACGAACTATTGTACCAACACTGTTTGGTCACAGTCAACGGTTTGTTACATTTGACAGATTCATCAACATCCGGCATGACAGTCAAAGATGCAGGTAAGAGCATCGGGTTGGCCAATCGTCACGATATAGGTCTGATTAGCTTTCTAGATGTGGGGGCTATTGCTACTGTCCCCATAACTCCAGAAATGGTTCTAAGTTACACCGGTGGATCGTTAGAGAATGGATTTCTTATAGCGCTACCGGATATAGACCTTAGTAATAAAGTCGTGATGTTGTCTGTTGGCGGTTACTTACATTTCAGTAACGAATGTTATCTTGTAGTTGGTGATCATTCGATTTTGTTTCAATGGTGGAAATATCCTTTAGCGCATCGGTTTTACAACGCCAATAAGTTAATTGACATGACACCATTTACAGACACCCTCGTTAAGAATCCAGATCACGGCGAAGCACTCGATTTGAATCAAGCCAATTCTGACGAGTCTATCAGAGCTTTCATGTCATTGTCTCAAAGTTTCGTTATTCTTCTTGACGCTGATAACTTTTACTTTGAAAGACACGGATTAGAACGAACTGGCTTACCGGGCAGATATTACAATTACGAATTGCCTAAATATCCGATGCAGCTTGAAACAGGTTTGTTGCCAGCTTACGTAGCGATGCCTGAGGATGGAATGTATTCTCTTGCCATCAATAGTAATCTTGTCCGTAGCTTTCAACATGATACTAAACGACCTACTGATGATCAGTATTTCAATGATGCTAGAATTTCGTCTAATCTTGGGTATTACGCTTCAGCTTATCTGCTGGAGATGGGTACTGAGTTCTTAACAGAACCCACTTTAACCCCATCTGTTTGATTGTAATAATAAAGAGCGGGACATCCCGCTCTTTATGCCGCTTACATCGGCAGGGTCATCCAAGGATCACCGTTCGCTGTATGTCCGCAGCTGGCACTATCTCCACTGATGATAACCGGGATACCTTCGATAGTCATCCATGCAGAACCTTGAACCATTTTGGCACTTTGATGAGAGCCGCTACCATGGGCAGCAACATCATCCCCTAGCAAGGATATTGGTTTACCGAGAACAGTCCATGTAGGTGCTCCTGGACCCTGTATAACCCCACCTGCAATAGATTCACTTACTAATGAGATCAGAGGCATTAGGTAGTACCTATAAACTGAGGTGTTTTGAGAGTGGCGGACTCAGCATTAAGAGTCATTGAACTACCCCCTCCGTCGATAACTGCTTGGATACCTGCTTTGATGTTGATATTCTGACCCGCCGTAATCGCAACATTCCTTGTAGCTACAGCAGTAATGTCCTGAGGAGCGCTGGCGCTGATATCCATCTGATCTAACTTGACGAATGTACCTTTCGCGTTCTCAAGATGAATAAGGTTCAACGCACTAGCCATGTGCATGAAATTACCAATGTCATCCTTAACAGTAAACTCACCCACCCCAAAGTCAAAGAACATCTCGTACAGGTAAGGTTCTCCATTCGCCTGACAGCTACGGAAAGACAACATCTTACTGTGCGATGAGAATTCTATCCAGTACATGTTCTCAGTGCTGAGTTCCGTAGAAGATTCATCCTGGGTAGCACTGATACCAAAAATGATAGTTTCCAACTTGTGAAGGTTATCATCTAACCCCATTGTCTTCCAATAGTACTTATCTTGGTCAGCTGTTTGATAAAGCTCTACACGCACACCACGGCGTACATCTGGTGCAGTCAAGCGGTTACTGCCGGAAGGTAGCCAAGTGGCTGAGACGGTGTTAGAGGAGATGATACCACCCTTCACTGATACACCGTCTACATCTTTCGTGTCGTACGTTTGAACAGTATCGTTACTGGTGAGTTCACCATCACGCATGGGCAACCATTCGATAGGAACCACATCGATTACTTTACTGTTGAGTTCTTTGTTACTGTCAACACGGCCGATGCCTACCGATCTGAATACAGATGATTGCATGTTACTCACCTCAGTAAAAAAAATTAGTTTTCACTAAACGTCTTAATGATACATTTAACCGAACGTTGGAGCATCTGCGATGCGTTTTCGCTCAACTGAATTAGTAAACTGTAACCGCACCGCACTCAATGGAAAGAAGTCGATCAAGATATTTCCTGAGACTAAAATCCAGATGGTACTTGGTACCAACGGTTGCGGGAAGTCTAGCCTCATTTCTTTAGGATTCTCCCCTCTAGCCCCAGATCCTTCTAATTTTGATGATGATGGATATTGGGGTGTCGTGTTCGATCATAAAGGTCGGACGTATAAGTTAGAAGCTTGGTACAAGGAGAAGAATTCCTACTCGTTCATAGTAGACGGTGGTGAAAACCTTAATAAAGGTAGAACTATCACTGCTCATAATGACCTTGTTAGAATTCATTTTGGGTATACCAAAGAATTACATTCCTTGTTAACCGGACAACTTCGTTTCACAGAGATGTCTGCTCAACAACGGCAACATTGGATTAGCCGTTATGCCACCGCTGACTTTACTTACGCTTTTGCTAAGTATAAAGAATGGCGGACAATGTACACTAAGGCTAAGAACGCAGCTGAATGGGTATCTGATCATCTAGTGGAAGCCAAAGGCCGCTTGATGGATGTGGCTGATGTTATCGAGATGCGTAAGCGCGCTGATGAGTTACATGAAACCTTAGACATGTTGATGCGTGAACCTAAGAGTGGTAATGGGGCTTTGAATGACGCTGATCTTGAATGGAAGATCAGATCGGTTAACGCAGAGATAGATGCGCTACTGCTAACTGAATACCCAGACATCATCGATTTCCGTAGTCAGGACGATCTTAATTTACGTCTTGATCAACTTGACGTCATCTACAATGAATGTAATGGTGAGCTTCGTGTTCACGCTGAACGTCTCTCTGAACTTGAGACACTGAAAGCTAAAGCTCAACAAATGCTTCAGATAGATCCTGATGTCTTGAAGCTTGAGATAGAACAGATACGTAAAGAGCTGAATGCATTACCAGCTCCAGTTACAGGTATTCACGAAAGTCTGTTGATGGCAGCGCCTGAAGTGATCATTGAGCTTCGTATGGCGACTGCTTCATTACCACCTATACGTAAGACCTTAGGTGATGTGATGAAGGTTTCTGAATCTATCCTAGCCCGTAAAATGAAAAACAACCAGTACGGTGGTGTGCTTGAAGACATCTCTCGACAGATCCAACATATACAAAACTGTGAATCTATAGCGTGTCCTAGCTGTAACCACATGTTCAAACCCGGTGTCGAGCCTGGTACTTTGGAAGAGTTAGAAACTCGGCGGCAGAAAGGTCATGATATTACTCAAGGTCTGGATAAAGAACTTGAAACATTGTCTGATGAGTTAGATGTTGTTCAAGAGACAGCCTCTGCTTACGAGCAGATGGATATCCTCAAGAATAAATATCAGGCTCGTTACCCTGGCTTGTTCTCTTATCTCGATCAATGTGGTTGGACTATGTTAGGTCGCGGGTTAGCTGAGAAGTACGCGATGTACGAACGCGATGTACACAGCTCTGGACTTCGTGTTAAGGCTCAGATCCGTTTGGACATCGTTCTAGATGCTATCAGTCGTTTCAACCATGAAGGCGGTGAGATGTCGGCGGTCATGGAGAATTACTACAAAGCTAAGGCCGCTTACGAGACTACTTTCAAATACCTCACTGAGATCAAAACAAATAAAACTGAGGTTAATACAATCCGAACAGGCATGTTGGATTATGAAAGAAGAGTCATGGCAGCAGAAGCATCTTACGATAGCCTTCGTGAGGAGTTGATCAAATACTGCAACCATCAAGGCGATGTCATGGTTGGTGATCTGATAAAGAAAACTAAGCAGTCTATCGGTATCGTTGAGTATGCTTTGGCGGAACAAGATGGACACGAGACCTTGGTGAAGGATCTTGAGAAGCAACTCGTAGCCGCTTCTACGCAACAAGTTGCCATGAAGAAGCTAGTAGACGCCATGTGTCCTAAGAAAGGATTACTGGCTGAACAGATCACTCACCAGATGAACACGGTAATCAGTGTTGTCAATAAGATCATTCAACGAGTGTGGGGATATCCTCTCTACATTTCACCGGGTGCTGTTGATGATGACAATGGAATTGATTACAAGTTCCCTTTGACTGTAGATAAAGTTACTCGTGACGATATCGCACAAGGAAGTAGTTCAGCAAAGGACGTCGTGGACCAAGCTTTCCGTCTAGCAGGTTATGGATGTATGAAGTTGACTGACTATCCGTTGTACTTGGATGAGATCGGCGCTTCCTTTGACGAAACGCATCGGCATAATCTAATTCCTCTAATAAAGGATCTGGCTGACGATGCTCGTTTCTCTCAGGTGTTAATCATAAGTCACGCGTTGGACAGTCAGACAGCATTCCCTAGTTCCCAGACGATCATTTTAGATGATCGTAATTTAACCTACCCGCATCAATACAACCAACATGTGGAGTTCGCGTGATGCGAAAGGTATTATTAGTTGCTGGTGTGACAGGTACGGGTTCGTTTTTAATAGGGTATCTCTTTGGAGTACTTCATACATCCATTATTATCTCGATTATCCCACTGGTTCTAGTTTGCATCAGTGTGATACCGATCTTGAGGTGTTTGAGGAAATGACATCATGGAGAGTCATCGACTAGGGTACGTAGGTGAAGCTGTCGTAATTGGATATGGTATTAATGTAATCCATATCCGCTATAGTTACGGTAGGACACGATTGAAAATACCTTATCATGTAGAAGACGCACTTCATCAAAAATTCGCTATCGATGAGACTGTATTAGTTTACATCACGGCCGCTGATGGGTGTGCAGAAATTCTATTGAAAAAGGTAGAGGTTAACTTAGATACAATTCCTTCAACTCTGTAAATAGCATAAAGCCCGGCGTGAGCCGGGCTTTATGTCACGTCGGTGTTGTCTTACTTCCAGGTGCTGATCCTTCCAGTACAACTATACGAGCCTGTAGTGTTTCAATAGTGGTTATCAGAGTAGCCTGCGACGTTTGGAACGCAGAAATTTGAGATTGTAGTACCAAGTTCGCGGCGTAAGGAGTTGTGCGTACAGTAATAGCGGCTGTACGTGCAGCCGCTGCTGCAACTGCCTGTTCTTGTGTAACTGCATCAGTTGTAGGGATGTTGGCTACGTTAACGATTGATTCTACACCCGTGTAATCGGATACAGCTTGTTTAATAGCTTGTTGTATTCGAGTGGTGTCATAGCTATCTGGAAGCACACCTAGATCGATAGTAGCTACCATCCAACTATGAGGAACAATACCCATATTTGGATATGAATCTATATAGGTGTCTGGAACGTAAATCGGAAGTTCGGTATCAGACATCAATACGATTATAGCGGCACCTGCAGCTACATCAACCGCATAATCGGCGGCCACCAACCCCACTGGAGCGTAGACCACTGTCATCGGATCTAACTTGTCGCTGATCAGTTCTTCAAAAGTACGTTCTGCTGCTACACGATACACAACTGTTGCTTTAGCTACGAAGGGAGCCCGTAATACAAACAGACCTTTAGAGCTTAATGGAGGAGTGATTCTTGACATTTATCAAACCCCTGTTGGTAATGTAACTGGCGGTAACTGAATGACCGGGGGATTAAGGATCAGATTCACACTGTATTGAGTTACCACCAAGTGAAGATACCCGTTAAAACTCTTGGAGATGTAAACCACCCCATTACGTACCAATCGGTTATAGCCAGCTGGTACACCTGAGTTCAATGTAAGTTCTTCTGCGTACATTAGCATTTCTGCAAACATCATACAGAATTCTTTAGTCACCTCAGACATTCTGCCGAAATCGATGTACGTGGTAGCGACATTGAGATAGTCAGTATAAATCTTATTGAACCTGTCAACGCCGTTTCTATTTTCAGGCCCGCCAACAACTGAACACATCAATGATCTAAACTGACTTGGTACTATATCGAGCACCTGATCGATAAATGTGTTGGTGTACCCCACCCCTTGACATGTGGAATGACATAAGGTCATCGCTTTCTGGATACCGGTTGCACCAAGAAATATTCCGGTCGCGCGGTCTGATTTAGGAATAGCGTAATCAAGCCACATCGGAGTGAAGATCAATTCTGTCGAAGTGAAAAGATCTGGGAAAATAGTGGCCCATTGATCACGAGTATGCGTGCTGTTGGCTAGAATGTAATCCCGAATAGCTTCTTTAACTGCATCTAGGTTATCCCCCGCTGGGCCATAGATGACTGATACCCAGTTGGTTGGTATTGTTTTAGTGACATCGGTCGGATCGGTCCAAGAAAACACGTCGTTCCGTAATACACTTTCAGGAAACACACCCTTGGATGTAGATACTCTACTGAAGGTATCGCTTTGTTGAATAGCATTAACCAACGCAAGAACTGAATTGTAATCATTGAAAAACTGATCTAATCCGACAATGGGTGTAATCGGAAGAATTATAAACTCATCGTACTGGTTATACAACGAATCGTCAGAAAACCAAATACGCCAGTTAGTAGTAGCTGATTGTTGATACGGGGCGATGATAATGTATTCCGGAGCGTAATAATTACCGAAAGAAATCATCAGTCCAGAATCGATCAAATCGAAAGTAGATCCAAAATTTGTAATGAAGGCTTGTTGAAAACTATCTTTAGTGTTGTCGAACTTACCCAATTTGGCTTGAGTAAAGGTCCAGTTAATTACAGTTAATCCTTGATAAGCGATAGCATCAGATACAACTGTAGCAACATCGTTGACTTTATAAGAGAACCCAACCAGCGTTTCATTATTGAAATCTGAGTGGGAATTCCATGTCTTCTCACGGGATATTGTTTTCGATCTATCAGCCAACTCGCCTATCGGAGCGACCACACCTAACGTGTTATCGATTAACGATCCGATTTGAGCAAACGCCTTGAAAATATTCACAGTTAACACCTCGGTTTGCGAGCGGCAAAAGGTATGATTATATTCGATGTAAGTTTTTACATCACTTAAGCTTATTCTATATTATTTTTCAAGTACTTCTAGGGGACTACCACAGTGGCACTCTCGACCCTACTGCTTTTAATAAAGTCCTTATTTCCATTCCTAAACGAGATACTCCTTCGGGATAAGACTTTAAAAGCATTTGTATTCGACAACAAAACTGCCTCATTTCTTCTAATGATTCTAGTTGTCGTGTTCATCATCTTTCTTTTTGTTGTTGACATCCTCGGTGATCGTACTGCCGAGATCCAGAAAATGAAAGACTCTGGTACGTACAGCACACCACAACTAGAAGATGCTAATAAACATATAAAGGAATTAGAAAACAAACTCAAGTTGTGCCTACCGGTTACGTCTGATCCAGTTTCTACCGCCTCAGAACGTCACCTCCCATCCACACCAGTAGCGAGCAAAGGAAAGAAAGTCAAATCTGATGGTGAAAACCTGAAAGATATAGCTTCTGCTCGTCTGAAAAGCATCAACGATAACGGTAAATAATCTATGATCAACTTACGTCTAAACGCGCGTCTGTTGTTGCAGCTTCCATTGCTCTTCTTGGGATCATGTACTCCAGTGACTCCGAACACTTCGATCGTCATTTATACGGTAGAGCAACCTGCAGCGTCAAAGCAGAAAGTAATAAAACCACTGAAGAAAACCTCAGTACAACAAACCACTAATCCACTCACGCAATGTGAACGCGATAGACTAGGCGCCATGGAGGCATACAAGATCCCTGAGCTGCCTGATCTTAGTGGAATTAACCCTGATGACGATGAAGCTGTGGTCAACGCTCTATTGGACCATATAGCTAAATTACGTAAGGAGTTCAGGGCTCTGACTGACGATCCTAAATGCACCTCTACGGGTTCACCTAAAGTATAGAATAAAAAGATACTCAGAACACCAATACTCTAGGTATGAACTCTTAAGGAATTTTAGAATGTCTGAGACACCAGTAGGAACTGGCGTTGTCCTTTATACGGACGGCGGATGGTTAGGACTTAGTCGTATTGCAGGATGGGGAGTTCACGGGTATACGTTTATCGACGAAGCCCCGAAGAAAGGTACTGGCAATCCCAAAGCCGTCCCCTCCAAGAATGGTTACATCGGTGAGAACATCATCGGTGATAAAGTAACGCCTGTAGAATACATCGATCTGATCGGTGGTAACCGTACATGTAACTGTAATAACGAAGTCGAACTACTGGCGATGTACAACGCTTTGTTATGGGTACAGGAGAATCCTGAGATCACTGAAGCGAAGATGCTAACTGACTCGATGTTTGTTGTCAGAGGTACTGAGTTCTTGGCAAGTTGGGCTGAAGGTGGTAAATGGCTCAACAAGAAAGGAACCCCGATTAAGTACCGTCAGTTGTGGGAAAAGTACAAGCTTGTCTACGATGATCTTAAATCCCGAATTAAGATCGAGCTGAATCACGTTAAGGCACACAACGGCGAGACAGGTAATACTATCGCTGACTTGCACGCTGGCCGTGGTTTAGTGTTGGGTACAAGGAAAGATGAAACGGTTATCCGTGACCGTAAGCTCGCCCAAGGTTATTGGACGAACAAGAATAGCATTCCACGTATACTGCAAGCTCCACGTTGGTACTTCGCAACAAACGATTTAGATTATAAGCGTGCAGATGGCACTCACGTTTATTATGTTGGGTCGCATGGGACGAAAGATAAGGAAGATGAGCTGTACGGTAAGCCGTACGCGGATAACTTCCTTGGGGTAGTTCGGGTTGCAGAACCTGATCCTGTCATGGAGTCATTACGTCTAACAGCTATCGCTAAAGACGCCAAGCAATACGGCGCGATTGTGATCGCTCATTTGGACTCGATATTCTCACCTAAGACGTACAAAGAGCTGTCCGAATACAACACAACGTTTCTTTACCCGTCTAAGGTCGGAGTTGATTTACTTGACTCTAAGGATGTACCTCTTTTAGTAGAGATGCGGCCTGCAGGACTTGGTTTTAGAGGCGTCCAGAGTTGGGACAGTATGAGTAGAGTTTTGGATCAGGTGATTGCGAACGATCCGTACTACTCGGTTACTGATATTACGGACCTACTCTATGAGGAACGGGGTGAGAAGAAGCTTACCCGGAAACTTAAACCAGGTATTTCCCAGATTGTTAAATATCTCGATGTTGAGGTTACTTTCAATCTTGAGAAAGCTAAAGACAAACCAAAACCATTTACCGGTAAAGTGCGTTTGGTCTTGGGTGGTGATATCCTGACACGTAACCAGTTAGCTGCTCTAGCAGAGGACGTCAAGTCCGTTAAAGTAGTGTGCTGGAGGGAATCTGATAACGTAGGACGTTACGCCACCATGGTAGAGCTGAAGTCCGGTGACCTAGGTATTTGGGCCAGGACTACTTCCAACCTCTACTACGCGATCAAGCCAAAGACTAACTGATCGTAGAGGTCTCACTAATGAACATCGACAGACTGGCATCGGATCAGTATCCGGTTGTCTACCAAGATCAACCAGTCAATGATGCTGAACCAAACCCGAAGCACAGTATCAAACGATTCATCTTTGTGGCGTCACTGTATTGTTGGATGAACCATATCGAGCATCCGACAGCTGCAGCGATGGATGAGTTGAATGACAAGTTCAGGTTAGTCAAAAGATCTAGAGCATTACTGTTCCCAGCTGCCATGAGTAAAATGGTCTGGGGGAAGGTTGATCTTGCGGCGATTCACAAGCTATACAAAGGGGGAAAGATACGTATCGAAGAAGTCGTTTCAGAACTCATGGGCCGTGCTCCGAATTGGGTTCGTTATGAGGATGACGAGTTGCTCCTTCGAGATGTGGAATCGATCTTCCGCAGCGTCAAAATGGTTTAGAGCAGCATACTCTCCCTAGTAGGTTTGTGCCTACTAGGGAGAGTATATGTCGTCTTACTTCAAACCAACCACCAAATCATCACGAGCTTCGCTCATGGAACTGGTTAGTTGTGTAGTCATGTCAGACAGAACAGCACCAGCAGTTACAGTGATACCGATCTTGTAGAACAGGTCTGAGAGCTGTGAAGTTACCAACCCAGACATCTCATCACTGTCCAGCTCATCCAGTTGTTTACGCAGCTCACCAACCAACACGACCATACGGTTAATCAACTTCTGGATGTTAACATAATCGATGGCAGCAACATCAGCATTGAGTTTATTCAGTAGAATGTAAGCTTCTTCGATATCAGCGTTACGGTCTACCAATGTACTCAGGGTAGTCTGAACCTTTCCACCGTTCATAAAGAACGTACGAATCTTGTTGAACTCTTCCTGCGATACCAAAGCAAGATTCCGTTCCAGATCCCGAATGCCTGATTGAGCTTTCAAACGATCAGGTTCGTTCAACGCAACCGCCAACTTAGTATTGACTGTTTTGAGAGTGATCTCAGCCGCCGTTACTGCTGGTAGGATCACGTCAAGAAGATAACGTAGGAAAGGAATCCATTTACCGCTAAATCCTGGAGGAACGGATACGTAAACCTGACGTGTTTTGGAGTAGTCCTTATCTTTCAGGACTTCTTTTAGTTCAGTGATATCTACTTTTTGTTTTGGATAGTTACCCAACTTCAAACCGTTGAAATATGTGGTCAGGTTACCGATGTACGCTTTGAAGCTGCTCATTAGGTTAGCCACGAAGGCCATCGCCTTAGACTCTGTGGACAACACGCTACCTTCTTCGATCAAGCTTGGAAGAGTGCTCAGGGATTCTGTGGCGAATTCTTCGAGTTGCTTGTTTACTTTCGACATGAGCAAATGCTCCCTTTTAAATAGAGATTTTAAGTAAACCCATACCAGAGTCTATTTATTTACACAACGTGTGTATGTTGTGTAAAAACCCACCCGGAGCAAACCATGTCTTACGCCTCACTATGGAAACCCGCACCTTCTTTTTACCCAATGCCTAATACCGGCACGATATTAGACATCTCTGCCGGCAGCTGGGTTAAAGGACATAAAGGACAAATGATCTTGAACGGCGGCTTTGCTCTGTTCTGGTCTATTGCCGCATTACCTAACATGGGTAAGTCTACAATCGCTGCTGCTTGCTGTGGTGCTGTATTGCGTGCATTCCCAAATGCCTCACTACACGTCCACGATACTGAAACCACCATGGTAGCCGAGCGCGTAGAGCGTTTGACACGCCTTGGGATGGGAGCTCCTTCCAAATACAACCGTGTTCCTGAGAACCTGTTGTCTGATGGCCGGATGTTCTTTACGAACTCCGTTGACTACGATGGTACTCAGTGGTTTGAAATGGTTAAGAAGTTTGCTAAGCTGCGTTTCAAAGAAGAGAAGCGCATCCAGCTTGAAATCCTGAACCCGCAGGATAACAAGCCATACGAATACTTCAACCCAGTTATCGAATTCTGCGACTCGTTCTCAGGCTTGAAAGCAGAAAGTGCTGTCACTATGCTTGCTGAGAATAGCGTCGGCACCAAAGACATGAACATGTTGGCCATGCGTGTCAACAGCGGTAAGAGTCAGATCGTCGATCAGATCAATGACCTTGCGGCACGTCACGGTATCTACTTCTTGGCGACTGCCCACGTCGGCGCATCGTATCAACTTGATCCACGTTCACCTACTATCAAGACATTGAAGTGGTTGAAAGGTGACATTAAGCTGAAACGTGTTCCTGAGAATTTCTCGTTCCAAACCGGCAACTGCTACATCATCACCCACTTCTCTCCGATGTTGAATGGTACTGGTAAAGATGCAATGCCAGAATACCCTTACGAGCCAGGTGATGAAGATAAGCAAACTGACCTGATCGAAATCAAAGTTACCAACCAACGCGGTAAGTTTGGTATCTCTGGCGTTCCATTAGTGTTGGTCATTTCTCAGAAAGATGGCTTCTTGGCATACATGTCTAACTTCGTATTCTTGAAGGATGATGCCAGCAAGTTTGGTTTCGAAGGTAATGATCGCAATTACACTTTGGCTTTCTGTCCTGACATCAAACTACAGCGAACTAACGTTCGTTTGAAGTTCCGTGAGAACCCACGTCTTCAACATGCGGCGTATATTCTGGTCAACTTGTATTGGATGTTTACCTACTGGACTGAGTTCGACGATGATCTGCGTTGCACGCCGACTCAGTTGTATGAAGAAATCAAGGCCATGGGTTACGATTGGGATCTTCTATTGGACTCTCGTTTCTGGTTCATGCCGATAGAGGAAGGTAAAGATATTCCGTTTATTTCTGCCATGGACCTTCTTCGTATCCGGGCTGGTCGTTATCATCCGTACTGGTATCCAAAATCACGTAAAGAAATGGGTCTGCCAGAACCGGTCGACGTCGATGTCATCGCGGTCTGTGCGGTTCCAAAGGAATCTACAGGAAAATAAATCATGACTACCAATTCACTGGTAACCAAGGTCAGTGAACTACTGACCGAGAAGAATGCAAAACTCGGTATCATCTTCAACAATGCGTTTGTGTCGAAACATAATAACTCAGTCGCAGAGTGTGCAGCACTTAATCGGTACTTCCGTATCCAGTTGAGTAAAATCCGTATCTCGACAATAGACGAGTGTGAATGCTTGCGTGATGACATTGCGCCAGTGTATTGGATCAAATACTTCGAAACTCATGTATTGCCAACTCTGGTGCGCTTCAACCTTCCCTCGGAGTAATCCACATGACCCCTAAACGTAAGAAGGTCACTGAAGGAATCTTAAAGCGCATTGGCGCTATCATTCCTGATGACGACACAAACGTTAAGATCTTGCGGGAGAAGTTCGATGCGATGTCTGACAAAGAGTTCGAGGATTATATCCGGAAGCTTAAGCCTATCAAAACGGCTGAAGACATCGTTAATCGGGAATGGCTTCCTTTCTACGTTCCAAATCTTTCCAAGCATCGCGTATCAATCGCTCGTAACTATCGATTGGCACGCGATATGGGACGCAGTCTGGAACACCGTTTGGTCATGACAGACCCGTCTACAGGTTTGCAGTATGTCACACCTCACAGTTATCCTGTCTTGGATCTCCCGGTACGACGGCAAGCTCAGACGGTCGCTAAGAAGCGATCTATCCCGGAAGCTAACCAACGTATCGATGATCTAACAGAACAACCTACAAGCGAGTCTAAGGGTAGCCGTATCTCCTCTCCAGAAGGTGTGGCTCTTCTTTCTCGTGGGCTTGATAACACGATGCTTGAATTTGTGAAGATACGTGGTGGTGACACTGCAGGTTTCCGTGAATACAAACGTCTGTTAATCGAGAACGGTGAAGTCAGTCTCACGCAACTGGAAGGACTGGGTATCGCTAAATCTACCAGAACTGCTGCGATTATATTTAATTGCATGCACATCGGTAATAACCTTGATCCAAGTACACCGGTGCCAGAAGATGCTAAACCAAAGCCGAGCTGATCTCGTTACACTTGTTTCTGAAATAGCTATGCGGTATTGCACCAGACCTGATCGCGTTGACAGTCTGTTAAAATTCGCTTTGGTCAGTAAGTTGTCTATTAACTACCGCGCGCTGTTACATTCATCAGCTGGGTGTAATAAGCTGTGGGATTATATCGACATCCAAACGAACGTGCTAGATTCTAACTTCATGGACATTATTTTATCCATGACTTCTGAATTCATGTTCTTAGGTAATATGGACGACGCTGTAGTGGCTAATGAAGCCGCTGGTTCTCTGGCTAAAACACTTTGCTGGCCAAAAAATGCCCGTGGTATTCCTGATGAACTCAGTGAACTTACAGCCGATCTCATGGATTATCAAGTGACTCTTCGTGATAATCCATGGGTAATGTTTGTCTATCTAGCAGGTATGACTGATTTGGTTCGAATACTCAGTACTGTTAGAAGCCAAGGGTAAAAACCTAACTACGAGGTACGTCATGAGACAACGGGCACTGATCGATATCGATCTAGTTCTCGATACCCGGTACGGCACACTTAAACGCATCGACGAAAAACTCGCCGATGCGCTCGTGTTGTCTAATGTATACCGTGATCGAGTGCACGACCAATTTGACCTGATTACTAACGGGGTTATTGGACGTGAACAATTTAGCGATCTTTATGCTGCTCGTGATGAAGAGACGCTTTTTCATTCCAAATTTACTGACTTCATCTATCACTTCAGGAAAGATGTTTTAGCTGGCTTACAACGCTTAGAACGTCAAGTTGACATCGAATCAATTGAAGTCGATATCAACATATTTCCGTATGAGTTGATGGAATCGGAAACTGATATTATCAGGATGTCCTTGGAACGTTACTTTCCTTGGCCTGCTATTGTCAACGTGGTGAGGTTATCTCCCCAGATGTTGACACCAACCTACGTGGACAACACGTACGAGCTCTTAGCGTACTACAACCATGAAGATTGGTTAGGACCTAACCAACAAGCCTTGCTTGAGTACCGCATCCCTAAGGTGACTTTAGTCACACCTAGGATCTCAAGCAGTGGGAATGTTCCTAAGCCTGATCAACAGATAAGAGATCCTTTCTCAACTCGATCGGCTTTCTTGGTGAAATTCTTAGCTTTGGAATACAAACCAACTTCATGGTCTTGCCATAATCCACTTATTCTTCAGCAGATACATAATTCGAGATATTCAAAATATTCTCCCCCTGAGCATCCTCCCCAGGAATAAAGCTAACGTCCGGTAAGAGTACATTACCAAGTGGATCACGGGTACGGATAGCAGGTTTACTTTCATCTCTGTCTGTAGCTATCATTTGCTTCAAACGACGGAAGGTATCGATAGCCAGACGACCATCAGTCGCATCAGACTCTTCGATATCAAGCTTACGGGTGGTGAGAGCTGCTTGGTCCATATCTCGCATGATGCTGGCAAGATCACGGATGTCAGCTGGTATTCTCTTCTCGGGACCTAAGAGGTCATCAACAATTTGGTAGCGAAGGTTCTGGGTGAACTTTAGGATGTCAGCAGGTTCAGTACTTTGGACTTTAGGTTTACTGACCTCCATGAGTTCACCTTCGAGAATCACTTCGTCATCAACGTAGTCTGAATGCATTTCAATATCTCCGGTTAGCCCTCTATGGAGGGGTTATGTTACTCAAACGATTTAAAGCATGGCTGCTTGGAAACGAAGTCTTACTGCCCAAAGAATGGCCAGAAGATGTTTGGGAAAGGATGTTCATGATGGGGCACTACGCCATGGAGCTTCAGCTAGGTCCTATCAGTATCTATCATTTCGATATCACTATTGAAGTGAGTACCAAGGACGTTGATGAGCTGTTTGCTCATCTAGAAATAATGATTCGTTGTTTGGCTAACAGTTCTGATGTTCCTGACGGCTGGAACGATCGTAGTCGAACGAAATGGATAGACCCTATACCTGATTACTATTACGGGATAAAGCCTGGTTACAGGTCACCACAGGCTGTCCTAGATATCGTTGTCGAGAAGGTCATGGTCATACATAACCTAATTGAGTCAAACGAGATAATAGTCATCCATCCGTACTACAGTTATATGCGCCGAGAATTCTACACAGTCGTTAGCGATGTCATTGAAGTCTTGAACGCGAGTATGGTAATGGGTAAGCTTTCTAAGTAAACCTACGTTGTCCTAATTGCCGAACCATCGCTTCTGCGTAAGTTCGGACATAGCCAAGGGATACATTGATGTCAAAGACACCAAACAGCTCCACGTTCCGGGAATTGCTAAGAGATCCCCATAAGAAATACGATGAGACTAATCATCCTCTAGCTAAGTTGCTACGAGACGTGATGGCTTCACGGGGGATAATGCCAAGTCAATGGGATACTCTAGTGGAACGGTACTACCGAAAGGTGTACACGAACAGACGGGGTGAGATTGACCTTATCAAAGTAAACCAAGAAAAGAGTAATCTGACTCGGGCTTTGGCTAAGGACAGAGTTCCTTTCGATCGGTTTGATGTGGCGCTTCAGATACTTGGGTGTGCTTACTATCTGTATTCGGTTGAGACCACTGACACAAAAGGTGTTAAGATTACCAACAAGCTTAAGATCACCAACCGCTACGTGATCTTACCTGAGGTGGTTGAGAAGGATGATGATGTCGATGATTGTCCAACCGTAGTTTCTGAAATTCGTGAACTAGGGGCTCCGGGTGAAGACGATGAGTAACACTAACCAACCGTTACCCGATGAACGTGAAGATGATGTAAGTCATATCAACGTTTACATGGCTGGTAAGAGTCGTCTAGGTAGGTTATTGAGCAACCTAGCTGACATCCAAGTCACACATCCCAAATACGGTAAGTTCAGAACGCTTGAAGGACTCTGGTTCTATTTGAAGTCCGGAATGGTACACGAAGATCTTCGTGCGATGTCTGGTTATGACGCTAAGAAATTTGGTGGTGGGGTGAAGAAGGTTTGGTTTCCTGACTTCATGGCTGAAATAAAGATCGGCATTCGATGTAAGATTGAGCAACATGCCGAACTCAAGGAACTTGTCGAAGAATCTACGCTTCCCTTTGAACACTATTACGTCTACCCGTCAGGCGTAGTGGTACCTAGAGGCTCGAAGCTTCTTTGTCAAATGCTTGAAGATATTCGTTCAGAGATGTAGTAACCGTTAGGTAAGTAATGGAGCGGTTTTTCCGCTCCATTACTATACTTTCTTTTTTTTTGTCAATGGTGTGACAGTTACACTCAGGATAAAGACTATGGTCGCCTCATTAGCTAACACGATTTTCCAAGGTAACTCCCGCGATGCGATGATCGTATCGGATGCTTACAAGATCTCAAATAACGGCACTCATAACACGATGTATGATTCGGTTAAGGGTATTTACAGCGGCGCAGTAGGTGGTCTCTACGCTAATAAAAGTTCGGTTACGACATTAGCAAACCTTGTTAAGAATGCGTCAGCGGGTACGGTTGACAAAACCACGATGTTGACTACGGCATTGGGCGCTATGGGGTCGAGTCTTCCGAGTCTGTTGGGTTCATTAGGTAGTACGCTTAAAAACACTCTAGCGAGCTCTGCGGGCAGTCTTATTGGAGATAACGCTAGTAAGTCTGTAGAGGTGTTGTACGGCAGTGCTGGTTTATTGTTAGGTGTAGCTAATGTCGGTGACACCAGTAGTTTGTTGAAGTTTGTAAACGCGATGGCGGGCGACAGCGCACTGACTAAGTTTATTAACATCGAAGCTGAAAGTGCGATCATTGGCGGTATTGCTAAGAGTTTGATGGATTTTGGTATTCCTGAATTAGTTGATGAAGTCATTCAAATGTCTTCAAGTAAGTCAGCTCAGGATAACGCTTACGCTTATCTGTCAACCTCAGCTATCGGTGGGTCTAACCTTAAGATGATTAACAATGTCATCGATAAAATTGGCTTGACCGTGTTCCTCCAGAACAATCCAGATGCTGTAGCTTCTATCATTGCCAGCTACACGTTTGATACATCGTACACAGTGGCTGATTATCCTACACAGCGAGCTCTGTTGCTCAATACTTTGGTTCGTATTGATGCTAACTGGAATCAGAAGCTTCGTAATGCCGTATATGTTCCTAACTTAGGACCATTCCTTAAACAAAGTAGTTCGAGTAAGAAGTTGTTTTGCATGGCTTTACCTGAACGAAGTTTGTCGTTAGATGCCGTAGGTAAATCAAGTCTGACAGTAACGGCTGTTGTTAAAACACTGTACCCAAATGCTTACATTCCAGGCATCAAGTGACATAGGGCCGGGGAAATCCCCGGCCTTTATGCTGTTTACGATCGATCGGTAGGATGGGAGATAGCTTTGATAAGATCTCCCGTCATTCCTGACATCAATCCAGAGGCTATCGCATACGGAGACTTAGCTTGAGCAAATGCTGTCCGTGTACGAGCCATGTTAAGTTGCCATTTACGAGTACCGTTGATTTGGACTTCCAAAGGAATCGAAGCCAATGTCGCAAGGTAATCGGTGTATTTATTGTCTTCGCCATAAGTAGCACTAGACAATGCCGCAATGGTAGCATCACCAACCGTACCACCTAACGCTGTAGCGACAACATCGGCAGCAACACTAATATCGCTAACTGCAGGGTTGATTGGGATGGAGAGGACGTTTGAAAGGTCATCGATAGTAACGTTAACGTCGATACCCAACACTTTACCACCCTTAGCCCACCCCACGTCACCTACACCACGTTCAATACTGATCGATGAGACCAATCCTTCACGAATGATAGTCCTACCTTGGTTATAGACTTCCAGTAGGAATGGCCCATCGTAAGATGACCGTCCTGTTGCTCTTGGAAGACCTAACGCGAGAATAGCTGCCAGAGGAATGAATAGATTCTGAAGACGAACCCAATCATCAGCTGCCCATGACCTTAAGTGAATCGTGAATGTTGTACGGCCAATCTCAGCAGAAGAAGATTCATACACTCGTTGGATATCAGCGAATGCGTTACCAGCAAGAGCAATGAAACCTTCTACTTGAGCTGCTGCCAAGATCCCTTTAGCGATATCACCTACAAGGTTAACCGCCATCCCAATAGGGCCTGCGATGTTACCATCGGCAATGTTAAATCTAGCCATACGGGCTTTAGATGACATTGCGTTGATTTCAGTCTTGATCGTAGGTTCGGTGATAGAGTTGTTAAAGCTTTCTGAGTTAGTCCCTGTATTGTTCACGCGGAAGGTTACAAAGTCAGCACCCATACGAGCTTCAGCTTTAGCTTGTGTAGCCATTTTAGATACAAAGCTTGGCTCACTCGAATCATTATCTGCCTGTGTAGGTTTACTGTCGTCGTAAGTACCGCCGAAGGCTAGATACGCATCTTCAAACTCATGGAGCTTAACCCCAGGGTCTTTAAGTTGAATAGTACCACTGTCGATAGCATTACCCATCAGCTTTGTAAATTGGGCGTTACGTTGCGCTGGATCGTCCGACAAACCGGACATTGCGTTATCCATCATTTTGTGGTACTGGTCAGCTAGACGTTGTGCTTTAGTTGAGAATGCAAACACATCGATCCCGCCTGCTGTCATAATAACATCAGGCATAATTCGATGCATTTGGTCAACGTCAGCTTTATCTGGGATGGCCAGAGGATCGAAGAATCGTTTCTGAGTATCGTTCGTAAAGTGGGGTGAAAGACCCAAGTTAACAAACATGCCGTTAACAAACCCACTCACAGCCCACCAGTAAGGCAACATGGTAGGTTTAAGGTAGAAATACTTGGAGCGAGGCATTCCAGCAAAGAAATCTATCATGTTACCAGCCAGAATAAATGGCTGGAATGGAATCGTACCGATAAAGCCTGCTACCTCACCCGCTCGAAACCAAATAGATGGAGCGCGTCCAGTACGTGCAACAGAACCCGCGTAGACGTTATAGAAATTACCGAAGAATGTAGTCATCGAGTTGAACTTCGGAACACCCGCACGAATATGGATCTGTTGAGCGTTATCGTCGAGTACTTCACTCCACCAGCGACCTACGCCGTATGAAGCTGAAAAAAGAGATTTGTGTTTCAAGTCACAGTTGCCTGTGAACTGGGGTAACGGGTTTATCTGAAAATGACCTCCCATGGAAGTGTCAATGAACTTGCGAGAAGACGTAGTGTAATACCGTCTAACGTTGTTCGTGGCGTCAGATAATGCGCTGGCAGGTGCCAAGAACGCATTGCCAGCCCACGACGAATCGAGGATATACTTCCGAGCCATAGATTCATCCTATCGAATAAGAAACTGGATGGGAGTTACCCCATCCGGAATAGTTACGTTACAGCATTAGCGCGCTTAGTATCAAGTGGGTTACGTCGAGCAGGTTCAGACTGAGGCGGAGTCGGTGTGGTGGCCGCTGTCGCATTAGTTCCATCCCCCTTAAGGTTACCCAATTTCTCTAGAATACCTTTCAAGGTATCGTTAGACTCAGACGAGACCTCCAACAACTTCTGCATTACACCAGACAAGTCTGTATTAGCACCTGCTTGTTGTTGCATCGCTGATTGTTGGGCAGCTGCTGCCGAAGCACCGCTAGCGCTTGCGGGTATAGCTTGAGCTGGAGCAGAAGTTGGTACACCGCTGTCTGCAGCTGACCCACCACGGATCTCAGCGATAGCTGCTGCTGACGTGCTACCTTTACTTGCGGCGCTAACAGGTGAGTTACTACCTGCCGCAGCACCAGAAGCAGAGGCCGCTGCTGCGGCAGTAGCAGACAACCCAGCTTTAGCCGCTTCAGCACCACCCACCGAAGTAGGACCGTCTGCTTCCAACAGCTTTGAAGCTGCATCGGCTTTACCATCGGATGGGATACCTGTACCAGAAGCAGAAGCTGCCGTTGCCTTCATGTCAGCACCGCCAGTATCTTTAGCAATACCTGACGTACTGGCGGCGCTGCTCTGACCAGACTTCTTACGACCTATATCAACCCGACGATCCAGTTCAGCTAATACTTCACTGACTGACCGCATCCTTCCGTGTTCAAGGAAGACGGACTCGTTGTTCGTTATCGCATCAGCGCCAACGAAATCACTAGCTGGTTTATCGCGTGGTGCAGACAGTAACTTACGCGCCCCACCCAGACCTAGGAAGTGAGCTGTGTACAAGTCCACATCGGAGACATTACCACCTAAGGTTTTCGACAGTCCGTTGTAGTTCTCCTTAAGATAGCAAACACCGAGGATGGCATTAGCTCGAGCATCTGTAGCAGGTGTTCCTGGTGCGATGCCGTAGGTGGCACCGTACTTCGCCATCATGTCTTTCCATGTACCAGGAACAAACTGATAGAGCCCGTGGGCAATACCGCTGGAAGCACTTGGATCGAATGAAGATTCAACACCGGCGATGGCAGCAGCGATCTTAGGATCGAAACCAACCATGTTAGCTGCTTCAGTGATGAGTGGTCCCATCGCTGCCCAACCTTTACCTTTAGCATCTGGTAGTTTGTTGATATCCCCACCAGTACCATTACCCGGATGCTCGACCGAAGCACCGTACTTGCCGGACATCAGCAATGCACCAGTACTTTGACCTGTCGTAGACTGACCGGTTACACCACCAGCTACCGCACCTTTACCGAATACCTTACCTAAGTTCTGTAGGGTAGGACCTGTAGCCCCTACGTTACCTTGAGCGCCGTTCGCCTGAGTGTTACCCATAGCGATGTCGGACATTCGAGTGCCGTAGTCTTGACCAGCTTCACGTTTCTGAGACTGCATCCCATCCACGTTCAAGACTTTAGACTTATCACCTGTATCTAAACTATCCAGATACAAAGTAACAGAGCCGGGTAAGGTTTCCATGTCGTACTTAGGCCATGGACTGTTTGTTACAGTCCAGACACTCACACTGCCCAGCAAGGTTTCAGCATGGGTCTGAGTTACCTCAGTCAACACTTCCTTCATCAACACACCCGTAAGGTTACGGGAAGCATCTTTAGATGCACCGTTAAAACGACGGCGGCAGGAGATGTTGTATTGCAAGAAGGTCGGTATAAATCGATACGTCAACCAACGAGTAAGGTCTTCACGAGCAGGATCATCAGAAGGCTTAAACAGAGTCATTACCTTTTGAGATAATGCTTCTGGATTACCGCCGATGATAGCCTTGTCATTTCCTGAGTACTGGACTGAATCCCAATAGATCTCTTCGACTGCCTGGAGTTGTTGAGCTTTATCCAGAGACATTTCCTTAAGACCGTACGTTTTGAAACGCACCGCTGTTGGGATGTCGAGAGATTTCTTAGGCGTCATGACGCTAGCCCCTGCTACTTGTGCCCCCATTCCAAAATCACCGACGAGGGGTTTAACTAACATCAATCCCTTAGCGATATCGTCTGGAGATTTCCCACCAGCCGATACAGTAAGCGTGGTGTTTTTAGCAACCAACGCTGCGTTACCAGTAGCCAGTCCGATATCGACTGCTGCCTTCTTATCTTCAACTTTCTCTTTACGACGATCCTTAACCAACTGCACGGCGTTAGCCACGTCTTTGGAATCGGTATCTAGACTGCTGTCGAATGGAGAAGCCTTAGCATCATCGTAAATGGCTTGCATCCCACCCATGTCTACGATCTGCAAGAAGGTAGCGATATCGCCATCACCGATACCGTCATCAGCGCTGACCAACTCGGTCGTTCCGCGGATAGACTGCATCGCACTACAGTGTGCCAAGAACACAGGCCGGAAGCGTGTAGCGATCCACTTCATCAACTGGTGTTGATGTTCAGGGTCACTGGTTGGAAAGAGCTTCAAGAAAGCATCGGCATCAATTGACTTAGGGTCCATCGAAGCTTTACCATCCTTCGTAGCGGTAACAGCACCTTTACAGATACCTTCCAATTGAAGCACTTGCTGAACTCTACTCTCATTAGTTGGAGAGACGCCGTACTGTGTCATCCGCAAATAAAGGATTGGATACTTCTTGGCTTGAGACGATTTGTAGTACTTATATCCTAGATAAGCAGCACCGCCAACTACAGCCGCACCTACAATCAAGGGTATTCCAAGCGTACCAACAATAGCACTCCCTACCGCGCCAGCTCCAGTTAGTAATGCACCACCTGCAGTCATCGCAGCTCCACCTATAACGCTAGCTGCACTACCAATAGCAGCAGCACCAGGAAGGAACTCAGCAGCCGCTATAGCGCCTCGGCCAAGCCAACTTCCAGCTTTACTTAACATCCCAGCTCCTGGGATCTTCTTAGCAACCTTCTTCAACCACCCACCGGCGCGTTTAAGCTTACCTACTTTCTTAGGACCCCGACGGCCTTTGCCATGACCTTTGATATCAGCCAAATCTGAAGCCTGATCCAGTAAGCTTTCTTCGCCAGCTTTCTCGGTCACCTCAGCAAGATTATCCATCTTCTTGTCGAGGTCTTTATTCATTGTCTTGATAGCATCCACAATCGCTCCAGTACCACCAGCGGCTGCAGGACCCATCTTACCAGAAGCTTTATCAGCACGGCGCTTTAGAATGTCCTTCCACGAGAACTCGCGAACCCCGTCACCATCTACATCACCTGGAATATGATCAGGCATTAACTTCTTCTTAAGCAAGTCGTAGATAGAGTTCTGTACTTTAAGCTGTTCGACATTTATCTCGATAGATGCAGAAGCCATCTCTTCATCGAGCATGCCGATACCGCCGTTCTTACCGAATCGTCCACCCATGAACTTAAAGGCACCCCCGATAACTTTCTTACCGATACTAGCTACGCCTTTGAAAGCTTTGATAACGAACTTACCGTAAGCGAGAGCAGCTCTCGCTGCTAGCTGGGCGGCTTTAATACCGACCTGAGCAAATCCTTTACCAATAGTGAACAACAACGAACCGTTACGCGTGTAGAAAGACTTGTACTTATCGATCTCTTCCTGAGAAACGATTTCGTTCATCTCACCCTTATCGTTCATCTCAAAGACTGGGCCTTTGATTTCTTTAAGGGAAAAGATAGGGCTACCGTCTGCTTGACGGTACTTACCTTTCTTCATGTAGTTAGAACGAATCCGAGGTTCGGTATCTCCCGGAAAGTAAGCATCGAATTGCGTAAACTGGTCAACGGCTAATGACGATAGTTTCTTGATCGTTTTAAAGATCAGTCCGTAAGTACCACCGAAGTAAGCCATCCCTAGTTTACCAGCAAGGCCAGCCGCTTTCACGCCTAGCTTCAGACCCATCCCCGCTAGTGATTCCCCCTTACCGTTATAGAGTCCCTTATCAAACTCCTCTTGGGTAAGAATCACATCACCTTCACGGTTCTTAACTGGACCTGTGATATCTCGCAGAGTGTTAATAGTCTTCTCGGTATTAACATCGAAGTACCATCCCTTACGAATACCCTTAGCAAGAAGAGCAGGCTCAGGATCACCCATGACGTGAACGTCACTGATACCTAAACCACTGATGCTAGCAAACGGTAGCTTAGCTGCTGCAAAACCAGCCTTAGCTCCGAACTTACCTGTCTTCCAGAGTGCACCGTAAGTACCCTTCAAATAACCGAAGAGACCTTTACCTGCAAGCTTAGCTGTTTTAGCAGCATGTCCGGCGGCATTACCAATGGAATAATCTCTCCATCGTGACTTACCTGGAGTACCGTCAGGACCTTGGCCCGGTTCTCCTTCCGGACCACCGCCTTCATGACCTCCTGCGTGCCGTGCCAAGTAATCCAATAGACCGTTGGCAGTCTGCGACATCGCTATCATTGCATCCAAACGTTTGTGTGTCTCTTCGTCAGATGCTTTAAACAGCTCAGGAAATTCAACAATAGCCTTAATTGAATCAGGCATGACCACAGCTGAGTTAGCAGCCTGTGATGGTGGGACGATTGTTGGCCGTACCTTGTTATTTGTATTCGAACCTTGCTGATGGCGTTTACGTCCCCCGCCGTCAGCGAACGATCCTCTAAGTTGAGAATCATCCTCCAGATCTACGAAACCCTGTTCCTTCAGTTGACGTTGGCGTTCAACCTCTTTCATCCGAATCAGTTTTTCTTTAGGAGTTTCGTCTACGTTAGACTTCTTCTTAAGTTCGGTCTCATCACCTGCCAACAACGTCGAGTGTAGAGCATGCATGTCTATCGCGTCGCTTTGGTTACCGTTATACCGAGTAAGACCCAGTTCACGGAAACTACGACGACCCAGCACTGATGACATGATGTCCATCTTAGCGCCATGGTCAGCCATGTCGTTTGATACTTCAAGATACTTATCACGAACATCATTATTAAACGATGCGTGGTCTTGGTTACCGTGAAAGATACCTGTGGTCTTATCTATCTTAAACTTGTCAATGACAAATTCTCTAATCTCACTTACGACCGATGGGTCAACCTTACTCCAAATCTTAGCATCTGCGTAACGTTCTGGTTTGAAATCCATCCCGTCCGTCAAATCACCCATGAGCTTTAAGCGGAAAGCGCGTTTGGCTTCAGGTGTCAGTTGCTCGGCGCCCATCTCTGCCAAGATGCTATCTACTTGACCTCGGACGTTAGATCCAGATTTAAGCGACAGGTTAAGGTGCTGTTGATTAAGAGTGGACCGTTTAACCAAACTACCTGTGTAGTGGCTGAACCCAGTCTCTTCCTGATCTTTCCCGGTAGCCATTGTCTTGACCCAGCGGTCAATACTGGCCAAGTGGGCTGGAATGATTTCTACCACTGACTTATGGAATAGGTTATCAAATTGAGCTGGTTTATCCAGATCCATGACACCTTTACCGTTTACGGTACGGGTAGCGCTGTGCTGCGACACAAGACCTTTAGCTGCCTCATGTAACTGCCAGAACTTACCGTCATAGTCGGTGTCAGACTTAGCGTAATCGTTAGCGCGTTGGAAGATACCGCCGATTGATTTACGGAGGAAGTTATCACTCTTCTTAACACCCGGAAGGTTACCCAACCGTGGCTTAAGTTTCTTAGCTAACCCGCCGAGAACTTCCTCAGCTTTATCACCCAAGAATTCGGCTGCCAAACTACCAAGAACACTACCAGCCATTTGAGAGCGACTAACTCCCATTTCAGAGCCTTCATTCAACGAACTGTTGAATTGAAGAGCCCCGCCGAGCATTTCAGATGCGTTAGTTTTCAGATTACCCAAGAACTTAGTAGCAGCTCCGCCAACACCTTTCATCGCAGCACCAGCTAAACGCTGTTTAATCTGCTGTTCGATGATCTCTTTAGTCTGCATCTTAACGAAGTCTGGCAAGCCAGTGTTCTTCATGATGCCTTTAAATAGATCAGTGCTGGTACGGTAGTACTCTTGATTCAGTTTCAATGTACGGATACCGACGTCGAGTTGACGGTATCCTATCTCAAGACTTTTGCGGTGGTAGTTAACCAGAACCGTATCCTGATAACCCACCAGACGACCGACACCTTTGGCCATCGCTATGGAGACTTTCATCTCCGCGGTGAAACGTTTCTTTTCCCGAATGTCTTTAACAGCAGTCCTGTACTCACCTTCCATCTGCTTCTTGGCTTCAAAACCTAAGAGCTTATCGATACCATCGATGTTGGTTGTGAGTTCATCAGGACCTGAGTCTGCGTGATAAGGTACATCAGCCGCATCGGCTGCTTCACGGAGAGATTTCGGGATCAGGGCACGAAGGGTCGGATTCATCCGATCCATTTTTTGTTTGGATTTAATCAGGTAAGGATTCAGCTCAGCGCTGTTGTCCTTCATGATATCGGCAATCGTCGAGTCTAATGCATCGTATGCATCAAAGGCTTGGACGTAGCCTTTAGGTATAACTTTCTTGATCAGCCGGGTGATGAACCCCGGATCGGTTAACTTAGACTTTACATTGTTCTTAAACGAGTCTTTGAAATGTTCGATAGGCTTGCGCTTATCATTCATCGATCCGCCACCGAAATCGCCGCCGAAGTCCATATCGTCGAAATTCAGGTCGTCTAAGTCGTCCCCACCAAAATCGAATTCGTCTTTCTTGGCCATAACTGGTCTCTCTATAGGGGAGGCTATCGTTCATACAACTTTGTTTCATTATGAGGTGAGCGTCTTGAAACCTGACATGCTACCCGCGTTGCTCTGGATCTTACATGTATCTGATGCAGACCTTAAGCACATTGCTCCAATTACACGCCTGGACATGACTGAAGGTGCCACCAGTGACTTTCACGATGATGGGCTTTATTCCACACGTATCTTTGGGATGGTCGGCTCCACCGAACGTGATGAGGTCTACGGTAAGATTGATCTCAAAGTAAACGTTATCCACCCTAAGGTCTATCGTGATCTAGTGGGAATGCGTGAGCTGTACAAAACCATTCTTGATGGATCTCGTTTAGCTAAGTTCGATGAACTCGAAGGTGACTTCGTTCCAAGCATGGATGAGGATGCTGAAACCGGCTTCTCTTTCTTTATGCGTCATCTTAGCAAGATCCAACTCAAGCCTAACAAGTCTCCAGCTCGTAATGAGCGTATCAAGTTTCTTGAGAAGTGGCGTCACCGCTGGTTGATGAAGAATCTCATTGTAATGCCTGCTGGTCTTCGGGACGTAGAGCTCGGTGAAAACGGCCGTACTACTAAACATGAGATCAATGAGTTCTACTTTAAAGTAATCGCTATCGCCAACACTGTAACGCGCTCTAACGACATGGAGTCGTCAGCTTACGATCAGGCAAGGCTTTCCTTGACTATGAACGTTAACGAGCTGTATAAGTATCTGGAGCGCTTCCAGGGTGGTAAGGATGGCTTCCTTAAAGACAAATGGGCAAGTCGCCGAGTACACGGTGGTACACGTAACGTATTAACGTCAATGAACACCACGGGCATCAGTCTTGATTCACCTAACGTACCGGGCTTTGATAGCACGGTGTTGGGTGTATACCAGACAGCAGTCAGCTTGGCTCCGTTGGTAATTCACTGGCTCAGGACTGGGTTTCTGTCTAAGGTAATGGCAGCCGGTGAAGGTGACGTATCTTTAGTTGATCCTAAGACGCTTAAAAGGAAGTGGATTACTCTGACTTCTTATGACCGCGATCGTTGGATTACTGAAGATGGTCAACGTGATGTCATTAACCACTTGATCGACATCGATGCTCGTCACCGTCCTATCATGATCAATGGATGTTATCTGTCTTTGGTTTATCTGGGAGATGACACTTTTAAGGTGTTTGATTCTATCGATGAACTTCCGACAGGTTTCGACAAAGCTAAAGTCCATCCAATGACTTTGATCGAACTCATTTACTTGTGCGGATATTCTAAGTGGAGTAAGTACTTCACTGACATCGTTCGTTATCCGGTTACCGGTGATGATTCGACGTATCCCTCTCGTATCTACGTGAAGTCTACTTCGGTAGGTGAAGTACGTTGGGAGTTGGATGAACATTGGAAGCGGCAGGAAGGTTCTGAGTTCATGGCGACTGAGTATCCCAAATTAGGGATGACCACTTACCACGATTCTGAATCACCTCACCCTAGTCGTCTTAGCGGCTTGAACGCTGACTTCGATGGTGATACCGGTTCTGCCACATCTGTCATGACGAAGGAAGCTATTGAGGAGACTGAAGCGTATCTAGGTACTCGCGCTGCGTGGATCACTCCTTCTGGATCTCCTCGTGCTAGCGTAGTCTACGATACCTCTGAACTGGTTGTTCGTAACTTGACCAGTCGTTTTGATCATGTCGTTCAGTCGGCTGTTTCCATTCGTGGCCTTAAAGACTGATCTACGGAGATTTCTTAATCATGTCTGAAATGCTCAAGCTTGACCAATACAATTTACAGTTTAGTTTGTGGCGTAGTTCGCAGATCAACATGCCTAAGGTTTATCCGATCGCAAAGCTCTGTCTACCTAAACTGTCAATCCTACATTACGTAAACACTGATGGAGTGTCTGTAGGTCCACAAGCCTCAGATCAGATCTTTCTGACACGTCAAGCGTTGATGTTTATCGATCACGCTAAACATTACACTGATCCGATTGGTAACCCAATCAAGGTTCTTAGTAACGTTGAAGCGATGATCACCGAATACCGCAGACGTAACCGGTCGTTTAGACCGCTGCGTAAGTTGGAACGGTTAGAGACTGATCGACAATCGTTGATTATCTACAACTATGCCATGTTGGCCCATATCGTGAAGTATTCAGCCTCGTTCAGAGCTTCGTACTTCATGTGGTACAACATTTACCATGAAGCCGTGTTGAACATTAACCACCTTGCTAAGGCGAGTGTTCGTCAGCAATTTCTCGAGATTAACTTACCGGACGTTATTCCTGCATTGACAGCATTGCGTGAGATACAGTCTTCATTGACTGCCACGTCGCTTGCTAAGTTCCGTACACCGGAATCGAAGATGATTGCAGATATCTTCATGTGGGCAGGTCCGAATCGCAGTAAGAGTCTTCTTGGTAAGATTGACTACGAGAACCTTCCTAAGGTCAACTTGATCGTTCGTCGTTTGAATGGTTGGGTCGTAATTAATCTGGCTTGGTTGGATAAGTTCAGGTCTGAGAAGTATTTGCCTGAAGACGTGTCTAAGGAAGATCGTAAGATTCGTGAGAAGGGTGAAGACCCTAAGACGTTTGCATTACGTGTCCTGAAACTACTGACCACTATCCATCAAGCTACCACTCCGATAGCTACAGAGACAGGTGATGTTGTTCTTGAAGATCCTCTGGTTGAAGTTAATCCAGACGACGCTAAGATCGATGAGCATGACTTCGATACTGAAGACGATGAAGCTGCGTTAGGTGATAACCATGAACTGATCGACGATGACCTTGAACTCTCCAAGCTTGAAAAAGAATTAGAAGAGTTAGATAAGCTCAAAGAACAGTATTCAAACGCTGAAGAAGTTAACGATGATGGTGATGTAGTTGAAACCAAAGTCATTAACGTCGATCTGATGGCTCAGCGGGCAGGTGTCGCTAAAGAAGGCGATGCCATGATCAACAAGGCGAATGAGCTTTACGGTAAAGGACTGTTGACGACAGGTGAACACAAACGTCTGGAACGACTCTCCAGTGTCTACAGAACACTTCCTAATCCTTACACAGGACAAGGTAACTTTGTAGATGCAATGACCATTACCGAAGCTGACGTCTTGATTGATCCAAAACCATTGACGAACGATTCTGTAGTCACTGATAAATCGTTGACCTATAGTCGGGTTGATGATGTTGATCGTAAGTACATCGATACCGTGTTGAAGAAAGATATCATGCGGTGTGTATCAGCAATGCAGAAAGGCGCAGTATCCATTACCAGTTATGTCGTTGATCGTAAGATCGATGCCGTGAATGATCGTGAGATGCACATCGTCAAGATAGCACCTGCTGTCGGTGTACCCTCGACCATCAAGTTTGAGCTTCCAACCATTCGTGAGGATGGGACGTTTCTGTATAACGGTACTGAGTACCGGATGCGTAAACAACGTTCTGATTTACCGATCCGTAAGGTAGGTCCTAACCGTGTGGCTTTGAGTAGCTATTATTCCAAGATCTTCGTGGAACGATCTAACCGAAAGAAGTTTGATTACGGTAAATGGTTGTTGGCGCAGTTGATCATTAAGTGTTTGGATAACGAAGACGAACACATCTCTAAAGCTGTGCTCTCAGACGCTACCAACTACCGAGCTGATCTACCGATGATCTACTCAACCATTGCTGAAAGTATTGCAGCGTTTACGGTTGATGGATTGGACTTGTTCTTCGACTTCAAGAACCGGGTCAAGAAGTTCGACTATACTCCAGCTGAACTAAAGCTTGAGAAGAGCGGTTACACGCTCTGTGGTCGTTCTAAGCATGACGCGCTGGTCATGGCACCTAACGGCATGATCTATGTCCATTCTGGGGTTGAGTTGAAAGATGTCGGTACGATTGAATCTCTCTGCGGTATTGAGATCTCAGCTGAATCGACACCTACTTACATGGCTGAGATGAAGATCTACTCGAAGACAATTCCTGTAGGGTTTGGTTTGGCTTATTTGTTGGGTCTTGAAGGATTGATGAAAGTTCTTAACGTACATCCCCGCCGTGCATTGGCGGGCGAGCGTCTTAACCTCAAACCTGAAGAATACCCAGTCCGTTTTAAGAACGAAACCCTGATCTTCAAACGGGATGACGTTCTGGTTGGGATGTTGATGAGTGGGTTCAATCTGTATCACTCAGTTATCCGTAACTACGACATCGAACTGTTTAATGACAGGGATGTTTACGCCGCCGTTCTCGAACGTGCAGGTGTAGGTGCTAGATACGTACGTGAGCTGGATGCTTTGAACACGTTGTTCATCGACCCTATCACTGAAGATCTACTTGTTTGGATGAAAGAACCTACAACCTTCACAGGTCTGCTGGTTCGTGCTACAGAGATGTTGATGACTAACATGGTGAAGGTACGCCGTGAGGACAAAGATCGTCTCGTAGAAGGGTTGGAGCGGGTTCGTGGGTATGAACGTGTGGCGGGGGTGGTTTACGAAACACTTTCTAAGGCTATTCGTTCTTACACGACACGGTCTTCCACCGGACGAGCATCGGTAACTGTCAATCCTAACGACACCATTAACTCTCTGGTGCAAGATCCAACGTCATCCCCTGTTAACAACATCAACCCAATCCATAGCTTGCGGGAACGGGAAGTGATCACCTTTGGTGGTCGTGGTGGACGTAGTCGGCGCGCAATGGTGGCGTCTACTCGTTTGTTTACAGATGAAGACATGGGCTTTATCTCGGAAGGTACAGTTGACTCCGGTGACGTGGCTATTATCACTTACCTATCACCTAACGCCAACCTGACCTCTGTACGCGGTACTGTGCGGATGTACGATCCTGAGCGTGATGGTGCATCAGCTCTATTCTCCACGGCTGGCTTGTTAAGCTTTGGTGCGGATGGCGATGACCCTAAACGGCTGAACTTTATCCAAGTACAACACGGCCACGGTATCATGACTGTGGGTGCTGAAGTGCAAGGTGCTCGTACCGGCATGGAGCGAGTGATCGCTTCACGGATGAGTCCTGAGTTTGCTGTTACGGCAAAGGGTGATGGTGAGATAACTGAGTTGGCAGCTGACGCGATTACCGTGACTGCTAAAGACGGTACTGTAAATAAGTATCCTCTGGGTCTAATCCACACGACAGCTGAAGGTTCTGTGTACCCTAATACTCTGGCTACCGAATTGAAACTCGGAGACAAGGTTAAAGAGTATGATGTCATTACCTACAACAAAGGCTTCTTCAAACCAAGCCTGCTGGATAAACGTCGTGTAGATTACATGAACGGTTGTGTCGGTCTGATAGCTTTACGTGAAGCTACGTACACGGTGGAAGACAGTAGTTCTATCTCCGTTGCATTTGCTGAACGCATGGGTACGTTCGTCAGTAAACTGAAGACGATCGTCGTTGACTTCCAAGATGGTGTAAACGGGTTGGTTAAGATTGGTCAAAAGACTGGCCTTGATACAATTCTATGCACGATTGAAGGCGCAGTTTCGTCTGCAGCTGGGCTCTATGACGATGCCACTCGGGAGACACTTCGTAACTGGGCGGCCATGACTCCTCGAGCTAAAGCGGTGGGTGTAGTTGCCAAGATCGAAGTTTACTACAACGGTGAAATTGACTCCATGTCAGATAGCCTCATGGCGATTGTGGCAGATTCGGAGAAAGAACGTAAACGCTCTGCCAAACGGTTAGGTAAAGAATACGTGCCTGCGATAGTAGGTCGTAATGTCCGTATAGATGGACACACTCTGGAAGATCGTCAAGCTATCATCATGGTGTACATGACCACTCCGGTGGCTATGGGCATCGGTGATAAGTTGGTAATTGCTAACCAGATGAAGAGTACAGTTGGTGAAATCCTTTTCGGTGACAATAGAACTATCGAAGGGGAAACCATCGATGCGATCTTTGGTGCTAAGTCTGTGATTGACCGGATTGTAACCAGTCCGTTTGACATAGGGACTACCAATACCGTCACGCGGTTCATAGGCGAAGAAGCCTACGCGGAGATGTTTGGCGAGTAAACAAAACCACACCACTCCCGGATATCCGGGAGTGGCTGTATGTATATAGTCGAGGTATTTCCTGATGTCTCCCAACGAAATTAAGAATTTGCCAATTCTTGCCACTGCGATCCAACTCGTTAGCGAAGTGGTATTGAACGTCATCGGTAACGATGTTGCCGCTGAAGTAGATGGTGTTAAAGTCACCCAGTCTTCTGTTAAAGTACTGGTCGTTGCTTCACTGAACAAAGTCCTGAGCGAGAAATGTCATGCTTGAGCCTAGTGCTATCACCGCAGCTATTCCCCTCAACCAGATGTTGGCTGAGAAAGGCATTCTTTTGGATGTGCAGGCGGATACTCCTCTAGCGTGTATCGTTCGGGATGCTCCACTGATTGGTTTCGACCCAGCTGTTGCTTCGTACAGCGACATTACTGCGGCTTTGGTTAATGCGAGTCGTGGTGAAAGCCACGCTGGGATGCAGAGCGGCACAGTTGAGTTGGTTACCACCAGTGCTCGCCGTACCCTGGACTATACCCGTAATGTGGTTATGCCTCACATTCGTCGTGTGTTGACCTCGTTCACTGATCGTATTGATGGGTTCGATATCGTTCCTCTCCCGTTCGATCTGGTGTTTGTCTATGCACCTGAAATCTACAAGATGCAAGCTGGTATAGAGTTTGCTTCCCGTTGGGAAAATAACCCAATGGCGAGCGTTCCAGGTGCGTTGACGCTGGGTACTTATAGTCCGGCTGAAGTCGAATCGTTGGCAATGCTGACTGACGATGAAGGTTTTAATGATTCGTTGAAAGAACTGCTGAATGCCGCTGACGGTAAAGGCATGATGGCTATCTGCGACGTTTTGTCTGGTCGTATGAGTATCGGTCAAATGCCTCCGGAATATTCACTGCCATTGGCTGTGGTGCTCCGTAATATCGAAATGCCGAAAGAAGGTGTGCAGTCTACATTGAGCGCTTACAATGAAGCGCGTACGATCCTGTCCAACGTCTCCGGTAAAACTGCGTTGACTCTGATCAACAATCTTTCCTCGGCAATGAAGAACAAATCCCTGTATAAGGGTAACTTCATTCGTGAGAAAGGTAAGGTTGAACTGGTTGGTGAAGTTTACAAAGTTCTGTTAGATGAAGGTCTTACCAGTGAAGCTGTTATTGGTAACGAACTGATCGGTCGTAAGTACCTTGGGTCTCAGATGCTGCGGCCTGAAATCATGGAAGAGCTTACTGGTATCTACCATCGCGATTATGCGATTCGTAAACAAGCTGCCAACATCGCTAAGATCGAGTTCACTCGTAAAGCTATCAAAGATGTTCTACGTGAAGACGTAAACTTGATGGATGAGAAAGGTGAGTTCGTCATCGAAGGTGATTCTGGTGAGAAGGCGTGGGGTCGTCTGCGTGGGTTCATCGATTCCCTCCATGCTCACAACGGCATGCAGTTCGAACCGTCGGCTATTATCACTACCGCAGTCTGTGTGGTTTGGTACGCTCACACTGACGCTGTTCGTGTGATCGACATCATGTTCAAAGTCGAACGTGATCAGCCAGGTCTTCCTCCTAAGGAAGTTGCGCTGTTGGCCACCATTCAGTACTTGACTGAATGGGTCGCTAGCATGATCCTGCCATCCAAAAGCGGCGAGCTTTAATTAGCTAAGGGCGTGAAATATGCTTTCATCAGTATATAAACGCTCGAAGACCCGTGTCGATGCCTGTTTGAAGAAAGCAGGCACCACCTTCATTGCAATGGAACCTTTGAGGATTCACATCCCTGAACGTTTTGCTGAACGTGGTCTGGCAGTTATCGAGGATGTTTCTTACATCCTCGGTTGCTTAGCTATTATCACTGAAGATAACTATTACGCACCTTCCACAGTTACGGCCATGCTTAGAACTGAGCCGGATCGTGTAGGTCGGATTATTATCGATGATGTTGGGTACATCGAGCTATCTTACAACAAGGGTTCGAAGATCGTTGCCAGTACGGATGTAGTTGTGGTCGATAACCTACCTCACCGCATCTATACAGAACTGCTAGGTAAAGGTCGTATTCCTTGGTATTACAACTACACTGACATCCCCATGTTCTTCAGGGATAGTCTTAAATACAATGGTGTGAAGTTAGGCGCGGATCTTGCCATCTGGGAATACGTCGGTGCAGCCTTATGCCGGAACCCTGATGATCCAACTAAATACTGGAGGCAGATCCCTCACGCCAAAGCTTTGCTGGCAACTAAGTCACCGTACTTCGTAGCGCTTCGTAACGTGAGTATGGGATCAACGAACATGACGGCACGACTGGGTGGTTCTTATTTTGACCCCGGTATGACCAGTACGTTGGCGAATCCATCTGATCGGAGTGAACGATTCGAATCGGTATTGCGTCAATAAGGAATATAGCCATGGCCACGCCTGCACTGCAATTACCAAATGGGAATCAGGTCAGTTCTTACAGCAACATCGCTTTGGCGGGTAGCGGTAAGAAAGGTGTACTGAAAGATGTTGGTAACGGTTACAAAGAAATCATCCTGGGAGCATTTGGTGCTTTCGGTAATGGCGGTTGGCTTTATGACACCGCCTCTGCAATGCGTTACATTGAGAACGATCAGGAGTTCCTGCGCATGATGCAGGCTGGTCGTATTCGTGGCGAGTGGGGTCACCCAGTTCGTCCAGCGGGTATGAATGACCAGGATTGGTTCGTTCGTATCTGTACGATAGTTGAAGCAAACATGTGTTGCCACATTCGCCGTATCCGTCCATCTTTGGAGACGGTGACTGATGAACGTGGTCGTAAGGTTATTGCCATCATCGGTGAAGTGAAAGCGTCTGGTAAAGAAGCGAGTGCTTTCGCTGACATGTTGAACAATCCGGATGAGGACGTTAACTTCTCCATCCGTTGTTTTGCGAAGAAGAACTTCGGCAACATGACCAAACACATGACCAAGATCATCACTTGGGATTTCGTGTTTGATCCAGGTGTTCCGGTGGCATCGAAATACAACACCCCAAGCATGGAATCGAAGAGCGTTACTCGTCAACTTGATGAGGTCGAATTCAACCTTGACCGTCTGCGTAATAGCTTTGACCACACACGTCAGAGCAACACCGAAGAAAGTTTCGAAAGTGTGGCGCCCGCAGCTAAGTTCTTGGATTCTCTTTACGAGCAAACCAAATCACAGATCTTCGTGCCTTCTTCCCTTAGCTGGTAACCCCAAGCGTAACTAGGATTATACCCATGAGCAAGAAACTTTTGATGGACTATGCAGTTGAGTCCGGTGAAGCAGTCGCTGAAGTTCCGATGATGGCCGATAACGCAGAACAAATGTTGACCGAAGTACTCGTTGACGAAGTTATCTGTGGTGACGATACACTGTCTGAACATATGGACCGTGTAGAAGATACTCAGGACATTGCAGAACAGCTGGAAAACCTGGCTGAGCGCGTAGAAGACCTGGCCGTTGAACAAGACGCTAATCCAGTGTCTGAAGAAATGGTTTCGATCTCCACCGAATCGCTGCATCGCGAATTCCGCACCATCATGCGTGCTAACAAACTCGGCTTCACTGCCACTTCGTTTGAAGCTGCTGAAGACCATGACAAGCTGAAGCAATTGGCTGTTGACACACGTCGTGTTCAACGTATCGCTGAAGGCCACCATGCTGAACTGATGGACCTCAGTGAAGAAGGCGCTATCTCACGTTTCCTGAACCGTGATGAAAGCAAGATCGCCAAAGCCCTGAACGTCCTGGCTGCTTCTGAAGTTGCTTTGCAAGGCAGTATGCAGAATCTCAAATCACATCCTGTAATCATTGAACATAACGGTATTGCTGGGTTCATGACCCAGAACAACCAAAGCGTCAGAAACTTGAAAGAAGCAGTTGGGTTTGATTCGAAGCATCTGAACCACGTCCACGATACCGTACAGAAAGCGCTTTCTACCATCCAGGCTTTGGCTGGTGGTTTGAAATCAAATGGTGGTACTGTAGGTCCTGCTGTTTCCAAAGTTCTGGGTGGTAACTTCCTCGGTGATCTGGGTAGCCTTGCTACCAAAGGTCCTGAGTTGATGGGTAACTACGCGTTTGATCTCGATGGTTCTAGCGTACACGGTGTCCCTAAACTGAAACGTGTCCGTGATACCAAGAAAAATGACAGTAAAGGTACTATTGGTTCTATCGTTCTTGGGGGTCTGCTTGGTGGTGTTATTGCTGGCCCTATCGGTTTGGTAACTGGCTTAGTTGTCGGCAGAAACATCGCTAAGCACGTCAACGACGAAGGCAGCAAAGTCAAGTCTGCGGCCGGTGCTGGTGATTTGATCACCGCTGTTAACACCGTCAAAGGCTTCAACAAGGTTACCGATTACAAAATCGATACCACCGCTATCGACACTGCTTTGAAAGCAGCTCGTTCAGCGACTGAAGGTCTGACTCCTGAAGAGAAGACTAAGACCAAAGAAGCCGCTTCCGTATTGGAATCAGCCATCGCTCGTTTGGTAGCCGCAACTGATTGTGCTTACGAACAAGCTTTCTACGACATCACCACCATGGCGGTCACCATCAACTCCGTTGTGCGTGCTGCTAAAAGTCAGGGCGAAGAATAGGAGTAATCCATGCACAAGTTCATGGAAATGATCGCCCTTGAATCGGGTGAGATTCCATTAGAATCTCCGATAGACGCCGTTAGTAGCGTTTCAGGAATTCTCGTGGACGGTGTTGAACAAAGTCAACATCTTGGCAAACATCTCGACCTTATTGAAGAAGGTCGAGATCTATCTGTCCAGTTGGATGCTCTGGCTGATCACGCTGACGCCGTAGCCCGTGCAGAACAAACCGGTGAGATGATTCCGGATGCAGTTTACGTATCGACTGAGTCCATGCACCGAGAGTTCCAGACTATCATGCGGTCTGTTAAGTTAACCTTCAACGCTTCGAGTTTCGAAGCCGCTGGTAACAACGCAGATCGTTTGGTAGGTATAAGTCGAGATGCTCGGCGTGTATCGGCTATGGCTAAGTCTCATAACGAAGAACTTACCGATTACACCAGTGAAGGTGCTATCTGGAGTTTCTTACGTCGCGATGCAAGTAAGCTTGAAGCAGCGCGTGATGAGTTGGATAAAGCAGGCACCCGTTTGGCTCGCGCGATGACTAAGGTATCTGAGTCTCCACGTCGTATTAAGAATCAGGGCTTTGCTCGGTTCATGACTCGACGTAACAAGCAGGTCACTGATCTGGTTGCGAGTATCGGTTCTGAATCAAAGTACTTGTCATCTTCTCACGATCAAATCGAAAGTGCCGTTAAAGCTTTGGCTACAATGGCGGCTCAACTGCGTAGTGGTCAAGTACTCTCAGCTATTAACTCGCTGGGTAATGCTCGTCCATTCACAGGTGTTTCAGCTCTTGGTACGGAAGAAGGTTACCTCATGGGTAACAATACTATCGAATCTCAAGAGACTGAAGGTGTTTATCCACATCTACTGGTTCCTAAGTACACTCGTAGCAGCGGCATCCGCATTAAAGGTAAATCTATCGCCTGGGCTGCGTGGGAAGGTCTCACCGGGGCTTTGGCTGGACGTGGTATTGTTGGTCTCGTAATAATCGGCGGTATTGTTCTGGGGGCTCCAGCGGTTGCCGTTGCGGCTGCGGCTTCTAAGACTGCTATCATTACTGCCACCGCAGTCCATGGTGCGGTAGTTGGTTTTAACTACGGTCAAGATTCCAGTAACACTGGATCTCAGGCAACTTCAGAAGACCTTAAGAAAGTCGTCGATATGGTGTCTACTTACACTCGGTTCACCAACTACTCGGTAGACGGTGATTTGATTAGCGTTAATCTCAAAGCTGCTCGCAAGAACACTGATGGGATGACTGATGATCAGAAGAAGCAATTGTCTGAAATTGTCTCCGCTTTGGAAACAAGTTTGGATCGCCTGGTGCGCGCTGCTGGTATTCTGTACGAGCAATCGTATTACAGTACCACACTCACAGCCGCTCTGATCACCGCTGTTGTAAACCGTACGCAATACTAAACGTATCCTCCCTACAGATGCCAAAACATCTGTAGGGAGTTTATGCTGCGTTATAATCGTAGTCAACTTTATTACAGTCACACATCGTAGTATTGAATCCATACAACAAACATCCATTCTGGATGTGTATACTTAACGATCGAGGAGATCTATCAACATGAACACTACTACTCACGAATCCTTCGTAGAAACTTTCAACATCATCACCAACGTAGTTCCTTTCAACGAAGAGTTCAACAACGGCACCGATTACTTCGACCCGTTGGTTAACTTTGAAACCGGGCTGGAAGTGGGTGCCCGTTTCAAAGTTGTTACTCCAATGCCTAATAACCGTAAGATCGTCGGTATCGTTACTCCAGTTGGTAACGTGGTGTTCTTTGAGCGCTACACTGATGGTGTTGGCGGTGTTGTTACTCGTAACGTTCCTGGCGTTATCTCTGGCTTGTGGCGTGATGCACAAACCAGCGAAGAAGCTTTCTGGACTGCGGTGGGTTCTCCTAACGGGTACAACCGTAACATCGGCCACACTCTGAAAGCAGTTATTAAAGTCGCTTTGTAAGTTAAAGCAAAACCATAATCCTAATCAAAAGGATTATGGTAACACATTGTAAACTCGATACACTACAATCCCTATTGAAATACCTTTCTTATTTACGGAGCTACCCCATGTCTGCTGAAATCGTGAACGGCGTTATCGAAGCTGCCCGCAATGTGTCTTACGCTACACGTCTGAAAGACTTGGCCACAGCTCACCCAATCGGTGCTGTTGTTGCTGGCACTGTTGTTGCGACCGTCGCCGTTGTCGGTGGTTACAAACTCTGCACCAAGCTGTTCGGCGAGAAGAAGAAAGAAGAACCAAAGGTCACAGTCAATGTGAACGCAGCTCCTCCGGTTGATCCAGTCGTCAAGACTGTTTAACCAAACGGCATAAAGACTGAGGGGTAATTCCCTCAGTTTGTTTCTTTCTTTTTTTTGTAATCAACTAGAAAATAAACACACATTACCAGATTACATTACATCAATCAATAAGGAATTAAGATCACTGTTGCTCGTAGCACCATCGTAGTTGAGCGCACCTTACGTGTAGGTCTGGTGATAGTCGATTTACTTACACTTCAATTGTCTCGACTTGAGCGGTTTAAAGCGGATGGGTTTGTTCATCAGGATCTGTTCGTTCAACATAACGCATGGGGTGAGTTTACCATCTCTCAAATTGGTGTAAACTTTGTTCGCTGTACAATGATTGACGTTAATCCAATCGACGACAGCATTAACGTCAGCGTCACCACACATACTGAATTGGCTAGGCATGTTGTCGCTTACAACGATCCGTTGTCAATCGCAGTACCGATTAACCTGTACGACATCTTACTTCGTGCCAGAGAGCCGGAAGTTGGCACAGGTGGTATTCATGTCGTTACGTTTGACCCGGAAGATACTGAAGGTGTGGTTTCGTTTCTTGGCAAATGGTTAATTCCAGGAACACCAACCACCCAAGTCGTTAACTACCCATTTCCAGTAATGGAAGCTTTCGGCGATATCGCTATCAAGAAAACTATCCTCAAATTGAAAGCCGAGGGTGCCGATGTTCGAGTTCTGGAAGAAGTTGCTGATCTACGCAAGTTCGACGATACCAGTTGTCTAGCGACATTCGTCGCCGAAGGTAACGTTAAATACTGGAAATTGACAACCACGTATTACGTTATCGAACAGAAACATCCAGCCGTCTAAATTCTGTAATTAGTTACAAAGCTTGTAAACTCTGTGTCAATAACCCGTGAAACAAGGAATACGTAACATGAGCAAAGATCTGAACCCAGTTGTACGTTCCATCGCTGATGACCTGAAATCCCAATCAGCCATCGTTCTGGACGAGGTTACTAACGTTGCTGACTCCAAGAACACCAACGATGTGTTCCAGAAATACTTGCCTGAAGGTCTGACCTTCGAACTCCTGGAAGCTGGTCAAGACTTCACCATCCTGGCAGCGGCTGGTGTTTCTCTGGCTCACGGTGAGCTGCAACGTGACGCCATGGTCAAGAACAAAGAGCTGGTTTCTGGTTCGGTCAAAGTCAAACTCGGCCATACCGTAATCGAAAACAGCTACACCCGCAAGAAGTCCGGCACTGCCATGGGTAAGCCTTGGGAGAAGTACGGTGTGTCTAACACTGACGTAACTCTCGGCGTCGGCCGTAAAGGTGCAGACCTGAAGCATGTGGTGAACTATCTGTCTGAAGACGCGGCTTCCGTGTTCGCAAACTGATATCGCCTGGCGCCTGGTTCGTACTTGTTGGGAAGGGCCAACCTCTTGGCAAGTGCAACTGATAAAGCCGGGGGTTCGCCTCCGGTTTTATGTCCTTACTTTATTTTTTGGAGGTCTGTATGACTAAAGTCTTTGTTGATCCCAGCTATAACGCCGGTTCGATGATCCTCGATCATTTATTAAGTATGGTTGAAGAAGAGTTTCCTGCGGGTAAGCATGAGGACGTTCAAATCTTTACTCATCCATTTAGCTACAAGCGTGCTGACTCTAAGATCGTTAAGGGATATGCCTTCGGCGGTGGTGGACTCACAGGCATCCAAAATATCCTCACCGTTGTGTTATCAGAAGACGATGACGGTAAGATGTTGGTATTAACCGTAGGTACTAAAAGTACTTTCAATGACGATCTGTCTCCGATAGCCGTACCGGTTGATTGCACTCACCTTAATACGAATATTGAATACCGTAAAGCTCATTCGCTACCTTGTAGTTATCGTCTTAATCCAGAAGCTCTTGAACTGGCAGCTGGACTTATACACATGTTGTTTACAGAACAACGAATCCGTCTCGATGAGCTACGTGAGATACACTCACTCTGATCGATGTTGTCTTCTGGATTTATCTAATAGACTTTAAGGAGTAAGCAGTAATGTTTATACGTTCTTCCAGACTCAATATTTGTTTCGATCGTGTCCGTACTCTTGATGATCTCGAACTTCTGTTGTTCAAAGAAACTCATGTCAGAACTGTTGTTCGGTTAGACCCTCGTTTAGAAATCATGAGTGTCAGTAAACTTGCTCGTGTATTCAACGATGAGTACATGGATGATAAAATGACCGTAGCCAAGTGGCGGACTATCATTGAAAGAGCACTCAACGATAACATCGGTGTCCGTGGTCAAACGTTCATCAACAACATTTCTAAACGGTACATCACGGTTTTTGCACCTAATGCAGCTTCTGCGAACGGTAATACTTTAATCAAGAACGTTCGTGAAACCGCCACCGTTTCGTCTAATTAAGGAATCGACATGTGTGAAGAAACTGTACAAAGCATCGAATCTCTAGCTGCGCAGATCGATGCCGCTGGTAGCTACCCTAAACCTGACGTCCGCACTGAATGGCAAGCGCCTAATGGCACCAACTTGTTCATCGTTCACACCAGCAGCGAATTGGATAAGGTTGCTCATTACTACGAAGGGGCGATCTCTGTACGGACTGAGATCTTCAAACAACGTCATGAAGGTCAGTACATGGTAACTGCCATTGAGTTCACCGTTGAAGAAGATTCAATGACACCAGTCACTGTCCTAGGTATCGATAGCAACAGGACAGTGAACCTTAATCGCGGAGCTATGACGCTCAGTGAAACTGCCAACTACCGCACCCTCCACAGTTTCATAGATCGCGGTCAAGTTGCTATTGCGCTGGGTGTCTTTGGTTGCTACTACAGAAGCGATAAAGAAACGGGTGATAATGGCCTGCTGTCATCCGATGGTTGTAACTGGGACGATGTCGGCGATATCTTCCTCGGTAGCATCGTAGGGCAATGTCTCTGCGGTATGCCGGGCGATGTGGTCGACTTCATCCACGACGGTATTGCCCATCTCGCTATGCCTAGAGAAGAATCAGGCGGCAAAACTGGTATCAAGTTCGCTGACACTAAAGCGTGGCAGGCGCGAATGGCCGCTACGGCTAAACATTCAGATGGTTCACTTTACTTCTTGTGGCACAGTCTTGAAAACGCTGATCTGCTGGAACACGGCGGATCTGCTCCTGGGTGGTTGACTGGTAAAGGTGAGCACTTCTTCACTCTGGCAGATGCTGCTGTGAACGAGTACACTGACGGTGTGGAAGACTAGGATGATGAAGATACAATCATCCAGCAGCGAACTGGGTCAGCACGCGGGGCTTATGATCGTCGATAAGATGGAACGCGTTGACGAACTCGCGCAGAAGTTCGGTTTCACCGGCACCAACTACGTTAATATCGAAAAAGGAACCGTATGGGATCGCGCAACTATGCGCACTGAACATACGAACGATATTTACATAATTCTACTGGACAGTGAAGACAAGCAGACGTTCTGTCCGGTTTGGGTACCGACTGAACTATCGGTACGTGTAGCCCTTATAGACATCTTCGAGAAGTACTACGGTCAGAAGAATATCGATGTAGAGTTTGACATCATCGCCATTGGAACTGAAGACTTCATCTACAAGAAAAAGCACCGTGGGCTTGTAGGTCCTGCCCAAGTGTTCATCTCTAAACCTTATTAGCAGCATAAAGACCAGGGCTTCGGCCCTGGTCTATGTCGCATCTTTTTTTTTGTTATCGTTTGGATGTAATCCGGTACTTAGTGTTTTTAGGCAACACCAACTTACCCACCATAGTCGCTATCATGACTTCTTCAGTCATGGTGATTGACTCTAAACGATAGTCGGTTCCTTCCAGAAATCTAGCATCTACACAATTCTGGCTGTAGTTTATAATAGAGCCAACTTGCAATAGGGCTTCCCCGACCCTACGAAGCTCTTCCCTGCTCTTTTCTCCTTCCAGGTATACGATGCCATAGGTTCCCACACCTTGTAGCCGTAGCTCGCTTTCAAGCTCTTTCAATGCAGCGATAAGTGTTTGTTGTGCTGGCATTTTGATATCCCTTTCTTTGAATAGCAGAATAAAGCCCAGACTCTACCTTACGATAGAGTCTGGATGCTTCGGAAGTTACGGAGTAACCAGAGCATTCTTGATCGTAGTGATCTGCTCTGTGAAGCCCGTCGAAACTGCCGAGACATTGGAATCGACGCCAGTAACAAAGTTAGCCTGGTATTGTGGGTCCATCCCGCTTACGCGGACTGCATCCATGAAACCTTGTGCCAACTTGTCAACAGCGAAGCCAACTTTCTGCCAGCCAGTCCAAGACAGGTTGTAGGTGGCAAGCTCACCATCCTGCTGGAGTTGACGACTACCGATGTTCTCACCGATCTCCTGGTGTAGCCAGAAGTTGGTGATGAGCCAGGAGTTCTCGACGTAACGGAAAGTCTTATCAGGCTCGAAAGCGATGATAGTACCACCGTAGACATCCGCCAGCTGGTCAGTGAATTGATCACTAACACCGGTGAGAAGCGGATGGCCGGTATCCGGGTCCATGAAGAGGTAACGAACCATGTCTTCCATGAAGCGCATGATTGGACGACGATCCTTATCCACAACAGTGGAAGTAATCTGCGACCGAGCGCGCGATACACGGGACGGGGTTTGGAACACTTCACCGGCATTGCCGAGTTGTGTTTCCTGGGTGGACACGGACAAGGTACGGTTGAAACCGTTCCAAGATTGCATCCAGTTTTCGATGAAGTTCTTGTAGGCAGCTATGTATAGCTGACCGTTAGTCAACATCATCAACCCAGCAGGCGCTTGCAGCACTTTGATGATCAACGGTTTACGGATATAATCCGTAGCCGATGGGTAGTACTGCATGTCGGTCAGGTAGCCTTGTTGCCCCTGTACCGCCAAGTTCAGCACCGGCATCTGTGCACGTACGCCGTACGTTTTGTTGGTTAGAGTATCTGCATACCGTCCCATGTGTTAAGACTCCTCAGAACGACGTTGTTGCGCGATGATCGCGAGGTTCTCAACGGTGCGAGCGTTGTCGCCAGCCATCTCGATGTTCAGGTGCCAAGAGAAATTGGCCTGAGTATCGAACGCGTCGAAGTACGCATCCGGCGTGATGTCCACACGGTTATCGTACTTACCAGCAGTACGAGTAGTAACCTTTGTGTTCACCGCATCCAGGAACTGATCATCAGTCAGCTGCGAGTCACCGGACATTTCACGCCAAGTGATGTGGCCGATCCGGGTCAAGTTACACGCAATGCAAACGTTGATGTACGCGTGCAAGATCGAAGTTTGTTCTTCGTAGATCGATTGCAGCCCAGCCCAGAACAAACGACTCATGTCGAAATATTCCGAGTAGTTCATGCCGTTATCCCAATCCACCTGACGCACTTCTTCGTCACGAGTGACGACGTTGTGATCGCGGTAGCGGGTAATGACGTTCTGCTCACCACGTCCGAACGAGAACTCGTTCTTCATCTCGCCGCCTTCTGCACCCATGTACTGAGTGCCGAGGATCAGGAGATATTCCAGGAATGGAACGAGCTTGTCGTAATCGTCGTCGATCAAATAACCTGCTTGACCGAATACGCATACGCGCAGAGCTTTGGTGCCGAACTCAGACGACTCTTGCAGTGCACGGAAGTGCGAACGCAGAGTGACAGCAATCGACGAGTCTTGCGACGGCGTGTTCAGAGGCGAATTCACATCCTGACAGCAGAGGTGAACGAAGACGTCTGGACGGCTATCGTGGAAGGCCGAGAACTTCAACTTCGTCGCCACCGGGTAACCAGTGTCCCACACCGAATCGTACGGCATGCGAGCGATGTCTTTGTATGGGACATCAGAAGCTGTAAGATCAGTCAGCAGAGTATCTACGACTTGGTTATAACTTGCGTCGCCGAGAGTACCGTCAGCGCCACCGATCATCCACAAGTTGGACAACTCACCCAACAGAACACCACCTTCAGCCGGGCCTTCGATAACGAAAGTCTGATAAGGGTTGCCGTTGATATCAACACCAGTAAGAATGTTGAACAAGTTAACGTCTGCGAATGTTTCGCCGGTGAAGGCACCTTCGACAGTTGCGAATTGAGTCAGCAATGCTTGGATGTTAACATCGTAGAACGCGAACTTCTCGCAAGGACCCCAACCGGAGAAGCTGGCTGGATTGTTTGCTTCGTAGTTCTTCTGGATAACTTTACCACCGTAGTACTCAGTGGAGGTTGCCAGATCGATGGTGCCTTTCTTGAACGAGAAGTCCAAGTACGCTGCACTTTGCAGGGTGCGTTGCAACGTCGCAGTCGATGCCGAAGTAGCACGGTTCACGAACTGGATACGGTACAGGTATGCACCAAGCGTTTCTTGCAGATCTTCATCAGCAGGATCGCTAGACAACAACGTCGGAGCGATCAAACGCACACCGATGTTCTTACCTTTGAGACCGTCGAAACGAGCCATGCCGTCCCAGAGCGGAGTTTCATGAGAAATAGCACCGGCAACAGACGATACCAACAAACCTTCAGCGACAGCCATCGCGCCGAAAGTGGATTCGCCAGCTTGGTTCTTCGTAACTTCTTTCCAACGCCATTGAACGCGGAAACCAGTGGTAGTTTCACCAGTAGGGATCTTAGCACCTTGAGCATCGAGCTTGATGCTGCCGTCGCTGTTACGGGTGTACAATGGAATGAGGTCAGAGACCACATCCAACGCCAAGCGGAAACTTGCTTGAGCTGCACCAGGAGCAGGGAGGCGGACGAAGAGCGCTTTACCGGAAGCTGTGAAATGGCTTTTGAGGAATTGCGATTGGTGAGTGAAGAACGGACTCAACGGATCGATTACGTCATTACCATACAGCAGCGTCAAACCGGCGCTGTCCACATAGTTGCCTTTGTTATATTCGCCCCACGGCGCGAACGATTGAAACAGTGGGAGACGCATCGGAAGGTTCTCGACCGGTAAGGTCAAGTTCGTTACGGTTGTGTCCTTAATGCCACGGAACGTTGTCCGCGGTAGGGAACTTAAACGACTTACAGACATGTTGAACTCCCAGGAGCTAGTTCTGCGCAGAACGTCGAGGAATGGTATGGTTCAGCGAACTTCGAGCAAAACGCCGAAGTAAGCATACTATTTTTTATTCCGGTTTATGTAAACAAATGTAACTTTTAACTCACATAAGTAGGAGACGCGGACAATGTTCGAGACCCCATACCAGACCACTCCATGTTCGCGGTTCTCTTTGGTGAAACCCGCTGCGGCAATTAGGAAGCTCGAAATCAACGAATTGTTGGTTAGAACTGACTTTAGTAGCCAAGGGGTTCTGTTGATTCCGCCCGGTGTAGTTGACATTATGCCGTTCCAACAACCGATGACTAAGCTTGAAATTCCAGGCTTAGAAGCTAATGCTGTCCTAGATGGCCGCGCTCTTATGCGCGCAGACGGTCGCTTTATTAAAGATGATGCGGCACATCATGCCGTGTTGGTTGCTGATTTGGTGGTTATGTGGTACACCCAATCAGAGTCTTTCAAACGTGACATGTTAAACGTTGGTGATTTCCCTGCCAAGGTTTTCATCGCGTGGCTGAGTAGCATCAATCAACGACTTGGTCTCGATCTAGGTCAGAGTACGTTGGTTCGTGCAATGATTGCTATCTATTACGTACAGCTGTTCACGCCATTACCTGAAAACCCAACGAGCGATGATGTCGATCGGCTGATGATCCGGGCCGCACGTTTAATGCCTGCCATGGATGCAAATACACTCCGTGGAGCTTTGGGTGAAATCCCTAGGCTGGAGCGGTTGAAGGATTTGGTTGATTGGATCGTCAGAACGCTTGAATCTCCAAGAACCGAATTTCTAACGGTGGCATTTATTTACACAGCGTTAGGTTCAAGTTTCGGCCCAATTCTCCGTGAAGCCGCTGCTGTTGCTGTGGAATACCCGCCTGTGTTCTTGGCTATGGTCTACTCGACCTGCTTGGAACGCAGTTACACCCGAACTGGTTTAGGTCGTGTCATTGAAGGAGTCATTCGAAACAACTCCGACAAAGAATACGTCAAGAACATGAATCATCTTATCGGTAAGAGGTAACGTATGGTCAGCTCAACCGACTTTCTGGTTGATCACGCCTACCGGAATGTTTGGTGTAGTCCGGGGCAAGATCGCCAACACATTGTAGCACCTACCCGTATCACTAAGCGCGCTGGCGCTGTGGGTAACATCAAACTTGGGATGACGACGTATAATCTCCCAAGCGTAGGTGAGTGGTACCATGTTTTCACCATCGGCGATCTTCCACCTGTGTTAGTGGGTATGAATACAATCGTCGATAAATGGGTGTCTGTAATGGGTCAATGTAACAGCACTTCGCTGCTCGTTGATCTCTACACCAACTTGGGTATACACATCCCCACTCACAGAGCATATTGGCTATACACTCGTGCTGGCCAGTTGTTGATCGCTATCTTGAACACACCGGCCATTGTCAATCTTGGTTTGGTGCAACCGTTTATCCGTTGGAGGAGCAATGCTTACTTCGATGGGAACGATGGCATGTTCCTTAATGATGGCATCGAGATAGCTGGGCTGACTCCGACTACCCAAGCGCAATACTCCTTGTTTCAAGCCAAGTGGCGTGCCGCTAAGCTTAAAGCAGGATACGCTTGGGCGTTCGTTAACGGAGTACGAGTAAACGATATCAACCTCACTACAGCTAAGATTGGGGACATTCTGGAATACACTCAGGATGCTTCCGTTAAGTCTGTGGTGGAATTGCCGATCAGATCGTTGCAGTCGTTTGTAAGCATCTTGGATACGAAAGGTAAATACTTTCTTCCTCGTGCAGGTGTTGAAGACATCATCGATTATGCGGATGATATCGATATCTATCTGCTGCGGTATCAGTTGGCGGCGGCGTACACGGGCTACTACTACCATCAGAATCAACCTGACTCCATTCGGATGGTTACTCATCGAGATTACTCGATACCTCAGACCTATCTCCAGTACTACGTCGATAACACACCGACATGGATTTGGAATGACGATCTACGGGTAGAGATTATTGTTCGTAACAGCGGTTGGACTAATAGACCTTTGGTGAACGAAGCGCATCGTATCAAGGAGTTGTTCAAACTTTCTGAACCACTGCGACTTAAAGCGATGCTTGGTGAACAGTCGTTAGATATTTGGCGTGCTGACGTACTTGAGAATGACTTCTATCCTCAAGTGATGAGCGCTGAATACGGTGGGCTTACTCGACCTATGGTTGAGCAAGCGTATGGTTACAATGCGATCTCTAAACTGATCTGCGATGTACCGTATAAGATCCCTGTGAACTCATTGTGGGCAGATCTACCTTTTGCTCTTACTCAGTTCTCTACCATGTTTGAATATGACTCTGGTGGTTTGCTCCTTGGGTGGTACGTCCATGACAACTCCATTCAATACCCAGTTCATAATCCAACATTAACGACTTATCTTGAAGGCTACATCGGCCGTGGTGGTTTGGGTCTGTCAACACAGTACGATACGCCGACGACTACACTCCTTAAAGGAGTGGATTATCGGTTCTACGTCTGTGATATCTGGAATGGTGTCGCGAAGAACAATTGGAAAGATGTAACGGGCGATACGACTTACTACACGGTTACAAACGGCGTAGCGACTTGGATCATCGATCGGACCAAAGTTCACACGGCTGTTCACGACGACATCGACTTCCTCTGTTATTCGCTGCAACTTGATTACAGAGACGATCTACTAACGCTGACTGTCAACGTCTCTGAAATCCTGACAGGACGTGTTCCTGTTATCGATGTGATGCGGGTTCCGCCTGGTCAGCTAGATGTTATCATGAACCAACGGACCTTAGTGCCTGATATCGACTACTACGTTGAATGGCCTGAAATCTGTATCGTTAACAAGTCTTACCTCAAGTCGGGTAGAATACAAGACATCACTCTTCGTGGACGTGGGTTCTGTGAACCTGACATGACCATGAAACCGGTTGCTGATTCAGGCTTTGTAGCGTACGGTACATTGAGCCACAATACTCAGTTTAATGTACGTGACGATAAGGTCAATCGCATCAGCGTCGGTGGGCAGCTCTTTACTCGTGATGAGTTAGGTTTCAGTGAAGATGGTACTGTCATTGTTTCTGGTGTAAAGAACGGTACACCTTATCTGATCACACACCCAGTCATTCCGATGATGGGCGTTACCGATACTGACACGTACACGATGATGAATGCGGCTGAAGTGATAGACATTAAGGTGGAAGGGTATCTTACTCAATACTTGCCTGAAGTTGTTCAACCGTTACCTACCGCTATTCCAGCATGGTATTCAGTGTTCAGTCCATTCTGTGCCAAGATCATTTACGATATGCTTAACGGTATTTTGTTGATGGACGAATTTGAAGGCACGTATAGTCTGGAGCAGGTGAAAGAGAAGTTAGTAGGTTACGAGTGGGTGTTGGTTTATGATCCAGCAGTACGAGGTGTGAATAGTGACTTTGTTTTCATCGACTCACACCCCGAATCAATTCCACTGCAACTCAACATCTACCAATACCGTTTCCTTTCGCGAGCTATTGAAGTCTTTCTTAACAATAGCGTAGCCATTAACCACCACTTGGTGATTGTAGAGCCCGGATACGAACACGAGATGGCTGACCACCCGCATCCACACCGTTCGTGGACTGAAGTGTCAGTATAAATCCAATAGGAGGTAGGTAACTACCTCCGTCACCGAGTCAAAATTATGGCTGAAGTAATTATTCCGCTACCTAACGGCGGCACAGTTATCACCGATGAAGATCGTAAGAAAGTATCTGTCTTCAAACTCGCCGATCTTTATGCGTACAGATTGGTAGACGATAGCAGCACTGTTGTTCAGGGTAAAGGTAACTATGTTGCGAATGTTGACGACTTTGTTATTGTTTATGACCTCGGTATGTTTCGTGCTTCTCGCGTGGATTATACCAGTTATGTCACTGATCTGACGCTTTGGGAATTACCGAAGACTGCATCTGAAGTAGGTGTAGCTGACGTACTGTTGGGTGTTGGTACTGGCTATACATCGGAGACTTGGCGCGCTAATCTCGATATCCGTACCATGCCTTATCGATTGGATATCGATGCTCGTCTTCATTTGTATAGCGATCTGGCTAAAGAGATCCGTGTCTTCAAAGGCTTGGATATCACCAGCACTGGGGAAGTTATCAGTGCGTATTACAATGCATCTAAAGAATACGTCGGCGACGCTATCCCGTTGACTACAGTGGGGACTGATGTAGTTACCAACCTTAATATCAAAGCTCCTACCGCTGGCTACTGCACGATTAAGCTTGATGATGGGGCGTTGGTGACAGTAGTGGTTTACAGCGTTACTGGCTCAGTTCTGAGTATCGCTAAAGTGTTGATCCACAACACTAACGTGATCAGACATCCAGACGATTCGGTAAAACGAATCAAGACGATTGAATTGATTAGTCCGTATTTGTCGAACACCGAACCTAATCAACTCAGTATTGCAATTAATGCCACAGTCGCTACTTTGGCATTGCGGGGTAAGGTTACATACATCGATGGCTCAACTTCTATTCAAGATGTAGTGGATGAAGATGCTAACGGTAAGTTCAAGTTACTTGGCCTAAAGTACTGGTCTCCAACCATCAGTGGTCGACCAGCACCAGTTGCTTTAAGTTACACTCCTAGCGTTGACGAAGAATATTCGTATAGTCAGGGAATTACGGCTTCTGGAAGTGTGATTGTTCAGTACACGATTCTTGGACTTCCGATCGATCCATCGTACAGTCTTAAGCTTTATGTATTCCCGACATGGGTCTCGACCTTGCTTGGCTATACGCTTGAGTATTGGTTGTACGATCTTAATCGCCAGATAGCCAGACGTGTTCCTAAAGCTGCTATTTCGTTATCTGACGAGTCAGCTCCGTTTGATGGGTTGAACTACACTCAAGTTCAAACACTGAAATTAGGTGTTCAATTGAACGTAGTCGATGTAGCGTACGGTTCAAACACACATGTTCAAATTGTGCAAGTGGCATTGTTGCGCGATGGTAGTATTCGTGCTAGCAACTGGAAAGTTAAGTTCGCTAGTAACCAAGCTTCTTACTACGGCACTGCGCTTGAAGCCGTTGTCCGAGCGACTATTAATGGTCTGAGTACTATCAACGTTAAGAACGGCGCCGCAGACCTTACGTCATGGTTGGCTTTGGTATACGGTTCGTTGGAAGCACTTTACGATCCGCAGATAGAAACAGCCGCTCCAGTACCGACACACTTCGTAGTTAATACGAAGACTCGTGTTTACGAGTTCCCTGTGAGTCAGTGGGCAAATGACCTTACATTCATCAATGATGCGAACGAAGGAGAAACGATTTACTTAACCTTCCTTCGTCGAACTGTATCAGCCGATTTACAATTGGCTGTGGCTGGGCTCCCGGTGCACAAGACATAAGGAGCAGAGTCTGGGGAGGGTGACCTCCCCAGCTCATTATGCCGCAGCGAGGATCTAGCTATGACTATTTTATTTTTAGACGATTGGGACAATAAGTATCCGCATGCAATTGCAGACGCGAAGTCTAAAAACCAGTCGTGGGTGAGACAAGCCGCTAAGTTTAAGTCAATGGGAATAAATAACTATTACTTTCATTTGGCGTTACACAATCCTCTGTTAGTTGGGGTAGATCCGTACTCAGATTACTTGAGTCCTGAACAACAACAGATGATCTTAATTGAGTGTTCTGAGAACTATTGGTACGCTCTACGTGAGGTCATCAGGTTCCCTGAAGATGGTAGTGATAACTTCTATCACCTAGACGCTAACCGCGGCAACCTTGCGATGTTCTGGTGTCTTTTTAACTCCTTCATCACGTATCTTCAACAGATTCGACAAACGGGTAAGACACTTAATGCTCGTGCAGTAATCATCTTGTTCCACATGTTTGCATCTTACGGCGCATCGTCTATCCTCTTCACAAAGGGTGACTTGCGTAAAGGTGAGATAAAGAACTACAAATCCTATCGTGACGCATTGCCAAAGTGGATGTGGTACAAGGAAGGTAAGGATACGGATAACCAATACGAATTCACCACGATGATGAATAAAAACATCACCTATTCGTACGTACCTCAAGGTTCTCCAGAAGAAGCGAACAACGTGGGTCGTGGTAAGACCCCTAGACTTATCTTAGGAGATGAGATTCCCTTCTTGGCGTATGTGTCTACTTCACTACCCGCTCTGATTGCATCCACCACCGACTCCTTTGACAAAGCTAAAGCGCGTGGTCAGTTCCACGGGATTCTCTACACGACTACCGCAGGGGATTTGTCCACTGATTCCGGTAAGTACGTTTACGAGAAGATCAAGAAGAAGGCGATGTTCTTCAGTGAAGCCTTGTACGACGCTAAGAACCGTAAAGATGCTGTCACCATGATCATGGCGAACAGTAAGTGTGATTCCGATCAAGCACCGTTTGTTGACATCTCTTTTAACCATTTACAGTTGGGTAAGACTAACGAATGGCTCAGAGGTAAGATTGCAGCAACAGGCGGTAGCCGAGATCAGATTGAACGTGACTTCTTGGGACGTTGGACTTACGGTAGTGAAAGTAACCCAATTCCTGAAAAGATTCTGAACCGTATCCGCGACAACATGATGCAAGCTCGGTACATGCACACCGAGGAGAAATACAAATACACACTGAAATTTCAGCTTCCTATTGAGGAAGTCAGAAAACGTAAGACTATCATGGGACTCGATACTTCTAACGCCATTAACCGAGATGCTATCTCCGGGGTGCTGTTGGATGTGGAGACTGGTGAGACGTTGATGACGTTTAGTGTGAGTGAAGTGAGTTTGTCTTACTTTGCTTATTGGTTGGCTCAGTTCATAGCTGACTTTCCAAACATGACACTGATTCCTGAAAACAAGTCTTCATGGCTCGGTATGTGCGATATTCTCAACTCACGGCTTCCTCAATTGGGGGTTGATATTGGTCGCCGTATTTATTCGAAAATTGTTGACACAGCTTACGGTAGTGATTCTGAGAAGAGAACGTATCGAGACTATACTGTCGGAGCCGCTGGGGAACGTAAATACTTCCCTTACCGTAATGACTTTGGTTTCATGACAACCGGCGGTAGTCGAGCTGATCTTTACTTTGACGTACTCAAAGTTGCTACTGTACAGCAAGCCGAGTTGATTAGAGATCCTGCTTTGATCGATGAGTTATCCAGTCTAGTAGAACGTCGAGGTCGTATCGACCACAAAGCCTCAGGGCACGATGACCACGTTATCGCATGGCTAATGGCTAACTGGTTCTTACGTCATGCTTGGAACACTGACCATTACGGTATCGATCAGAAGAAGGTGTTGTCTAAAGTACGTTCTTCTACTAGCGGTAATGATCCTAAGCTTCTTGCACGTAATAATAAAATTGAGAAACAACAGGTTGAAGTTGAAATCCTTGAAGCACGTATCGATGGAGCAGTCACACTCATCGAACGCCGTTACTTGGAAGCTAAACTAAGATCGATGTTGTCTGAAGTAATCGCCGTTGAAGAGTCTGATGTCATTTCAGTTGACCGAGTATCGGCTACTGAGAAGAAGGTTCGCACAGATACCCAACAGACGTACACTCGCGATGGGTTGTTCTCAGCAGCAAGAAACATGCCACAACGTGCAGGTCTATTCAGACGTTAACGACATAGAGCCCGGCTCACGCCGGGCTCTATGCTTTACTTTTGCTGGTGATTTTTAGTAAACGCTCTGAGAATTAAATACAATAACACTGCATTACGTACAGATGAAATCAAGACCTTGTTTTTGGACTTAATAGCAACTGTAGTAATCGCTTCCGTCAGTTCACGCATTTCCATAATCATCGGGTTGTTTGTACGGCTAGCTTGATATAACGAACGCATCTTACGAAGCAGCCCAGGAATGTCGCTACTGGATACCATGGTCGATGGGTTCTTGTTCAGGTAATCGAACGCGTGCTGTAACGTAATCTCACAGATGCGTTGTACCCGCTTATCAGCTCGAGGAGATGCGTTGTTAGACATGTACGAGAGCGTGTTGACCAAAGCACTCTTAGGCATCGTAGGAACTGTCCTAACGATAACCTCCACTAGCTCCGGGATGATGAAGTTGTTTTTATCGCTAATGATCTCAAGTAAGTACCGAATGTAGCTCGAATACAACCGAGTCTTGTCACGAATCTTCAACTCACCGTCCAGTTCGATCTGAGCATCTGAGTTACGGATCTGTAGAGTCGGATCATGTAACACAGTTTCAAAGACGTCTCGGATGTTCTTAAGAATGTCCTTGATACGACCTTGAGTATCGTTGGCGATCTTGTCGATGTCTTTATCGAACTTGATCAGGTGTGTGTACCAAAGCGTACCTTTACTGACGATGTCAGAAGCACGTTGTTTCAGCAACTCACCCCAACTACCGGCTACCTTAAGACCAAACCGTTTTGATAGCTGCGCGTAGGTCGCTTGAGCGACGATTGGATCGGCATCCCAGGTAAACCAATTCGCGAGAATAGATGTGATATACTTATACTGGAGAACGAGAGCGCAAGCCATAGCGCCAGCATGTTTATCTTCTTCATTGAGATTGTCTGCAGTTAGGAATTTATGAATCATCCAGAGACAAGCCAAGTTCATGACGTCACTGGATACATGGCGATGGGTAACGACTTCAGGGAGAGCGTGAAGATCGTCTTCTAAAGAGTCCTCATCAGTGTCCATGACATCATCAAACCACTTGTTACGATCTTCATCTTTGAAGCGGACTGGATCGACACCCATCAGGTTACCGCCAAAGAACCTTATATGGACATCGTTCTTGTTAACAAACCGTTGTTCGTAATCCTGAACCTTGCGGAGCATCTTCGAATCGAAGACCAGATGGGAGCAGTGTTCTTCAAATACTTCTTTGGTGTTCTTCATTGCTGAAATCCCCTAACCCCATAGGGGTGCTTTAGTCACATGATACTTAACGCAAATAATTATGATCATACATTGTCATCACGTAATATGAATTAAATAAAACCACACCCAACGACCGTAGGAGGTCAGCGCCATGCTTCTCGAAGCTGTTAAAAGTAAGACTACCTATCTCAGGGCAGGTGAAGACCTCGATTGTGACTGCGGTAAACGGGCAAGTGTTAAGGTTTCGTATAGCCCGACACCCACCACAACTGGTGATCATTGGTTCTGTGGCAGTTGTCACCGGGACTATAAGGATGATCACGGGGAGTAAGTTACATGAGTCAGTCAGACTCCGACACCTCGAAACAACTTTGTGATATCTGCAATCGCCCGACTGAAATCACTTTTAGTCGAGTAGTAACAACCCCCGGCTCGGTAGACAGGATTTGCAATCTCTGCCCAAGCTGTATTTCTTCTCATGGTAACGTTAGCAAAGAACTTGCTGACTATTCCCCTGAGGCGTAGAAGTTTGCCGGGGATTACCCCGGCGTCTATGCCCTCAACCCAAATTTGACAATAAGGTATTTACGATGTTTCTAACAAACAGTAGTTCCAACAATACCATGACAGCTCTTTTCGCTTACGTTCAAGCCCGTCATTTGGTTACTGAATATGAACTTCAAGCTGAATGGCTCGATCTTCAAACCGATACTCGTTGGAATGAAGCTGCTGAATTTCTGAACATCCCTCACTTGGTTTCGGAAGAAGACTTCGCTGAAATCATAAAGGGTACTTTGACTACATCTGAATGGCACGATAAGCACTATACACAACCTCGTGAAAGTAAAACGGTTGCCTACGTGCCAGATGAATGGGTTGGTGATACATTAGATCGATTTGATGATCTGATGACAACGTTCTGTAAAGATGCGTTAAACAAGACGGATACTACGGTAGTGGACGTCTTTGCAAGAAATGGCCGTGAAACTCCATTAGATCAGAATCTACGAGAGAGCAGTAAAGTTAATAACATCTATCCTTTCATTAAGGTAACTGATTCACCGTCCACCGGTAACCGCAAACATCTTCAAACAACTGTAGGTATTACTAAAACAAGAATGCCGTTCTACGGGGCTGAGTACATCGAAACTCCAGATGGTCCTCAGTTGTTGAATACCCACATGGGAATGAGTGCTCCACGGATCAGTTCCGCTAAACCAACTCCCAAGGATCTTAAGGGTACCGTAACTCCTCGTACATGGGCTGTGACTGATAGCATTATCGAATACCTCCACATCTTCAAGAAGCTTCCTTCCGAGGAACTCACAGCTGAAGTGAATTCCAAATGTTACGCCATGATGATTCCTTCCTTGAAGCACCATCTCTGGGTGAACGATACCGTTAACGTTGAGTTTGCCCGACGTCTTCGTACTGAAGGCTTCGAAGTGAACATGGTTAACTACAGTCGTGAACTTTCAGTGTTGGTGCATCCAGTAGGACCTCTGGTCTGGAAAGTGTAACATCTATATAAACTCAGCGCTGTAATGGCGCTGGGTTCTTTTTTATTTGTACCCATCCCTTATAATAAGGATTTTTAAATGAGTAGCGTGCTGGTAGAACAGTACATGACCGAGTTGGAAACTTTCTTAGGAAAGTATACCAAAGAAGAGGTCAGAAACACAACGTACATGGAAGTTATCATGCAGGTACAAACTCCCATGATCAAACTCCTTCATTTACTCGCTGTTGGTGAAGGTTTAAATACAGCTCTCCATAAATCATACATTGAACTGTTTCGTATGGCGGATGACGATCTAACCGTTGATGACATAAAAGAATTATTTGCTCGTAGCTTAGGGTACAAGGATCATGCCCAAGCTGTGGCATTCGCTAAGAACGCTACAACGCTTACTAACCGCCGTTATATCACCCACCACTAAAGAGTAGTAGAAATGACCGCAAAGAAGATGCATGTCGCTGGTGTTGAATACACCGAATACCGCATCACTGAACCAAACCCTGCCAGTAAGGGTATCAAGTTCGGTATCATTATCTTCAGAGATAATACCTCTAATTGTTTCGCTGTGGTTGAAGCGCGTAATTTGCGTCGAGTAATGGGAAGTCTGTTAGCAAGTGTTGCTACCAAAGATTATACCCACACTGTCCCTAAGATCCTTAAGGACCGTTACCCAGTTGATCTGTTTGATAACATCACGATTTACTATCGTGAGTTCGAAGAAAGTAAGCCAGCAGGTCATCTTAAAGATATTTGTCTTTCAGGGACTCCAAGTAAAGCGGTGGTTATGCTTAATCTGGTAGGGTCATGGTTAGATAAGGAAAAGGAAGCTAAGAAAGTTCATTCCCTTAATAACTATTTCTCTAAATACATGGACACCCGCCGGGGTGGTACGTTTATTGAATATCTGTGTCCCGACATTCGGGATCGCATGGAAACTGTCGAACAACGTATTCGTGAAGGAGTGTGAGGATGAGTCGTTTATTTGTTAGTGGTCGTGGTTTCACTTTGTTACAACAAGAACCATGTTTGATTCCAGTTATCACTTTAGAGCTTTACGAGAAGTGGTACAACGTGTTTGTTCTTCATCCGGATGGAACTGTATTGGAAGTTCCACCACATCTCGTCATGAAAGCCAATGGATCTGATTGTCTTTGGATTGGTCATGAATACCATCCTGAGTTACTTCAGCGGCTTGCTGAAATCTATTGTGGCTGTACACACGCCGCTGCATTAGAAATGGCCGCTGGCCGCTGGATAATGTCTGGTCATGGTAATGTCGAAGCTGAGTATTATCACGATTGGAATCCTAATAAACCCACGTACGAAGCTGAAGTATTTAAAACTTCTGCAGATCAATCAAAACAGATTAAAGTCCGTACAACGGAACCGGGTTGTTTGAGGTTAAAACTATTCACGGTAACCGATACTGAATTCGAAAAGTTCAACGAACATCGTCACAACTGGGTACATCAGCATTTTAACGACTGAGTAAGTCTAGAGGTAATTTAAAATGGCATTAGATGTAGGTTCTACAGAAGCTAACGAACCTGAAATAAAACGTGAGTCTCCACAGCGCCATTTCGGTGAAGCTGAGGTTCGTAACCATTACATCGCTCTGGCTAAATCCAAGAGTTCCGGGCGTGGTCGAATCAATCCGATGTTGTTAGGTAGTAATGGTGATTTCGACGGTGACCCACTTAATGGCCAGTTAACGGTATCGCCTAACTACCTGATGATGTTTGGGAAGCTTGCGCCTAATCTTATCAAACCTGAACAATTGCTTCAAGTGACAGCGGCACGAGGGGTAGTCTCTGACATTGATAGTAACATCTTTGAAAATCCAGAACCAACAAAAGCGATTACTGGGGGAGATAGTTACTTAGACGGAAGTGAATACTTCAACCGTAAGATGGTTCTAGGTGGTCACGAAACCTTTACCCATCGCCACATAATCGAAGGTTCTGAACAGGTAGTGGAACAACCCGATCCTAAGCTTGTCGCTAAAGCTAAGGAAACTGAACGCTGTATACTTAGATTGATAGGCGATGGCCTTACGCGGACTGAAGCCACATTGGCAGTTGCTTATAATGCTGACGTTATAAACAAAGAAAAACGTGCTCACTTTAAACTGCTGAATAGTTACGAACTGGGTGGGGCGGGTGATCCTAACCGTAGACCAACTGAGGAATGGCAAGCTCTGCTGGATATGCCGCTTGATGAAGCTGTACTTCAAGTATTGTCAGCGCGACTTCCGGGTTGGGAAAACGACATTCGAAAGTTGCAGGAACAAGATGCTTGGAACCGAAAGCTGAAAGGTCCTACTCCCCCTATCGAAGAACTCTTCGTTGATGAACCCCCGCCACCTCCACCCATATTGGATTTCAGTACGGGTGATTTGGAACTACCAGAACGTTTCATCATTAAAGACTTGAAAGGGTTCGAGTTCAATCCTGACAGTAAGTTCACCGGATTACGCCTTCCGTACGATTCTTGCTTGTTTGTATTGGGTACAGAACTTAAAGCTGTGGTACTGGCAACTCAGGAAGATGATGATGTTATCTCTCTGAAGCTTCTCTCAGAACAGAAAGGTGACGTTCCTTGGAATGCCTCAGCTACCTTGTGGGTTCGTCTACACGGAGATCGTGCAAGGTTACGTTGGTCTAATACTCGCAGGGCGCTTGATAAACGTTTGGGAATGGTATCGTCTATTCTTGCGTTCATCGTTGGTGAGCAGTTAAATGAGATTGAAGTTGAAACGGTCATCACTGCTCCTGAGCGGGACGTACCTCCTCCAAAGCCTGGTATCTCTTACAGTGTTGTAAGTCTTACTCAAGGCCGTAAAGGTAAACGTACTGATTGGAAAGGTGGTACTCACGCTTCTCCTCGTGAACATCAGCGCAGAGGTCACTGGTGGCCTGGTAAGCATGGTCCTATCTGGATCAAAGCTATTACCGTCAACAAAGGTACTCTTGGTCGGGTTGATAAAGAATATCACGTCACTAAAATAGTTGAGGAGATCTACTAATGCGCTTCATTACTCGTAAAGAATTCTTAAAGATTGAAGTTCCAACGTTGTTCGCTAAGTACGAAGATGAATGTTTTTACGGCTATGGTATTAAAGTTTCTAATCATGGTAAAAATGACTGGGTGTATAACCCACTAGATGCGGGTGCTTTTGAGGAGTACGGTCCAGAAGAACGTGAAGCTAAACTCAAGGTTCAGGAACGTAATGCGCATAGCGGTGAAGCCTTAGAGCTTGGCATGGATTTTGATATCGAACTCATAGATCAGTGGAAAGAGAAAAATAGTTCACTGATCGCTATTTATGATCAAGATGATATCTTGGCGCTTGTAATGCGTTTGACTACATTGTTACCTAACTATGAACTGATCGTTAAACCTGTTGAATCTGAAATCACGCGCATGCGTAAGATTCACAGCGATACAGTAATCGATCCTGATGTTGAATCAAGGACGATGGAACAGCACGTTGGTGAAGTCGAGAAGTTTCTCCATAAAGACTAAGGTGGAAGTTACTCCACCTTAAGAACTACAATACCCTCCTTAGCGGGAGGGTTTCTATTTCTTTTTTTTGTAATAAATAACTTGGACACTCCTACTATGCATCACACTGGAATTCTCGTGGGAAAGAGGAGGAAGGGTGGTGTTTACGAAGTAAACACCGGGTTGGTGGTGATAGGGATAGACTAGACACCGTGATGAAGTGAGTGTAACGATACTGAATAGGTGTATCTACTAGTGGCGAAGCCACTATAGGAAAGTAATTTTTTACGTAACTGTAAAATGATATCTATTCATTTATAATCGATTACAATAGGAGAGGTCTACTACCTCTCCCAGTGAAAGTACCTTTATGCTGTTTACTTTAAAAAAAAGCCATAATGGAATGTAGGCAACTGCTTTTAATTACTCTGTCGAGGATACTCAACATGACTGAAGTGGAAAAGAAAGAAATAGCTGATAAAGCTAAGAAAGACATCGCTCCGGGTATGCATATGGCATCACTTCCAGATGGACGTGAGTTGGGTACGGTAATGATTGAATTACCTACCTCTAAGACTTATGATGAGGGACTGGATACTACGATCCTGTCCCTTGAAAGTAAAGGATGGAAAGTACGTACACGTTACGTAGGAGAGAGTTCTTTCGAAGATGCTTCTGAAGGTATCGATACAGGTAAACCTGTAGTCGGTACTGAAACAGGAGATAATAATATCATCAATGGTGTTAGCCTACCTAAGGTAGACGAACACTCTGTATATCAGGTAGTTAAGCTGATACGACCTGAAGATACTGTTAAGGATGGTGAGAGTGACTTACTTTACTTAATGAATGGTAATGGAGATGTTAAAGAATATCTTCAGAATGAAGGTTTTCTTGTTGTGAGTGATGACGAGCAGTTACACACTGCTCTTCTCGAACATGCAAAATAAAAGCAGGTGGGTTTTACCCCACCTATTCAATTAAGTTACAACCATACATTACCTCAGTGTCAATCAATACCGAGGTCTAGCTCCCAAGGATAGCTTAAGTATTTTACGCTTAAGTTCTTGGTCAGCCATCATACCGACTTTCTTCCAGTCAGTATTGAGATACTCGATGTAGAGCTGATCTGCGTCAGCGTATTGGTCAACGATCTCCCGGATACGTCCGAGACTCGCACCTGCGCGGATCTGACCTTCATCGAGATCGATAATCAAGTTATTGTAGATGTACGCCTTAACAGCACGAAACACGAGTTCCGTAAAGTCTGCGTAATACATCGGATCGAGGTTGTTAAAGTTAGCTTCATGGGATACACGAACACGTACTGCACCGTCACCGACCAATTGGTTGATGTCGTTTACAAGCACCGTGTTAATACCTACAAGCTGAACGTATGCTGTACCGATTACCGTAGTGCCGTTTACAGCACGAAGGATATCACGTCCAACCATGAGCATGTCACCAGCCCGGCGATCAAAGCCCGTGTTAGTCATAGCCGACAGACCTTGGGTCAGTCCGTAAATCAGTTCATGTACAGTGGTGATGTTACGACCACCTAAAGCTTCCCTAGGGAAGCGGTAGATTACGTTGTACGCATCGATGAAATCTATCTCAGCCAAGGCTAAAGGTAGAAACATCTCTGTACCTGAGTTTAAATTGACATCGATAGCAACACGAGCTTCGATAACGAGTTCGCGGATGCGTTGATCGATAGAAAGTCCATTCACGTTATCAAAATAACGTTCTTGGCGAGTTGGGTCATAACGCTTTGGCATGAATGCTTGTTTAAGAATATCTGGCGGAATGCCGTTCTTAACACGCATGATAGCAACTGTAACTGGATCTGACATTGCGAATCCCTCCAATAGGACTCAAGTAAATAATTGCTTGAAGCCTCTTACCATTGTTATACCCCGACCATTAGGAGTTTCAAAGATGTCTGATGTCATCAACGTTAAACCGCGGACTATACGGATGTATGCGTGTGGTGGTGCAGCCATAAACCAACTCCGCGCCTACCGTGACAACCACCCTGCCGATCCTGAAGCTCATGGTGATGAGAAATACAGCTTCATCGATACTTCGTTTGCAAACCTCGGCGGTACCAGCGTCAGCGAAACCTTCACTCTGAAAGATGCTGACGGTTCGGGTTCAGATCGCCGTAAGAACGCAGCCTTGATTAAAGCTGCACTTCCTGAAATCATGATGAATCATCAGCCTGGTGATTTCAACATCGTGATCTTCTCGCTGTCTGGCGGTACTGGTTCGACCTCTGGTCCTATCATCCTGGAAGAACTGCTGAAGAGCGGCAAGAACGCCATCGCCATTACTTCGGCAACGTTCACCTCCGGCAAGAAGTCGCGTAATGCGATTGATACCCTGACTGGCCTGGAAACACTGGTTGCTCGTGTTGGGCGGCCGGTTGTGGTTAGCTACAACCCGAACGATCCAACCAAGACCGATAACGACAATAACCTGAAACCATTGTTCGTTATGCAAACCGTGGCCAAACTGGCCAGCGGTAAGAACGGCCATCTGGACTCGTCCGACGTCGGTAACTTGTTTGACTTCCACAAAGTCACCCAATACAAGCCATCATTGGCGTTGTTGGATGTCTATGCGGGTGAAGAACAACTCCCTCGTGATGTCAAGAAACCAATCGGCGTAGCGGCTCTGTTGAAGAACCGTGAAAGCATCATGCCTCCAATCGATGCTGCGTACGACACCGTTGGTTATCTGCCAGAAGATGGTAAAGACTACGCCAGCTCGTTCTACTTCGTTGTATCTATCGACAAGTTGAACGACGTGGTCAAAACCATGACTGAGCTGAAAGCGCAAGCTGAATTGCGTGAACGCGTAACCAATACTGTTTCGTCGTTGGTTACCGTGGGTCAACAGGCTGATGAAGAAACTGGCCTGATCCTGTAATACCAAAAGCAAGATAAAGACCGGGATAAGTTCCCGGTCTTTATGCCCTTAATCTAATAACCGAGGTTATACGAACATGGCTGTGAATTTGAATATGCGTTTCATCTGTGACCACTGTGGGAACGTAGACGATCTACATTACGCATTGCAGTACGGCGGTAATGGCTACCAATGTTATCGGTGTCTCCACGGCCATTGGCACAATTATTTCGCAGAAGAGAAGTATGACGAAGTCAATCATGTCTGCATCAACCGAGTCAATCCGTATTTTTACGAAAACGGTCAGCCTAAATTCTTATAGAACGACAGTACAGGGAGATCCGTAAGACGATCTCCCGGAGGTATTCTTTCTTTTTTGTTAGTATGATACCACTTTATACTTATCGTCGCTCCAGTGTAGTCTGTAGAGCGTTGTAGATGTAGTTATCTACAAAACGTCCTAATCATGTAGGTCATAGGGGATACGTATGTTTGAGAATCTTAAGTTACCCGATAGGGTGTTAGATGAGAGGAACTTCATTGTAGTTGATATTGAAGAGGCCGTACGGCGATTAAAATCATTAGGTAACTTCCATCCAGATGTGATGGAGGCTTGGATGGCTCGTAATTACGCAAAGAGCCATGGGGTGGCGTGTGTTAGTGCCAGCCTATTCGATCGACCAAACCAGCACTCCATGTTCGAGCGCATGGAGTTAAGTGTAACTGCAGCTAAGATAGACCTACATCCAGTAGATTTTCTACCAGAGCCTGAAGAATGCTGGTTAGATGATTGCGGAGTCTGGTTTTACGTCCGAGGACATTACTTGGCAATGGGGAACAGCCGTGCGATTGAAAAATGTTGGAGACGTATGCATAGTTGATTTCTCAGAGATCAGTGATGTATTGTTTGGTGAAATAAGTAGGTCAGAAGAAAAGACTACCACTCTACAACGTAGACAGGTAGAACGCGTTGTAGGTGAAATGTTAAATAGTTACATGTCGAGAAGTATGACATGGGCAAAGCAATTCTCAAACTTCAATGAAGAGTATTACGCAAGACGGCTACCTAGATACAGTGAGAAACATCCAGATATTTACTCACCCCTTATCGAAGCTTATGATTCTATCGCCGATCTGCTAGGTGAGATAATTTCACTACCGACTTGGAATGTTATCTATATCCGAGTATCGGGCACGGCCGTCGAAATGGAAGTAGGTGAAGATTACCGAATTACCGAGTGGACTAAAGAACATGCCGCTGAGTATTCCACTAACCCAACAGGGAAAGGATGGTGATATAGTTGTTCATAGCGTCGACGAATGGTATTATCGGTTCAAAGATACTTTAGAGAATAATGGTACAATTATTCCAAGTATAGATAATACAACCAAGAGTTTAATGGTCGATGTTGTTGATACTATCGTCAATCCTAATGAGGCTTCGCTTTATCAGTTAGTTCGTAATAAGACCAATACCAGAAAGAGTTACATTAATCTACTGGAGTTGGTGGTTGAATTTGATCATGAAATGCGAGACGTAGTAAAGTTGTGTTATGACCAAGGTCTTAAGATAGCTAATGTCCATATACCCCATGAAAAATACATCATCGTCTTCCAACTGGAAGAGATTCGGAGGACCCATGAAGTTGGATTTGAACGATATATCGAAGATTGTCGAGGACTCGGCGAACATATTCACCCTGAAGTCGACCGCCAACTCAGATTCTGGAAATCTACCAGAACCTCCTAGCTTCTCGTATCGGTACATAATCGCCGATATCTCTGATTTCGATCTTCAGACAATTGAAGACCAGACGTTGATCGCTTCGGGCGTTCTGTTGAAAGCTGTCCTGAAGTTTGAGTTCTGGGATGATGACTTCGACTTCAAACATATCCCTAACCATATCAACGACCCTGCTGACGGTAATGCGGCATTGGTTCTGGATAGTTGGTATTCCGAGAACGTTGAACGTCTACATGAAACGTTTGAGTTCCTGCGTGATATGCGGCCATCAGTTATCAGTGATTGTGTCGTTGTTCGTAACCAAGCCTTGCTCGAAATCTGTACAGCGTTGACAGAAGAAGCAGAAGAGGAACTTGATGATCCAGCATTACATCTCGAAGCGGCTACTTCTTTGATGGATGAAGAAGATGCTGAAGCAGATGGTGAAGGTGATGAATGAGTTTCAAACCTCGTTCTAAAAATGTTCTTATTGTGGATATTGATAGTAATATCCACGAATCCCTCCTCCGGCTGGGAGATCATGTCCCAGCCTATGAACGAAATCAATTTATTCAATACATCGCCAGTATCTTGCTGATGTCGTTATTGTTAAACGATAGAGATGAAGCTATTGATGCCTTTGAACGCATCAGTAGTCTTGCTCATATCGCGCATCAGAAGGTCCATGGAATACTTTGGGGTGAGTTTATCAGCCTAATGAATTCCTTCCACACGCATTACTACCATCATGATGGTCTAATCATTGATTTGGAAGACGTGTTGGAAACAGGCTCTAAAGAGTTTCTAGAATTGATGTTTGAAGTTGAAATTCCAGCTAAGGCTAGTTATCTGAAGGTAAGTTAAATGTCTAAAATCCGGGAACCTCTGAAGATCATCGCAGAGATCGATTCGAATGGAAGTCATTACCTATTCAAGATTGCTGACGACATGCAGAAGATGCCAGACTTTGAGGGAGATTCCCTTGATTATCTAGCATCTTCTGTATTAAGCTCAATCGTCGAATACTGGTGTAAAGCCGATATGGACGATTTATCATATATCTTAGGGGTATGTGAGGCATACACCGATCTTGAAATAGGACTCCGCACTAAACGAAATATCATGGAGTTATCTAGAGCGAACCTAGACACATTCCCTGATTTCTATAATACAAAGTTAACCCTTATAGATCTTGTTCATCGTCTTGATCGTAGATCAAGACACAATTACAGGTTCACAGAACCGGAAGTAAGCCTTTCGAGAAACATCTTTGTTATTTGGATGGAATTCGACTAATCGCTAAGGGAGGGAAGATGTTAAAGACTGAAAGCTACATTCTTGAATTTAACTCTAACCACGGCGCATCGGATTCCGCCGTGGGTTTTATGCTGTCCAACTGGTTACTAGGTATCGCTAAATCAAACGAGTGTCTTACCAGAGATGCACTCGCCGTTTTGAAACAAGAGTACAACCTTAATCTGGATGTTATCGAAAAGATGACTAATACCATGTTAGATGCTGTCGAAGATGCGGGTTTGTTTACGCGTCTGATTACCAATGACAGACATCTTAATTCAGTAACCTGTAGAGTTAGGCGAGATATTGCTTGGCTTGAACTGGAGTGGATATGACTGTACAAAATACCCCTGCTCTAAGAACACAGGCCACATTGGCTATTCAGAACGATGCATTTAATCAGTTCGCAACCAAAGAAGATATGGATGAACATATCCTGACTCTTGCGGGGATTGCCACTGATTTTGTTATAGCTATGCCGATAGTGCAGCATGTTTATAATTGGCCACCTGCTAATGTAATCCTAGACCGCTGTGTAGGTAAGTCCAAGTTAATTGCTTTATATAACGCCCTATTCGATGAGCTTTCAGAAAATGGGTATCCGGTATCTGTTCTTATGACTATGCAGGTACTCCAACATGTTCCCAAAAGATACACTCTCCTTACAGTCCCGCTCTCGGCTAGGCTTGGACCACTCCACTGATAAAGAATACATCGTTGTTGATTTAACTGACATAGTCCGTGACTTCTGCAACCATGTAGACAATCGTGTAGAAAGTCTTTCGTACGACATCGAAGGTATCCTTAGAGAATACTCTGCGTATAAACACGTTCCTAACGATAGTTCATTGATTAACAAATTGATGAAAGTCTTTATCGATAAAGATTACGTACATATTCACGAGGATGCTCCAATAATAGCAAGAGCTGCAATTGATATTCTTTACAAACAAATCACTGAACACATTCAGGACTTGGGTTACATCTTGGGAGCCATGCATGATCCGAGAGTAAGGTTGAATCCGATCAATCACCAGATAAGATGTAATGCCATCGTAATGGTTATATAAACAAGCCCGGAGTTTTGGCTTCATGAAGAACCACTGTGTCATAGGCTACAGTCCGGGATTCTACGATTATCTCCAGTCAGTTGGGTATCGTGAAGTTCCAGAAGAAATTTCTGTAAATGATCCAGATTCACCTCTGACTTCGATTGAAACACAGTTCGTCAACTGGGAGCGCGTTGAGTTTCTAGACTATCTCACCAATTGCATGATCGGTATCGAATCCATCGATCCGGATTATCGGAACACCATTGACTGTCTGTACGAAGCTATTGATGACGATAATTTGAGAGAACTGGTCGAAGAAGGTTCGATCAAAGATTTGATATTTAATGAACGAGGCTTTTATCTGGCCCGTCTGGAGAATGTGAATGGCCCTCGATAGTTCCTACACAGGGAAAACAGTAAGTTTTGAGTTGAGTTCAGGTATTAAATACACGAACTATAAACTTCTTTCGATTCTGGACGTAGATACGGTAACATCGTTCTTTGATGCCCGCGCCGCACACGCCCAGAACTTCCCTTACATGCCTGCTGACTCGTTGGACGATTACACGTCCTACATGTACGCAAAGTTAGTAGACCCGAACAAGAACTACCTATACGTGGGAGTTCCTTGGGTTAAAGATGGTTCGATTACCGTCTTGACTAACGTGAACTATAAAGATCGGAAGAGCGTCGTGTAGGGAAAGAGTGTCCTAGGTGTGTAG
>ERZ1463036.3-NODE-3-length-100834-cov-38.024648_pt1 | contig 100834 bp, 100 predicted proteins | sample MGYA00564485_ERZ1463036 | MGnify/ENA primary metagenome ERZ1463036 (study PRJEB39244, sample SAMEA3635127) | Helicobacter pylori | study: EMG produced TPA metagenomics assembly of PRJEB11511 data set (Assembly of a 5300-year-old Helicobacter pylori... | reverse complement strand
ACCTTGAAGACTCGACGTGGGGTGATCTGATCTACAACAGCCGGGCGATCGTATACGCTGTCGGTACTCGGATTCCATTCCGTGTGGGTCCGGTTGATCTCGCGGCTGATGAGCGACTGATCCTCGATGCGATGATCGATGACGTCCCAGAAGCTGATGCTGATCCTAAGCAGATCTACGTCCGTCACCTCATGCGGTTTGGTAAAGCCATCGGCGACCTGTGTGGCTACGAGCTGTTCATCCCGTCCGTGACTGAGAAGTCATTGCAGCCACCGCCTAACCGCAACGAGCTGCGCGATCACTTGCTTGAGATCAACAAGGGTCAGCTCGACGATCCGGTTGTTCAAGCACGTATTCAGGATGAGATGGTCAAGTCCTACAAGGACAACATCAAGGGCGATCCGTCCGAAGGTTTCCTGTATAAACGTAAATCCCTCAACACTGCTCTGAAAAGGATGTTTCTCATCCACGGTCCAGAGTCAGGGTTTGATGAGGGTGGTCGGGCTAAGCTGATTACCAACTCGCTTGACGAAGGTCTTGACATCAAGCACTACCCGGACATGGTGAACTCCCTGCGAGCAGGCTCCTTCTACCGGGGTGCACTAACCGCCCTTGCGGGTGAAGACGTTGACCTGATGGGACGTATCTTCCAGAACTCGAAAATCAACTCGGAATTCTGCGGAACTACCGACACCCTTGATAGCCTCATCGATAAGAACGGCATCGGTCGGACTATTGTCGATGGTGGTAAGGCTGTCAAGATCACTGCCGAGAACATTGGTGAATACCAAGGCAAGATCTACGGCATGTTCTCCCCTCTGTACTGCATGGCATCTCACAACGATGTTTGCGCAGTTTGTATTGGGGATAAGTTGGCAGCCTTCCCAGATTCTCTAGGGTCTATGGTTGCCGACATTCCGTCGAAAATGATGGCGGTCATGATGGGTTCGGCTCACGCCAAGGAACTTAAAACAACACCACTCGATATCGAGAACTTTTTGAGGTAAGCAGTCATGGCAAAAGGTAGCAATCGTACTCCAATCATCGGTGACAAGAATGTCCCTTTGAAGGATCAGCTGGCTCAGACACTGACTGACCAGACCATCGCGGGTGATGACACCATCCTCACCGAAGAAGAACTGCAAGCACTTAAAGATGCTAACGGCATCGATGAGAGCAACCAGTCCACACTTGAGCTTGAAGGCTCTGAGCAGGGCGCTGGTGACGAAGGAGAGACATCTCCAAGCGACGATACCACCGATGAACAAGCGCCCAACACCGAGGCTCAGGAGGCCTCCGACGAACCAACCCCCGGCGAAGGTGAAGCATCCACCGATACCGCCGATGTTGATGTCGCTGCTGATGAAAGTGTGTCGGGCGAAGCTACCGATCAGCAATCCAATGAAGCTGCGGATAATCCTGCTGCTACTGAGGTTGCGCAAAGCGACATTGCAGATCAAGCTGCAGATCCTGCTCCTCAGGAACCGGCTATCGAACCGGCGGTTTCTGAACAGGCGCCGCAAGAAGAACAGCATGAAGATGTAGCCCCGACACCTAGTGGGCGTTACGCTGACGTGCTACTCGGTAACACTGGGAGCCTCATTAAACCAGTGATCAATCCTGACATTGTTTGTCAGCAAGGCTTTCTGCCGCAAGACCGTGCCACCGCGCCTGAAGGCGACCAGAGTGCCGAGGAACCCGTCGAGCAAGTCGAGCCTGAGAGCTTTGCTTCGACCAGCGAGCCAACGAACATTGCTGAGAAGCTTGCTGAAGGCACCGAGAAGTCTACTTCCGCCCTGCGTGCGAAGTACGCTGACCACCTGCCTGTCGATGCGCTGGCCGCTTGGGACTACGAGACCCTGTATCTCTACGATACCAAGCGCGCCATGCCGATGAAGACCGCTCGTGGCGAATGGCCGGTTGACGTGCGGCGTAACCGTAACCTGAAGACCTGGTCCACTGGCGCGCTGCTGGATTGGATGGAAGGCAAGATCGCCGTTACTGGCGGTATCGATGAAGACGTGATCTTCGCCGAGATCTATCGCCGTAACGGCTTGCCGGGCAACTGGACCCACGAGGACGCTGTCAAGTTCATCCTCGAAGGCGTAAAACCTGACTACACCGTAAATGGTGTGTTGGTCAATGACCGGTCTCGCAGTGCCAAACCCCTTGAGCACTGGACCCACCTCGAGTTGCGTTCTGCGTTGCTCGATGAGATCGAATCGAAGTTCAGTAAAGACGACCTCGTAGTTAGCCTGCGTAAGCGTCTGGGCCTGAACGATACCTATAGCGTCAACCGTCTGATGCAGACGTTGGCTGAAGCATCCACTGAGGCGAACATGGATAACACCCTGCTGAAATCGAAACTGCAAGAGTTTCTCGACACCATGAGCAAAGGTCAACACCTGACCGACGGCACTGCCGGTAAAGCGCACAAAATGATGTGGGACACTATCCGCGGCGTCATGCAGCGTGACTACGCTGAGTTCCACGAAGGCTGGTGCATCCTGCTGGACTTCATCAACGAGAACTACAACAAAGTGTTCTTCCCGGAACGTGCTCGTAAGGGCTGGGCTCAGATCGCTCTGTCGAAAGGCGCCCTGGCGACTTACGAAGACCTGCTGACGCTGATGATCGCCACCCGCGACCCAGCCACCCGCATGCGTGAAGCCAAGCCGTTCATCCTCGCACAGATCCTGCGCTACGTATCGTCGGAATCCGAGAGGAACAATGTGGTCCATTTTTACAACCCTGAAGCTCAGTAACACAAAAAAAAGAAGTGACATACAGCCGGGCTCAATGCCCGGCTGTATGCTGTTCGTTAGGCTCGGATGTGTCGGGCTTGTTCTTCGGTGTACGGGGCGTTATGTATCTTGAAGATGAATATGCCCCCATGAACTTCAAAGTCAACAACCTTGCTCATCGGAAGACCACTATCAATCCAACCAACGACCGGCATTATTACCCTGACCCGTGGGTTTTCAATGTTCGTACCGATACCTTCCATTAACGAATCGAACTCACCTTTACAGTGCTCGAGAAGTTTTGGATACTCCTCGAACTTAGATTCGAGTTGTTCGTGGACGATCTCTTTTACGAGTTCCTTCTTCATACCGACGCCTCTTTCTTCTCAGCAATCTTCCGATGGAGGTATGTGGTAATGTCGGACTTACACAACGCCGGATTGACTGGGAAACGTTTGGCCAGTTCTGCGCCAGACATGTTGACGTTAGACACGCCGTTGAGCAGCAGGTCGACATTACTGAGATCGAGGTTAGATGGTATTTCTTTTACAGTCAGCATAGTGGTTCCTCGTTAGGTGGGGCATAAGCGGGGAGTTCTCCCCGCCGTTTAGATTGAGAAAGGTGCGTATTCAGAACCGTGAGACTTATATCTGAACCCACTTCTCATATTTAGGATTGTCAGATTTAATTCGATCCATAATCGTTTTCCGAGTAACCCCTAACGCAATAGCAGCAATCCCGGCATTGTCATAGATAACCCCATCTAGTGAAACGTTACGACTCAGGGTTATGCCTCTAGCTATCGCTGAGGTCTTCATATTACCCCGGTGGTCATCCGTGAATATCTGACCTTTAGCTCTAGGTCTTGAGTTGAATATACGGGCGGCTGCCTTAAACTCTTCGCTACGTTTAAGTCCCTTAGGATAGGACGCTGGATCTCGTCGCTGTTGAGCTTCACGCATACGGCGTTTAGTTTCCTCGGTACGCTTAGCTCCTAGAGGGTAGGTTCTTGCGAGGTTGGCGGCGACACATTGTGCGTTCATCTTGGCGGCAAGTTCTTTTGGCATAGTGCCTTTCTTCCAACTCATTTTAGCGTCGTTAAGTACATTCACGCACCTATCAGAGCCGTGATGAATATCCAACAATTCTTGCTCTTTCTTGTAAGCTTCTTCTCGATCATTACATTCTTCATAATGGAACTCTAGTTCTGAATCTAGATTATACAGTTCTTGAAGTTGTTTGTTCTTATGGATACCGGACCGAAGATCCCCACGATGTTGAATAAATCGTTCATACAGGTCGTAAGAACTACCTACGTAGAATTTATCCGTAAGTAGGTGGATGATAGTGTATACTCCAAAGACTCTAGGGATTCTCATATTTACCTATCGCGGCATAGCGCCGGGGAACTACCCCCGGCTTTGGTTAAATGCTGAAGGGAGCGTACTCACTCCCATGACTTTTGACTCGATTTTGAAAATACACCTTCTTGTTTTCATGGTAACGTACGTGGGGAGGAATGTCCATCGCGACGAAGTAGCCAAACATTGGATCGATGTGTGTCCACGGAGCAATCAACACCCGTGTACGCCCTACGGTCTGTTCGTTCGACTGCTGGGAATCGATAGCCGTAGTCATGAGGCTATATTTCAAGCCCACAATGTCAACTGCCGTACCCGCTGACAGAACTGTACTGAAGGTGACGTCGGCAGCATCGATCACCGACATCTTCTCTTTTGAGGTGTACTTCGTAAAGCTCTTGTCTTTGTATTTGTTGGAGAACCACTTGGTCAAGACGGTGCACATATTCACAGTACCGCAGAACACGATTGCCTTCTGACCCTTTTCATAATCTTTGAAGTAGTTCAGATCGAGGTAGTAATCGATCATGGCGATGTACGATTCGAACATGGTCTTGTTCTTACGTGTCATCAACGATGCTTCAAAGGTATTGTGGTTGTACGCCCCACCAAACCCTTTATAACGAATCGACTTTGGCCGCTTCAAGTTGAACTTGATGGCCATTACACGGATGAAGACTTTGAAGTTCGCAGGCTCGATACGCTCAGCCACCGGGAACATCGTCCGGTACATCCCATCCATGAAACCGTTCATGGTGTTAAGGGTTGCAGACAGACTCAGGAACTTGTGGATGTGCATGTACGCAAACAGCTTCATCACTTGGTGAGGGTTTTGGTGAGCCTCATCAAGTACCCCAAACCCGATACCGAGCTTGTTGTAGAAATCAGTTGGTGCGATCGGATAACCGGAAGCAAACCCTTCACGCTCAAAGTCTTTCAGATAGGTCACGAAGGTTTCGGTGGAAACGAGGTTAACGTCACCAATCTTTTCGCCTTCGAGTGCCATCTCCATGATTGCCTTGAGCGGCTTAGATCCACGGACTTCCAGTAACTGCCCACCCTTGAGTTTGAACGTCTTCTCAAGGTCAGGTGTCCAGCGGTCGATGTAGCTACTCTTCATAAAACCCATGGTGCGCAGCTGCTGACGGATCATGCAGTGCTTGGTCACCAGAGTCTTACCAAAGCCCGGCTGTGCAGTTACGATCTTGTTGTTACCGTAGGACAGTACCCGTTCAATGATATCCGGCTGATCCTCACGCGGGGCAAAGATATCCCTGACTACGAACTCAACACGGAACCGCTCATCAACCAGAGCTTCATGCTTGATGATCTCCATCTCTTTGATGAGGATCTGCTCACGCGCCATCATCTGGAAGAAGCCGATCTTCATGTTGATGTGGAATCGGTATTCCCGACGATCAGGAGATGCTGACGCAAACGTGCGCTTAGCCACCATCTCCCGTCGACCTTGCTCAATCTCCATCTCGAACTGAACAAGGGTTCTACAGAACTTCTCAACGGCCTTGAGCTGTCGATCAGATAAGTCACTCACCTTAAAGGAGTGGCTGTATACATCTATCTTCAAGACAAGATACTCCTCGGTTTAATGAATGACTGCGTATCTGGACGCAGCCCGTAAGGAGATTTCTGCGCCACAAAGGTTCGCTTTGCGGGTGGTCGTGGTTTTAGTTTTGCCTTAGGGTCACGCATGTGCCCTTTGTAATACCGATGCTTCCATTTCTGTGGGACTTCTTTGAAGTTGCTGTAGGCTGAGTTGGATGAGTTCAAGCACCCTTCTTTACCATGGAACATGTCGAGCATCTTCTGCTCCAGTTCTCGAGCATCAGCTTCAGTACCCGCAGGGAAGATACCAAACTCGATATCACTTAATCCCGTGTAATCCTTTTGCAGCTTGTAGCAATGGTGTTCCCCATCACGCAGTTCACGTAAGTGGGTCTTGGTACGGTTAGAGACTGAGACGCTGCTACCAATGTAGAAGTGTTTCGTTCTCTTGTTCTTGAGGACGTAGACGCACGAGATCCCTTCGAACTTGTTCATGTACTGGTTAAAGTGTGGGTGGTCTGCCGGAACAGATCCTCCTTTAGGGACAGGTACATGGTTTAGACATTTCTCGTCGTCCTTAAAGGATAAGACGATATTGTCTTTTTCTACGATGGCTTCAGCCTCAGTATTGGCCATGGTGACTTCAAAGGTCATCTCATCCCAAGACTTGTAGACTTTCTGCAATCTGATGTCGCTGTACTTCCCAGCCTCCAATAGCTTCTTTATAGCAGCGGACTGGACGTTGGGGTGAGCCGTTGTACCAACAAAAAAATTCCCAGTTGGAGTGTGTGTAAGAATAAAGATCCAGTGTTTCGGTTGTTCTTTCATGATAGCGGCCTAGACGACGTATACTCACACAATAAAGTGTGAGTATACGTATTCGTCAGGTTTGTGCCGCAAACGCCCTTACAGAGGCAGGTAGAACCAATCTTTAAATATTTGATCCATGGTGTTGTCACACCGTCTCTTAACGGTTTTGGTATTGATACCGCGATACGCGGCCGCCTCTTTAACGTTGAGGAATATACGACCATCGATGGATAATCGTTTACTTCTGGCGGCGGAAAGCTTGGCTTTAGTGACGTCACTAAGATGTTTACCAGCATTGGGTCCGGGCTGACCCTCCATAGCCAGTCTGGTAGCGATCGATATTTTGAGTTTATCTTCAGCTGTCCGAGGTACGCCTTTGGGAGTGGTGGCAACGCCTTTACGGCGTTCACTAATAGCCTTTCGAATATGGTCAGGGGTATTCTTGTAAGCCACTATCGCAGAGTCACCCATGTTTAGGCATAACTCAGCACCATGATGTTCGTCGAGATGCTTCTGTTCCAATTCTCTGGCCGACTCTTCCGTGTCACATACTTCGATACGGATTTCAAAATCGTTTAGGTTGTCAGTCAGTTCTTCTAACCTTTCGTTATGATGGTCTTTCGTCTGGACCTCGCGCCGATGACGGTTGATCCTAGACCTTAGATTGGTGGTACTCCCGATATAGAACCTCCCAGTAGGAACATGGGTCAGCCTATAAACGCAAGGGGTACGCCGGTAGAGTCCCAACAACCCGTCAGCTTCTGAAAGATTCAACGTGTCTACTTTCGGCATGGTGGGATTAAGGCATAACGGGTTTTCAATAGCTGGGTTTTCAAGCGAAGTGTGGTGCTCTAACATGTTGGTTATTTCACGAACCATATTAAAGTCCGAACCGCAATGCGTGAGCGAAACATTGAATTCATGCCATCCTTTAAATACATCCTGAAACTCGGTTAGTGGATGGATTCCGCGTTCCAATTTCTTACGAGTCTTATTGATGAACTTCACAACGTTTGTTGTCCCACCAATATAGTACAAACCCGTAGGCTTGTGTGTGAGCGTATACGCCCAATGGTCTCGACTACGGGCCATGATCTGTCCTTATTGAGTAAGCGGCATACAGAGCGTCCTAGGACGCTCTGTATGGGTTTATGGACCAAATGTGGTCACAGAGGATGCAAAAGTGGGTCCAATAAGTGGGCGGGCCTATCCACGATCAGGTAAGACTCGATGGTCTCAAGCAGCTTAGAGCCACCCTGATACGCAAAGAACGACCCCATCGACCGACCACTGATTACATGGTCATACTTCGCAAACCGAGTAGGCTCACCAAGTGGTGGAATCCGATAGTCGCCGAAGCGAGTCTTGGAAACCATCATCGATGTCATCACGATGGCCACATGCGTAAAGTGTACATCCACCTTAGATGCGATCAGTTCGTAGATGTCCAACAGTGCTTCACCTGGTTCGTCGTAGCCTGCCAACTGCTTCAGACGGCCGAGGTGTTTGTTCGAGGAGTCTCGAGTCGATCGGATAGTACCTTCAACCTCAGCAGCAAAGTCTTTCATGCTGCCGTGGCGGTTAGGTAGTTCAAAGACCGGCTGGTCGAAATCCCAGTCCGCAAGATCGATGTGATAGAAACCATCATCACGGATACGGAACGACTGACTGAGGAAGAACCGCAGGAACTGGTGCGTCAGGAATGCAGTCCGTGCCCCACGCGATACCGATACGTGATAACGCAGCGGTTGTTTGTTATCGCTTGGAACTTCGAACGTTGCATCACGGAACTGGGAGAACCGTGAAGTACTCAGACCTTCCTTTACATCAGCCTTCTTCAGGATCGGCAACTTCGATGCGTTGATCACGCCATCACGAGGACCCGAACGCAGCAGCAACTTGATACCCTTCTCAGCCAGACGCGGATTGAGACGGATCAAGTTAGTCTCAGCCCCCGGTAGGATGAAGGGACGTTCTTCCTCACCGATCGAGATCGGATCAGACGATGCAGATGCTTCCGAGTGCTTAACCTTCAGAACCTGTTGAGAGATCTCAGACTGGGTCATGGTGGATGCGATGTGGCCGATGTTAGCGCCAAACGGTACGTTGTAGGCCAGTTGCCCGTAACAGGTACGGCAGATGCAGTTGTGGTGACGCCATGCGCAGTTGAATGGCAGGCGGAACTTCTGCTTGGTGCCGATCAGGTGGGTATCTGATTGACGCAAGGCTACCAGTTTCCCAGTTTCCTCATGCAGATAGTTCAGCCCATCCATCCCTTTGAAGCGACCTTTGGTGATGTCGATCTCTGTCAGGACTTTCGACCCACAGTCGTTCATGATCAACAGATCCACTTGAGCCGACGTGAACTGCATCTTTCGATTGCCGTATTCGGTCTGTTCGAGTGGAGCACCTGTAAAGATGATCGCCTTAGCTGCCAACGTAGATTCCATCATGGCTTCAGCAGGATCGTGGATACCTGCGTAATAGTTGCCCATGATAGGTTTGTTGTACACGAAACTGTCGACGTCGGTATTGAACCCACGTACGATCAGGATCTGCAGCAACTGCTCCATCTTTATCAGACCGGCCCGGATGTCAGAAACAATCGGGTTACGGCGGATGAGTGGATCACGCTCAAGAACCATCTTGGCTCTGTCGTAACCTTTCTCGATGGACAGCTTGTTCGGCTTGATCGCTTCACGGATCTCGACAATCGGCGGATAGTCGTACAGCTCTTGATAGTCGAAGGAACTACTACCACGAATATACGCCGAGTATTCGATGATCGATTCGTTATAAAGCTTGTTGGAAGAGTAATAGCCATGGCGCCACAACTCTTCTCGGTTATAGCCGTCCTCACCGTACGCGTTATGCACGTCTTCCACAATGGCCGACTGTACATCCTGGATACGGGCATTGGTCAAAGGACCGTTGCCGATGTGGTGACGTTTGAACAGCTTGAGCAACAAGTACTCGTCGTGCGGCAACCAGAGCTTGCGAGATACCTGTGTCCGGTAAGTGTTGGTGACCATGGTGTCGCCATCTTCGAAGACGAGTACAAACTCCTCGAGTGGTTCACATGGCCAATCGTTTACTGGTATTTCGAACAACGTTCTTGCATCGAAACGTCTATGGCTTCCCATCTACTTCTGCACCTCTTTATACAGTATCGCCAGGACTTACGCCCTGGAGATGTTCTTGCCGGAACAGATCAGCTGGTGGATCGTGTATTGCAGAGGACGGTGGTTGCCCAACGGGAACTGCTCGCGATCGACAACCGATTCGATGTTGGTAGGAGTGTCATGGGTCAAGATGGTAATGCAGGACTGCTTGTGCGCTACCGGGTTGTTGTTCAGGTCCATGATGTACGCCAAAGCCATGGCGCCCATTGCATGAGCCTCGTTCCGTGCTTCCGACTCACCAGTAGTCTTGGTAACTGTCTGGCGACCAGGCGAAGAATACTTGTCGGCGTTCGTCAGTTTCGACGGAGTACCGAAAGGACCCAGTTTCGAAGAGCTCTGACCGGACCAGTCAGTTGCCGTCTTCTCAAGTGCCAGGTAGTAGTTAGGGCCGATGAGGTTGGCTTCTTTAGTACGGACCATGATGCCAGCCAAATCACGATAAGTGATCGGACTCATATCCGGCATGTACGGACCGTTCTTGATCTCGCGGATCACCTTGTCCATGCTAGCCCGTGCTGTCCAGTTCGATGGGAGCTGGAGGTAGAGGCCGTACGGTTCAGTACCGTCATGGATGATTTGGATCAGATGGCTCAGGTGACGACCTTTGGGAATGATATCCCCACGAGACAACACTTGAAACATCTTAGGCGACACGAGGGCATAGAAACCCATGAGGTACGCAAAGTTCTTCATCGACAACGCATGGAAGTCTTGATTCAGAACTGCACGGCGCACTTCAGAGTCCGCAATTGGACCCATCTTCGGCAGACCGTACGAACTACGGATACGCTTGATGATGTCACGACCTGCAGCACCTACCACATGCTCATGCTGCCGACCGGTATTGAGCCGGTTAACTGCTGAGTTGGAATAGATCACCACATCTGCCCGATTACCGAAGTCATCGATCGGCATGTCATCGTCAGGAACTACCGACGAACCAACACCCTTACTACCGTGGATGTCCGTAACCTTAGGGCCTTCGCCGATGGCAGTCTTGTACTGATAGACCAACTCGATGCGATACTCATCCAGCTTCTCGCCACGATAGTTCTTGGCGATACGCAGCAGGTCACGTTTCTCACGAGGCCACAGACCTTCGTCAACCAGCTTCTCACCAGCTCGACTGATTGCTTCGAACAACATCGCCCAGAGTCGTGGGGACAGGTCGACGTCATCAGACATCTGGTTGCCTTTACGGAACAGGCACGTTCGAATCAGTTCTGCATAGAAACGCTGGTCAGCTTCGTGATACTTACGGAACTGGCGAGTCATCTCTTCTGGCAAACGCGGATTCTTCACCCGGTCGTTGTGCAGTACGCGGATATCAACAACCTTGGCATGAGGCAAGCCGTAGATCGGTGTATCCATGCCGTACACTGGACGCAGAAGCTTAGACTTGGTCATATAGACCGCATCCCACTTCGAATCGTACGGACGACCAGCAGCAATCAACCCGTTACCGGCGATTAAGTCACCGACGTCAGGCAGCGGCTTATATTCATCCGGCGTACCGTTCCAGTTGATCGGATAATGGTTCTTGCCGAATGAGAACACTCGGGTTTCGAAACCGTCCGACCGGATACGCTTTGCATAGCTTTCCGAATACTTCACACCGTCCTCAGTACCAGCCGGATCGGAGATGTAGCAAACGTTTGTTTCAAGCCCGTACATGTAGTCGCCGTCTGGCGTCACAGCTGGAGAACTTGCAACGATGTCACCTGCCTGGAAGCGTGGGTTCTTCTCAGTCAGTAGACGGTGATACATGTCGTCGTTGAATTGGAACTGGAAACCGTAGTGCTGGTGCATTACGTGAAACTTCGAGAGCTCCAGTACATCGAGGCGCTTGGTTTTGTAATCTTCGAAGATTACGATGTCCAATGGGTTGATGGCAAACTTCTCGCCGTACTTCACAGAGGTGAATCGAGGGATCACTGCGAGTACTACGGCGTCGGTTGGGAACTTATGGCTGAATGTACCTTTGGCCATCTCTCGTTCCAGGCCCGCTTGCTGACGCTTACGAGTCCGACCTTCCACAACCAACATCTGGGCTTGGTTACCGGTGAACATTACCTGACGGGCGCCAGCTACATAGGGCCAGTAAGGGTTCTGTCCATTGATGGGGACCATTTCCGGCGGAGTGTCAAATCTCGGCGGTTCCGAACTCATTCACTGGATCTCCATGGTGGGTAGGTGTGTTACTAGATGATAATGTGTGATTATAGACTAATGGGACCATGACATGGCCACTGCACTTGATAGCTACATGGTTCCGGCGCCTGACGACTACACTCTAACGATCGGCTACCGGACTTACATCGAATCGCTTACCAAGTACCTGCGGGAAAATTCCGGTACAAAGACCGTCGACATCCCACCTGAAACTGGGTTCCTTTACAGGTTCGACCTAACTCTGTTTCTTCTTGAGCAGTCTGTTCCGTTAGAGGATCACTACCTTATCCTTCGCATGAACGGAATGACTTCTGTTCACGAGATTGATGAGAATCTGAATACGTTGCTGATTCCTAACTTGGCGCTTGTTGCTAGTTTGAAGCAGGTATATCGAACGTCACTCTCGGTTTCGTAGGCAAGAAAAAAGTGTAGCAAAGCGGGGAGTCACCTCCCCGCCTTTATGCCGCGATGTCAGAACCTGACACCACCACGTCCGCCGCGACCGCCACGGTCATTGCGATCATCACGCCCAGGACGACGAGCGTCACGAGCTTCTTCACGCTTACCACGACCCAACAGGTCTTTCAGACTTTGCTTGCCGCCGGTGGATTCCGTACGACGAGGTTCGTCACGAGTTGGGGAGCGGCGTTCGTCTTCACGATCGCCACGAGGTGTCCGTGGTTCACGGTTGTCGATTCGAGCAGCCTTCTCAGCCGGGGTTTCATTCCACGGCAGATCGGGATCACCACCGACATCTTCAGCGCTTGCTTCAAAGACGCTATCGATCTCGACACCAGTGTTGCCTGGCAGTGCCGGAACCGAGACGCCGTTCTGTTTGGCGAAGTTCTGGAAATCATCCAGTTCATCAGTCCAGTCCAGATTGAAACGGAACGCTGTCAGGTTCGGGCAGCTTGGCGAGTGCAGATCGATCAGACCGTTGAAGTGCTCAGCCAACTTGCGGAAGCTCAGCAGCAGGCTGTGGTAGTACGGAGAGTTGGTGTTCTTCGAACCGACCGAGAAACCATTGCGGGTTTCTTCATCGCCCAGTACGTAGGTCAGCAACGCAACGATCCACGCCTTGTCTTTGGTCTTGCGCAGCTTGTTCACGCCGAAGAACTCTTCAAGGTCCTTGCTTTCGGCATCGGCCATGATCGGGAACGAAACCTTGGTGGCCCGCAGGGAACCATCGTCGGTCTTGTTCTGAAGGAACAGGCTGATCAAGCGACGATCCGGCGCAGTAGCCACATTGTCGAGAACCTTGATAACCTTGTCCACGCCCTTCTGATCGAAGTCTACCAGACCGGCCAGGAATGCCGAAGCTTTCGCTGACATCGACTTCTGACGCTTGGTGTCTTCTGCCAGTTTGGCCAGTTCTTCAATGATCGCTTTCGCAGTGTCCTTCAGCCGCAGTTCCACGTAGCTCTTGAAAGCATTGAGGATTGGGCTTGGGCCTTCACTGATCTGCTCAGCCAACGGGTGGAACGCAGTACGTTCGGACCAATCGCCATCGCGGATGAACTTCAGGGTAGGCAGTACCAGGCGCGTCTTACTGACCGTGATTGGTTCTGGCTTACCCTTCTTCAAGTACGACATCATTCCTGAATTGTCGCTATCGAAAGCTCCCACATCAAGCAGTTGCTTGGTGTAGAAGCTCAACAACGCATCGAGCTTCACGGACATCTTCTATATTCCTTGTGCAATGGGTTAGAACTTGGTAGCCCCGCCTCGTGGACGGTTAGCGGCGCGCGGGACTGCTTCACGGTGATCTCGGGAAGGACGAGCTTCTTCAGAACGTGCGCGCTCGCGGCGTACGTCACTCGACAAGCTGATGCCACCTTCTTCGCTATGGTTAGGCGATGCCGCCATACGCGCTTCATTCAACCCGGTAGCCAACTTGATCACGCCCTTGGAAAGCACATCAACTGCGTGCAGGGACATGTCCATGGTTGGAGCCAGCAGACCGTCAGCGAAGGTTGGGAATACGTAACGGCATTCTTCACCACCGTCAATACGGATCGTGATCTGGATCTCGGTATCGATGTTCGCATCAATGGTCGCTTCGATGTCAAAGACACCGCCGTGACTGATCTCGTTCATCATGACGCCGACCACCTGGTCTTCGAAATAGTCGAAGGTCGATTCGATTTCCATACCCGGAACAAACGGGGACGGTTTCGCAAAGACCAAGCACGACTCACCTTGGCGAGGGTGGGACTTCAGGATCATGTTCTCAACTGCCGAATACATCGACGAGATCATGATGCCTGGCAACGAGTTACTGATAATGGTCGCAGCCACCGTCTCGTTGGTATCTTCGTTGAAGTTGGCATTCGCATTGAAGCGAGACTGGTTTGGCTTGTATTCCTTGAAGCCCAACTGGCGATCTTCATCGAAGTCAGGGTTCATGTCCATCAGCTCACCGAAGGTGATGTAGCCGGAGGACAGGATGTTGCTGACCTTCTTCGCTTCTTCGATGAACGGATCTTGCTCGATCAAGGATTCCTGCACCTTGTCCTGAGCCATTTCCAGGGTTTCTTCATCATCGTTATCGCCGAGGTAGGCCGAGTTCGGATTAGAAGATGCTGCAGCCACTGCTTTCAAACTGCGAGACAACATCTGAGTCGCAGAGTTGTTGGCGCGGCTGGAAGCCCGCAGCTGTGTGCTGAACGCCCCGGTCATGTTGGTCACGTCACCGGTAGAACGCAGATGTGCACCGAACGCTGCTTCGGAACCACCACGGCGGAACAGGTCGGTTGGACGCAAGGTCACCGGCTTGTCGCCTGGGCGGTTGTTGGCACGGTTACTGGTATCGCCAGTCAGGCTGGAACGACGCAGAACCTGATCGTGCAACTGCATGCGGGGCTGCCAGATGGCGCTGCCTTTCCACGAGCTTTGGATCATGTGGACTTTGGTGATGGTGTTGAAGTACATCCGCATTTCATCGTCGAACTTGACGGTCTTGCCGAGACGCTTGGCAATATCCGACTTGTCCGTGTAGCCCACGATGTATTGGAACGTCTTGCTACCGCCGCGATCGGCGATCTCAACGACCATTGCAAACATGATGCGCTTCTCACCCCAACCGTTGTCGATGAAGGAGCGATGTTTGTGTTTGGTCGATGGTCCCACTAACTGGGATACGGTCTTGGAGAGTCGATCCGGTGTGATCCGGCGACCTTGGTCAGTATCGAGAGCAAACAGATCGGTATGCTCCTTCTTCAGACTTGTGGTGTACGGACGAATTACCGGTGCATCCATTCCCGCCGTTTCAATAAACGCGATGCGGATAATCTTCATTACTTACTCCTAATACAACAAATGGTTTTGATCAGCGTTTGAATTCGTCAAGCTGAATTAACAGCTCGGCCAGTTCGTCCCGCAGATCTGGTGTTGGGTCGAGACGACGCGTTACATCCGCGCGGTCACATTCACGAGCCAGGTCTCTAGGGCACCGAGGTTCCCAACTACAGCCCAGTAGCACTGTAGCAACAGTCTCAACATCCCGTACCCCTACGTTCGTTGAGTTGCCAGAGCCGGCTCGCTTACCATCGCTAGGCAAGGTGTACGGATAAATAGCCGCAAGCCGTGCCATGTTAGCGCTGTTAATATCCACCCGTGGTGGGGTGTTGTGTTTCTGACCGTCCTCAAGCTTGACAGGCGTTGCAGTGAGCAGCGCAGCCAGTTGCTTGAAGTTCCATTTCCACAGGACCGTTTGAGCGATACCCATGGCAGTCAGCAGTGTTCTGCGATCGAACATCTCAATCACACAACCTGCCAGCACGGTCGACATGACCCAGATGCACACGGTGATCTGTGCGTCATCGTAGTCGTAGTTCTCGATACTGGTTGCGTAGTTCACACACAGCTCGACTCGGTCTTGGTCGATCTCGGTATCAATACCGAATGCTGCATCGACGTAGTCCTTGACGTACAGTTCGAAGATGGCAAGTTCGCCAGTACTGACGGCTTCCTTCATCTTAAAGATGTCAAGCACCGACCCGTTGGAATCATCAACCATCCCTTCGTTGTCGGTCTTCTTCTTGATCTCATCACCGAACACGCCTGTCATCCGGTTCTTTGGACCGCAGACGTAGTTGTACACCACCTTCATCAAGTGGTCATTTGCCGTCAGGTACGACAGCGGCGATACGGACAACTTACGGATAACCGCAAGCGCCATCAAATAGGTTGGGATCTCTTCACTGGATAGATGTTGGAATACCACTGCCAGTTCGAAGTCTTCATCCTTGATGTTTGCCCGGATGTACGTTTCCAGTCGCTCGAACGCTGGGGATTGTTTGAGTGAGGTGTCGCCCAACAGAGCGTAGCCTTTATACTCTTTCCAACGAGCCCCATGTTCTTTACTGGCAATCGGGAGATAGGAGCCCCAGATTGGGATCATCCACCGCAGGCCCATCACGGCCGCCGTCAGGTCGATGTACTCAGCTTTGAGATACGTCTTGTCCTTATAGCTTGGCGTGATCTTGTCAGCAGTTACGTAATCGTCGGTCAGTTCGCTAGGGAACTGCATGTGACGACTCTTGATGATGTACTCACGTAAGTCTTCGTACTTGATGATCGTGAAGATGTCTCTGGCGATCTCGGTGAGACATTCATCAAGGTCATTGCCGGTCCGGTTGGTTACGTCACCATAACTGGCGAGTACCGAATCCAGACGACTGTAGTGGTTATAGAGATCGAGTTGTTTTTCTTCAGGCAGCGCCGCCATGAATTCGTTCATCTCGCCAAACAGCTCGAGCTTATCGTCCTCACGCATTGCGCCTGGCTTGGTGCTGGTGTAGCCTTGTGCATTAATAATCAGCTCAGCTTCATTGCCATGGCTAATCGACACCATGGAGAAGCTTCGCTTGGTTTGACCAGCGATTTCAAATTTCATCGATACATCCGCTCCGATGTGATTTTCCTCTATCCCTAGTATAATGTGTTGCCTTAACTTTTTACGATGTGCGGCATAAACTCCTGTCTCCACACTACCTTTCCGGGTAGTGTGGAGATTTACAGGCTATTCCGATGAGTCTCTATAGACTGAGAGTTGGCGACTAGATAACTAGCCTGTCACTCTTTTAGAACGGAATGTCTTCGTCGAACATGTCGGCATCGCTTGGAGCTGCTGCCGGCGCCGCCGCTTGTTGCTGAGGACGCGATTGCTGTTGGTTGCCGTAGCTTGGCTTATCGCCGAACTTCTGAGCACGTTCCAGGCGCTTGGCTTTCTGGTATTCCGGCTCTTTCCACTTGTCAGCGAAGAACGCGAAGTACACGTCGATCATGGTCTCTGCCCAGGCGATGGCCGCTTGAGGGGAAGTGATCGATACCGACGCAGGCTGGCCGCCTTGCATGGTCATGTGGAATTCGTCTTCTTTGAATTCAAAGATAACGTCATCACGACCTTTTGCAGTTACGCCGAGAGTAACCACGCCATCTTCACGCTTGGCGATCTGGAAGCGGGAGATGATCATACGCTCTTTCGAACGCACGTTCTTACGCTGTTCGGCGTCCCACAGGAATGGGTGACCCCAGTTGTCTTTCTCGAACTCGCAGGCGCCCTTGTTCTGAGCAACGCGAACGACCAGGTTCATCAGCTGACGGAACGGGACCGGCGCCATCGGCGTTTCGATCTTGATCGGATAACCTTCTTTGCCGTTCTTCGGCTCGGTCTTGAAGCCCAGGTCGACTTCGATACCTGGGTTGTTCTCGATCATCTTCACACGCAACATGCTCGAACGGCCGTCTTGGCGCAGTTTCGCCCCCCACAGGCGCAGCTTGTTGTCGTCGATTACGGTTGGCTCGCGCCGCGGCTTTTGTTCGGCCATGTTGCAGTTCCTCGATAGGAGTTGGGTTACATTACATTTGTCGTTTCAATAACTAATTACGAGCGGTAAAGATCTTTCACCAACATTTCCAGAGCAGGGTCACGACGTTCAGTAATAGAGGCAATGACGTAGTCCTTAGTGCTAGCCGGTGTCCAGCGATCTTTCTTTGATACCTCAAGTACCCGAGTGCGGATCTTGATAGGCATTGGCGAAAACATGATGCCGTCACCGAACATTTGGAGAGTCATCCGGTCAAAAGGGATGTCTGGAGTCTCCTTACCGTTCTGCAATTTGGTATTCCACATAATAGGCGGCTTTATAACGCCTGTATGCGACTCTAGGAGCGATAACGCACTGAACTTATACCGTTGTAGCAGGTCGACAGGATAATGGGTTATAATGAGCGCTGAGGCGTGCGTAGCTTCGAAGTCCGTCACGAACTTGGTAACCGCTGGCCCCGACTTGAAGTCCTCAAACAAGAACTTCATTACAGTCTTTTCCATCTTCCAGTAGAACTGTTGCGCTGGTGTCCGCACAGGTTTGATCAATGCTCTCGAGAACTTACGAGATGCATCGGTGTAGCTGCAATAATAGAAGCGTGCATCGCACCGACCATCGGAGTACTCACTGATCAGCGACTCGATCGTGCGCATCTCGGAGGAGATCATCTCAGCGATGGTGTACTCATCCAGCAGTGGGCGGTCGTTTGTCTCGACACACCCGTACAGGTTACGCAGCAGAGTTCGCACATTGACCATCAGCAGTTGACGGTTGTGGATCTCTGGGGCTTCCGTGGGCAGATCTGGATTGATACCCAGCATTGACTCGATGGCCAGACTGGTTGGCACCGAGAGAGGGAACTGACCCTGCGCCCGGTTGGCCAATAGGTCTCTTGAGTAGTCTTCTGCTGCCACGGTATTCCCCTTGTTGCTAAGCGGCCATGATCTGCGCTATGCGTTTTAGAACCGCATCGGATGCCCCTTGTATTCGAGGCATTAATAGTTCCGACAGATTGTCTGGCCGTATTGAAGTTAGGATCGGTGCATCGATTAGATGGTCTTCGTTCTCACTAGACACTTCGGCTTCGATTGCTTTGATTGTGATATCGAACTGTGGAAAGATCTGCTTCATCTTACCAAGCGCTGGATAAGTTTCATCCAGTCGGCTGAGGTCCAGTCGGAAGTGACTGTTGTCAGGGTAATGCAGGAATTTCTTGAGGTGGGTTGTCACTTCGTTGAATGACTTGCCAATAACGTCAAACGCCATGAAGGTCGTGGCTTCGTCGTTAATGATGAAGTACTCATTCCCAACACCCGTCTCTGGTGAGTAGGTGAACTGGTAATGGCCCTTATCATGTTCCTCGTTGTGACGAAGACGCTCCACCGATCCCGGTACACGGATCTTGCCGTGATACGCAGGTTTGTGGTGGTGGCCGATAATGATGACATGTTTGACGATGCCTTCGTATCGTTCTTCAAGATGGCTCGAGATACTGCGTACGGGCTCTTGGAAGGTGAACATCCCGTGCATAACACCGAAGTCTACCTGATCTATCCCCTTCTCGACCATGAGGTTCTGAACGGCCTTCCACGTCTTATTAGCATCACGGTCATATTCGTCTTGGACATACAACACAGTCGGACCGCCATCGTACATCTCATCGATAGCAATATTCTCGTAATACTTGACGTCTGCCCCAGCACCAATCATTTCGTTAGCATGGAGCATCCAGCGGGACTGTCGGTTATCGTGGCTAGGTGTACCTTCGAGGATACGGATAGCAATCCCGTACTTCTTGGCAGCCCGACACAAACGTTCCATCCAGCGGATAATCAAAGCAGCATCGTCGCTGTCAAAGCTCAGACGTTTATCAAACAAGTCACCAGAGATAATGATGACTCGCAGTGTTTCGAGCCGCTCTTTAGTGAACGACTTTTCCAACACGTTGATGATCGTCGAAGTCCATACCCGGCTGTGGCCTAAGTGGACGTCAGAGATAACCGCGATGTTGACTTCGCCAGCTTTGGCAAAGGTTGGGGTGAAGTCTTTCATCTTCACCCGTACGGGCCAGATGTCAGAAGATGTACTCTTCATCGGCATTAATTCCTGCGGATGGGTCAGCTGTGATCGCAGACGCCTTCGTGGTAACCTTGTCGCGTTTGTTGAGTTCAGTCTCAACATCAGCCGCCATTCGTCCTAGGATATCGACCAATGGTAAGTTGTAACGGCGATACACTTCGATCAACTGAAGAAGTGCACGGGTTTTGGCATCATCTTCCGGCCGTGGCTCAAGGAGCTGGACCAGTTGACTTTCCATGGTGTGCGCAGCACGGTGGTCAGAGTTATCAAACATCTGACCCTGGATCGCGACCATCTGGTGAACCGACGCCAAGCGGTGCCCTTCCAGGGGGTTACGGTCAGGGATCTTGACGAACAGCGGTGGAACCGTCATTACATCTTTGCCTTCAGCATCGATGATAACGATTTCGTTGTTCAGGCCGTCAGCAACGTTGAACCACAGACCAGGCTCTGGCGGATCTTCTGGATTGTTAATAATCCACTTCTGCAAGATCGGCAACAGCATAGCAACGAAATATGGCTCCGGTACGCGGCGGATGCGCGTGGCCAGAGTCCCGTTGATAGCAAGTGCTGCATCATCAAGTGATTTCAACCCCGCTTTGAGGTTCTCGTGGTAGTGAAGTTCACCAGCATCGAGTTCACGTTTTTGCTCAGTCATGCTTCCTCCGAAACTGGGGAGGGTTAGTCCCCAGCTTCACGATGGTCGTTAAACGACCGGATCGACACCGTTGGCTTTCTGGAACAGGTCAGCGACCTGATCAGCAGCAGCATCAACAGCCTGGCTGGTGGTGATGTAGAACACTTCGCCTGGAGCATTGGCGCGGGTCAGGACCAGTTCACGCAGACGTTCGATTTTGGCAGGGTCCACGTTTTCCAGAGCAACCCACTGGACGCCGTCTACGTAGCCTTGGAAGCTTACGGTCAGAACCGGCACGTCGCCATCGGTCATGCCGATGATGGCCTTGATGCAGCCAGGGAACACGCCAGAGACGATGATCGGGCGGGCCATGTCGCGTTGCAGACGCTCGGCGTCGTTACGGATAGCCTTGCCGAAACCGTTCAAGACAACCGAAGCCAACATGGTGGCGTTTTCCGGGATGTGGAACAGTTCGTTCAGAGTGGCGGCAACGAACGCTTTCAGTTGCTCAGGAGTTTCCGGCATGGTGATGATGCGCGGTTGCTCTTGCTGAATGGCTTGTGTTTGGTTGTTGATATCGGTCATGACTTTCCCTTAGGCTGCGTAAAGTACGTTTTCTGTATTGATGTTGACAATCGACCGCAGTTTCGAATCATTGGTCAAAAGTGAGTAACCGACGCTGGCAGGACTTGAATCAATGCTGTCTCCGTCGCTTACTATTGCGTTGATTTGTAAATTAATACCGGGATCATGATCTTCGACACTGATGTCTACCTTGACCGAGGTGAAGTACTTCTGCAGATATGCCGTGAGACTGGTTGTGAGCTCTCTAGTGATGTCGATGTCATCATTACCGTAGAGTTGGATCTCTTTGGTAAGCGACGATATCAGACCTCTGTAGAGCGTTGTCTGACTGTATTTTGAAAAGAAGTAACAACACATCAGATAGTCGATCTTGAGATTGACATCAGACAAAATACCTTCTTTCCCGAGAGTGACTACATCGACTGACATGGCAGCACCGAATGTTGAGGGGAGACATCCTATTTGGAACAAAAAAAAGAAGTGGCTAACAGCGGACCGAAGTCCGCTGCATTTATGCCGTTAATCTTCCCGTATAACGTTGATCGAAGTAACCTTACGGAAGTCTTCAAATAGTGAGGCGGTGTACTTCACAGTCCACTTGCCGTTATTCAGCTTATCGAGATAGATCATCCGCTCAGCCCGCTTCATTGGGATGTATGCAGCAATTGGGTTTGTCTCAACCACTTGCATGCCCTTCACGGTCCGAGTGAAGGTTACTTCCTGTTCGCTGAAGGTAATGGTGAGGTCTTTGAACTCCTCAGCAAGTTCCAGACTGTAAGTCAGACGCCATTTACCTTCGTCATACTCTTCAAAGGCAATGAGTGGGTTGGTTCTGACCGCGGTGACTTTGGTGATGTCGATCTTTAGATCAGTACCGACGAATTCAATAGTCCTTCGAGCCATACGTTACTCCAAAATAAAACAGGGCATACAGCCGGGAGTTACCCCGGCCGCTGCTAATGGTTACGAGTAGTGTTTGCGACGGTGTGGTTTATGCACCTGATCGATCATCACTTCAAACTGACGCTTGTCGGCGGCTGGCATGAGTTGTTCATGTCGGGCAATGGTATCTTTGCGCAGGGCATCCCAGAAGGCATCAATTTTCAGAATACCCGAATTGAGGGAACTGACACTCATGATCTTTCCGCACATCCGGCGGTAGATCCAACCTTTCTCATCACCGGGTAAGATTGGTTTACCGATGGCGCGGGTGAGTACGGCACTGGCTCGGAAAAGATTGGCCAAGATTACGGCGTGGCTCTCTGGTACTTCAATAGCGGTTGACATACACGGACCCTCAGGGTAGTTAGAGGTAACACCGGCCGAAGCCGGTATTGGGGTTAGAACGTCTTCTTCAGCGGGCTGAGCGGATCTTGCTTACCGCGGCGGGTATGCTCTTTCAACTCGGCCAGTGTCCAGCGCAGACTGATCTTCTTCTCGAAGTTCAGATCAGCATCACCATGTTCGTCGATCACGTCGAGATAGCTAACAAATTGGTCTTCACCATCAACTTCTTGGTGACTGCCGTTGTAGATCTCTCGATACTTCGTGTGATCCCGGCCGATCTTGCCAGGCTCATCGTCGATATACAGATCACCGAACCCATCAGCTCGCCCTTCGTGGAAGAGTTTGCGGTAGGTAGGTTCAGCCATCAGGTACGGACGCATGTTCGACTTGGCTTGCTGGAACTCTTTGATCTCGAACAGATCCATGATGCGATCTTCGTTCCACACGGTGTCAAAGCGATTCTGCATCGCCTCAACTTTATCGCGCAGGCGATTCAAGTCAAAGTTCTCAAGCTTCTCACGGGCAACTTTCAGATAGTCGGATGCCATGCTACCGGCAGACCGTACAGCGCGATCCATACGGTCACGCAGAAAGTTCAGATCACTGCGTGACATGATACCGTGAGTGGTGGCATGGATGACGTCGTTATCGTCAGTGTCCATAATGTACGCCATTTAGTCCCCCATTGGTACGGAAAGTTCATCACCCTCCTCAAGACGCGCGTTGATTGTCGAGAGTACAGGTGCGGGTTGTGCAGCGTGGTTGCTCACTCGGAATGCACGTTTGAAGTCCATGAACCCAGTAGACGGACGCATGCGGGCCAGAGCTCGAGCAGTGATGTTATCAAGCGCAAGTTGTCCAGACATGTAGTCGCCGTCGAACGTTGTATTCAAATGGTTCGTTAGACCATCCCGCGCCATTACGCGCTGCCCTAAGTTTCCCTAGGATACTAGACTATATCTTCATCCTCCTTTTACGGTAGGATGCTTCACATTTCGATTTAAGGCTTTCGCCACCCACTAGGGCCCTACGAGGCGCAACCCTCTAGTCGTTGAACCTGATCACCATAGTCGCTTGGGGAGACTTTAGGTGCTTGGCTGCATGATTGCCCAATCCCCACACTTTTCGAACCGTTACGTATACCCTTTCGGATTCCGCTTTGGTAGTGGGGCTCTAAGGGGTTCCCAGCAATTAGAGAAGCTATCATCCGAACATTACTGCTCGGAGGGACAATTTGGTTCCTTGACGCAATACTCGATTTGATAATGTTTCCATCTACCACTCTTCAAAAGCATAGATTTCTGAACTGTATTCTTCTTTACTCCGAGAGACCTTGTAAACGCCTCTACAGATTCCCACCATTCAACCGCACCAGTCGTCGTATCCTTTACGGTTATGGGTTCTGGCAAACGCTTTGGTGGTTTAGGGGCTACTTTCTTGCGACTATCCGGTATATTAACTGCATCCTTCAAGTCGCCAGTGAAATCTGTAGCGTAATACAGGAAGAAACCCTTACCTCTGACATTGTTCGATCCTGAGGCGTAATGGACAACGGATTGATGAGACATCTCTAGTTCGATAGCCGCGTGTGTTGCGCTTTCGAATATGTCTATCCGTGTCCCGGACTTCCAAACAGCCACTACCGGTCTAGCTCTACCCGGTTTAGGTTTACCTATATCGGCCTTCGACAATGGTTTCCAACCCACTCCTTCGTAAGTCAGAGTGTAGAATACCTCGAACGGTGTAATAGTTTCACTGTTTAGATACAGGTAGACTTTGTTGACATTGCAACCGAACTGTCTTGCTACTTCATTTAAGCTGTAGCATCGGCTTTCAATATCGGTCCTAAGGTCCTTTATCAGAACCGGACGGTTATCCGTCCTTAAACCTGTTTCGTACGCGTGGATCGAATTACCTGATGGTGTTACCCATTCCAGATTGTCAAGCGCATGGTTGGTTTTTATTCCATCGATGTGATTAACGTGATATTCGTCTGGATTACCCGGACAACTCAGAAATGTAAGCGCGAGTAGTCGGTGGATTGCCTGGGTATCGGACCCTGGAAGATTCACATGCGGGTAGGAGTCGTTATTCTCCGGGTTATGCTTAACCAGCGGGCAGAACATCGCTAACATCTCGATAACGACACCGGCTTTGCTTATCAGGATTGTTTCCATTTCTGGAACGTGATAGTGGTCAGGAAACTGAATCGATTCTTGCAAGTCTAATCTCAGCATGATCGCTATCTCGAATGGCCATTCAAGCTAGTAATGTATTGCCGAAATCATTTAGGATATTATCCGCGTTAGGCGCTGCAAGGCACAGGACTGAAATCGAAGTACTAAGCTGCGTGGGATCACGCTTAATACGGTCAATGTAAAAGAATTGGGTCGAACCCCGTTTAAGGGATGGGAACCGGGTAAACGTTGTTGGGATGCCGCGACCGTCAGGGGATTCAGCGATCAGTTGATCAAAGATCTCTTCAAGCAGCGTGTGTGTCCGCAACGTGTTGTCGTAAATAAGCGTCAGGATCTCGTTCGGTGTGAACTTCATCCGTCGCAGCTTGTTCGCGATATGTAGCTTCAGCGTCAGTACAGCGGCGCCCCACGGGATCTCGAGAGATTCGTGGTCATGAGGTTTGTGGTTTGACGTGATCACGGTTCGGAAAGTGAAGTGAGGACTCACCCCATACACCAGCTTACGCAGGATGCCTTTCTTATCGAAGATCTTGCTCTTTTCGTTCAGAGCGTAATACTGCGTCAGTTTGGAAATCGCCCTTGCCACTCGTACTTCGAGATCAGTCAGACTGACCCGCTTAGCAGAGGTTACGTTAGCCAGGTTGATAAGCGCACTGAGCGCAGGTGCCATCTTCGGGTCAACATACGTACGGTCGCCCACATCTTCGATGATGAAACCAATCTTGGATGGGAACGGAATATATTGACACCACACCAGATGCCTGTGAATCTCGAGGAAGCGTCTGGTGGAATTACCTTTAGCGGCCGTCACGTAGTGACGGTTTGTGCACAGGCTTTCCATGATTGCATCGAAGTTGTTATGGAAGTAAGTCAACCCACGGGCAGTGGTAAACTGCTTGAGGATGTTCTCTTCCTTACTGTCCGACTTTGGCGGTCGGTACTTCGGGTCAAGCAGGTAGTCAATCGCACTGAACCCTGATTTCAGGAACCGTATCCGCAGAAGTCTGTAGATCGTGAGGTTCATGAACGCAGGCAAGCCGTCAGGAGTTTTCACCCAGACGATCGGTTCGATTGGTTGTTCGGTAATTGGCAGTACAGCGAATCCGCAATGGATGCAGATATCGTTTACCCGACTACCCCCTTTCGTGAGGCGACACGGACAAGCAGGTACGTTGGAGAAGACATCCCCAGCATGCCTCGAAAAGACGAGGTCGTTAAATCGCGTCTTACCTTGAGGTGTGTTCAGATCGATGTCATTGGCAAGAACGGGTTTAACGTCCAAGCGTTTGAACAACAGATCGAAGTCCTCAATGATCGGGTAGATACCTTTTCGCCCCGGATACCGTGCCCGAGGTTCTTTGATATCATACGTGATCAGCTCTGTGCTACTCATGCTGTTCTCCGAAGATAAAGAAAAAAGAACGAGGAGGTGGGTTTACCCCACCTCCCTATTCAACTCACACTTCGAACTTAGTAACCGTTGTCATCGCCGAAGATGCTGCGACCGCGGCTACGGGAAGTACCGCGATCCGAACCACGACGACGCTCGCGACCGATGTCCGCAGTGGATAGGGAAGCGTAGCGAGCGTTACCAACGTTACGGCGAGGAGCCAGGCCGTCGGCAGCGGTCAGCTGCGAAGACATGTCAGCCTTGTCGAGAGCAATGGACAGCGCTTCGATGAAGTCCGCATTGAAGCCCAGCACTTCGGCAGTGCCGGTGATGTGCAGGTTCGGAACCGAGCGGTTCAGGATGCGGTAGCGTTCGGACAGGTTGTAGTCGATCGAACGACGAGCATCTTCGAAGGTGTACTGATAATCCAGTACATCGTTGACGCCACGTTCGCCCAGTGCAGTCAGGAGCGCCGGAACGTTCCATTCGCGCAGGTCACGCAGATTGCCTTTCTGATCGACCCAGGTGCCGATGAACTGACGAGTGCCCATGGATTCCACAGGAAGTTCGGTCAGGCCGCCGGTCAGGTCTTTGTACTCGCGGCGGAAACGCTTGCCGGTCAGTACGTCAGCTGCATCGAACAGAGTAACGATCAGCTTGTCGACTTCGTCCTGGTCTTCCGAGGTGGCGATCTTCTCGAATACGCTGAGTACCCAAGCTTTCTCGCCAGACGACGGGATGGTCATGCCGATGGCCAGCTTCGGCCGAACGGTGATTTCCAGATAGTCGCCCAGGTCTTCGTCCGACATGTTCTGCGTGATATCGTCGGTAACACGACGCAGGTCAGGGTCCGGGTTCAGCAGCATCAGGTTTTCGATGTGGCTGATGGTTTCCATGGTGCCCATGTTCGCCGAAGCGATGGCAGAGCGTGGACGCAGCGGAGCAGCCCAACGGTAGTCGTTGGTCTGGTTGGCCGCTTGAGCCAGCAGCAACAGCGCCAGTTCCAGAGAGAACGGGAAGCCTGGGGCAGCGGTGATCGAGGTGATGTTCATTACCGCTTGCAGGAACGGTTGCAGATCTTCGTCGCGGCTACGGCGGCGGGAGCTGAAACGCGGCGAGCGATCTTCGGACTTCTCGTCGACCAGAACCAGGTCGATACCGGCACGCAGTTCACCCATCGCAGTACGATCGAAACGCTCATCGTCTTCACGGCTGGATTCGCTGTAGTACAGGCTTGCAGTCACGTCGGAACGGACCGGCAGACCGCTGGAGTCTTCGCCAGGACGACCGGAGTTGTCCCAGGTGGTTTCCAGACGGGAACCTTTTTCCAGCATGTCCGGGTTCAGGCGCTGATCCGAAGAACGGGAGCCGGAAGCCTTGTCGATCATGTTCTGGCGAACGCCGCACAGTGCGTCGATGGCGTTGTCGAACACGCGATCCACGACCGGGTTGCTTTCGTCGTTCGAGTTCGCCAGCTTCGACAGAACCGAAGACAGCAGGACTTGCGAACCGATCACCACAACCTTGGCACCGCGGCTGACGCCCTGGACCTGATCTTTGATCGCCTGTTTGTACGGCTTGGTCGACAGTTGGTCTTCCGGCAATACCAGCGCATCGAACGTGTCGTTGCGATCAGTTTGCTGGCGAGTCTGCACCGGACCGGTGCTGTCGACGGTGAGGATGTAGACCAGGACGTACGCAGTAGCGCCGATCTGGGTTGGCAGGGTCAGCAGCAGCGAGCTCAGGCTGGAACGGGCGATAGCGCCGTCCATTGGGATCAGCTGGAACTTGTCACGCTTGATTGCTTCAGGAACCGACGGCTTGTCGAAGGTCTTGTTCTTCTCGAACGCATTCTGCAGAGCAGTCAGCGCAGCGTCGTTCAGACCGCCGGAAGTTGGACGTACGTTTACCGAGCGGCCGAAGTCGGCGATGGTGAACTTCCCGCGAGGTGCGTCATCGTCGCGATCATCACGACCACGGCCGGAACGAGGTTCGCGTTCTTCGCGAGGTGCACGACTGTCCGAACGTGGGGCACGGTCAGTTGCTGGCTTCGGATCGGTGCTGCCTTTTTCGTTTTCTTCGTTCAGCTCGAAATCAGTACTCATGCTCTTTACTACTCCTAATTTGTACAAATTTGCGATGGACTGGACCCAATGTCCTGTACGTTCACTCTTATCGCAGTCAGAGTTTCCCGTGTTACATGTCCCACCGTCGTGAGCCATAGGGCTTAGACTTCCCAGCGTACCACTGGGTATTGTTGGGTTATGAACGACACACTCGCTCGTTCATTAAAGATGGCACGGCTGTTAACTTTTACGACTGTGCAATGGACACTTCCTTAGTTGTGGTTCAAATGGATAATGTATCAGCCAATTCTTTTACAATGAGCTATCCGGTTTGTCCACCAGTATCACCCAGCGTATTGCCAGTTGATAATGTATAGCTGTATTTTCTTTCAATACCACAAAAGCGTAATACAGGAAGGTCACGCATTATAGGGGTTGTGCCGAGACCAACAAAGGCCTCGTGTAGTATCTACATATACTAATGTGCGAATGTAATTATTTACGAGAATACGGGGCAGACAGATGTACAACATTCTAAATCCAAATCGCTTTGACAAGTCCCCGTTCCAGTACGCGCGGATGACCTACCTCGCCGGGCGCATTGATGAGAACTTCAGGAAGTACGCTGATGGTAGACAGCAGGCTCCTGGTCGTCTTGATAGCTCCCACCTATTAATGAAGATACTGTCCAGCCTGTCAGTCCCCTTCAATGGTGATCTGCAAGAATACATGGTCAAAGTCGATGTAGCGATGCGCGGCGTTAACTCGAGCCTGGGCATTACCTCCTCTGCAAACAATGGCGGTCTGCATACCGAGGGTGTGTTCTACCAAGGTTGTCCAGAGATCATCATCTACGCCAGAAGTGACCGATACACGGTGATGGACCTGTGGCGTAACTGGCGTGAGGTGACTCCGATTGAAGTTCTGTGCCATCCGGTGACTGATACCACTGTCTTTGAACTGGGTGTCAAGAACGCGGCAGAGCTTAAAGGACGAGATCTGGCCATCATCTCTATTGACGTTCCGTTATTGGCGGGTCAGTGGAAGATGTGGCAAGCGGCTAACCCTGACAAGCTGATGGAGCAGTTCCTGACCACCACTCCGTTGGTAGGTATGATGAAGAGTCACTTGAACCTGACCCTCTTCAACCGCCTCATGGTCAAGCTCAACATCAGAGAGCCGGTTACGGTTAAGACCAACCTACCCTTTGCGCAAACCCCTACCGATAAGCACACTGATGATCTTGTTGATGAGATCATTGCTAAGGTGGGTGGTAAGGCAATGGCGGGCAGTATGATCCTTGACAGTATCCCTGTCTTCTACGGGTCTTCCTATCTGCATGCGGTTGCACTACCTTCGCTGACTCCCACATTCCAGGTGATGTGGGTATTGATCTCTCAGAAGGTTGAAGCCTGTGCGGTGATGCTTGAGTTTGGCCACATGACTGGTTTCGACAAATTGGTGCACGAGCTCACGGTTATTCGTCGGACCTTGATTGAAATCAGAAGTGGGCAGTTGCTCAGTAACGGTTTGTCTACCTCCGATTCGATCTTTCTCACAGAACGCCTTGATCGGCTGGTTGTTCAACGACTACCTCAGTAAGCGACATACAGCCGGGCTAAATGCCCGGCTGTATGCTGTTCGTCAGATAGGGGCGTGGCTGACAGCACGGCTGAACAAGTTGGACATGATCCGGCTAGCCATGATCTTCTTTTCAGGAGTCATGCCAATCGATACCAGTTTACGACCGACCCTGTGGTGACCCTCAGGGACGGCATCTTCATCTACTTCTTCCTGGACGGGGGTTGGGAGATTCCAATCATCATCGTCAATCATCAGACTTAACCCTCACATGGGTATTGAAACGCGCCATGATCTTTTCGGCCATGGCTTGCTGGTAAGCCGTCATTCCGAATGTTACCAACCGCTTACCGACCTTCCGACAACCTTGAGGTACAACTATATCGTCGTCCTCATAAGCTGCGCAGTGGGCGACATCTTCGTCGTCTACCTTAACCGGGATGGTGGTGGCTAATGTGGCTAGCAGCACCATTCGCTTCAGACTGACTGGCATCATTTCTGCATTACCCGGTTTTCACGATAGTCCTTAGGATCAAGACCCAGGAAGTCGTAGATTAGTCGATAGTTATTCCGGTCAACCAAGTACAGGCCTGTCGACTCAAGGATACGGTAGAACCCGGAGTTGATCTGGTAAGCCAGCTTACGCACGTTAGCCGCGTCTTGAATCTCTTGAGGTAGACCTTTACCCTTAATAGCAAGAGTAGGCAGGTACATGGTCTTGAGGTCCTTACGGTTGTACTTGATCAACCATGCCGACAAGCGTGCTGCCAGTTCCCGATCTTCCATGTTATCGACCCACTCTCTGAGCAGTGTCTTGTTGGTCAATTCGGTCGTGACTTTAACGCAAGGGTACGGTGGATAAACGCTATCGCCGTACTTCGGTGCAAAGACATCCTGCCACAGTTCGTGGTGAGGCATCTTGTTACTTTCAGGCTTGATCTGTGCCGACTTCAGATACTGGTACTCACCGGCCATGATGGAGTTGATGGTATCCATCTCATACCCAGCTACCGTCGTGAGAAGCTCGTGAGCAACCAGTTTCTCAGAACGGTCAACGGTGTGCAGGATACCTTCCATCATCTTCTCAGCGGCCTTGAGGATGTGTCTAGGCGCAGTAGAGCCGCGAAGTTCCACACCTTTGATCTCAAGCTTGAGTTCTTCGTAAACGTTACCTTCACGCATCGACATTGTCGAGTAGTAGTGCTTGGCCAGGTTAGTGAGTGCAAACACCGGGAATGCGTACTCGTTCTTCATCGCCAAACGGAACGTCTGAGCTTTCTCAACGCCGATGTTAGCCGACAGCATTGCCAATGAGTGCGCAATACACTGACAGACCATGTAGGTCGCCAGATACCAGATACGGTCTGCCACATCCCCACGCTTCATTTGACCGGTGTACCACATCACCCACATCTCTGTTGTAAAGATGGAGGAGTCAGTATCCGCAGCAAGGCACGCACGACGCTGGATGGCTTTAAGGTTAGCCACAGTCGGTGGTAGGTGTTTTGGTGCGAACAGTGAGTTGATCAGATCGCTATACTTGTTCAGGGCCTGTTTGAACTTGACCGCAGTCCGACCGATGGTCTGCCAACCTTCCGGGTTCTCATCACGCACTTTGTCGTGAGTAGTGCCCATCAGTACCGAAGCGCACAATGCGTTGACATATGCCTTTTCGGTGGAGTCCATCTTCTTCAGGACCGCGGCAGTATCAACTTCACCGATATCACTAATGTCAGTTGCAATCAACTCGGTCATCAGGTTTCTGACGACGTCAGGGTTAAGCTGAGCGAGGTGATACATATCGCCGGAGTAGCAAACCAACGCACGTTCGATTGGAGTGAAACCCATCACCGTCTTCAGGATCTTTGCAGACTCTGTAGGGATGTTCCAGTAAAGACTGGACGAACGATGCACCATGTCCATCACATCGTGAACTGACGGGTAGACGAGGTTGTACTTGTCGACGATAACCTGAATGCGGTCAGTGCTCTCAATCGTGAGCATTGCCATCAGGTTCGCCTTGGCTATCTCCGGCGTGTGATAATGTCGTGACCCGGTTAAGAACCGTTCTACGGTGGCGTTGCCGTACCCCGCTGCCGCACGACACAGAGATGTCAGACTGGAGTGACCTGTTGCGAGGAACAGAGGGTTGCCTTCAAACCCACGCATACCGGACACGGAGTTGATTCGGATCTTACGGGCGTTCTGGTCATAGTCGGCCAGAGCTGCCTTCATCGTTTCGCCGATCTGTTCGAATTCGAACATGGCGTTCTTCGATTTCTTACGGGCCTTGATGTTATCGTCCTGCCACTCAGCAGTTACCGACTTCTCGACCTCGGGGCGTTCATACACCACCAATGAGGGAGATACGATACGACCACTGTGACGGATCTCATCAATGTAACCCAGGAACGTAGTCTCATCCTGAACCCGCTCACCTTTACGCTTGGAGATCAACTGAAGCATCTTAGGGTCCTTGAACATCTCTGGACCAAGTTCCTTCATTTTGTCGAGCAGCCAGCGGAGGCAGTCCTCATAGGGGCGGTTCATGTTTACCGAGATGTACTTCGCCGCTTGCTGGATATAACCTTTCTTAATATCAATATCGCGTTCGTATTCTTCAATTTCAAGCAAGAATGGATTTTCAGCGGTCATCTTGGTAATCCTGTTGAACTTCTGTACGTATCATAAACCTCATAGGTGAATAAAAAAAGACATAAGCAGACTCCCCTGCCGTAGCAGGGGAGTCGTACTCACAATGTCGTGACGGTAAAGCCAGTGATGCCGGAAGCCAAGAGAATCGACTTGACTGTATCCATCTGCGTGTCAGTAACCCCAGCAGGCAAACGGATCAGGCGGACCGGGGCACTGTTCTCGACGATAGACGCCGCACGAATCCACGGGATGCCCATGTACAGTGTAGAGCCGTCAGACGCCAGGAACTTGGCGTACTTGTACTTGGTGTAGTCATCCGGTGTGCCGTCAGTGATGTACGGCATGTATTGCGTGTGCTTTGCCGGTGCGTCGAACTTGAGTGCCATAACGGTAGCGGCGCTCAGGATATCGACGAACTTGTAGTTCATGAACTCCTCGTCGGCAATCGAGTTGAAGCTCAATGTTTTATCGAGACTGTCCGAGTTTAACAACATGTGAAGCGCCTCCAGTTACGGTTCGATGACGGCCATGAAGTAACCGTTCTTCATTTTGAGATCATCGATTACGCCGAAGCTCACCAGATCTCTCAGATTATCGTCATCGATTGCTTCGTAGAGGATTCCGATAGCACCATCGTCATCTTCTTCCTGGACTTCAGCAGACCCGATCAGGCAGGCCAGGATACGCTCACTGTACGTCTTGCGAGCATCTTCAATGGCATGGTCACGGCAACGGTAGTACGTGTCGCAGTCATTGTCAGGGACTTCCTGGAGACACACCGACTGGAGCATCTCGTAAAGTCCTGGGCAATACCCAACGAGGGTAAATCTTTGCATGGATAGCTCCAGAAAGGCGGTCTACATGACCACCATGATTACATCGCAAAAGATGGCTCGGTTTCGCTTTGTAACTCGAAACCTAGTTGAGACGATACCAGCGGCTATATAACCTAAGCCCTTGACTAGCTGAGTAATATCAACATACAAGGAGGTGATGGCCACTTCCGCAACAGCGATGGCGTCCTGTTCGGACTTCACGTATCCTGCTCTATATAACCTATCTGCCAACGGTAAGAAATCAACGTCACCCACTGGACCATTCCTGAATCCCGAGTATTCCTGAATAACCGCTTTGACGTTATAGCCTAAGTCATCGACCATTCCGTCTACAGTCGATACGAACTGGCGGACTTCCTCGTCAATGTTGATAACGATGTATTCTTTACCGTTAGTTGAGTTTCGTGAGTCGGTGCTGTGTCGAGACCTGCAGAACCGTGTTCTTTCTTGGCGCATGGTGGTACACCGTCGTATTGGTCAACATGGTTACAGGATAACCGTTCTCTGACATGTGTTCAAACAGGACTTGGTACAGCACCCGAAGTGGGGACTGCGCTGAGACGACATCGAGAACATACTGTTCAGGAGGCCAGTTCAAATAAACCGCCGCCTGAGGATAGCGAAACGTGAAATCAATCACGATTGCTGCCAGAGTCTTCAGTGTCTCTTCGAGGTCCTGCGTAGAAACAAACATGTTAAGTCTGTCGTCATGCATAACCAGACTGGTGATTGGGGGAGTTACTGCCATACCGCCTCCACGTAAACGTGATTCTTGGATACATCGCAATGAAGCGTTCGCAGCACTGCGGGTTTGTCACGGAATGACTGGAATATCTGCTCGTCCATAAGACACTGTACCGTGTGGGCGGCCAGTTCTTCTATCTGGTCAACAGGGACCCCGTAGTCAAACTTCAATTCACGAAACGCATCGCCGATGTTTCGATCATCTTCGGCAGCGACTTTCAACCACGACAACAGCATAAAAGCTACGGCCTCATCAGAGAAGCCGCGGCATTGTGGGATGGTGAAAATCAGTTTATCGGTGGTGCTCATGCAACGGCTCCTTAGATCGGAACTACCGACGTAGAGAAAGTGGTTCTCCCTTTGTACAGGCACGTCATGTTGAAGAAGTACATCCCTTCGTTAGTGGGGTCGAGTTCGCGGAAGTGTTCGATGACGCAGTCTTTAGAGTTGGCGAACAGCGGGAACTTATCAGCATCCGCTCTCGTCAGGTCTCTCAGCTTTATCTTAGCCAGTCTGGCATGGCTGTCAGTTGACTCGTCAACGTAGCGTAGGAGTTCATCCATGGCGTCACCATCCACAACACACCAAAGATCCAGAACAGCTTCAAGCACCATACCAGCCAGTGATTGAACAGCCATGTGTTCTAGATCGTCAGTGTATTGTAAGACGGAGGCCACTTGATAGATCAACTCAATCGCACTTTTGTCGATTTCAAGTACGAGGCGTGACTCTTCCATCAGCTCACCATCAAATACGAGTCTGACTTTGAGAACGTTACCGTGAACATATCTTCCGGGAATTCCGACAGAGTACGACCCACCAGCAATTCCTCAAGATCATTCCTGAGTGTGTCTTGGTGGGCATGTAGGTTCACAAAGTAATCGAGGAGTGTGACAAACTCACCCCATGCCGCGTCGTGTTTTCGACCATTCGCCAACTTGTGTAACACGATCATCCGCTCAAACGCGTCAAACGCCTCATTGCGGTTACCGGACATCACCGTCGTCAACATGACACTACATGTCTGCACTACGAAATGATCAGCTTCCTTGAAGGTAATCAATTCCCCAAGCTTTCGCAGTGCATGCAATGCTTCTCTGTCGATGTCGACGATAATGCTGGCTCGGGGAGGGCGTCGTCGTCCACCGACAGGTCTCATCACTCGTCCCCTTCTTCCGGTTCGACTTCTTCTTCGTCATCGAGACCAGAGACGTCGACGACACCGAAATCAACCGGCTCTTCTTCGACATACTCGCTGAGTTCGACGATTGCAAAGCCGCGGGTTACGATCAACTCACGGATATTGGCAGGACGCATGCCGATCAGGAAATCGAACGTGTCGTGCAGCTTGTCTCGCTTACCGGCGTACCAGCTATCGAGAATCACGTTAAGATCCGTATCGATACGGTCCTGCTCGCTGCGGCGATCTTTCTGAAGGCCGCGGAAGGCTGCATCGTCTTCGTAGAACTCGAACTCGAGAACCGCTTTGAGGATAGCGCCCTGATCGACGAGGATCTCGTCCTCAAGAGGACCCAGTTCCAGATCCTTAACATCAAGGATGAAGTAGGTCGACTTATTTGGGTCTGGAAGCTCTGTAACGTCGGATATGCCTGTCGATTTCTGGGTGAACGATTTCACCGTCTCGTCGACATATTTCGATATACCTTTCAAATCCAGTTTCATCGTGCCTCCTTACAGGCTCAATAGATACAAGCAGTTCACGCCTGTCGTGAGGAATGGTGACATCGACTGCGCGCACGTCATGTGGTAATGCGCTAAAGAAGTTCCGTAACTCGTAATCGAGCTCGGCTACCAATTCGAATGTTTGTGCTGCGAACGAACGACCAACATTACTCCGGCTAACAATTTCGTAGATGGTGGGACCATTGATGTTCATGTTACTTTCGGCAACTGCCTGGATCACATCGAGTGTGGTTTGGTGACGCTTGAAACCGTCCGACACGCACTCGAAGAACAATTCGTTAAACCGATCCACCCAGTCCGGGATGGGATAGATCATCACATCACCAAGCGAGTTTCCTCGGCTTATCATCGTACTCATCCCCAAACTTCTCCATCCAGTCGTCGATTCGATAATCAGTGCCCAGCTCAAGTTCAACAGATGTGCCGCTGACGTGTACATATACAACATGCCACGTTGGTAATTGAAGAACTTCGCCAATTAGCTCGCTGATCGAATCTTCGATCTCAATGATCAGATTTTCTTTCCGGGGATAGTTATTCATCAGATCCCCAAACTTGTCGATGTAATACCGGGGCTCGACATCAGCCTTGCGTTTGGTCCAGATCATGTTGCGGGTCATGAAATCGTCGATCATGTCCCCGACTATTCTCTCAACCGTCCGGCGGTCGGATCTACCCAGTTCATCGTTGAAGCGAAACAGCTCACCAAAAGCGATATCACTGATGTCTGTAAAGCTAAGGATACAAATTCCGCCAACATTTTTCAATGGCACGAGAGTTCCCCATTGCTAAGAAGTTACCTTTGATAAGGAACCACACACCCTCACGTCGCCACGATCTTTCCGGGGTAGGAAGGAAATCCATGGGTGTGATACCCAATCGGTCGGCAACTATGCTGAGGCGCATCCTTTCGAACATCTTGCCGGATTCAATGCTATCGAATACGCGGATACTGACGCACTGAACTGCATAGTTCTTGCAGTAAAGCCGCGCGAACCACGATTCAATGATAGCCGGATGAAACTTTTCCCTGGCGTTCAACGGGCCGACTATATCCGACACGTCAACGATCACGTATTCATCTGACATCATGTTAACTCCGTAGATTACATGATTTGGCTGTTTAGTATCTATCTACTTTGCAAAAAAGAAAGCCGTGACACGGGAGGACCCCACCTCCCTAATACGTCAGCAACCTTCAGCTATCCGAACGACGGACTGCCGAAACCTTTGTACTCCGCATTCGAGCGGTTGCAGGCTTCGTGCTCAAACGAGTCGTATTGTTCTTCAGGGAAGTAACCGTGCCACCAGCCGTGCAGACAGCGATGACATTGGAACATATTCCCACCGTTTTGCTCCGTAGCCTTCAGGCTATCGAAGTTACCGCATTTATCACAACAGAACATTTGATTGACGTGCATGATACTCACCACTAATTAGATTGAGGGCATACAAGGCGCAGTTTCCTGCGCCGAGTACGGTTGACTTACAGCGTGACGTCGCCTTCGTCTGCAATACCGGCAGACAGCAGGTTATTCACTTCTACCCCTTTGGTGCGGCGCTTGTACTCTTCCAACGCTTCACCCAGCTTCTTCATCGTCGGCGCAAGGCCGCTGGTGCTGATGGTGTAGTAGAAGGAGTTGTCGAATACACGACCTTCTTCAGGCAGGTAGCCTACGGTGTCGTAGGTAGCTTGCACGTTCGGCATCACGTCTTCGTCAGACTTCAACAAAGCAGCGATAGCGATAAGGTTCTTCGCCGATTTCATCAGCGGTTCTTCACCAGCAAACACGTCCAGCATCGCCAGAGCAGGTTGATGATGTGTGACCGTACTGTAGTTGAAGAAGTTCACGATATCGGAGATATCGAGGTGCTTGTTCTTGCCGGATGCCAGGATCGACAGCAGGCGCATTACGAACAGCGGCGCGGTGTTGTTCTTGGACAGCGACAGGGTGCGGTCGTTCTCGTGATACGAGATCACGATTGGGCGATTCACCTTCTTGACGTCGCGCTCCATGTTCATCATCGCGGAGATGGTGTTACCGGTCGCACGATCGGAATCGTGGGAGCCGATGACCAGGCCGATTGCGTTGTGACCATCTGCCAGCAAGCTTGCCAGCAGTTTACGACCGCCAGTAGCACCAGTACCGCCAGCGAGGCCGAAGGTGACAACGTTCAGGTCAGCAGGTTTGAAGCGGGCGCGGATGTTCGGCAGTTCTGCGTCAAAGATCTTGTTACCTTGAACATGATCCTTGCCGAGGCCTTTACCTTCGTTGATAACGAAGAAGTCTTCTTCGCTAGCGCCGCCCATGTTCGAGAAGCTGGTATCGATATAAGCAAACTGCTCGTTAGCCAGCTGCTCACTGTTCTTCGGCTGATCAGCACGATAGCTACGCGCCAAGTTGATACCAGTACCGCCGACGTTCCAAAAGCGAATGCTGCGGGCGTTCAAAGCGATTAACTCAGACATCTACATCTCCTAACAATGGTATTGGTGTTGCAATGTGAAAGTTTACAACGAGTGCTATGACTCACTACAAACTTACGGGAAGGATTCGTTATGGACCCAATTTCAGTTGCAATCCTGAAGTGTAAGGCAGAAATTCCTCGAGACATACTTCGACAGGCTTTCATGCCTAAACGCTACGATCCAACGCGGAAAGATCGTTATTTCGATAACGTTACTTCTACTGAGATCGATCAGGCCATTCGTGACCTCGTTATCGAGGGTCGTGTAGCGGTTGACGTGAACCTGTGCAGTGGTACGGAAATGTTCCTACCAGTGACAATGGCCGAGCACGAATACGTCGACCAGTGGAACATCATCTACCGCTTCAGTCGAGATCAGTTGGGCGGACGGCGTATTACGCAAGTCCATGAGCTGCTCTACGGCATGCAGCCAGGCTACTCCGGTCAGACATCCGGTTACGACTCCCGCGGCAGCTCTCTACTCCAAGTAGCACGCGATATCGCCAGAGCGACGTCGGGTACGACTCAGATGGGTTCGTCGTATGTTCAGCTGGTTGGTGTCAACACCGTACTGGTGAACGACATCACGCAGATCATCTCCAACGCAGCAATTCGCTGCCGGGTGACGAACGAGCCGAACTTTGCGAACCTCAAGCCTTGCTATTACGCAGACTTTGCGGAGATGGTTGCTCTGGCTGTCAAGGGGCACATCTACAACATCCTCGTGATCGACCTCGATGAAGGTCAGATTCGTGGTGGGGCTTCGTTGGGACGTATCCGGGAGATCATCGACAGCTATGCCGATGCAAACCAGATGTATTGGGAGTACGTAACTACGAAGTGGCCGGTAATCGGCGTGCTCAACGACACCGAGCAATGGAGGAAGATCTTAAAACTATCATTGGGAGCCAGGCCTCGATTCTGATGCCCAGCGCCACGTGTAGTATCTCGGGTGTTTTGAGTTCACTCGGTTCTTCACGGTTGGTTGTGCTACTCCTAACGCTCTCGATGCAGCTGAAAGCGATTTGTAGAGTATACCGTCAATGATGACCTCCTTCGGATAGCTATCCTCGTCAGGCCTGTTGAGTAGAGCTATCCTTAGGGCAGCTCTTGTCTCAGGCCTGACAACTCTACCTTTATGCACTTCACGAACTCTATCGGTTCTATCCTTGGTAATGACTCTACCAAAGTTCATGGTGCGTAACCGGTTTGCAAATATATCCGGCATGGTCCCCTTGAGAAACGTACCGAATGCCTGATTGTACAGATTGCAGCACAACTCATCTTCGAAATGACGGTTGAGGTATTCCTGCTCTAACTGTTTAGCTTTCTCAATAGACTCCGTCTGAATAAAAGTAACTTCCATGTGACCCCAACTGGTGTAGACCGACTGGAGTTTATTGTTCTGGTGTTTATTGAGGTTCAGCTGCGAGCGGTGATTGTTTATCCGTAGATATAGATCACTGGTAGAACCGATGTAGTAATGACCACTGATCACATGGATCAGCGTGTAGAATGCTGGAACTTCAGGATACATCATCGTCTAGACCTCTGCGGTAAGTGCAGCTGCTTAGCTTGGTCCAGTTGATAATGTATGGCCCAAAACCATTTGGATCGATCGGCTTGCGCCGGTCGGTCTTTATGGCGTGTTTTCCGCAAGGGCGTGGTGTAGCTTCTCGGTATCATCGATGATGAGGAAACCCTCATTCTCCATGTATTCTTTCACGTCACCGTGACCATTCATCAGGTAGAGGATACCTGAATCACCACCTTCCACACGGTCCTCAGGGCGGATGATCTTCACGACCTTGTAGGTCGAGCTCTCATCGATCAGTGGCAGGCTTACGCCGTTGATGATGTTGTTAGTAGCATCACCAGTCCCGATCACGGGACGACCGGTATCCACACCTTCGCTAGAGTCCTCAAAGGACTCGCTAGGCCACCATGTACGAGTCATGACATTCCAACCCTTGGATTCCAAGGAAGTCAAGATATTCGACACGTCTTCGTTGAATGGCTGATCGAATGGAATTTCGATCATTACATCACCCATCGGTTTCAGGGTAGGGTCAGCGGAGCTCTTTAGATCACCGTGAACCAACTCATCGGCCAATTCCTTCTCTTCTGCGGTCTTAGTAGTCATTACGGTGTCCTTTGAGGTATATTCACATCATGAGTAGATTATAAACGTTACTGATCAGTTGGGTATGGCTTTCGCAGCATAAAGGGGTTTTCATCGGATAGGCTCTGTGGCCTATCCTGCTATCGGGAATGGGTATCCCAAATAGCACTTGTTAATTCTGTAACTTTTTACATCACTAGGCGACTTCGTCGCCAATAGATAATCTCACTCAGCATCGTTTCACTCGCATCGCTTCGATTGAGTCTTACTCCATCCCTAACCACCCCGGATTTTGTTTCACAAAATCCACCCCTCCTTCCCCTTCCTCAGGTGAAAACAGCGGTGAACATACAATAAGACAACATCAAGTAGATTGTTACACAAATAAAAAAAAAGAATGGCATAAAGCCCGATTGCTCGGGCATCATGTTTGAACTACAGCAGGGGTGTGACTAGATCGATGGCGATCTTCAGTTGTGTGAGCGATTGCGGGAAGATGGTTATCCAGATAAGGATTACGGCTATCCACAAGAACGTCCCTCCAATTGAGATTTCTATCTTGAACGACTGAAGTAACCACTTGACCCATTTGTTGAGAGTCTTGCGGCTAGGTGTCAGACGAGTGAGCAGCGTAGGCTTTATAGTCGGTGCCTGTGTTTTGACTTTAGTGTGATTACATTTCTTCATAATTTCCTCTTAGGTTAATAGATTGGCAGCTGACCTAAGTCAACCACCGGTTAGTTACCCACGTCCTTGTGGGGTGTTGCATTGAGACTACCAGACTAGGTATTGGTGTAGACGTCTCGGTGATCGATTTCTGATCGTTCGTAGATGATGCCAGAATCAGCATCTACGTTGAACTTGATGCGAAGCTCGTTTGCCATCAGACAGCCGGGCTCAAGTTCGGTCACAGACTTGGACGGGCCGAAGCTGTACTGAGCTACAAACGAGAAGTCCTTGAGCTGAAGGACGACCAACTTATCGTCGAGACGACAGTCGCTGGTGGCAAACAGTTGTTCTGGATGAACAACATTGAGGTCAAGACGGCGCTGCTCGAGTTTAGAGCAGAACACCACAGCCCGTTCAGGAAGCTCGGTGATCGTAGTCCCGCCACCGAGTACAACTACGTTCTTGAACTTCTCAGCGGACTCGAGAACCGCCTTCACGCAAGCATTGGCAAGGAAGATGCCAGCTGCAGTCCTGAGGTATTCTTCCAGATCCTCATCAGTGTTGGGACTACAAACCCCATTCTCGAAGATCCTGAACATTTCAGTAACGTCAGGGTTTTCTACATACGGGATCTTATCGGTAAACGTAAAGCACATATGCGTTTCCTTTAGGAAATGGTGATTGGACCGAGACTGAAACTCACCACCATTGAATGCATGATAAGTTGTTCGTATTTAGGCATGTTGTCGTAAGACCGCGACTTTCCCCGCAGTGGGTTAACTGACCCGGCTGGCAAAAGCTGTCTGGTGCGGTTATAGATCTCGCGCCGGTGCTCTTTGACGATGGTCTTGTGAACGGCAAGCCTCTTCTTGAACAGCTCAAGGAGCTCATCGGTATCGTGCGGGACAATCACCCAACCGTCCACAAGTGCAGCCTTCTCATAATTCCACTTACCGTTAAACGGCACGTAGAGTTGGAGGCTCATCATGTCTACAGACAGGGTTTCGTATCCAGGTGGTGTGATCGTACCGAACGCAGGTTCGTAGGTCCACTTCCCGGTAAATGGTTCCTCACCATCTCGCTCCATATTCTTGAGCATCTCGCGGACAGCCCGAGACTGGAACTGTAAAATGATAGCATCAGCCATGTTGCTACTCCGTCAAAAAAAAGACCCAGATTACTCCAGGTCTTTTTAGACTGTGATCAGGCAGTCCAACGGATCGTGCCGGAAGTCATCTCCACCAGCAGAACGCTGGTGCCCTTGTTGTAAGAGACTTGATAGCCCATGCTTTCGAGCTCATCAGCAACCGCCAGCTTCACACCGCTGGTGTGGAACAGGTAGAGTTTCAGAGACTCAACAAGCTCCTGGCCTGCCTTGGAATGTACTTCAGCACCAGCTTGCGCCACGTCCATGGAGTTCACCATCTCGAGCCATTCGACAAGAGAACGATCGAGCACCTTAGGGACAGGCTTCTGCACAGCGTCCACCGCAGGCACACTGTCAAGGCTGAACGCCGGAGGCGCATGACGATATACATCTGCGGAGATCATTGGCTTACGAGGCTCCCAGACGCCTTCACCGAGCACTGTGACCTCAGCGCTGTCCGGGATAACGTAAGTGACTACCCGCGGTACTGAAACCGGAGCAGGAAACTCAACAGACGGGTGTTGTTCTTCAGCGCCGTAGATCCGGTCGAGGTCAGCTTGCACCTGAGCGGCAATGGCAGTTTGTCGGTTCAGCACATTCATGTCACGGTCCTTGTTGTCAGGTATTGTAAGACCAGGGAGAGTATCCCCTTTGAAGTCGTCATAGTCATGAGGGACTGGAATAGCAATGGCCCCAAGACTAGGCCCCTGCGGATAGGACATCAACCAGCGCTGGCTGGACAGGTCGCCATCAAACTCAGGGTTTGGCGGATTCATCCCTTTGTCCCGAGCACGCTGGAGGAAGTGGGGCTCCTCAGCAGCCAGATCCCGCAGGATGTCATCGAGTTCGTCAGGACCCACCATGTTGGTGAGTTCGCTACCGAAACTGACCAGGTGCTCTTGTTGAACGATTGCGAAAGCGGTAACTACGTAAGCGGGCAGCGAGTTATCAGTTTGCATTACATTGATTCCTAATGGGTTGTAACAATCGAGGGCATAAGCGGGAGTGATATACACCCCCAAGTTCTTATGCGGTTGTAGCAGTGACCGTTTCGGGCATGCACGATTTACAGTAGTAGCCGTAAGTAATACCAGGCCCGTTCTTCAGAGGTTCAGTAATCCTGACAACTGCCCGACGTCGGCAATCATCGTTATCGCAATCCTGATCCTCACCAGCTCTTAATTGATACTTGTAACCGACAGTACTACTATCCATAATGCTGTCCTCCCCGGACACTGGTGTGTATATCCAAAACGACAATGTATGACTGTAAGTTATTCCGTTACTATCTTGTGACTAAGCTTTCCCCACCCGGCAGACATCTTCATGAAAAATATCAAGCAGGTGTTCGAACACCATTGCGGGCATCTGGTATTTGACCAGAAGCTACTGCTGAAAGTTCAGATGTACGAACAACGGTTCGTAAATAAGAACGAAACACATATCTCTTTCTTCGGCGGTAATCTTTTAGGTGTAGACCCCGTCCGTTTTAAGGATGAAGACCGCAATGAGTGGTTTGATGAGATCATGGATGTCGATGAGGATTCTCTCGAAGACGATCTCCACGCTCTCCCAGAAGTGGTGACGCACCGTCACGTATCCAGCGATACCATGAACCTCGCATGTCTCTGGATGATTCATAAGTTTCTGACGTCTGAGAAACTGAACGAGGATGGCAAGCATGACGGCGCCTTCGCAGTAGCCCTCGTGCTGCAGTACAAGTACATCACATCGATCCTTGCCAACATGTTCAAGTTCAACGCTGACCCTATCGTGGCTCAAGCTACGTACGCGGCATTGACCAAACGGTTCGGCCTCAAGATCTTTGGTAACTGGGGCGACCTGCTGAAGAACCGTGCTGAAGACATCGTGGGTAAAGGCACCCTCTGGTACAAAGCACTCATCAGCTTCGATAAAGACATCGACAAGATCGCCAACGATACCCAAGGGCGTATCAAGGACATCGTCAAGAACATTCGCGACATGTTCACCATCGTCAAGAATTCGCCAGAGATGCAGATCCGTAACACCGGGTCTACCATCGAACTCGACGGTGAACTCAAGATCCGTGACAAGTCTCGCGTGGTGTCGCAGTACATGCGCTACATCCTTGAGATCATTCACGACCAGAACAACTTCATCATCCCTGAGCTTGTCGCAGTGATCGTTAAGACGGTCCCTACGATGCCTAAGAGCGCATTGGTGAAGACACTCGCGTACATGTCTAACAACGCCTCTCCGAAGGCTGACAAGCGAGTACAGCGCATCTGTGAACTCACCCTCCAGCACGCGTTCGATTACCTCACCAAACATCCCGAGACCATGGCGTCGTCATCTGACATCCCAGGTCTGTTGCGTAAGATGAAGTCGTTGTATCAGGCTTCTCGTACCAACAACGTGATGATCCTCGAAATGAGGAAGCTCACCGAAGAGATTGCAGCCATTGCCATTCGTTCCAAGAACAAGGTGTTGGTTTCTGCGGTGCGTAATGCGGTGTTGATGTACGTACTGATCCGTGCCTTCACCATGCAGCACTATAAGCGATAAGCGACACACAGCCGGGCTCAGGCCCGGCTGTGTGCTGTCAACGACCTTTGTACGTAAACGGGTTGAACTTATAGTTCGTCATTGGACGATGATTCTGACGGGCTTCTTCAGCACGATCAGCTTCGGCTTGGTCAGACTTCCTGTCGATAGACCCAACCTCAGTAACGTCATCATTCCTGACCTCGCTTTTCAGTGAGGCAATCTTGGCTTCAAGGTATTTGATCTCAATACCACCACGGGCATTATTAAGCTTTTCCTCAAGCTCCAAGATCTGGATCGCGAGTTTGTCTTGTTTAATGACCTTGGCGAGTTGCTTAGGCGATTCATCACCTGCGGCAAACTTGAGCTTACCCATGACCAATCGAGTATTGATACCGTAGTGTTCGAGGTTACGACCTATACGGATCAGCCAGTGCGCCATCAGCCAAGAGATTACATGGTCATCGTGGCCAGATGAGGCGTGGTCGATTCGATCGTTCTTCTCGACAAGACCAGACAACTCATCAATGAGCATCGGATCTCGAATCAAAGTCGGACCTTCACGAGTTGCAGCTTTGAAGATGTCGACGTACAGCGTCTCACGTAACGTGCCAGATGTAGGGAAGCCAAACATCGACCGGTACGGGAAGTATTTACGCTCAGATGGAGCACCTGAACTATATTCCCGGTAGGTACGCTTCTCAGAGTCAGTGCCGTCCTTAGCATCGACGATCCGGTTATAGATACGACGGCCAGGGTCGATACCCATCATCGGCAGTTCAATCAGCAACTGATCACGAATACCATCCCACGAACCACGGGCTTCCGGTATCAGTGTCATGTTTGGATGGTTTTGAATGAACTTAGCCAACCAGATACTGAACGTCACGAGGTTAGACTCACCAACCATGAACGTCGCAAGCACCTCAGTCGTTTCCACATCGACCATTACGCCAGTAATCGCATCTCGACCGATGGCGTTCGAGGTATCGAGACCCATGATCGTGGTACGACCCTTAACGTAGTCAGGATCTTTGTGGTACTTAACAATGAAACGGTACTTGTCATCGATCTCGTTGATAGGCTTAACGTTGATCGCATCACGAATACGTTTGAGCAGTTTCTCATGGATCGGGTTGTTAGCGCTACCGAATGTCCACTGGCCAAGGAAGTCTCGGCGGGTCTTATCGATAGAACCGTTGGCTACCGCAATACGGCTACGCAGCTCCGCATCAGTGATACCAAGTTGCAAGTGGTTGAACGAGATGTCCACGTATGGAGCCGCCCGGTCTTCACACTTACTGTTCGCCATGATCACATCGATCGCATCGTCACGATTACGAGAATCATAAAGCATCTCGGAGAAGTACATCGCCTTCTTCTTGATGTTATTGTAGACGAACTTACCAGACGCAGTTGACAAGTCACCCGCGGTGGTTGTGTAGAGAATGGCGTGGAACTTCTTGAACTTACGAGCTTTCTTGAACGAGTCACCCGTAGAACCGAGCAATGCCGACAATGAAGTCTCAGCGTTTGCAAGGAAGGGTACTTCGTCGACGGTGATAAAGTCAGGGGTCTTACCACGACCCACACCGTTTGCATCTTCAACACTAGACTGGGGGACGTACGAGTACGTTTGGTTCCCGTTCATCAGAGTTGTGAATTCTTGCTGGTTGTCCGTGTCCTTAGGTGTCAGATACCACATCCACTTAGGGAGACAGTCACGGTACTTCTTGTAATACTTGATCTCATCTCGACGCAAGTCACCCTTGGTGAAGAGGATGTGAGTACCACCTTCGGCAAGAAACATGTGGAAGGCGACGATCAGAAAACGGGTGTTCAGCGACTTACCCGTCTGACGGATTTGCTGTACGTACGTGATGAAGGAGTTGAGCACACACCAGAACATGGCAATGTTGCCACGGTTAGCCTCAAGGTAATGTTTCATCTCACCATCAGGGATACGCAGGACTTCCCGAAAGATATACCACGGGTTAGCCATGCACTCCATCATGATCATGTTTTTCTGATCGAGTGTCAGGTTCTCAGAATAAACATCAACCCCAACCAGAGCTGGATTATACAGCGCAAGGTGAAAGTACCAGTTGGCCACACCCATCGCTTGAAACTTATACGCCTGCTGTACCCACGTTTCGTTCTTGGTGTGGACATCAGCAATAGCTGAGGGATACCTTTCCCAATCCTCAAGATATAATATCGCCATCAGAATACTCCCCACTAAGCTTATTTGAAAGCACGAATAACCAACCCTTGTATTCGAGATGGGTTCCGTGAGAAGCCCTATGGAATTTAAGAGCATTCAGATTTAATTTAAGTTCTACACACGCGGCGGCTAAGGTCGAAAATAGAAATGTTTCGTCCGTGTTTAAATTCTTTACCAAAATATACCTAGCCCAAGATTTTGTTTCATTCCAAGATTGCTGTACCAATAAATCTGGCCAAGGAGATGCATCGTCGAATTTGAAAACCCGGTCCTTATCAGCATATCGTCCAGCCGCCATCGAGTTAAGATGGTTAAACAAACTACTCAAAGGAATCCCGGTTGTTCGACTAAGCTCACTTACTGAACCATACTTGATAACATTACCTGTGTGAATGCATCTCGACAATACGGCAGACCCAACTCCAACGAGACGATTCGCTACAGCATGTTCCATATTTTCAGAATTAATAACCCATTCCAAATTGAGATATTCGTTATTAATCTTCTTGCCGTCTATGTGGTTTATCTGAAGGAGCTCAAATGGCAAATTAACATGCCGTTCAGGGATACCACAAAACAACATTCCGACTAATCGGTGCGCCATCCATGCCTTGTAGCGAAATCCATCCCATAAACTCGTTACAGTGTATCCTTTATGGTTTTTGCGGCAAGGATGTTTTCTTCCCGTTGCTGCATTAATAAACTCACCAGTCTTTGAGATAACGATTGGACTTTTAGACATGGGTATGAAAAAGTAACCAGGGTATAATGGACATTCTACCGCATTGGGGAAAATACCTGGATTCGTTTCATCAAACTCAGGATACTGGATCGCGGCAAGTGCCTTCTCCTGCCTATTCAGAAATGACCGTAACTGCAAAGCTCTGTTTGTGGTCCATTTTAAATTATCTAAATGACAATGGGTTTTGTCGTCATCTATAAATTCAACTACTAACGCTCTAGGAGGTAACTGAGCCAACCCATCAGGTTTTTTAAGGAACGTGTCAGCTACCAATCGATGTACGTTTTTGTGAACAGGTTTACCATTCCTCAGCAATACACACCGCCGCACGCCGGCGGCTTTATCAATCCACGACGGAGCAGTCGAACCATCTTTACGTATGATAGAACCTGAGGTGTTAATCATTTCACCATCAAAGCCAACTAACTCTACGAAATTTGACATTACAATAACCACCCCATTATTTACTATAGCATAGGGGTAGACATCCTAACATCTTCTAAATACAGAATAGCCATGTGGGTAATTCCTGTCTCGACTACAGCATAGACACTGAGTGGGTTACCCCACTCAGTGTGCTACGGTTACACGTTGTGCAGAGGCAGGCCGCTAACACCGAGCTGTAGATCACCAGTCGACGTACGCTTGAGCCACTTCAGGTAAAGTGTCTCACCCTCAGCCAGATCGTTAACGAACGTCAGATCACGGTTCCACTGAGCAACAGGAACTTCGAACGTACGCGTCTTCGTCGTGATAACGAAGTGCGTTGGATCGAGGCCGCCGAGTTCAGTTTGTGGATCGTACAGTGGTTCGATAGCAGTGTAGACCAATGCCAACCATGCCGCTTTATCAGCAGCACCTTGACCGACGTTGACAGTAGACAACCCACTACCGGCAGCTTTGACTTTGGCAGCGAGGCCATCGCCATACCAGCCAGCCTGGTTACCCGAGAACTTCATCTTCCAGTTGCTGGCAGCCATGCCACCATCACGCAGCAATGCGATCTGGATCAACTGGATGTGACGGTGATCGCCATACTCGACGTCAACGGCTTTGAGGTTCACGCCGATGGTGATGTGTTGGACTGTGGTGTAGTTCAGACCATCGATCGGAGCAGAGCCTGGATCAAGCTCGATAGCACCTTTCGGAATCTGACGCGCCACTTGGCGATCGAGATCGTACAGCCAGTACTGCATGCCGTAACCCACCAGACTCGAGATCCAGTAAGGGAATGCAAACACCTTGAGGCTGAAGGCCGGATCTACCGAGATACCGCGGATACGGTAGGCTTGACGCACCATGCCGTTTGCAGTCTCACCTTGCAAGTAGGAATACTCTTCCGACTCGCTCAGCTGGTAAACCAGATCCAGATCCTGAGGGCGACCGATCAGCGTTGGGGACCAGTACTTCAGGCCCAGCAGCTTGAACTTACCGTTCGCAGTTTCGTCGACCACGTCCATGATGTTGAAGTTGCCATCGATGTAGGTGACCTTGGCACGCATAGCGAGAGTCGCCACGGTAGCGTTGATCGGCACGTCGAGGGTGTTCGGAGAGGACTTCGACAGGTATGGGCTGATCAGTTCGATCGACTTGACCCGCTTCATGCCTTCTTCTGGATGGCGAGTGAGGTTGGTATTGTGCACCAACATCTTAGCGTAGCTGATCGGAGACCCGGCCACGTTATACGCCACGACAGTAACCAGTTGGCCGTCTTCCAGCTTCTTGGTCGTGTAGCCCATGATCGGCGCTTTGATCGCCTTGTTGTCGAACAGCCGGGTAGCCACCAACGCCAAAGGAATGGCTTCGTTGACGTAGTCCATCGCATCGGTGTAGTAAGCACTGATGACTTCGCCAGACGCAGTGGTGTTGATGCCGTTGAAGACGCGAATCTCCTTGGCTTCCACAGCGTACATGCGGAACTTTGCATCCACGTCAAGACGGAACGGGAAGGCCCGACTGTCGATCATGACACGCCAGCTTTCGCTGTTGTAACCAGGGCCAATGCCGAGGAGGACATCAGACACGCCGACATCGCTCTCGTTCTTCGGCGGTTCCCACAACACCAGGTCAGCTTCGAACAGAGTGTAGTCAACGCGAGATACGCGGAACCAACCTAGTACAAAGCCCCAGATGATGTCATCTACGTTCGGCACGTAGACACCAGTGCCCTGCACAACGTCACTGTTGTCATCGACGAGTCGGTAACGATACAGGTTGTCGATGTTCATCGAGATCGAGCGTTTACGTTCAGGGTCAGTGATGACCGACCCGCCGCCTGGTAGCGGAATAATATTCTCAGCCATAATCCCTAACTCAATGAGGGAGAGGTACGCCTCTCCCTGTAGATTTATTGACCCACTTCAGACCAGGTACGGTGAGGGTGTGGATGGTCTTCTTCGTAATGCTCGAACCCTTCTTCAACGATAACAGTCGCACGGTTGATCTGCACGTTATTACCAAGGAAGACTTCAATGGCCCGAGCCAGGAACCTGAACTGGTAGATGTTCAGAGAGATCACACCAGTCTCAGGATGTGGATCGATGACGACGTAGTCGGTATCCACACCAAGCAACGCTGGATCGTATTTCAAGATCCACTCATAACCCACCAACTTCGCTTTGACATCCTGAAGACTGTACTCGCCCTTAAACTCATCCATGAGCAAGATGCCGTTGAGCATGTCGTAGATCAGCTTCGTAGTGAACGGGCTGAATACCGCGTACCAGGCTGGGATCGGATCGGGTAGAGGTTGCACAGGCTCAGGCAGACCGAGTGTCAGGTAATCTTCCACCTGTTTGTCGATAGCCTCAGACTGAGCGCGGAGCGTGTAAGTATCGGTATCCGTCACACCACACATCGGGATCATCGGGTGAGAGATCTGATACGGCGTACCGTTCTTCACAGCCACTGTCAGGGTCGAACCATCTTCGGTGAACCCAAGCTCGTCACGGGTAAACAACTGTCCACCGACAGCAATACGGCAGACCTTATCGTCACGCACGTTGAAGCGACTGTTGTGGCTCAACTGACCGTATTTGACGAAGCCTGAATCTTTTGGCCAGTTCATCGACATGTCAGCGTTACAGAAACCGCGGGCGCGCAACGTGATGTTCTGCAGCGGACCTTGGAGCAGGAACGTCTTGTTGACGATGCAGACCTCAGGCCAACTGACGTAGAAGTCGATCCCGTATACCAACGAGAAGCCGTTCATCCATAGATCAAACTGCTCAGGTGGAATAGCCATCATCCCAACTACCGGCACGCGACCTTCCATCACTTCGGTCACGTTGACAGTGAATGCCAGCAGATCGTCACGATAGTTGAGTTCGAGACTGTGCGCCAAGAAGTCCTTACTGCTTCTGACGGCAGTGTGGTACTTTGACTTCTCGGTAGACCAGGTGATCACGCCATCAGTGATGGTGTAGTACTTGGTGGTCCCGGTAACGTCACGCCAGTTGTTCTTCGACACGCCATTAGCGATGTCAGAGATATAGAAGCGGTAGTCCACACCTTTCTCAAGCGTGGTCTTAACTTCATCGTACACGGTGTTAGTCGTGATATCCCCAACGCCTGCAAACGCCTCGATGTACCGGCAATTCAAGTTACGAATCGGATACTCGAGAGATTTGTCATGCTGATACCAGTTGATCAGCAACCCAGAGTTGTCATACTCGTAAACCGTAGAGCGGGATGTGAGGCTGAACGGCAACGTAACCCACTGCTGATTGACTTCAACCTTGTAAGGGGTATCGCCAATCAACCGGCTGATTGCGTTATAACCGTAAGCCTGCTCGACCATCGGACGGTTGATCTGACCGTACTGCTGACGCATGAGCGCAGTGTAAGCACTGTTTTCAAGTTCCGCAGCGCGCCACACCGGCAACGATTGCTGACCAATCATGGCATTGAGCCGCTGAGGTTCAGGAAGCTTGAACAACTCCTTGATCCGATGCGCTTCATCTACCAGAGATCGAGTCCAACCGCCGGAACGGATAACCAACTCAAGCCGCAGGTCTTGGTTCCAGTACCAGCCGTCAGGGTTGTTTTCAACCAGCCCGCGCAGATAAGGACTTGGGATCGAGTAGTCACGGTGAGTGACCATGCGGATCGAATCGTCGTGGTTGAAGCCGTAGTAGACGCCAGAGTACTTCTGAGCCAGCTCGTAGTTGAGCAGGTAGATGTCGATGTCGTCCCAATAGTCGATCGTTGTACCAAGACCCGGACGAGGCAACAGGAACTTACCATTGCCATCAAGGATGCTGTCAAACGACAGCAGGTCCTTGGTCTTGATCTCAAGCACTTCACGGATAGACGCATCACGGATGTACTCGATAGTGTCACCGAGTTTCAACGTGGTGAGGTTCAGGTCTTTCACCCGCCGCCCGTTAACGAAGGCGTAAGCGTAACCCATCCGCAATTTGGCTGCACGCCACTTGACTTGGAATGAATAGAACTGAGCTTCTGTCGTCGGTGTAATCCCCTCGACCTCAATCCCAGCGTTGATGCCAACCCCGTTACCCATTCCATCGAACCACGCATTGCTGCGCCAGCGAACGAACGGCTGCACCAGACCCAGGTTAGCGATCTTTGGTGTGTTCTTAATAGCAACGACGAGAGCGCCGTTATGCGTATAAAGGAAGTAAGTACGATGCAGTGGGAAGTGCAACCCGCGGTCGGTATAGATGTCGATGAACAATGACGTACTGATACAGTGCGCCCGTGCAGACACCCACTTGTCACGGATAGTCTCCATACCGACGATCTCAGGCGGCAGATCTCCGATCATGAAAACGTGATACCACTCGCCAGTAGTTGGCAAGTTCCACTTACGCATGCCAATCTTGATGTCGCCAATAGCGCCTTGCTGTTTGGTCATCCGGGTCGGAGCGACACGATATTGCCGATCTTGTCCGGGACTACACCAAACGGTCTTATAGGCGTTATCAACCAGAAAGTCGGTTGAACTGACCATACTTACCTCTTGCCGATAAGGTGATTCATGTCTTTGAGGAAGTCTTTATCGTTCCCCTTGCTGACGGTACGCTCTACCACCTTCCCGAGCGTTGTTCTGGTATAACTGTGTTCCGCTACAGTCTTGTACAACAGTGCCATGAAGGTAGGCGGGTATTCGCAAGCAATCGCTGCCGCTTCTTGGTATTGTGCGCCGAAGCTAAACCCGAGAGCCGTATAAACGAAGGACACGCTGAGGTTATCCATCCGAGGACTGTCGATGCGTTTCTTCGCCCAGTCAACGAAGTCCTTGAGGTTATCGAGGCGAGGAATATCACCAAGAATACCGGCAAGTGTCATTGAGTCAACGCCTGGAACATAACGCGAAGCTCTGACGATCAGCTTGTCAAGATCATCAACGGAAGGTTCTTTAGGCAGCGGGTTGAACAACTGGATGTAGTAAACCGCAACCAATGCCCGGAACAACGAAGACTGCCCGAAGTCCAGCAGCAGCTTCTGTGCTACTGATGTGCCCATCCAGCTGATGTATACTTTGGCAGGAAACTCGCCAAGGTTCAGCATGTCCTTACGGAACGACAGACCGTCCTGATACCACATGACTGTCAGGTCGGCAGCCATGATTGCATGTTTGTACGTGTCCTCTTTCGAAGGCTTGCCATCAAGACGAAGTAACGATCTGCCATCGATCACCGCGTTAGCATTTAAGGTCGGCGCTTCCAGTTTCGTGAGGGGTTGTGCGAAGGGGAGCATGTCCACTACACCTGGCGGAACCAGCATCACACCGCGGAGACTTCCTTCAGCTGGGATCAGTTCTTCATTGATTTCCAGTTTGCGGATAGTGGAGATGGTCTTGGCCATGTCGAAATTGCGACAAGGTGGGGTCTGATATGGGGTCTCGAACATGAATCGCCGCTCCTACTTATGTGAGTAAAAAGTTACATTTCTTACTATATCGGGAATAAAAATAGTATGTTAACTGCAGCCTTATCGCCAAAGTTGACCAACCATACCATTCCTTAAAGTTCTGCGCAGAACTCTCCTGGGAGTACACCATGTCTGTAAGCACTTACAGCTCTCTGCCCCGTACAGTCTTCCGGGGTATGAAAGACGACTCGACGGTCAATTTGGCGATGCCAGTTGAATCGCTTCCGATTCGTCTACCGCTACACATGAGCTTCGCCCCATGGGGTGATTACTCGAAAGCGAACTACGTCAACCTCGCTGGCCTGTCGTTGATGTACGGCGCTGATGTTGTCAATCCGAAGTCGGACTTCTTTACTCACCAAAGTCAGTTCATCCGCTCGCACTACACTGCTGGCGGCAAGAACCTGTTCCTGCGTGTAAAAGCGCCAGGTGCTAAGCAAGCGACTTTCCGTTTGGCCATCGACTACGTCGCCGACGTGATCCCGCAGTACGTGCGTAACAGCGACGGCAGCTTGAAGCTCGATGCCAACGGCGTGAAGATCGACGCCGGTACGACCATCCCGGGTTTCCGCTGGCAGTGGCGCTGGATCGAAGTGACCACCGCTGAAGACGGCACGCTGGAATTCGGCAGTGCATCGGAACGTGAAGGTAAGTTGGTCTCCTCTGTTGACGGCGGTGTTTCCACGCTGACTCCAGTGCTCGACGGCCTGGCTCGCTTCGACGGTTCGAAAGGCGGTAACATCGGTTTCCGTTTCATGGCCCCGACCCTGAACAGCACCGATCCGGCTGACGCCGATCTGCAAGAATCGCTGGGTGCATATCTGTACCGTCTGCAAGTTGTTGAGCGTGCGACTGTCAAGTCCACTGCGGTCGTTACCCGCACTCTGCAAGGCGCTGGCTACTTGGACTTCTCGTTCAAGAAAGGCACCATCAACCTCGATACCGAGCAGCAGTACTACGGCGGCAAGGTTATCAAGCCTGCGTACGAGTCGAACGATCCGAACTCCTTCACCGGCTACGGCCCTGTCGAGAAGTTTGGTTTCTACGACGACAACATCCAGGCCCTGCTGACCAAGTTCGCTGAGCGTGAAGCTGAGTTCACTGGCCAGGAAATCGCTGACGTTAACCTGTTCAACATCCTCACCGGTGTCGACGTCAACGGTAACCCGTACCACACTGTCAGCATCGAAGGTCCAACTGCTGGCGGCCTGCTGTTCGGCGAGCTGAGCAACCTGTACATGTTGGGCGGTTCTGACGGCGACCTGTCGCCGACTGCTTACAACACTGCAGTTGACGAACTGATCGGCGATCTGAAGAACAGCGTCGTGCCGTTCAAAGACATCGCACGTCAGCCGTACGACTCGGTCTGGGACTCGGGCTTCCCGCTCGCTACCAAGCTGAAATTCGTAAACTTCCACACGGCGCGGCCGGACGTTCACGTCCACGTCTGCACCCAGGACGTTGGTCGCAAGATCAACACCCCTGCGGAAGACAGCTCGATCGCGATCACTCTGCGCTCGACGTTCCGTTCGCAACAAGAATCGGCTGAGTTCGGTACTCGCCCACTGCGCTTCTTCGTAGGTGCACAGGCTGGTTATCTGATCAACGACGATTACGACGGCCTCGTACCGTTCCTGGAATACGTATCGATCCTCGGTGCGCGTTACATGGGCGCTGAGAACGGCGAAATGAACAGCACCTACACCTTCGGTCGTGGTGAGCAAACTGTTGTTACCCGTTATCGCGATCACAACGTCGTCACTCGTGACGAAGAAGTGCGGGCGAACGACTGGAACAACGGTCTGAACTACACCGAGTACTTCGACATGTCGCGCCTGTTCTACGCAGGCCTGCAATCGATCTACGAAGATCAGACTTCGGTGTTCCATGCATACCTCAACGTGTGCATCGCGTGCAACCTGACGCGGATTGGCCACATCACCTGGCGTGAAATGTCCGGCGATAGTCAGCTGCCCGATCCGGTGTTCCTCGATATGGTGCGTGACAAGGTCATCGCTCGTACTACCGGTAAATACGACGGCCGCGTGGATATCACGCCGACTGCGTACTTCACCGCACAGGACGACGCGCTGGGCTTCCCATGGCACTTGGACATCGCGATGGCAGGCGACAACATCCGCACTGTCGAAAACCTGGCGATCATTGCTCAACGCCGCCGTGATGAGGTGACTGCATAATGGCACGTTACTCGGAAACGCTCACCAACAAAGGCCCTGCGGTTCGTGCTCAAATGCCGATCCTCAACATGGCCGTGCAAGGTCAGCAGGGTTACCTGACTGACATGCAGTTCTACCCATCGGCTACGGACTACATCCGCAAGCCGTTGATCATCAAGGTGCTTCAGGCGCCGTCCGGTCTTGCGCTGATGCCTAACGGCTCGGCGTACATCCAGGCGTACAAGAACTTGATCGAGAACTGGATGCAGACGTGGACAGGGTTTAACAAGACCCTGACCGTTTCCACTCAGGAAACTGCACTGGGTTCCGCAGGCGAGATGTTCCAGACGCCATCGCGTGTATCCCGCGCACGTTCGCAGATCAACTCCACGATCGTCGAAAAGGACAACATGCCTGTCATCCGCTTCATGGAAGACATGACTCGTTACCTGATCGGCGACCCGGACACTGGCCACCCGCTTCTGACTGGTGTGTCTGACGCCTTCACGGATCAGCTGGCTGACGTATACGGCGGCACTATCATCGCTTTCGAGCCTGATAAGACCTTCCGTAAAGTTCAGCGCGCCTGGTTGATCACCAACTTCTGGCTCCATCAGGAAATTGGTGAGAACACTGGTAACCGTCAGCCAACGCAAGACGGCGAAACTGTTACCTACAACCTGAACTGGACCGGCTGGCAGAAGACCGGCTTCGCTGTTGAGAAACTGGCACAAGGTTTCATGGACGCAGTCCGTGTAACGGGTCTCGACCCAATGTACCAGAAGAACTTCATCGATGCTGCGGACAGCAACATCACCACCGTTCCAACTGGTTACTACGAGCAAATCAACACCATCAAGCGTGGTTTGGTTACTCCGTAAGCGGCCTGGGTCCAGGCGTCACCTTTCGGTGACGCCTGGTTCCTCCTTTATGCTGCATGTTAAGAGCTGTGAGCCTGCGTGGCGTGTTCTTAGTCTAATACGTCATCGATGTATGCCTAACTGTGTAACGTCGCTTATACGTGATCTCAGAGATCCATTAATAAGACAAAAAAAAGAAGTGACACTACAGGGCTTGCGCCCTGTAGTGTCTGTGGTAGTTAGTCACCATACGCAAACGAGATGTTCTTGACGTAAGTCTGTTTGGCTGGAATGAGTCCAGTCTTACCGACCACTGTGATGTCGATGTTATCAAACCGTGAAGGGCGGACGTCAGCCCGCACACAGGTCTTTGTAGTGAGGATCTTGATGAACCCACCGATCGTCATACGGCCCAGCATGATGCCCGGAAGAACGAAGTCCCGCTTAGGCATTGGACGTAATGAATCGTGGAGAGGGAGATTCCCAGATTCCTGGAAGACCACACGAACAGCAACCTCTCGCCAAATAGCTGCTTCCAGCGTACGGAAGGTTTCAAAGTCAGAACAGTTCAAGCGCATGGAGTGGTGATCCTTGGTGAGCTATAGGTACTGAACATGTTGTAAAGGAACTGAGCAGCCCCTTCAACATCTTCAAGTTTGAAGTTCCATTGATAAGGGAATCGTTCTTCACACAGGACGTCCTTATCAAACAAGACATGTTGTTCCACAACCCAGGCGTAAACAGGGGTAGGTGGTGGAAAGCGATTAACGAATGCTTTCTCGTGACCTAAGACAATGACGATGTCTTCATCAGCAACAATCGTAGCCCTGATGGTGAAATCGAAGTCAGAGCAGTTACCATCGATAAGCCACCCAGCTGCCTCAAGCTTATCAATAGAACTCCCCACTTGATCCGTGTACTGACTTATCAGTACACTGCACTTGTTAGGGTCAGCACCACCCATGAGTTCGATGAATCGATCAATGATGGGCAAACTAGCGCGGCAACTCTCGTGTTCAAAGAAGTCCATTAATAAATACCTGTATGGTCAACAAAAAATAAAGGTAGGGCATACAGCAGGGCGTAGTGCCCTGCTGTATGTTAGTCCAGGCCGGATGCGGATTACGCGCCGAACACGGATTCAGCTTCAGCCGACAGGTGGTTGTAAACCTGGTTCAGTTGAGCTTTCTTGCGGCCGGCGCCGAGAACTACGTCGGTCTTTGCAACGCCATGCTTCTTCCACGCGCCGGATGGCGAGTTGCCAGAGCGGGAGCGCTCGTAGCTGGATTCGATGGAGGAGAAACCGATCGAGGTTTTCAGGGTGCCTTTGTCCTGGCCTTTGTTGGCGACCATGGACGCTTGCTGCACTTCACCGTGAGCCAGGGTCTGGGCGGCCGCGAAGGTCAGCAGGCTGTCCTGGACGGTCTTGACGGTTTCCATGGTCACGCCTTCCGGCAGGTGTTTGGCGAAGATGTCGCCAGCGGTCGGAGCTTCGGCAATACCGGTATCGGAGTTGATGGTGATTGCTGGTTTCAGGTCATCAGCGATCAGGCGAACTTCTGGAGCCAATTCTTTAGACATCTTTACTTTCCTTTACTACGTGGGTATGGTGGGTGTTGAACACAGAAGGGATTAGTTGTGTAACTATTTACCAATCTCATAACCGATAATGTCTTTTTATATCAAGTTGGTAATGTGTGATTCAGAATCCTTTACATGCAAAAAAAAAGAATGATACAGCTGGGCGCAATGCCCAGCTGTATGCTGTCTGTTAGGACTTCTTGTCGTTGACGTCCACGGTGGCGTGCACTTCAATTGGCTTCTCTTCTTTCTCGCTGAAGGCCTTCTTGCAGACCTTGTAGCCGCCGACCAGCACAGCGCCAGCGACCACAGTACCGCACACGGCAGTGATTGCTGGGTGAGCTGTCGCAATCGATTTGATGCGGTTCAGGAATTGGGCGCCTTTGCTTACTGCTTGGATCATTTCTGCGGACATGGTGAAACTCCATAATGGATTAAGAATGTTTTGTTGCGAGCTGGTATTACAGGACGACAATGTGTGACTGAAATTTCTTTGCTTACGATTTAGCTGGTTGGGAGCTGGGTTTCCACGTACAGGTTCCAGGCGGCCGGGAAGATCTCTTCGTCCAGCACCAGATCAGGCTTAGCGGACTTCACTTGCTCGATGCACTTCATGAAGACATTGAGCTCGCTGACGTTCTGGAGGAACTGGTTGCGTTCGACGTACTTGCCGATCAAGTCGTTGATCTCGCCAATGATGGCGCCGAGCTTGACATTGTGGTTGACGTCGTACGGCTTGATCGATTCAGATACTTGGTCAACGGCACGCTGCCTCAGTTCGGCGTACGTGTAGAACTTCTCAACCTTGTTGTTCTTCACGAACTCAAGCACTGCGGTGATACGTTTATCAGCATCACCCATGCCGCGGTTAAACTCTTCAGCCGCGATGCCGGGGTCGATATTACCTGCCAGGGTGCAACCCATCGACAGCGTGGTCAAACGAACAACGTCGTTGGTATCGATTGCCATGAGGTTGATGGCGTAAGTACCGCCGGTGTGCGTCAGGAACACGATCGGAGCTTGGCCGTTCTGTTGGAAGATGCCGACTGCGTCAGCATAGTGAATCGTGCGACCACCATCGTGGTCATCGACGTAGGCGCCGTTGGAACGCAGCAGTTGGGACAGAACTTCGATTGCGGTAGTAGTGATGCTCATTCGTTAGTCCTCCACGGACGCTAGTGACTAGCAGGGCAATGCGCCCTGCTAGGTATTGCGGTATTACACGCCGTCTTTCTTGTCAGCCAGATCGAACAGATCCGAAACGCGCTGGGTGCTTTCGTCCAGCTTCAGTTCGCTGATCGCATCGCGCAGTGACCGGCGATAGCTACGACCAGGTACGACACGAATGCCTTCGAGGATCACTTCCAGTTCTTCATCGAGCATGAAGTGCTCAACGAGCTCTTCCGTGGTCTTCGCATGGATAGCGTACATGGCACGGATCGGGTTAGTCGCAGGCGGGAATTCCGTCGGCACCACACCTTCGCTGATGAACTGCTCTTTGGCAACCTGAGCACGGATCTCTTTCGATACACGTTCCAGTGTTACGCCGAGGTTGAAACCGTAACCTTCGATACCGCCGAAGACAGTTTGCAGAGTTTCAGCAGACTGTAGACCATCTTCATACATCCCGTTGATAGCAGATGGGAGATTGCGGGTGATGCGGCCACCGTCACCTGCGGTGAAGCGTTCGAAGAACACTGCGTTGCCGAGCGGAGTAACGACGCCGATGATCTTGCGATCATTGACATCGCCAGTGTGCGACTTGAATCGGGTGCCGATTTCGAGACCGAGGTTTTCAGACACCAGGCCATTGAAGTAGCCAGTGCCATTGTTCCAGTCATTATTGAACTCGACAGTGGTGTCAATGGCGTTGAAGATGGCAACGAACGTTTCGTGAGCGGTGCGAATAGTCATTTGGATGTGCCCTCCTCGGGCGTTGTGATAAAGAACCAATGTTTAAACGACACAGTGCGTGAACGCACCCTGTATAAAATCGTTCGGTAGGGAATTTCTAATATTCGTTCAGCTTCCTTCAAAGAACTGTAAGTAACCCCTTCTATCGAAACAGAAGTACTTCTACTGACACTCAATTTACGTTTGGATTCTTCCGACATGGTAGCGCCCAAGCGTATTTGACGAATCTTTTCTTTAGTTTCAGTAGAATGTTGATATTCAGGTTTCCCGGAACCACCAGTCCTCCCACCACGCCATACTTTACCCATGAATGGTGAATCCGTGAGTTTAATCGCGTTACAACAGAGAGGACTACCGACATGGATGTCTAATTCATTCCCCTCTAATTCCCTAGCTTCCACCAGAGTTCCAGTAGCGGTGAACGTGACTTCCATATCTTCCCAAGAAGTAAAAACTGCTTGGAGTCGTTTATTTGGATGGACGCCTCGCTTTAAACACGATTTGTGTCGCATGATCCGCCGGTAGTTATCTCCGGTTGATCCAATGTAGAACTGCCCAGTTGGGATATGTTCTATTCGATAAACGCCGATAGCCATAAGTCCTCCTCGGACAGTAGAAAGCTGGCAGGGTCATCCCCACCAGTTACAGGTTTGGTTAAGCAGCGCGTGCGAAGGTTGGAATGAATACGTCTTCTTCTTCAACGAGCGCTTGGTAGTGAACTGCGTGCATGTACTTAACCAGATCAATCTGCTGATTGTGCAGCGAATCAACCTGAGCTTCAAGTTCACGAACTGCCCAGAAGTTAGCTTCGTCAGCAGCAAGGCGTACAGCTTTACGGAACAGGGCTTCTTGCTTAGCCTCGAGATCGCGGATTTCGAGTGCCAGTACGGCAACCATCTGAGCTTTGTTAACAGCGTCGGCGATAGTTGGGCGAGTGATCAGAGTTTGCATATCGAGTCCTCCACGGACAATGGTGAGAAACCAATGGGTCTTTGTGATTCATTGTAATTACTCATGCCGACAATGTGTGACCATAATTATTTTCAATGCGATTAATACGGCATAAAACCCACTAGAGGCTCACGCCTCTAGTGGGAGTCGATCACTTGGCTTTGTTGACAACAGCATCAACAGTTGCGGCCATCATGGTCATGTCATAGAACGCCTGCTCGTAGACGCACTCAGCAAGGCGTACGAGACGCGACAGGCTGGTTTCCAGTGCATCACACGCAGCGAGGTGGAACTTCTTGCCAGCAGCGTCGAGGTTGCCCGTAGCTTTACGAGCTTCCTTCAATTTGGCAGAGATCGCGTCAGCATCAACACGATAGTCAACCATACGCTGGAACCCGAGGATGTCGTTTACCGACTTCATCATGTCAGACGCAGATGCCGAAGACTTGACGTCCGACTGGTTCTGCGACGCATTGACGTTGCTGACGAAACCAGCCGCCGACGCTACGTAGCTGCCTGCCAGGGCACCGGTACTGTTGAGAACCGCACCGATCGCAACTGGAGCGCCGATAGCGAGACCACCGAGGCAGACCAGACCCAGAACGCCAGTGAACGCCATGGAGCCGCTGATCGAACCGAGGATACCCCAGAAGATATCCTTACCGTTGACCTTGGTCTCGTGGATTCGAGAGAACTTCGGAACGGTCAGACTGGCGAACTCGCCACCGACGTTATCAGCACGCAAGGTGAAGTTACCCAGCAACTGACCAGGAGCCGAACCCAGGGTGTTCAGAGCGCTGAATGCTGGAGTACGAGCCAGGTTCTGAGCGGACTCACCTTTGGCCAGACGGGTGGCAAGGTTTTCGATGACGTTTGCAGCGCCTTGAGCAGCATCGTGCAATTTCTGCAGATACGTAGCTTCGTCAGAGACGGCTGCAGGCAGGTTGCGAACAGCCTTACCTTGAGTGGTCAGGAACTTGGCAAGGCCTTGGTTCTTGATGGCTACCGGCTTCTCGCGCACTTCGCCGATGTTCGACTGCAGTTTACGAGCGGCAGCTTGCAGAGCACCTTGAGCAGCGCCGAGCTTAGCAGCATCGCGACGGATGAAGGAAAGGATTGCACCTTCTTCACTGTAGTCGAGCATTTGATCACGCAGACCACGACTCATGTTCGCAGTACGCCGCGCATCACGGATCAGGCCGGCCAGACGCTCTTTGTCACTACCAGCGCTTTCGAAGCTGGAGGCGCTGATGGTCAGTTTGTAAGCACGCATCACGGTCTTGAATTCGCGGTGAAACGATTCGGTGGATACCGCAACCAGTTCAGCGACGTTCTCGCCAGCTTCCGCAGCAGCTGCGGTTTGCTCAGCAACCTCTTCAGCGCGATCAGCCAGGTCGTCGAGTTGTTCGGCGATGTCGGCAGTTTGTTCGGCCTGTTCAGCCAACACCGCTACAGTGTCCTGACCAGCACCGCTAGCCTGATCAACCAGTACTTCTACCAACTGATCGTTGGTTTCACCTTCCGGCGCGACTTCGCCAGACTCTACCGCATATTGCAAAAGAAGATCCATTGTCTCTGACCCCAGAATAAATGGTGATGTTACCAGGCCAGAGTTTTAGGCATGGCGAACTGTTTCTTGGTTTCGACATAAAGACTGTTGAAGATCTTGATGGCGTTACCACTCGATTCGAAGCTGACATCGTTGGCAGGCACTTCATGCAGCTGGCCGCGCAGATGTTCGAGGTTGAATTCAGCAGAGTCCAACATGCGGGCGACGTGAGACTTCGACTCCAGGCTTGGGGTCTTGTACTTGCTCGCCACAGCGATACCAGGATCGGTCACGCTATCCCAAGTAATGATTTTGGTCATGAACTTGGTCATGTTGTTGAAGTTCTTCTTCGCAAAGCACCGGATGGAGTAATTCACATCCTCGTCCGGGTTTTCGAGAGAACGGTTGAACTCGGAGCTGAACGGGCCAGAGCCAGTTACTTCACCGATCAGAGCAACGACCTTACGACCACGCTCATCGACAACGGTGTCAAGCGATGGACGGATACGGCGGATCTGAGAAGAAACGTTCTTCTCTTTGATCTCACAAATCCGAATGAACCAGTCACGATCACTCATGCCGGGTAAGCGATCTGGATGACCCCATTCGCTCTTCAGACGACCGCCTTGCAGCATGGCGAGGAAGTCTGGATCGTTTTCCATGTACTTCATGGCGGAGGCTGTGTCGTACAACCAATCGCCGTTACCGAACGCACCAAATGCCCCGAGGATGATCTCGTGGTAGTTGTTGTCCAGCTTCTTGAGGATACCTTGTTTACCAGAACCTGCCAACGCGACGTTGCCGTACGAGGTGACAGGACCGGAGGACATGTTGAGAGCAACGCTGGCCATGATGAATTCCCTATTGCCGTAGCATCGACTCGAAACGTTCAGGACGATCGGAAGGGTTAGCCAGCGCACTGGTCATCCCTGGATCGAAATACGACCCGCCCAGCTTGGCTGTGACGTTCGTACTACCAAAACTTACGTTACGCAGAGCAACGAAGAATGGGTCCTTGGTTTTAAGCATAGCCTTGGAGTTTGGTATCTGTCTGAAATACTGAGTCGGATCATCGGGGTTACGGCAAAGAGTCGCCGAGATATATTCCCAGATGGCCGGATCAGCGCCGAGAGTAACGCCGTTGTACTTACCGGAGTTCTTGAAGATGACTGGGATATCGTCCTGGTCGTAAAACCAAGGGATCTTCCCTTTACCAAAGAACTCAGTGTAGATGCGGTGCGGTAAGTTATCGATAACAACGGGGTTGGTGGATGCGATGATGCGCGAACCCTTGTCGTAAGACAATTCGACGTAACCAACATCATCGATCACCGTTCGACCGATCCGATCAGGTTCGGTCTTGAGCTTTGCAGTAACGCTGGACGACGCGAAGTAATTATCTTCCGTGATAATAGCCATACATCCAAGAATGTACGACACGTCCTCCAGCACTGCAAGGTCTCGCTCCAGATAACGCTCAGGGATGTGAATCCGCAGAGGCTCCAGAGCAACCATGGTGTCGCCGACACGAGTCATGGCGGCGTCAATACGGCTTTTCGATCGGGTGTATATGCTGGAAAGCATAGGTCACACCTCTCGGTTACTCGACGTCCTTCGACACACCAACCATGCTGACGACCCAGGAGCAGATGTATTGCAGACCTGCGAGGGTAGCGATCTCGGCCGATGGCAGATCGACTTTATGTTTCTTCTGCTCTTTCTCGATTTCGAACATGATGTCGATGTAACGAGCAGCGTCGGTATGGGCGTACCACACGAAGCAGATCGCCGCAGAGATCACCAGCGACGGTTCGTAGTGAGCGAACTCATTCGAGTACAGCTTGTCGCAGAACCCGCGCAGACGACCCCATGCACGCTCGAAGCTGTCGCCTTCAATCACGAACTCACCAGCGTCGCTGATAGCCTTCAGGTCTTCACGCAAAACGTTCTGCACAGTGTTCCGGCAGATGACCTTCAGGTTGGCAACGTGTGCGGTTTGACGGATAGCGCGATCACGCTCGTAAGCTGCGGTCAGCTCTTCGATGACTTCAGGCTTCATCAGCTCGGAGCCACGATACTTGCGGCCGATGATTTCGTTGCCGATCAAGGCTTCGATGCTGAAGTCTTTATCAAGCATTGCGCTGTAGACTTCGGAGTTGACACGGATAATGCCATCAACCGCGCGGGAAGAACCACGGTACACGACCAGGTTGTTCAGCGCATCGGCGAGGGTGCGGATCAGGGTCAGGCCTTTACGGGCTGCGATGTTGCTGACCAGCGTGCGGTTGAGGTTGTACTGAGACAACGCCATCTGCAAGCCTTCTTTCGGCATTTCGATGTTCTTGATGATGATCGCCAGCGGCAGGGAGAATTCCGACGCTACGTTTTCAACAGCAATACGACCGGACAGTACATCGGCGATGGTTGCGTAACCCTGACCACCTTGAGCGCCCAACAGTTCGATCATCGAGTTGTTGAAGTCGCCGTCATCAGTCAGCTGAGCCAGCTTCATGATTTCGTCAGGGGAATACATGCCGAAGTTCACCGGACCTGGGGAACCTGCCAATGGCACGTCTTCCCACTGTTCCAGATACGACCGGCCTTGTTGCAGCTTGTAGATCTCCGGCACGTAGTAGTGGTCGATGTCGAATGGCAGCGGCGCGTTCTGTTGAGACGCCATGGCCGCTTCGTGCAATTCGATCACGCGGCGGATATGCGGCATGACGGTGTTACGGGTCAAATCGATGGTGCGACGAACTGCACCAGAAGCCAGATCTGCCGACTGTTTAATAGCGGCAGCATGATCTTCGCCGCGGCTGACCTGGATCATCAAAGCCGACAGGGAGTCGTAAGTAGCGTTAGCCGCCTCGATACCCATGACCGGTGCACAGCGCACGATCGTAGAAAGGGGAGTGTCTGGGATCGGTGTCAGGGTATTACCCTTGGCACTGAAGTCCTGAGCCAGCGCAATCGCTGTTTTGATGGCAATTGGATCAAGCATTGCATTTCTCACTCAGCAGTTTGTTGAGGGACGCCGCAGCCAGGACTTTGACGGACGATTGCGTGATCTTCTCACCTTCGATCTCGGCAGCAATGTCGTTACCGATGACGTTGAGAGCGATTTCGCTGATAAGCTGGATTGCCGTCGCGAGGACCGGCAGGTTGTTCATTTCTTTGGGAGTCATTGGACACGTCCTCAGTGTACATACATCCACTCCCGGATATCCGGGAGTGGCTTCATGGAGTGCTATTACTTCTCGTCCCCGAAATACATTTCGTAGGCGGATTCACCAATGTACCGCAGCGCAGTGTTCGTACTGCCGATGGCAAACGGACTGGTTGCGATCCGGTCAATGAAAGACTTAGCACCGAAGATACCGTCGATGGTTTCGCCCTCAAGCGTTGTGTTGTCGCCAAACAAGATCTCACCAACAGTGGATTTCATCTGGTTAGCAAACACGAGCTTATCCCCAACACCCATCCCAACTGGAGTGGTGATGTAGACCATGATCATCGCCTGGTTCACTTCGAGAGTATGTCCATCGATGCGAACCGAACGGCCGATCAAACCGGTGGTGTATTCCTTACCGAGACGCTTAGCAGATCTTCTACGCTCTTTCTCAGACTCTGCAACGATCTTCTGCAGCGAATCAGACATGTCATCGATTTCACCATTATAGTAAACTTCGATCTTTGCCACGACCCCCACTGCTTTAGCTCGAGGCGTCATTGCTGACCAGCGTCTGAGCGTCTCTCGGGTATTGTCATCATAGAGACCTGCGGCTGCTGAAACCGCGCCTTCTATCGTGCATAGAATTGTATCTAGGTCGACCTTGTCGCCGACTTTGACCAACTCGTTAACGCCTTCACTGAAATCAACCTGCACCGTTTTCAGTTTACTGACCAGCGTCGACATCCGCATTGCAAACTTCACGGACAACGAACTACTGTCTTCTACGGTGTAAGTAGCTTCCCGCAAAGCGATACGACCGATACAGCCGTTCATGTAATCCACACGGCGTGCATCGAGAAGGCTTGGCTTGAAGAACCCGGAGTTGTAGGTAACGACGTCGAACTTAGCGACCTTATCACCCAACTTTAAACCAGACTTCAAGGTCTGCGGATAGAGAGTACCTTCAGCGTTGGTGTGGATCAGACCCAGAGGGTACTTCTTCACATCCCCGTTCTTGTAAGTCACTGCAATGGAATCCGCAGCAAGTTCAGTTACCTCCCCAGCCTCATCAGCCGTTACAGCAAACTCAGGACCCATGCGTGAAGCAATGACCCGCTCAACACCTGTACGAGCACCCTGGACTTCAGAGCCTTCGGTGCTGATACCGTGACCATGCTGAACCGTGATGAAGTTGATCCGCTTAGGATCGTCGCCATCGGCGTTAAAGCTCAGCAGTGCAGCAGTCGACATGATCGACGAAGAACCATCCCGATCCTTGTCGTACATCCGCACCGTACCACGAGTACTGGTAAGGTTAGCGTTTGGAGACAGGTAGGTAATGATCGCAACGTCACCGGAGTCAACCGTACCTTCCGAGATCAGACCCATGTCTTCTTCAGTGAACAGACGCGCAGCAGCAACCATCGCACGGCGAGAACGACCACCACGACCACCAAAGGTGATCACTTCCCTTTCACGAAGAGAGTGGATCGGGTTGATGTTGTTCACAGGCGCTGTGGTCGGGTCGTGGATGATGGCATTGACCGCATCGTTAGGGTTGACCTGCACTGACGACTTACCGGTAGCTACACGAGCGTTATAAGCTCGCATGGCTTTCGACAGCGTTTCGTACACGATACCTGCAACACGTTCATAACCCCTGATTCGTTCCAGGCCTTCAACGATCTGGTTCTTATCCTCACGACGAGTCTTGACCACTTCATTGACCAACATCTGCGTTGCACGCAGGAGCAGTTCGTTAAAGGTAGTTGGCTCACCCATCCATTTCAGCAGGTCTTCAGTCATTGGGTCGACGAAGAAGATGTTCATCGAGTCCAGCTCACGCAAGTAACGAGCGCCAGTGCCTTCCCGATCAAGAACGGCCGCATAAACATCACGGTCGTTGAACAGCTCAATGTCGAATGCACGGATCGTACTGTGGTAGAGGTTAAAGCCACTCATCAGTAATGAGACGTACACGTTGTCGCGTTTGAAGACCAACGACTCGTTCTTGAAACGAACGACGTATTCTTCAGGTTGCAGGTTCAGCTTCTCACCAATGACGACACGGCGAGGCTTGACCTTCAATACTTTCAACAGACCTTCAAGACCCAGCAGGTACGCAAGGCAGAAACCAACTGGCAACACTTTGGAGTAGATCTTCATCTCCGCCATGAAGGTTGGGGTAGACAGCGGATCAGTTTCGATCCCGGTCAGGCCTTCGACGTTGTTGATCTCCAACTGAGACCCGTCGTCCTGGATTGCGTAGATCATGCCGTTGGTAGCCATGATCAAAGACTGCTTGCGGTACTTACCGCAGATTACCCAGCCGTCTTTCTCGTGCTTGAGATCATCGGCCGTCAGCTTCAGCTTATCGACACGACGGGAGTAGTCGAAGAACAACTCGTACTTACCCGCATCGAACGATGTGATCGACTGAGCAATCGTGGTGTACGCCAAAGGCAGGTTAGCCTTGTAGTTCACACACTTACTGAGGACGGCCTTCGAGATGTGCGGATCGTCGCGATCACGACACTTGATGACCAACTGACCGAGCAGCCATTTACCATAGCTGAACTTGGTTCGCTCAGAACGCTCAACGAACACCTTAGCGTAGTAGCTGGACAACGCCACCCGAGTTGGAGAGACCTTACGGATCGGCAAGTCAGACCGCTGCTTACGCATCCGGTTAATCGTGCCGTTGTACAGGAATGTACCATCTTCCTTAATAACCGGAAGTGGGATCTTCACTGTAGACGACATGCCGATCGCAGGAGTCAGCTTGATGACGTGAGTTTCACGGTCGTTCACGGCGTCAGTGTATCGATCAACCGTGTAGCCGGTAACCGCCACAGCACCGCGCTGCATCGAAGATACGCATCGAAGGATGTCCTTCTTGAGCACCTTCTGGATGTACTGGCGTTCCATGACATCGACTCGGCTCTCGGTGAGAGACTTGTCAAGAACCACGTCATCGTTAGTCAGCTTATCAGGGGTGATCAGAAGATCCGATTCGTGAAGAACCATCGCCTCTTTATACGTACCCTCACCGCCATACGGGTTAGGGAGGTTTTCGAATACAGTCGAGAGCTTGACCAACCGCCGGTGCTCAGCCGCAGTGAGTTGACCTTTGGAGGCCATCTCATCAGCCTTGGCAACCATGGCGTGACCAGCTCCAGGTGGTTTGCCGCGGGCAATCAGCGCATCAACATCGATAGGCTTATACTCGAGCACATCACCAGACTCATCGACCTCTTCGTAAGTGCCTGCCATCTCTTTGAGCTTATCCAGCTCATCGAGTTCCTTTTCAAGGGCGGCAAGCTCTTTGTCGTCATCGAGCAGTTCTTCAGTGTTCGACTGAGGATCTTCATCACCGAGGCCAGCATGACTTTCGTCAATGATCGCATCAAGTGTATCGATCTCGACCAGCGGTTCGGCAATGATCTCATCAGCTGTCGCCGTAGCGATCGGGGTAGTAGCCTGGTGGATCATGTTGAACAACTTCAGAACACGCAGGCCAAACATCTTAGGCTCAAGACCTTTGACCTTCTCTTTGATCGTCGCTTCGTCATCGCCTTCAACGATGCTGCGATCAGAGCGCATCTTGTCGAGCCAGCCTAGGTTGATCGTTACCCAGCCGTTGAGGCGACGTACGAGTAAGTTGACCTTATCGTAGTGCTTGGGATCGATTGCTCCAAGAAGACTGGTTTCGCGCTTGTCGCCAGACCACATGAAAATGTCTGCGATCATCTTCAGTTCAGGGGTTCTGAACTTGCGGAGGGTGTCGGCACTTTGGCGAGAAGCGTATTCGCGCAACTGAGTCAGACCTGGCATTACTTCAGGCAGGTTGACTTCAATGAACTGTTGGCGAACACTGATTTCAGCCAGGCGATTGACGTTGGCGTAGACCTCAGCGTAGATGTTTCGCCACATGTACCAACTTGCCCTGAACGATGCAGCGTACTTCACCGTGAAGGCGAGCATGCTGTAGTTGAAGACAACGGTGGCGCGTGTGTCTTGTTCAAGCCGATCAAGCTTACGCAGTGGACGGAATGAACGGTTACGGCGGCGGAAGTCAGTGATCATGGCGCTCGGGTTAGAGAACGCCTTCATCGGACTACCGATTGGGTTTTCGTACTTGATGACGTGATCAACATACAGCAGCTGAGTGGTCGTCAAGAACAGTTGATCCGACGATTGCGGACCGACGGTTACGCCATCAGTGCTGACGTAATGCAAGATCGACAACTTAGGCAGCTGCAACCGAGCGATCGGGTAGACCACCGGGATGTTAAAGTGCGAGTTACGGAACAGTGTATACCGTAACTTGTACTGAGGGAGTGCTAGCATTTCTGCCATGACAAAAACCTCGTTACTTGATCTTCATGACGTCAGCCGTAGGTGCATCGACGACGTGTTTGAATCGACCCGTGAGGTTTCGGATAACCAACTCAGAGGTATCGTAGACCACACTGGCACGAGGCTGGCCAGAAGGCTTGACCCATGCTGCGCGTGTACCGAGATACTTGGTGGTTTCCTCAATCGATTCTTTGACCATGATCGAAGTCGCCGACCCGGTGTCACCGTCGAAGTCGGCACCAAGACCACTCAGTCGAGAAGGATGAGGGGATTCGGAGTCGTGATACGTGGTCAAACCGAATTTCGGGAATTCCACAGCCAGGCGTTCTGGGTCTTTCACCAGATTCCAGTTCTCATCGAGCTCGTACCGAACCTCACCCACCGATGTCGAACGGACATAAATGCGGGAAGGGTACGTCGAGTCATCACCCGTGATTGGGTAACGTACGATATCGGTGTAGTACTTCGTCCACTGGTTGTATCCGGCCAGATAGATCAGCTCGATCAGCGTGATCGGATGGACGTCCTCAGCCTTGAACCCAGGAGGTAGTTGACCGATGTCATCGAATACCTTGAAGGAATCCTCACCAAGATAAACCAACCCGAGGTAGTTACCAGCAATCAACACAGGTCTGTGTCGTGCCTCAACGTCTGTCAAGTTGTTGATAACATCCCGCATGCCGTCTTCAGTAATCCAACGGTCACGCTCGTAGGGCGGTAGCTCAACCCATTTCTGCTTGAGGGTCTTGGGATCGATCAGAGGCACGTCACCTTCGCCAGAGGTAATCACCTTAGCAAGGATGCCATTACGCAGCCAGTGGATCACCAGAGGAGCCAGGGAGACCGCAGCCTGATAGACACCGAGCACGCTACTGTCAAATGACGGCACGTTAGGCGAATCTAAATGGATACCTGTGGTGTTCATCGATGTCAGTACGTTACGAGTACCTTCACGGACCCGACGACTAGCCCACTTGTCTTTAAGGAAACCACCCTTACCGCCTTGGACGCCTTCGAGATACTTGTAGAGCTGGTTGATCCAGTTCCCGATCAGGTTTCTCACGGCATCGTATATAGGGGATTCCATATCCCTGGAAACGGTAATGGTCTTTGTTGCAGACAAGATACGCCAATAGATGTCGTTGATCTCGTGCTTGGTGGGACGACCGTCCTCACCGACCTCAACGTCACGCAGACCAGCAGGCATGACGATCAGGTTCTTCATGGTCCAGCGGTGACGCCAGCGCTCAAGGAACTTGATCCGCTCATTTCGAGCAGGGGACTTGTTGGTCTTGAGGATCATCTTGTCGAGGTTACGCATGAAGAATGCATAACCGGTTTCTGCGTCATCTTCAACGCTTGGATAATAGTCGCCTGTGGTCACGTCAAACTTGGCAGTACGGGAACCTTCTACGATGTTCTTGTAGAGTTCACGCATGCCGACGAGATCTCGATAGATCTTCGGGTGCAGTACTCGAACGACGAGGTCAACCTTCCCGTAAACCTGATCGCGTTCAGCAGAACCAACCATGCCAAAGATGCGAGTAGAGAAGAGACCGTCGTCGTGAAAGTCGGTAGTAGCACCCTCAAAAATGTCAGTTCGAGTGATTTGGGCAATGTGTTTTAAATCCGGGTCTTCCGCATGGAGAATCCAGAGAAGCGCGGGCATCATGTCGGACTTCAAGACAATCACCTCATTTGTGCAAAGTTGTATGAACGAGAGCCTCCCATATAGAGAGACACGGCATGGCCAAGAATGACAATTTCGACTTCGGCGATGAAAATCTTGACGATCTAGATTTCGGGGACCTCGACTTCGGTGGAGACGATCCGTTCGCTGAAACTAAGGACGACCGTAAGCCGGTCGAGCATGCGAAAGAAGCTTTCAAGAGTACGATCAGAAACAAACTGACCGACCCGAGTTTTTTCAAACGCTTGATCCGATCTGCCGTACCGAAAGGCTACGTGCAGGCCATGGATGCATACGATGCGTTAGATAGCAGCATCGCCGACATCATGAAGGATAATCAGTCTGAACTGAATCCTTACATGTTGAAAATGCAGAAAAAGCTGGATACTAACCCAGCTTGGAAACGCCTGATTCCAAAGTCGGTCAAGGAAGCAGCATCCCTTGCAACCGATAACAGTGATCAGGATTCAGGTCCTGATGAACTGACCACCAACCTCAACGGTCTTAATGAGCTGCTCAAAACGCAGGCTTATGACAAGGCTGAAGGTAAATACACCGAGGCAGTAAAAGAAGTCCGTGATCAGAAGCGCTTTGCGGCGTCGATGAAAGTGGAAGTCGCAACTGCTAAAGGTATCGGTCGACTGGTTGGATATCAGGACACGATCCTGATCAACTACCACCGTAAGAGTCTCGAGATCGGTTATCGCCAACTCGACATCGGTGTGCGTACACTCAAGGCACAGCTGGAGTTCTTCAGCGGCGCTAAGCGCGAACTGGAAAACATCACGAAGAACACAGGCTTGCCTGACTTCGTTAAGATGCGGACCAAGGAAGTCCTTGAGCAACAACTCAAACAAAAGCTCGCACAATCGATCGCTGGTAGTGCGGGTGGTTACGCCAAGAAACTCTTTGGCGGTATCAAAGACAACGCATCGCAGTTGCTTGGCGGTGCACTCGACTTCCATCAACAACTCGGTGAGGCTGAAAGCTTTGGTAAGTCCAAGGCACAGATGACCGGGTCTATCCTCGGCAACATGGCCGGTGAGTTTGTTGGTGAGAAAGTTGAGGGATTAGCTGGAGCGGGTGCGTCTAAACTCCGCCCACAATTGGAACGGATTCCAGGGGTTAAGAAGTTAAGTAACATCCTGCGAATGGTGTTGACTGACCCAGGAGCCCTCATCAATGACTTCGCTAAAAGTGACACTGATTATGATTCTAAATATGGCCTCGGAGTCGCTGGGCTTAAAGCGCTGGTTGATACTCACAGTGCTTCATCTTCCATTACCGGACAACGTTACGACGAGCTGGATGAGACGGCCAAGTTTGATACCCTTTTCCACAAAAGCGTAACCGAAGTCATCCCTGCCCAACTTGCTAGTATTGACCGATGGGTCAAGACAATGGCGACTGGGAAGGATCAGGAAGAAACGGCGTACAGTCATTACACCGGCAGCCTGGTCAAGCGCTCGACCCTGAATCAACAACACCTCAACATCGCGATGAAGGAAGGTGGTAACGCTTACCGGAACGCGGTCGACCAAGTGTTGACTGAGATGGGTGCCAAAGAGTTGTCAGCAGAAGCTCGTCGCGTCTTTCGGATGCGTCTGCTCAGCGACTTCCAGGAAAACCTGAAGTTCGACGCAGCGAAGTACGGGCTCGACAAAACGTTTGAAGGTGATGATCCTGCCACTGTGCATGAGATCACCGACTTCATGAAAGCCAAGTTCAATTTGGCTGACGAAGGTACGGCTGATAAGATCGCCAACGTCAACGATGTCTACACGTCTGCTAAAAACAGTCTGCAGGATGTTGGTACGCGGATGAACCTGTTGACTCAGGTCACTGGACGACGTGCGTGGCGTGATCTTGGCGTTGCCGGTTATGACGGTAAGCAGGGCGACAACATCGATCTCAAGGCAGCGTATAAACTGTTGCTGCAAGGTGATGAAGGCGACCTGACCAAGAAGGACAAGGTTCAAGAGACTGCGGTTGAGAAAGCCAAACGTCTGCTGAGAGAGGAACGGGAAAAGCAGAACAAAGCTCGTGGCGTCTACGATGTTGAATCTGACGACGATCTGCGCGGCTCGTTCAGCACAGACCGTACTCCACGCCCAGCTCCTCCGCCTGGTCCGGTCCCACCAACACCAGTACCTCCGATCCCGTCTCCGTACGGTCCACCACCTGTTGTCATCAAACCTGAAATCGAATGGCCGGCGCTGTTCCAGACGAATGATGAGGAAACTCACAAACGTCTCGACTCCCTGCTCGCTATCCACGATACCACCAACCAAATGTTTGACCATCTCCTTAAAAACGGCTTGCCGTATAACGGGGGCGGTGGTGGCGGTGGTGACGACGAAGAAGGTGAAGGTGATCCAGATGCCGGTGGCGGTGGGCGGCGTCGTTGGAGAGACGCAACCATCGGTGGTTTCCTTGGCGGGGCTGCTCGTAAGGGCTTTGGAGCTGCGAAGTTTGCGGCTAAGGGACTTGGTAAGTATTTCAAGTTCACCTACGGGACGATCGGCAAGGGTATTGGTCTTGGTGCGAAGGTTGCTAAGTTCGGTGCAACAATTCCGTTCAAGCGGCTCGACGGGTTTGGTGTTTCTGATATCCACGTCATGGGCGAAGCTGAACCTCGGATGACTGCAACGAAGATCCGTAAAGGGATGTACTTCGACGTAGGCACTCAGAAGGTGATCACTAAACTCAGCGACATCACAGGTGCTGTCAAAGACCGTGAGGGTAACGAGGTCATCTCGGCTGAAGAGTTTGCAAGCGGGTTGTATAGCGGCAAGGGTGCCTCTCTTGCAGGAGCTCTGGGGCGTGCTAGCGCCGCTGTCGGTAAGTTCGGCGCCAAGGGTCTGGCTAGCTACTTCTCATTCACCTACGGGACGATGTGGAAGGTAGCGAAGAAGGTCATTAACATTGCAGCTGTCCAGTTCCTCCAGTTCGATGCTTATTTCCCAGGCGACGAAGAACCTCGCATCCGTTCAACGTTGATGAAGAAAGGTTACTACCGTGATAAAGACGGTACGCCAATCTTCAAACTCGATGACATCAAAGGTCCGGTCTTCGACATCAACAATAATGAAATCATTTCTCAGGAAGAGATCGATAAGTACAAGTCCTTCTACACTCGTAACGGTTCGCTGTTGTTCACGATTGGTCGCGGTGCGATCACCGTCGGGACGAAAGCTGCACAGCTCGCCGCCAAGGCTGCACTCGGCTATGCCAAGTTTGTTGGTAAGGCGTATAAGGGTGCCTGGAACCTTACGAAGAAAGTAGTGAGCTGGATCTGGAAGAAGACGTTCGGCCGAATGGGCAAGAACGGCGGGGTCGGGATGCTCGATGATGAGATGGCGACTGCATCGGTTGAGATCGCTGTTGAGCAGCTGAAGATTCAGACCTCGATCTACGACCTCCTCAAACGAGTGCTCGATAAGCAGAAGGTCCATGGGGATGGTGATGGGGATGGTGTTCGCGATTATTCGTGGGCAGATATCTTGCGCCGTCGTAAAGAGAAGGCGGTTGCTAAGGACGGCGGTGGAGGCGGTGGGGATGGCAGAGGTGTAGTGGATGCCATCAATAAGCTCAACAAGAATCTTGATGATAAACTTGACGAGCTTATTGACACGACTGAAGAGGCTGGCGAAAGCAGTCTCCTTGAAGATGCGGCAGACCTGTCGGATCTGAAGGGTAACAAGCATGGTCGTGGCGGCAGAGCGAAACCTAAGCGCGGGTTCCGTTCAGGGAAAGGTATCCGAGGCAAGATCGGTAAGATCGGCGGGAAGCTTGGTCGTGGTCTAGGTCGAGCAACTGGCGGGTTGGGTCGTGCTGCAATGACGGCTGGCCGGTTTGCCGTGAGTGGGGGCGGTACACTGCTCCGAGGTGCTGCCATGGCTGCACCAGCTCTGATTTCTGGAGCGGCTACAGTTGGTAGTGCTGCGCTCACTGCCGGTGGTGCGATTCTCAGCGGTGCGGCTACCGTTGGTTCTGCCATCATCGGGGCTATCGGTCTACCTGTATTGCTCGGTGTTGCGGCTGTAGCTGGGATTGGTTATCTCGGTTATCGGTGGTACAAGTCAAACGAGGCCAAGAAGTATCCGTTGCTGTATCTGCGGATGACTCAGTACGGGGTGTCACCTACCAGTCAGGATCGTGTTGAGAAGATGATCACGTTGGAAGGTCTGTGTAAAGGTGCTATCCGCATCTCGCCAGACGGTACAGCTGCGATCAACCCGGAAGGGATTGACATGGATGCCTTTGGCAAACTGTTCTCGACCGATGGGGCAGATGCTCACCGTAACCTGATGAAGTGGTTGATGAATCGCTTCCGTCCGATCTTCTGCGCTCACTGCGCTGCGATGAACAAGATCCGCGGTACTACGGATTTGGTATCTGCAGACAGCGGTATTGGTGATGGTGATATTGAGACGTTCCTCAGCACTGTCGACTTGGCCAACATGCAGTCCGTTTACGATGATACTGATTCGTCGCCGTTCGATAGCAGTCTTGACTGTGATGCGGATGACGTTGAGTCGGCCATCAAGATGGTGCGTGCTAAGCGCAAAGAGAAGAAAGAAGATGCCAAAGATGCAGCAGTAGCGGGCGTGGTAGCTGGGAGTGCTGCGAAGGTTGCAGCTAACACCACACTCTCGGTCGGTAAGGTGGGTCAAACGCCTGAAGAGATTGCAGCTGGGATCAAACTGGCTCCGCCGTTGCTTGGTGCAGCAGGAGCTTACCAACAGCGTGCAGCAGCGCAGCAGCTCAAGAAGACAGCAGGCCTCGATATCCCGACAGCGGTGCGTTACAAAACGTACGGTCTCGTGGAGTTGAAGCTTGATAAGTGCGAGCAACTGCAAAAGGCTGAGGAGATCTACTGGGATAAAATCCAGTACAGTGGTACTGACAAGGCGATGATCTCGGGTAACTCTGACGAATTGCAACATCAGATCATGGACCTCTTCAAACCGGCAACAGATGCGGATCGCGCGGATCTGGTCAACTGGCTTGAGAAACGGTTTATTCCAACGATTCTCCAATACGCTATCTCGGTTCGTCGTCGTTTCAATGGTTCGGCAAAGGATGCCGTTAAGAACCTGACTGGCGTGCTGATGAAAGAGGTGTTGAACGAAACCACAGCGGCTATTACTCAGAACACGTTTGGTTCGACTTCGGTCTGGGCGATCGCTAACAGCCCTTGGCCTGGTGTGGTGCTTGAATCGATGCCAGGTTCCGTCAAGTTGTATATTGACGCAATCGATGTCAGCACTGAGTCCAAGGTTCTGACACCGGATGGCATGAAGGTCGCTGCGGCCACTAACCCTGAAAACACCAGCTACCAGAATCGTCTCGTGAATACCGCACTGGGTAATACTACCGGTAACGGTAACATGGGCAACATTGGTAAGACAGGACCCACTCTCGCTAACTACGGGAAGATCTACGGGTCTGGTGCTATCGCAGGTGGTGTGGCTGGTCAATCGACAACGGGTCAAGGTACTGGCGCTCTGCTGATGGCTGGCAGTTACGGCAGTAAGGTAGAACACCCAGGTGGTGGTACTGGTGGTGACATTAACTCGATCCCGGATGGCCAGGGTAAGGGTGTGGCTACCATGGGTCCAATCGTTACGGCTGCGGCTAAGATGGTTGGGTTCGATTCGCGGATTGCATTGCAGGTTGCTGGTACAGAATCTAACTTCGATCCAAAGGTCGACAACGGTACTGCGGCTGGTCTGTTCCAGTTCACCAAAGGGACTTGGAGTGACTGTCTGCGTAAGTACGGTGCGACGTATGGCATCTCGCCAAATACACCGCGCACGGATGCTCGTGCTAACGCAATCCTTGGTATCTGTTACCTCAAGGAAAACTTCGAGGGTCTGCAAAGCACTCTCGGTGGTAACGTAACTGACCTCGATCTGTACACGGCTCACTTCTTGGGTCTTGGTGGTGCTAAACGATTCCTGTCGGCACCTCGTGATCAGCCAGCTAGTTCGTACGTTGGTGAGAAAGCGGTGGCTAACAACGCATCGATCTTCTACGCGAATAACGGTAAACCCGGAATGCGCATGAGGACGGTCGGTGAGGCCCTTGCTGAGTTGCAACGTCGGATGAACATTGGTCTGAAGAAAGCTGGTCTTCCTGCAAGCGGTGAGGCAGCTCCAGCTGGCGTACCTACTGAAACACCAGCGGCTGGAGAACCTAAAGCTTCGGCATACGGCGCTATGGATAACGCGAACGCTGAGGAAGGTCCTACCACGGTAGGTGCCGCAGAGGCGGCAGCTTCGGCGGCTACCGCTGCAGCAGCTCCTGTCGCGGCAGCAAACCTTGGTGCTGGCGGAAGTCAGAGTCAAGCACCGGCAGCTCCAATGCCAATGAGTGTGGCAAACACTATCAACGCCCCAGTGGCTGGTAGCGATGCGCCAAGTCCTTCTCCAGCAATCCCACAGGCGCCAGCTCCATCGGCGTCCCGTGCGGCTGCAGAGTCGTCTCAGGCTACTCAGGTAGCACAGGCAGCGGCAAGCTCCGATGCGATCACACCGTGGCTCGAGAAGACGTTCAATGTGGCCGTAGAGTCCAGGGATTTCCTTAAAGAGATCCGTGACAAACTCGACGCTATTGCGACAGCGGCGGCTCAGGCTAAACAAGGTAGCGCCACACCGCCGACTCCGATGAAGGAACCTACCCCGCGTAACCCGTTGGTAACTCAACGTCCAAATGCGGTCATCCAATAACCCCCATAGGGGCGTCTAACCAACGCCCCACTCTTTACAGGAGCTGTGATGGCTAGGAAATTTCTGCTCGATAAGACATGGGCGGGTCACGCGTTCTTGGCACCGGCGAGTTCCCTGACGGATGAGGTGAACAACAAACGTCGGTACTATACGACGTCATCTCGTAAGTTCATTGACACAACGATCGGTGGACACTTCACGGTCAACCCGTTTCCTCAGTTCACGTCCACCTGCGACATCAAACATAAACCCATCTTCTCCGCATCGAAAGGTGTAGGACGTTGGTGGTCTGAGAACCTTGACGACAATGCTCAAGTTGTCCACATCCGTTGCGGCGTGCCGAAGTTCAACGAGATGTCAACGTTCTTTGGTAACTTCTACAACGTGTACGCAGGCTCCATGGCTCGAACCGGTCGTGCTCCATCAGTCTGGTTTAAGGTCGGGGAAGTTGCGGGCATCATCGGTACGCTCCCACTACAACCGTTCATCCTCGCTGGTAAGATCGTTAACTTCTTCGCAGGCATGCCTCGTTCGAAGTACTACTATCTGAAACCGACGATGTATCCGTTCTGGTACGCGTACTCCAGTTACGTCAACGCCATGTTCGTTAACTTGGGTCTGAGTCCTCACTTTGTGAACGACCAGCAGAAGCGCTTCTTTGATCCACTGTCGGTTCCTGAAAAGATCGACATCGCTCAGATGCAACGCATCCTGTCAGACATCACGTTGCCTGGCGGCGCTGGTATCGACATGTTTGCCGTTAGTACCAAGGCACAACGTCTCGCTGACCGCTATCACGAGTCTCTTGACAAAGCGATGGCTAACCTCAGCGGTGACCCTGCTAAACGTGCTGCAGAATTCTCAGCCATGATGGGTGATGGGATTGACGCTGGTATCAGGGGTCTGTCAGATCCTGGTGCAAGTCTCAAAGAGTACGAAGACGCCTACATGGCGTTTGCTGGTGAGTACGACGATAAGAAACCTACCCAGTCTGATAACGACTCTGTTGAACCTGGCTACATTGCCAAGATGGCTAAGCAGGCTAAAGCTGAAGCGCGCATGGGTGCTGACTTCGTCTCGTATCGTGTTAACTTCACTCCAAGCAACTCGGACAGCTTTAACAACAGCGCTACACAGTCGTCGATTCAGTCTGACATCAACGGGATGTCGTCGAAGGCACGGATGGCTCGATTCAACTTGGCTGACGGCAACATCGCAGGTCCTATCGGGGCCATTGTGAATGCCGCAGCTGACGTGGCTAAGGGCATCTTGTCTGCAGCTCAAGTTGAAGGGTTTGTGGCCCTGGCGGGTAACGCGTTTGCGGATATCCAGAAGGTCTACGAATCATCGTCTGCCGATTTGAACCGTACCTCGTTCACCATCCACCTGCGGTCATGGGCTGCGGATGATTGGGTCCGTCTTCAGAACTTGTTCATCCCCCTCGGGGGTTGGCTTGCAATGGGACTGCCTCGGGCTACGGGTCGTTCGTCTTACGATGGTCCGTTCTTGCTCGAAGTTATCAACCAGGGTCACACTCTCATTCGTGAGGGTATGATCGAATCGCTTTCTATTGAACGTGGTGTGGGTGATGTGGCATGGGCTCCAGGCGGTAAAGTGCTTGGTATCGACATCAACGTCACGATCGTGGACTTGTCTACCATCATGTCGGTGCCGATCAACCCAGGCTTTGACGCAGTCAACGGTGCGGTGGTTGCAACCACCTCGGCGCTTGGCGGGGCGGCTGGTGCTGTACTTCCAGGCACTACTGCGGCAGCCGGTGCTTCTGCTGGTGAGGTTACTGGTGCAGCGTTGAGTGGCGCAACGTACGGTGAGGATAACAAGTGGACCGACTACCTGGCAACGCTTGGTGCGATCCCTCTTGACGTTCTCATCAACGGTACGCGTAAATGGCAATTGAACATGGCTCGAACTCGTGCTGAATTCCAACAGTGGAAATCTCCGTATCGAATGGCGAGTGGTTTGATGTCAGGGATGACAGGGGATCTTGCAAAGGCTCTCTCCAACCCAACCGATCGTTCGTAAACAGCATACAGCCGGGCTCAGGCCCGGCTGTATGTCGCATCAGTTATTTGGGATGTACGCATCAGGGTAAAGTGCCTTAACTACCGAGGTTGCGGCATTAGGCGGATAACCTTTAGCAGCCAGTACAAACGACCGCTCAGGATCTGACGTACAGAACAACGTCTTGGCATCTTTACTGGAGATGTTGAACGGTCCAAGGTTTGGAACCCAAGTCCCGGCCCGGTTGTATTGAAACCAGTTGGGGTTAATGCGAACCAGCAGTGTCAGCAACTCAGTACGCTTGGCAGGATAAGTATCTACCGTGTCCTTAGTACCGAAGAAGAAACCAGACAAAATTGAATTGATCGCATCAGGGTTGTTAGCAAGGAACATGGTAATCCCAATCTGATCAATCACCTTGTTGATCATTGCAAGATCAGAACCGTTAACCGCCTCAGTCGACAGGTACGCGTAAGCGTTAGCCTTCACTGCATCGGAGCGGGCCTGAGCAATCACATCATCAACCATCTCTGGAATGCCGTACTGCATCAACATCGATGCCATACCGCCAATGATCGCAGACTCAGCTTCGATGTTGATGAACTTAGCAAGCTCGCTATTACCAGACAACTCGTTTACAAACTTGACAAGACTCTCAGTATCGTCAACGTTCGCAACAGACAGTAGGAGTTCGGCATTACCGTAAAGGATAGAAACAGCTTTAGATGCGTTATCGCCAATCAAGTCACCGGCAACAGATGACAGGTTGTTCTTGAGAACACCGCCAAGCGTACCAAGCAAACTTGGAAGACTGCTCCCCAAGGCGCTGAGCCCGCGTGTAAGCATGTCCATCTTGTTGACGGACCCTGACTTAGAGGCAGTGATCAACGAAGCCAGTTCGCGTGCTGAGCCCTTGTTGGACTGCATCCCTTTGATAGCGTCTGCGTAGATCCCTTTACCGGCGTCATAAACGCTGTTACGGCTTTCTTGTGTCGAGATTTTGTAGGCATCTTCAACGACCACAGCGTTCGATGAGTTACCTTGGAAAATAGTGTTCGCGAGTGAAGTGGTCATGACAGAGCCCTAGGTGGATCGTACACAACATAGACAAAAAAAAGAAGCGGCATAGCGGAGCGGTTGCCCGCTCCGCTATGTTTATCTGCCGTTGAATATATCTGCTCGAATCTCTTCGAGCATCTTGCAGTATTGCGCTGAACCGCGTGGGACGACTACCTTATTCTGGTAGACGTAGTAATGTTCGAATGGAAGCGTGGATTCTTCCACCAAGTCACGCAGCTCAGGGTGCTGATCGATACGAGCCCGATTAGCAATTTTGATTTCACCCCAGAAGTCAGTCACCCATCTGCCGCGAGGCAATGTCTGACCGTAACGTTTGGCTTCATAGCCAGACATTGTTCTGAGTTCTTCATGTACACAACCAGTCTTGATGTAGTAGTACAGACCTTCGCCGCAGCTAAACCTGCCGTAACGAGGATCATCGACCGATAGGTCAGAGAGATGAGTGAGTAGTCGTCCTAACCGAGTCTTTCCGTTTGTCCAGACGTTGATGTTGTGAACACCGTCGTCTGCTGGGTTTGGAGTAATCATTTCTTCTTCTCATCCTTCTTCTGTTGGATCTTCGCCCTTACACTCAGCCGCTCCTTCGGCACTTCCTCAGGTTCCGCCTCGTCCTCGATCGCCGGTAAGATGGCAAATCGATTCATAGTCTCGACACTGTGTTTGTAAGTATGTCCATCCGCATGTTTCATCGTAACGGTGATGATGTAACTAACGGGACCCAAGATCTTCAGAACAGTTACGAACCGAAAGAATGGCAGCGAATCTTTTGCCAATGCTCTCGTTAAGTTACTCTTCTCCTGATTCACCTTGATCACGTCTACGACGCCATGCCGGTTGGTATAGATCTTTCGATAATACCGATCAGCCAAGTTATCGAATGCCGTGATCCCGATACCGTGATGAGACATCATATCTCGAAACAGCCGAGCCAGTTCATGTGCGGTCTTGTCTTGCAGCTTATCAGCAGCCTGCATAACGTCACGCCACGTATTCGATGATCGTGGACCTGTACGCTTGCCCATTGTGTTATCCTTTGAAGTGTCCGAACTTACAGATTTCTCCGATGGTTACGGCTATGAGGACAATAAAACACTTACCGAAGTAAGCTTATCTTTTGACTTACCTTGAAGATCTCAATCGTATCGCTGATGACTGAGAGAAATTCCTTGCGAAGGTAAGGCGTGTAGAGATGTTGTGCATCCATCTGCTTAGAATCAAGTAGATAATGTATGACCTCTACCTTTTCGATTAGAATCTTGAGAACTTCACCAGGTGTGTGATAACCCGTCTCAGGATCGTAATAGAAATCTGGGAGCGTATCGAGCATCTTTGAACGTGACCGATCAGCCCACTCGGCCGGCGTCTCACATTCGGTCTGTATGCACTTGATGACCATCTCAAGGCGTTTGAACAGATCACCAATATGAGCAGCGTAGGTTTCAGCGACCGTATCGTAATCCGTCACTATGAACCCGGAGAGCTTGAGCTTACCGCACTGTTCCTTTAAAGCGAACATCAAATCCCACGCATCCTCCGGTAACGGAGTTGGGAGCGGTACATCAAAGCCGAAGAACTCTTTAACCCATTGAAACCAACGTTTTAACATAGCCCCTCCCCAGAGGGAGTTAGAGGTGATGATTATGGAACACGTAAAAGACGAACACCTTGGTCAGGAATACCTTCCTATCGAACCACCTACCACTGATCAAGGCTTAGCCAATATCGATCCCGGCGAGGTTGTCAAGTTCACTCAACGCGCTCGCATGAAGGCGTTTAACGAACTAACTGACAACGGTTCGAACATCACCAAGCACCTTGGTGACACCATGCAGCTGTTGCGTGACCTCGACGGCGCTGCACTGACCACTCGTAAGCTGAACATAGAAGAGAAGGTCGTCGATGACGGTCGTCAAATCCAAGCTACAGCTAAAGCGGTCAGGCAGCTATTGGGTCGTGACCCATTCCTTGTCGAACACGTACCTGGGGAAGCCCCACCGCCACCTAGGGCAAGAAGTCCCCTTCCTCTGGGACATGTGGTGCCTCAGGTAACCCTCCTGCCTGGCGAAGATGCACAAGGCGAGCAAGTTCTTTCTGTCGCAAACTATATACGAGAGGAGGAATAGCCGGGTTGTGGCAACCGTGCGAGGGCGGCATGTAGTGCAGCGCGATCCACTTACAGAGGATGGCTGACCGCCCAGCAAACGGGTCTCTGATAGTCGATGTCGCTTCAGGAACAACCCCTGAGGATGCGATCATCGGCGTCAGTAAGACGAAGTTCGGCATGGGGTTAGCGATCAGATCAGTTTCATGGTGACGTAACCAGTCTTCGTGGTTATAGATCGTCATCATCTCGTAACTCATATCCAGAATCTGTGGAGTGAGTTCCGCTGGATCGATGTACACGACATTGACCTTCACGCTTGGCGGTAGGCGTGCTGCAAAGGCCCTACGGTTGACCTCACGCTCAGTTAGTGACAAATCCGCATAAGGCCAAACGTTGAGATCGATCACTGCCTCAATCGTCTTAGCGCCCTTGGCATTGATCATGTTCGCTTCTTCCATGTCCTGCACAAGCTTGAACAGGAAGTCAGTAAAGCGGGCGTGATAGAGGTTATCGCCAGTACGCTCGGAATAGAGCTGGTCATAAACCTCTTGCGATATCCTGCCTTTCGACAGGATATCAAATTGATCGGTATATCGATTACGATACTCTGGAGACGCAACTAACTCATCGGCGGCTGGTCCGTCGATGAGCTTCATTGTGCCGTATCGAGAATCGAGAACCATGTCAATAAAGACTAGGCCTCGTTGTCTCATTCGTCATCCCCTCTCGGGCGGTGGTGGTGCGCTAGGCGGCCATACTGCGAGCAGCATCTGGACAATGTCCGACATCGAGGCCAGGTACAGGAACGTGGCCCACGGGTTCGTGCTGATCGCAGTGACGTAATCTTCGGTCTTGCCGGTCGACTGAGACGAATACTCCGCAGGGAGCGTAGTACTTGCCAACGGCCAGCTGAGAGACTTCGCAAGATCGTTGTACAGCTGCGGGCTGATGTGGCCAGCATTGTTGAAGATCATGCCAGAACGGGCAATGAACTCACTAACCATTGCCAACACTATATCGAGATCAAACTCTTCTTCGGTCATCTGGTCCCACAGTCGCTGGGTAGAGTTCGCCGAGAAGAGGGTAGTACGCCAGTTCACTTGGAAACGAGCGAACATCGAGATGTCTTTAACACCCTGCGCTCGCTCATCAGTGATCGCTTGCCTCAAGATGATCTGCTCGACCAACTTGATGGCATCGGTGATATCAAGATTTCCTTGCATCGTCAGGCACCTTCGTGGTTGGGTCCATGTTGTTACCGATGTGCATGCAGTTAAAGAACACTGATGCAGTCAGTGTAGACTTGGCAATGCCCAGACCCATGAGTTGATCCATGCTGACTTCACCATTCTCAACCAGCAGACGCTTGAACTCACGATACGCTGCGCTATCGCCGCCACGAACCTTGGCAAACTCAAGCATTGTGTAATCGAGGCCACGAGACAACAACGCCACGCCCTCAGGACTTGAGATACGGCTACCTTTCGATTCACTTGTAGGCTGATCGGTCAGGTCATCGATTCGTTGGTTGTGTTCAGGAATAGACCGCTTCTTGACAACCGTCTGTGCTTGACGACGCACAGGCAGATCGTAGACCGGGTATTCATGAGGGGTGACATACCGAAGACCAGTAGTTGGATCGGTCATCACCAGACGGTGAGCCAAGCTCTTGCCGAGCCCACGTACGATCTCGTAGTTACGAGCAATCGATACGCGGTTGGTGCCGAGGTTAGGCACGTAGAATGGAAGCCACTCACGCGCCTTAATGTCCTCGTCAGTCTTCACGGGTTTGAGTCGCTTGATGTAATCCCCGAACTCGGAGTCAGACATGGCTCCGAGCTTGCTAGCCATGAGCTTCACGTTCGAATCGTCGCCAGGAATTATCTTGGCGAACTGCTCAAGGATGAATGCCGTCACTTTCTTTCGTTTAGCATTCATCGTTTTCACTCCGACGGAAGATTGAATCTCACCAGTGTTGGCAGTACGTGCGATTCGAAATACTTCAACCAGACGCTCGGGTGAGCATCATCTCGCAGGAGCGCACGCTCATCGAGGGTGGACACGGGAGCGCGACCCAACTGATACACGAAGTATTTGTTGAGGTCGATGATTTCCCGCTCGTCAGTTGCTGCTTTCGACTGGAAGGTTTTGTCAAAGACATCCGCCAGTGCTGGTTTACGTTCCAGCAACATATCGCGCACTTTCGCGACGGGAGATACCGTACTCATGAATCGGATTCCTTTTATTTCACTGGTGTCGGCTCCTGATCTTCAACGATTTCAGGCAGACCCATCTCTTTGCGTGTCTTTGGATACCAGTACGGGTGATACTCGCCTACGCGCATCTTCAGCAAGTCCATCGAACTGAGGTAAGGGATATTCTCGCCGTCTTCAATCGGCATAAACCAGAAACGGGTGTCAAGGAGCAAATCCCAGTCATACCCCATATTCTTAATTTCGGTGTAGAGTACTTCTGGATCACACACGTACTTCTGATCGAAGTTTTTCCAGTACGTGAACATCCAGAACATTTCCACGAGGATCAGTGCAGCTCGCCCGCACTTAGGATTGTCACGGAACTTCTGACGCATTTCCGTACGCTGCATCTTCACATCAGGTGTCAGCGACAGCGCGTAGAAGCGATCGTTACCCTGAATGCCGAACTTACAGGCGTTGTCTTTTAGGAAGATATAGTTGGACATATCGCCAAGTAGACCTTCTTTCTGAGACACAACGAATGGCAGAGGGATGCCAGACTCACCAAACTTACCACGCATGTTGGTCAGTTTGATTTCGATCAGGTCGTTCAGCGTGTTGGTGTCGCCTGGAGCGTATGGGTACTCAGGGGACGCGTCTTTACCACTGCCGTTGATCATCGGGGAGTAGTGGGTGATGATGTAGCAGTTACCGGTTGCGAAGCTGAAGTTCTCAGGAACACGTTTGAGCTTAACTTCGCCCTTGTGCATCTTCAGCAACTTGACCGAAGGCTTCTTCGGATCGAGCTCATAACCTTGGCCGACCTGAGACGTGGCGAGGATGTACAGCGCGTATTTTGCTGTAAGGTCAGGTAGTTGTTCAACCATCTGACTCTTACCGCTGTTAACCCGCATCGCGAGCATGTTCAGATCTTTGGTGCCGACCTGGTTGTCAGCCAACATCTCAACGGCGTTGGTTGCTTTCATTGCAGAGAACGAATCCCAGAATGAAATAACCGGGTTGTAGTACTGATACGGTTTGCCGGTATCTGGATGCATGATCTCCAGATCGCTCTTCTTCTCTTCCTTCGCCCGCTTCTTACAGAACGCCTTCAGCAGCTCCAGCAGTTGGGTGGCGTCATAGTCCACCGAGCGCGTGAAGAACATCCGACCGCTGTCGATCAGAGAATCGGGGATATGGTTGTACGCCGTCGCTTTACCGAGTCCCATCCGAGTCAGCAACTCAACACGTTCGATGAGCATCGTGGTTTCGGCATCGTGTACGTGGAGCACAGCTTTCTTGAACGCTCGAAGCACTGCGGCCGAGTCGAACGCGGCGACGGTTGATTTGAACATGTTTGGCATTGCGCCAATCGACCAGAAGAGTGCAAAGCCACCGTTCAGGATGCTTTGACCTTTGTGTCCTTTGACCCAGCTACCAGCGGAGATATCCTTGACGGTCCCGGTGTTTGGCATTGGGTAAAATGGGTCAGCTTTCTTTTCAAACATGTCTGCGAACACGGGTAATCTCCGTTGGTTGAAATATGCTTACACAAGATAACGATACTGTGTAAATAAATAGACTCTGTAACGAGTCAGTTCCTATACCGCCATGGGGTCTAATCATGCCGAACTTCAACACCTCTCTTGCCGACTTCTCGACTGAGGCCACCAATAACATCGAACACTTGGCACAGTGGGGTCATCAACTCTCGATGGAGTCGTCTTCCATCCCACTGGTTGACTCGGTCCGTTCGACGTTCCAGGACTACGTGACCTCCGTTGTCACCTTCCTGAATGGCCTCAAGGTCAGCAACTACAAGAAGCAAAGCATCGACGCCAAAGAGCTCGTTGAACAACTCCGGTTCTACGACTACTCCAAAACGCGCGGCTTGATCATCAACGTACCGGCTGGCTTCACCGGCAAATGGGTCCCGTTCCTCGAGTTCCTCATCAAGGACATCCTCCCGCCTGTCGCAGCGAGCGAAGTCACCCTCAAGATGGTTAACTCCCGTCTGGCTGCTGCGCTTAACGAACCTGACCGCCTGAAGGCCCAGTCCGGTATCCGTGACCTCGCCCACAAGATCGCTCTCGTCGATCAGAAGGACTACGATAAGATCAAGGCGACCTTTGCCAACCACACCAAGACCGAGACCACTGTGAGCGCTGTAGTTGATCGTAACGCTGATATCAACAAGGCGTTCCAACTGATCAACCACATCAACGCTGAACTTGGCGCTATCGACTTCAGCAATATCCAGAAGCTGATCGAACGTCTCGGCGAGTTGACCGCAGCGCTGCGCACTACCCTGCAATCTGAAGAACATACCGAGATGTCCGGTATGATCACTTCGCAACTGTCTGATCTGTTCTACCAACTCGGTACGACTCTGACGGCTGGTGCGATCCTGATGGACATCGTGGGTGACCTCACCACAGGTATGCAAACTAGCCGTGACGTACTGCTGGCCGCTACTAAATCTGAATAACACGGCATATACACGACTAGGTGGCTAGCCACCTAGTCGTGTATGCTTCACGCAGTCACGCTGTCGAATACCGCTTTGATATCACGAGCAATTTCTGCGGGTTCCCCATACTTCACCCAACCTGGCGCTGCTGCGACGACCTGGTTAGACAACTGAGAGAACCGGTTACCGTCGGCCTTGTACTGTTCCAATATCCCTGAAAGGTCGACCTTGCCCCAGACCATCTTAGAGATAGCTGCTGGGAACAATAACGTCCTGTCGCCATGGGCCAGAGAGAACCGTTTGTTGACTTCGGCGAGTTCTTTGTGGGTTGGGTTGTTGATGCCCGACATCCAGAAATACATCGAAGCTACGAACAGCATTCTCTTTATGCCATAGTTAGGCGCCTGCCGGACAAACACTGCATCCGACGAGTCGCCTGCCTTTCTCTGATGATCCGTCACATTACTGGGGCTCATAGAGAACCTCTACGCATTAGTTGAGTTTCGGTTTAACGGCGTAATACAAGTTCGCTTCCGTACGAACCCAAATGCCGATGTCTCCTGAATTCAACTCAACGAGGGTGGCATACCGCCCCACGACCTCGGAATCTCTCCACGTCACAACCCTGACCGCTTTAACGTCTTCGGCCAATGCTGCCAGTTGGTTCCTAGAGAGAATGTCACTACCAAGAATCAGACGCACCTTGCCTTCGTGGGGCTTGGGTTCATCTTGTCTTTTTTCAAGGTTAAATGTCACTTTGACATCAAGAAACTTGGTAATTTGGGTGATTTCAGGTTTGAGTTTACGAGTGGTCTTCTTCTTCTCCTCTCGGTCCTCATAGAGTATGTCCGTAAGATCAGTCACGATGTAATCGTGATCACCCGCAATCACACCATCAAGCACCTTAGTCATCGATGCCCACTGACCGGCCCCACGGAAACCCAACCCCGGCGGAGTCATCTCTACCAATATCTCAACCTTCTTCGAATCGATCAGATCGATCCGTTTAGGATTGTCAAACAGAAAGGTCGTACCGTTCTCACTCAGGTCTTTATAAGTCCGTGGAGAGAAGATGGCATCCAGATGACCGATCACGATGGCTCCGTATTGCTTAGGGTCTTTACTGATAGCAGACCGCCGCAAAGCTTCCATCACTGGATCAGCTTCTTTAACCCGAACCACCCCAAGAACATTGTCCGAGTAGCGCTTACCGTACAACTCATCTTCCTTGTCCTTCGTACCGTGAGTACCGGTGTAATAGATCGTCGAGCCGTCTGGACGTTTGAAGTCAAAGTCGGTTGTCGAGAAATACCAACGCGGTGCTTGCAGGATTCTAGGGACGACATTCTTGATGCCCCAATAACCTTGAGCAGGCTGTAGGGTTGTCATCAGTTCTGGATTGCCGTTACTGCCCATGACAATCCCACGGGTGGCCAACGAGTCAGCAATGACGTTACCAATGCTGGCGTCGCGAGGGATATGGCGCACCTCGATATCGATACCTTTCAACAAAGGCTCGTAGACCTTCCAGACTTCCTTCCACAACGTCCAATACTTAACCGGCGTTCCTTTAGCCGTTATGCCGTTGCGCTCAGTCCACTCTGGAAGGAATGCCAAGCCTTTCACGCAGAGCATCGAGTCAGACAGGATCAATGCTTTCTTGATCACGTCATGACTACACAACCAGACCAACGCCTGATATAGTGCACTGAGCTCAGCTTCGTTACTGGTGTTAAGCGATTGACTGCCACCAACGATGTCGATGTAGTCAACCACCGTCACTTTGTTGCCGACAATATCGACACCAATGTAACCATTGTCAGTCGGCATCGCCTTCGGATTACCTGTACCCTTCTTTGGCGCATCGTCAGTGAAGGTGTAACCGTGAACACCATACCCTGAGATTTTCTTATCAGGAAGGAAACCACCGTCCGTATAAAGGACAACCTTCTCTGCAACGATTGGTTCAGACATCTCGATATCCCTTGCTAAGCTTACCTAGACGATTAGGGGCAAAAGTAGCTTTTAAACGCTAGGTGCGCTTTTCAAGGGTGCATCGATAGTCGCGTTGTAACTTCGTGATCTCTTTGCGCAGCAACTCGATATTATCAAGAAGTGCATCGACGATCGCCTTGTTGTCGTCGGGATCGATATTGCCAAGGTTCGGTATCGGAGGTAACACGTAAGTCTTCAACTGTGCCAGTTCAAGGATCTCGCATTTCTCAGATCGGGTAACGGGTCCCTGTCTTGCAAATGCATCCTCAGCAACCTGCGTCACAGCTTGCGCTCTTGGCCGTTCGTCAGCTCCCCGCTGATCCCCGGTATAGATTACGATCTGAGTGTTGTTCGCAGGAGATAGTGGTGTGCATGATCCTAGTAACAGCAGTGGGATTTGAATCAACAACCTTGGATTAAACATGGTCATTTACCGTTCTGTTCGAGCGCTCGTAGACGTGCATCAATGTAAGACTTCAGACCTTCGTTAACTTGCTTGTCTTTAGTCTTACCCGCTTTTATTCTGGCAGTTGGAACGTGAGTACTTGGAGCCTCCAAGCTTGTGGCCGGAGGAACGCCGCACTTCTTTAGCTGATCCATCAACATTAGTTTATCGTCACTGAGGTGCTCGAGTTGAGCCTTCAGATCGATTATGTTAGCGGCTTGGTAGCCGCTGGTGAACTTTTGCTTTTCCACTTCTTTCAGTGCACCATCGGCTACCTCAGACACGTACACGAAAATAACAAATAGGAATATAAGGCAGCCCAACATAATGCTTGCGAGCTTGTTGGTCAGAAGAAAGGTCGAGAGGTCTTTATCCTTGAGGATTAATTCTTTTGCAAAAGGAAATAGAGACTTCAGTATGAGTAGCAAGGTAGACCCAGACACTGCGGAAGTCCTCTGAAGAGTATCCTTTGAAAAATAATATAGATTTAGGCCCACGGCGTAATTATTTACGCGACCATCCTGTCATATCTTTCGCCGTTCGCATCCTGAGGTGTACTAAGTGAAAATTTTCAAAGCGTTTGCCCATATCGGACCGCTTGTAGACAATGCCCTCGATGTAGTAGCACCCATCGGCGAACTGTCTCCAATGTCAAAGACGTTCACACGTCGCCCAACAGCTAACGTAACTGCGGATTATCCGAACGAAACGTTGGTTGGCTTTTCTTACATTGTCGATGAAGTACCGACGGTTGTTGACGATGCTACGGCGTACAGCTGCCTGACCGCCATCAACTGGACGTACAGCCAAGCTCGCCTCGGCACGTTCACCACCGATAAAGATTCGTACCAGCAACCGTTCATTACCCAGTTTGGCCAGGCCTTTGATTTCATCGGCTCCGGGATCATGATCCAGTTCGGTAACTACTGGTGCCCTGAGTACATCGACTTCTGCCTGCATGGGCAATCGGCGACGTCCCTCTGGCGTGTCTGGTTTGCTGACGATTCGTTCTACAACCAGTACGACGAATACCTGATCTTCCCAGTGACGCCGATCGTTAACCTCGATCTGTTCTTCGGCGACTTCGATGACGTCACCGCTCTCGTCAAGGCGATCAAGCAGACCGAGATCTTCGGCCGCATCAGCGATGCCCGCGGCAAGTTCCCTGAAACGGTTCTGCGCAACGATGTATTCACCTGGCAGGACAAGAACGACCACAGTCTGAAGATCGACACTGACTGGGTTACCGTGATCTACGGCGCTGCTGGCGACAACCTCGATGCGGTCAGGGAAGCCATCCGCGATTACATCCTCGATCACTCGACTCACACTCGTGACGAATGGGCAGAGATCTTCCCTGACCTTTTTACGTCGACGGAATTCATCTGGACTCCAATGTGGACAAAGATCGCAATTCCTAACGAGGTGCGTGAAACAGGTGTCTACTCCGGTATCACCTCGATCCAGGACGCGATGCTGCTGTGCCACAAGACGTGTCAAGGTGTGAAGTACACCAATGACCACATCGACCTCGTGTTGTCTGTAGTGCCGACTAACTTCCGCTCGCTGATGTGTGCGGTGGTAGGTGGTCCTGAGAACCGTGACGGCATCGATCTGTTCGTTGAGCGTTACCCTGACTACATCAACGTGCCGACCACCCATCCAGACTTCATGCGGATGACTCAGGAAACTCGTAACCTCGTCCTCATGATCGCAGAGATGCTGATGTATGCTGAAGAGATGACGCCTAACACTGGCGTTCCTCACGGCTACAACCGTCTGACTCGCAATGGGGTGGTCTACGTGGCCAAGAGCTATGAGAAGTTCCTGTACCTGGTGGTGTCGCAGTACAGCGTCAAAGCTGCAGGAGTGTAATCCATGGCTCGCGTCACACCTCCATTGGGTTCGACGGGTTTGTTCTCACTGAGACTACCCTTTCTAGCCAACCCGACACTTGCGTATCACGTAGGTGCCGTTCAGACGTTTGAAGAATGCACAACGCGTAACTTCGATGTCATGGCTAAGGTCTACACGCCAGCAGGATTGACGCCTGCGGATTACCAGACTGATGTTGAAGCCGGGGCCGCGATCGTTACATTGCTGACACCGACCAAGTTACCGCTGTACGTTCCCGATACGTATATCGACAACTATCCAAACATGGGGATCGCTCCTCACAGTTGGACGGTAGCGTCAGTGAACCTTGGGATCTTGCCGGACGGTTACGATGCCACTCGATTGACTCAGGCCGTTCAACAAGCAGTGTCTGATTACATCGGTGTGAATTCGGTGGTTACCATTGCAACGACTCCGACGACTGATGCGATTACTCAGGCAGGGGCAGCGGCCGCTGCTGCAGCTCGATTAGCCGCTATCACGAACCGGACTACACCGTACGCCCAGGTGTTGACGTTGCAGGCTCAGATCGTGAACTACCAAGCCAACGAAGCGACCTACTTGCAGCTGATCGTACAGTTGCAGGATCGCATTGCTGAACTTGAAGGTTCTGCACCTGGTTCGTAGACAAAAAAAAGAAGTAGTGAGAGCAGGGCTTGCGCCCTGCTCTCTATGCCGCTTATACGGCTGGTGCCGGCTCTGCCGCAGCGTTAGCTTTAGCAGCCTCACGGTTCTTGTATTTAAGGGAAGCCATGTACATGCCAAGGCCAATACCGATAGCTAGAAAAGTCAATTCTTTCACGATGCGTTACTCCTGAGTTTTGATAACATAATGCCAGTCTTTAAAGCGAGTACTCTTGGAAGTTATTCGTCGGTAGATCGTGCCTTCGGCCAGGCCTAGTGATTCTGAAGCCACTCTCGCGTTAGGGTACTCAGTACCCTCTATCGAAATGAGTCTGGATCTTGCCTGACTTATACGTTCTCTAGCCGCTGCCGACAACGGGAACTTAGCGCGCCGCTCTTTAGCGATCTTACTAATTTCCTCTTTGGTTTTCTTTGGAGGGTATACCCGATCAACGGAGTTATATCCGGTGTTTCTAACAGTCGATCGATATTTGATTACATTTGCGGCTGGGTTGTTTGCATCGGTGTTGTAATTGAAACAGAGGTCAGACCCAACGTGGACCTTTAACAACTCCGTTTCCTTATCCCTAGCTTCCTGAACAGTTTCGGTCAGAAAGGTTTCAACTTTGACATCATCCCATTTCTGGAAGACCTTTTGAAACCTATGGTTAGGGTGGACTTGCAGATTTAACTTTTGACGGTGCTGGGCTAATCTCCTTTCAATGTTTTGGCTCGATCCAATGTAAAACATCCCCGTCGGGATGTGGGTGAGGATGTACATCCCAATTGACATAAGTCCTCCACGGACGTTAGATTGTGGTGTATCAAGCTGACTATGTGTGACCATAAACTTTTATAATGCGGCATAAAGGCGGGACTAGCCCGCCCGTATGTTAAGAGAACTTCGTCGGCAGCGAGAATGTTATCAATACGCCGATAACAACGCACAGAAAGAACCGATTGATCGCTTTCTCTGCGTACCGATCCTCATCCAACTTGTCCCAGTCGATAAACATCGCTACAACCCAACCGATCAGGATGACCGCCACCGCCGCTAAGCAGATCTTTGAAAGCTCCATCATCTAACCCCCGAACAAGTACTTCATTGAGGCCAGCTCTTTTGCCATACCCAACAACAATAGACTTCCGAATACAGCCGTGAACACAACTGCCCCAACGAGTCGTTTGAGCCGTCCCGCAACCCGATCACTCAACTTCAATGTATCGAAGGTCTCGGTTCCGATCTTTGAGAAGTACCAGTATGACGACACCAGAAGACCGCCAAAGTAAAACACCAGTAGCGCTATTTTCATTATTCGAACTCGACGTGCAGGTTGTAGGGATGTGGGAATGTGATGTTGCGATCATCCATCACGATTGTCTCAGAGTTGGGATAAGCTGTCTGACCATCGAGTTGGTGACTTACCAGCAGGATCTGACTGAAATGGTTATCATCCACCAAGTCTTTGATCAACGGTACGAGGTTGTGCCGGTGCATCTCATCAAACGATGAACCGATCTCATCGAGGTGAAGAGGCCAGTCGTACAAACCCATGCAGTAGTAACCAGCCCATCGGAACGATTGGTTGATGATGTCTTTGACAGACTTACTACCCTCACTGATGTCATTGCGATTTCTCGTGTTGACGGTGAACGGGAACTGATACGTGATCCCTTTCTCAGTAACGTCGCATGGTGATACGTACAGCGGATAACTCCACACGCGTTTAATCAGCTTATTGACCGTATTGACAACGGTCTCCATCTGCTGGGTAATCTGCTCAGCAAGGAAACCCTTCTTCGGACAAATAGCTTCAACCGCACGACGATAAGCTTCTTCCTCAACCACCGCAGCGTTCAGTTGATTCTCCAGATCCTTTACAAGCGTCTCGTGAGTCTCTTGTTCACTGATGCCGTACTCGATGATGCCGATCGAGTTCTTCGTCTTCTTGATCAACTCTTCAAGCATCAAGTCGCCCTGATGGTTGCAGTAGTTGATGAGGTCAGTGCGAAGCGACCCGTACATGTTCATGGCAACGTCGTAGCAGTCGAGGTATTCCATCCAGACCTTGAGTGCGGTCGTGACACGCTCTTCCTTTACTTTGACTTCACGCACTTTGAAGTGAACTTCATTGTACGCCTCGTTAGCTACCCGATAGTCTTCAAGGATCTTGCCAGCATGACCAGACTCGTTCTCGTACTTGGCAAGACGAACCTGCATCAGACCAAGGGACTTCTCAATCTCAGTACGCCTCTCAGCATACGCCACATCACGTTCGTACAGGGCAAGCTTGCTGCTGATGCCTCGCCCAAGGTTCTGCCAGTCAATGCTTTCAAGATAAGCGAACAGACCTGGGTACTTGGATTGATGGACATGTTTGATTCGGTCAAGTTCAGCGTAGGCCTCAACCGCCATTGTCAGTTCGGACAACTCAGCTTCTGTTGAACACAGTTGCTCAGCCATCTCAGCAGTGACTTTCTCGCCAGCGGCAATGCGCTGACGTAGCTCTTCCAACTTACCTGGCTCGATACCAGGCTTGAATGAAGTGCTGCAACTTGGACACTGAACTTCTTCACAACGTTCAATATGCTCAACCTGACGTAAGAGGTCTTCAAGCTTGTACTCAACCCGGTTCTGTTTCTCACGCTGAGTGAAAGCTAGCTCATTGACCTCATTGAGTTGGCTGACGGTCTTCTTCTCACTCGGAAGACCTGCGGCCGCAAACCGAAGCTCTTGGATGACGTGGCCAGCAGGAATCAGAAGAGATCGATGGATACCAGTAACCCCGTCAGGGATATCCGCTAGCCGATCCTCGGCCTCAGCAATGCCAATGCGCATTGCAGTTGGGTCAACGTCAAGGGTTTGCTCAACTTGCTCACGAAGGAAGTCACACTCAGCAAGACGGTCAGCACGGACTGTCGCTTCACCTTGCAGCACCAGACGTTCCTGTTTGACAAGATCGAGGAGTCGCAAGAGGTCATCGAGATCAGTAGCCCCGAGTGTGTCTGGGTATTCTTTCGTCAGGAAGTCAGTAAAGCGGCTGTCAATCTCATCAACCTTACCGAGAACCTGAGCATCACTCAGAGGTGCTTCTGTGAGGCGTGGTTCACGCATCAGCATCTCTAACGTCTCATGCAGCTGATCAGCCCTCAGTCGCATCTGAGCGACGTCTGTGGCATCGATCAAGCGAGTCTTCGCATCGACCAGACGTTCTTTGATGTATTTGACGATTGTGACAGACTTACTGTGTTCTTTCTTCCACTCTGCGTGCTTCTTAAATGCAAAGTCAAAGTCGGTTGGTGCGAACCGTGCAATCCAGTCTCGGCGAACCTGAGGAGACATCGAGGTAAACTCGACAGCACCTGTGATGAACTTGTGCAGCTCTTTCGTATAGCCGAGGTGTTGCTCAACGAGATCAAACTGTGCCGTGACAGTACGCCCTCTGTTGATGTTTTCCCCACCGTCTACTATGAATGAGTAAGAATTCTTATCGCTGAAATGCGATTCCAGCTCGTATGTCCGTCCTTTGTGGAGGAACCTCTGGTACAACGAACCGCCGTGATCGAACCAGTTGTCATCCGGTGGAAGTGGGCAAAAGCCGATCTGCAATAGACTGCTCTTACCACCACTGTTAGTACCGAGGACTTGCTGGGTCTTCAAGCGTGGGTGGATCGTAATGGACTCTTTGTCATTGAGACTGGTCCGATTACATCTCACCATTCTGATTTCTTCAAAGAACATGGAACATTGCCCCGATGCTAGCTATTGTACCATTGGTGGTTTGCGTTAAAACTTATTGAGGTGTGGTCATGCAGGTATCAAACTTTCGCATGGTGGCTGTCGGTCGTGTCGATACCAACAAGCCACTCACGGATACGGATGGCAGTCTTGCCAAGACAATCGAAGTCGTCCCAACTGAATTCATGTCGTTTCGCGACGGTGAGTTGACCAGCAACCCTACCCCCATGACGTTCTCGACCACAGACATGGATGGGAACGCCGTACAGGGTAAAGCGGTTGGCGACAATACATGGACAGCTACTTGGTTGCCAAGCGGCAGTAACCGGCTTACAGCGCCTGACGTGCGTCGGGGTGAACGTGTCGAAATCTGGCAGGCCGCCGATGACGATAAATACTACTGGCGCACTCAGGGACTTGATGACCATCTCAGAAAGCTTGAGACCATCATCTTTGGGATCAGCGCTACTAAGGACGAGGGCGACAATGCCCAGAACCTGAACAACATGTACTGGTTCGAGTTCTCGTCCCACAGTAAGAAGTTGGCATTCCGCAGCTGCAAAGCAAACGGCGAACCCTTCCTCTACGAGATGTTCTTTGATTTCGATGTGGGTGAGTTCAATATCAGGGATGACATCGGTAACTACATCCGACTTGCCAGTGCCCTGCATTTGATCCATCTCGAAAACGCTGACGGTACGTTCGTTGAGCTCAATCGAAAAGACATCAATGCGTTCGCACCGAATAACATCAACGCCAAGGCTACCAACGACGTCAATATCAATGCTGGTCAGAACATGAACCTCATCGCCGGTGTTAAGGCAATGATCAATGGTGGTGGTTCTGTACTGACATTACAGGGCGGTGGTACGACGCTGGTGACTCCAGACTTTGCAGGCACAATTGGGTGACTTATGGCGGTTCCTATCTCTCTCGTGGGTATGTCTCAAGCCGGTGGTGTCATTACAGGTCCTGGCTGCCCTGCATTCAGGATCAACGGATTGCCGGTCTCGCTACTGGGTGACGATGTTGCAGGTCACGGTACGGGTGCTCACGCAGGACCTAAGATGGTTCAAGGTTCGGCGTGGATGACGCTTAACGGGATTCCGGTTGTGCACACCGGCGACCTCGCATCGTGTTCTCACCAGGCTAACGGTTTCCCGGCATTTCGTATCGATTAGAGCATAAAGCCAGGAGGGTCACCCCTCCTGGCATTTTATTCCGCTTAGACCGGATCAGCCAATACTTCAGTCCCGATCTCCATCAGATACCCTGCCCCTTCATAAGCGGGTGCGTAACTAATGAGACCTTGGTTGAAGTAATGATCATCCGTTGGTGGGCGTGTGTTATGAGCGTACCGGCGGACGTAGTTATCAGGAATGCAGATCACGTACGCTTCCGTTTCAGGGATGGCGTAGTAAGCTGGCATGAACCCTGACTCGAGGAGCAGTGGGAAGTCTGGGCGTTCGTACGTGTAGTACCGGCCAAACAAACCAGTGCGTTCGAGAGCGTGGTTCTCGACGTAATAGTTGTCAGCATCGATCGTGATCACGAACGTTTGACTCAAGCCCATGAACGCGATGATCGATTCGTCAGACATGGCTTGAGTCATGTCAAGCGCGTCACCGTGGTTAGGGTTACGTACGATCGTGTCGGTGAAAGGCGTCATGTCGATGATGTCTTTCGAATTGAAGTAACGCTCCTCGAACGGGATGCGCCAGTAGTCGACTTTGATGTTGTGGTCACCTGTCACTTTGTAGCAGTAGTTCAAGGTGTACAGGTAGCCGCCGATGGACAGCATCACCACCTTGTTACCAACGTCGACATCCGGCAGGTTGATGATGAATCCCTGAGACAACGTCCGCCCTGGCTGTTTGATGATGTTTTCAGGCTTGACTGGATAACAGTTGACCTTACCAACATCTTTAAAGCTGATGATGCTGAGTTCGTGCATGTTCGACTTGGTGTGAGTCTTACCGCCATCGCGGATCTTGACACCGGCGGTCGAATAGTCGGTGAGGTGGAACAGACCGTTCATGGTGACGAGACAGTTCTCAAAGAACTGTTTGTAGTCGACGCCAGCTTTAGTGACGAGGATGTCAGTCATCTCATCATCGGGCATCTGCGAACCAGCGCCTGCGAGCGGGTGAACCTTCTCAGCGTGGTAGCCTGCCGCAAAGAGATCGTTGCACTTGGCATACGACGCAGTCTTTACAGGAACCGTGTCAGAGGTTGGGAGTGATGCATTGCCAAGAGCTTGCAGCCAATCATTGACGGTGATGTCAGCGGCTACGGAAAAAATCAGGTCGGTGACCGTGGTGAGGTCAAGGCTCAATTCATGAGTCACTGCGGGGTTGGTCAGTACGAGGATTGCTACGGAGTTTTCATTCAACAAAGTCCGTACTTTAGCCTCGCCGACGTTAGCTTCGGTCAGGCGTTGGTTATCACCCCTGAGTCGCAGTAAGGCTCGAACACACGTATACATAAACAATCCTCCACTTACCTCAAAAATGATATGCCCGACAGCGCCATAGGTGTCGATGCTTCATACATTAACGGAGACCGTATAATGGCTTCTGCAGATCCAGTACTTCAATATCTCTACCCAGAAGACCAAACGGGCTTCGCTGCAACAAACTTGATCGTGGGTGAGAAGCAAACCCTCAATCCTCCTCCGGCTCCTGAAGATAACGACGGTGAGATTACGTTCCACATCGTCATCCCGTTTGCGATGCCGTTCTATCGCGATTCGTTGACGATCAAACACGTCCCGACCGGTCGGATGCTCATCCGGGGTACAGATTATGCTCCGGGTTACCGCTTCAACACTGCCTCGTTCGAACTCGAGAGTAAGCGCGGCGGTATCTACGGCGGTATCCTCCTGTACGATCGTACCCTCTCTGGTCAGATCGAACTGAGCTACCAGACCCTCGGCGGTAACTGGACCCTCAACGAGAACAAGATCTTTGAGATCCTGTCTAACCGTGCAATCGATCCACGCACCGTTACGTACGAGGTGGTGTCTGGTAAGCCGGACGTGTTTCCACCACTGCCTCACAACCATCCAGTTGACGACTTTACCGGCGCTGCCGAGATCATCGCGTCCAATTACGATATCGCAGCAGCGATTCGTGAACGGACTTCTGATTGGCTGAAGAACTCGCTCGATATCCTGAGCGACTACTACAGCAAAGATGAAATCGATGCGATGAATGAGGCCAAGCCTTACGAAACCTCGCTGACTCTTCCGAACGCGACTGGTGTTGTCAGCATCGACGCTCTGTCAGCCGATGTATTCCGGTCAACAGTGGCCGGTAACGTGACGTGGACATTCACCAACCGTCCATTCGCGGTCGGCACTGTTCGGTTCATCGAGCTGCGTCTTCGTAACGGCGGTAACTTCACTCACGTCTGGCCTGCCGGTACGGTCTTCGCCGACGGCGACCCTACACTGACGGTCAACGGTCTCGACAAACTGATCATCGAGCTGGGTAACGATTACATCGATATCACCGTGATCCGGGGGGTTGCATGAGTAGAGCACTGATTAAGCAGGCGCAGGCCGAGTCTTATAAACGTGCTGCCTTTGTATTCAGTGTTAACACTGCTCCCGGTTGGAAGCTTTCAGTTGCATTGGCTGCAGCAGGCATCACCAAGAAAGCTCGCGTCACCATTACGATCAATGCTGGGGTAAACGTCGGCGGCATCATCATCGACAGCGCCCCAGTTAAGAGTCGTGTACGTCTCATCAACAACGGCAGCCTCATCGGGGCTAGCGGTAGCGGTAGTGCATTGACCGTTAGTTGGCCTACGCACGTTACCAATAATGGCCGTATTGCCGGCGGTGGTGGTAACGGTGGTAACGGCGGGCTTGGGTTGCACGGTAGCCTCTCCGCTGCTAGGGCTTGTGTGAACACTCAGCTGGCCGGTGGTACTGGCGGTCTTGGCGCTGGCATGTCCGGCACTAACCTCATTACTGCAACCATCGGCACTGCTGGCGTAGCTGCCAGCGATTCCGCTGCCAAAGGTGGTCTTGCTGGTAATGGTGGCGACTTGGG